>Ga0335075_10005865_pt1 | contig 18995 bp, 18 predicted proteins | sample Lox_Sample_24_FD_206723 | JGI IMG/M metagenome (GOLD analysis project Ga0335075, IMG submission 206723) | Soil microbial communities from Loxahatchee National Wildlife Refuge, Florida, United States - Lox_Sample_2.4 | ecosystem: Environmental > Terrestrial > Soil > Wetlands | place: USA... | reverse complement strand
GCGACAGTCACGTGATGGATAACTGAGAAAGAGTCCAGTGGCCACTCATTCGGCTCCCCGAACGGCACAGGGGACTGGGGAGCACCGGCCGGCCGCGTCCGCCTCCGGCGCCGAGGGCGCTCGCCGGGTTCTCGCCGTGTTGCAGGCCTTCTCGCCGAACAAGCACACGCTGACCGCAAGGGAACTGGCCGAGCTGACCGGCATCCCGCTGCCCAGCATGTACCGATATATCGCCCTATTGCGCGATATGGGGCTCTTGGTGGGCGACGACCGGGGCGCGTACCACCTGTCGCCGCGGTTCATCTCCTTCGCCCACGCCGCCAAGGCCGCGGAGCGGCTCATCGAGATCGCTGACCCGGTCATGCGCGACCTGGTCGACGAGTGCGGCGAGACGGTGATCTTCGTCCGGCTGATCGCCCGCGTGCCGGTCTGCGTGCACCGGGTCGAGTCGGAGCATCACCTGCGGGCCACGTTCGAGCCGGGCCAGACGCTGCCGTTGCTGCGCGGCGCGAGCGGCCGGGTGCTGCTCGCCGGCCTGTCGGAACGGCTGCGGCGCGAGCACCTCGCGCCGTACATCCGGGCCGACCCGGCGGCCACGGAAGGGATCGAGGAAGCCATCGCGGAGGTGGCGGCCCGCGGCTGGGCGATCAGCGAGGAGGAGATCGACCGGGGCGTCTGGGCCGCGTCGGCCGCGGTTACGGACGGGCGCTCCACGGTGGCCGCGCTGACCGTCCCCTCGCCGCTTGTCCGTGCCCCCGCCGCGCAGCAGCAGCGCCTGCTCGGCCAGGTTCAGGCGGCCGCCGCCAGGCTTAGTAGCCTCATCGAAGAGGCGCAGCGGATTTAGCGCTTTCCTCACGGATTTGTACGGGTCTTATCCGGTTACACGACCTCTATTGAACCGTTATCCTGCCCGCATGCCGGATTTCCAGAGTTCGTCAGAACTAGCCCCCGAGATCCCTGGCACGAGCATCGATATCACCTCGTCGACGGTGGCCGAGCTGCGGCACGCAATGAGCGCCGGCGCGCTGACCGCCACCGCGCTCACGCAGCGGTACCTGGACCGCATCGCGGCCGTCAACCCCGCGCTCGGCGCCGTGATCGCGGTGACGCCGGATGCGCTCGACCAGGCGGCGGCGAGCGACACCGCGCTGCGGGCCGGCCGGCCGCGCGGCGCCCTTGAGGGAATCCCGGTCCTGGTCAAGGACAACGTGCAGGTCGGGGGTGCGGCGACGACGGCGGGCTCGCCCGCGCTGCTCGCCGCGCGCCCGCCGGACGCGTTCATCGTCTCCCGGCTGCGCGCGGCCGGGGCGATCATCGTGGCGAAGGCGAACATGTCCGAGTGGGCGAACTTCCGTTCGACGCGCTCGACGAGCGGCTGGTCCACGCTCGGCGGCCAGACCGCGAACCCGTACGCGCTCGACCGTAACCCGTCCGGGTCGAGTTCTGGGTCGGCGGCCGGCCTGTCGGCGGGCTTCGCGCCGCTCGCCGTGGGCACGGAGACCGACGGGTCGATCGTCTCGCCGTCGAGTGCCTGCGGCGTGGTCGGCATCAAGCCGACCCAGGGGCTCGTCAGCCGGACCGGCATCGTGCCGCTGTCGCTCGCGCAGGACACCGCGGGCCCGATGGCCACCTCGGTGGCGGACGCGGCGACGCTGCTTTCCGTGCTCGCGGCCGCGGACCCGGATGACAACGGGGCCGACCATCCCGGCCTCATCGACTACACGGCCTTCCTCGACCCCGCGGCGCTCGAGGGCGCGCGCATCGGCATCTGGCGAACGGCGTCGGCGGCCGCCGACGCGGCGACGGAGGCGCTGCTCGACGAGGCGGTGGAGTGCCTGCGCGTGCTCGGCGCCACCGTGGTCGACCCGGTCGACCTGCCCGACATCGACAAGGTCACCGAGCCGGAGTTCGACGCGCTGAACTACGAGTTCAAGCACGGCATCAACGCCTACCTGAAGTACCTCGGCGCGTACGCGGGCGATTCCGACCTGGAACTGCCCGGCACGCTGGCCGACCTCATCGAGTTCAACGAGCGGAACGCCCCGCTGGTGCTCGCCCGGTTCGGCCAGGAGATCTTCCGCGCGGCGCAGGCGACCAACGGCGACCTGACCGACCCGATCTACCTGGAACTGCGCGGCGCGGCCAGCATCCTGGCGCGCACGGCGGTGGAGACGCCGGTCGTCGAGCACAAGCTGGACGCGATCTTCTCGCTGACCGCGAACCCGGCCTGGCTGACCGACTACGTCCTCGGCGACCACTCGGTGTTCGGCACCTCACGACCGGGAGCGGTCTCCGGCTGGCCGACGATCACCGTGCCGCACGGCTACGTCTGCGGGCTGCCCGTCGGCGTCTCGTTCCTCGGCCCCCGGTGGAGCGAGCCGCGCCTCCTCGCGCTCGCCTACGCCTTCGAACAGGGCACGAAAGCCCGCCGCACGCCCGGCCTGCTTCCGTCAATTCACGCGCGCACGCTGGGTTAACCGGTGCATTTGCTTAACCAAAAGCAAGCTCCCTAGGCAAATGCCCCGCGAGCAAATGCCCCGCGAGCAAATGCGTGGGCAATTCATCGGGTCATCGGTCACCGGGCGCCGAGAGAAAAGATCGATCCACGATCATCGATTTCTGAATCGTGCTACGCCCCCGGAATGGCGGGCAGGCCGGCTAGCGCGGCGTCGATCCGGTCCTGCGGCAGTTCAAAGTCGGTCATTTCGCCCGAAAGGTACCGCTCGTACGCCACCATGTCGAAGTGCCCGTGCCCGCACAGCGCGGTCAGGATGACCTTCGACTCCCCGGTCTCGGCGCACCGCTTGGCCTCCTCGACCACGGCCGCGATGGCGTGCGACGGCTCCGGCGCCGGGATGATCCCCTCGGCCCGCGCGAACGTGAGGGCGGCGGCGAAGCACTCCCGCTGCGGCTTGGCGACCGCCTCGAACAGCCCTAGTTCGTACATGTGCGAGAGCAGCGGCGACATCCCGTGGTAGCGCAGCCCGCCGGCGTGCACCGGGTCGGGGATGAACGCGTGCCCGAGCGTGTGCATCTTCAGCAGCGGAGTGAACCCGGCCGTGTCGCCGAAGTCGTACGCGTAGATCCCGCGGGTGAACGACGGGCACGCGGCGGGCTCGACGGCGCGGATGACCGGGTTCATCCGCCCGGCCAGCTTCTCCCGCAGGAACGGGAAGAACAGCCCGGCGAAGTTCGACCCGCCCCCGGTGCAGCCCACGATCAGGTCGGGTCCGGCGTCCTCGCCGGCCATGGCGAACTGCGCCACCGCCTCCTGGCCGATGACCGTCTGGTGCATGAGCACGTGGTTCAGCACCGAGCCGAGCGCGTAACGCGTCTCGGCGGACCCGGCCGCCGCCTCGACGGCCTCGCTGATCGCGATGCCGAGCGACCCGGGCGAGTCCGGGTCGTCGGCGAGCACCTTCAGCCCCGACTGGGTGGCCCGCGACGGCGACGGGTGCACGGTGGCGCCCCACGTCTGCATCATCGTCCGCCGGTGGGGCTTCTGATCGTAGGAGGCGCGGACCATCCAGATCTCGCAGTCGAGGTCGTACTGCGCGGAGGCGAACGCCAGGGCGCTGCCCCACTGGCCCGCCCCCGTCTCGGTGGTGAGCCGCTTGGTGCCCTCGACCGAGTTGTAGTAGGCCTGCGGCACCGCGGTGTTCGGCTTGTGCGAGCCGGCCGGGGAGACGCCCTCGTACTTGTAGTAGATCCTGGCCGGCGTGTTCAGCAGCCGCTCCAGCCGCCTCGCGCGCAGCAGCGGCGTCGGCCGCCAGAGCTTGTAGACGTCGATGACCTCGCCAGGGATGTCGACGTAGGGCTCCCCGGTGACCTCCTGGCGAATGAGCTCCATCGGGAACAGCGGCGCGAGGTCGTCCGGGCCGACCGGCTGTCCAGTGCCCGGGTGCAGCGGCGGTGGCGGCGGCGCGGGCAGGTCCGGGATCACGTTGTACCACTGGGCCGGGATCTGCGACTCATCGAGGATGAACTTGGTCCGCTCGCTCATGAAGGTCCTCCGGGGAAGCCAGCTGAGATTTCACGTGCTGCCAGTCGGCAGTCACATGATCCGCACCTTACGCCGCGGACCCCGATCCTGTTGAGAGTCGCCTGGCCGCAGTGGCAGGGTAGCGCTATGACCGATACGGTGCCAGAGAACACGGTGCAGGAGGATAACGCCGTGACGCCGATCACCGGCGTCACGGTCTTTACCGACGGGGCGCGGGTCACCCGCACCGGGGTGGCGGCGGTGCGGGCCGGCGTGCACCCCTTGGTGGTCGCCAGCCTGCCGCGGACCGCGGACTCGTCCTCCGTCCGGGTCGCGGTGCGGGGACACGGCCTGTCCATGCTCAACGTGGAGGTGCGGCGCCGCGTCGCCGCCGAGCCGCGGCGGGAGTCGCTCGCCGAGCGGCAGGCGGACGTCGAGCGCTGGCGCGACGCGGTCAACGAGCTTGACGACGCCGACGAGGCAGAACGGGCCGGGCTCGGCTTCCTCGGTCACCTGTCCGAGGCGGCGGCGACCTCGCTCGCCCGGGCGCTGAGCGCCGGACGGGCCGGCTATGACGAGCTCACGGGCATGGCCGGTCACCTGTCCGCGTCGACCGCCACGGGGCTCGGCCGGCGGCGCGAGATCGCCGCGCGCAAGCGCGTAGCGCAGCGCGAACTCGACGCCGCGCTCGACCGCCTGGCCGCCTCCGAGCAGCCGGGCCAGCCGACCGTGTTCGCCGATGTCTGCGTGCTCCTCGAGGCGGCGGCGCCCGCCGAGGCCGAGGTCGAGCTGACCTATCACGTGAAGGGCGCCTCCTGGCGACCGCTTTACGACCTGGTGCTCGACGGCGAGCGGCTCCGGGTCTCCTACCTCGCCGAGATCACCCAGCGCACCGGCGAGGAGTGGCCTGAGGTGACGCTGGTGCTGTCCACCACCAGGCGCGGGCAGCGCCAGACGCTGCCCGAGCTGGGCCCGTGGTACATCGGCCGCCCCAAGCCGCCCCGCCCCGCGCCGCGGGCCAGGGCGGTTGCCTCGGCGGCAGTGCCGTTTGCCGCGGGGAAACCGCCAGACGGCTCGAACGGCGAGGAGGCCGCGGTGCCAGGGGCCTGGCGCGCCGCGGCGGCCCGCCCCGAGGCCAAGTTTCTCGCCGCCGAGCCCGGCCAGAGCGAGTCGGGCGCCGGGTTCACCTACACCGTCGCGCGCCCGCTGGCCGTGCCGAGCGACGGCGACCCGTACAAGACCCTGGTCGCGAGCTTTGACGCGGACGCGAGCCTGGACTACCTCACGGTCCCCGTGCTCGCGCCCGAGGCCTACCTGCGCGCCACGGTCACCAACGGCCCGCTCCTGCTGCTGCCCGGCCAGGCCAGGACCTTCCACGGCGCTCAGTTCGTCGGCGAGACGCACCTGGACTCCGTCGCCCCCGGCGAGGAGTTCGAGCTCCAGCTCGGCGTCGATGACCAGGTCAAGGTGGAGCGCAAGCTGGTGCGCCGCACCACGAGCAAGGCCGTCATCGGCAGCACGCGGACGATCGACGTCGCCTACGAGATCACGGTGGAGAACCACCGCGAGCGGAAGGTCACGGTCAGCGTGCACGACCACATCCCCGTCTCCACCGATGGCGACATCAAGGTGCGACCCCGCGAGACGGCTCCGGCCCCGGCCAGCACCGATGACCTCGGCGAGCTCACCTGGACCCTGGTACTGCCACCGGGGGAGTCGACGGCCATCAGGCACCGGTTCACGGTCGAGCACCCGGCCCAGGCCACGGTTGTCGGCCTGTAACGAGATAAGAACCAGGATCGTTCCGAACGAGTGCGGCTGACTATGCGATGCGCACTACACCGTCATCTCGTGCGCGCGAGCGAGAACGCGATAACCTGACTGCGCAAGTGCGTGTTGGCTGTGGCAGGAGTGGCTGAGTCATGGATGATCAGGCGGCGCATCTGGCACCGGTCGTCGTGGTGCTGCCCACCGAGATCGACGTCACCAATTCCGAAGAGGTCTACCAGCAGCTGGCCGCGGCCTTCGCGCCGGGCGTGCGCACTGTGATCGCGGACATGATGTCAACGGCGTTCTGCGACTCTTCCGGCGTGCACGCGATCATGCACGCCCACGAGAGCGCCACCGCGCGCGACGTCCGGCTGCTGCTCGCCGTGTCCCCGTCCACGTCGGTGCGCCGCGTGCTCGAACTGATCGGCGTCGGCCGCCTCATGCCGGTCTACCCGAGCCTGCGGGAAGCGCTGGACGCGGCCTAGTCCGCTTTCCCGACCCGGCGGACCGCGATCATCGCCACGTCGTCCTCGCTCGGGCCGAACAGGGACATCGCCTGGTTAGCGAACGCCTCGACGTCACGGCCGGCGGCCTCGGCCGCGGTGACGCGCAGCTTCTCCAGGTTGTCGTCGAGCAGGACCCGGCGATCCTCGACCAGGCCATCGGTGAACAGCAGGACGGTGCCGCCGACGGGCACGACGGCGGTCTCGACGTGCGGCTCGTGCCGGGAAAGGCCGAGCATCAGCCCTCCCTCGCCGACGTACTTCGCGCCGGCGGCGTCGACGAGCAGCAGCGGCATGTGCCCGCAGTTGACGATCGTGAGCTCGCCGGTGGCCGGATCGGCCAGCATCAGGCACAAGGTGGCGATGATTCCCGGGTGGAAGCGCCGCAGTACCTCGTTGACCAGGCCGGTGACCGCCAGCGGGGCGTGCCCCTCGCTGACGAAGGCGCGCAGCGCGTGCCGCAGTTCGCCCATCACGGTCGCGGCGTGCAGCGAGTGCCCCTGCACGTCGCCGATGGCGATAAGGACGCCGTCCCGCCACGGCAGCGCCTCGTAGAAGTCGCCGCCGACCTCGGCGTGGTCGCTGGCGGGCAGGTAGCGCACCGCCAGCTCCATGCGCGGTATCCTGGGCAGTTCCGCGGGCAGGAAGCTCCGCTGCAAGGTCATCGCCACCAGGTGGTCTTCCGCGGATGCCCGCAGGGCCTCGACGCCGATCGCGACCGACTGCGCGAGCTGCCCGAGTATCTGCTTGTCCTCGTCGCCGGCGATGCCCGCGCGGTCCACGATGATGGCCGCGGCCGGCTTCCCCGGCCTCGTTCGCGCGGCGGCCAGGCAGACATCGCCACGCAGGGTGCTGTCGGGGACGAGACGCAGCCAGTCGTGCGCTGGCACGGTCGCGATCCCGCTGGCCTGCCCGGGACCGAGCACGTGCCCGGCGACCCGGGCGGCTAGGTCGTGCGGGCCGCCGCGGCGTTCCACGCCCGCCCGGCCCGGGCGGGCCGAGGTCCGGCGGCTCTGCCCGTCGGGCATCTCAAGCACCAGGATCACCTCGGCCGAGAAGATTCCCACGGCACCGTACGCCGCCGCCGCGGCGAGCCCGTCAAAGGTCTCGGCGGCATTGATGTCCATGGTGACGCCGGCCAGCTTGCTGAGCATGGACGCGGTCCGTTCGGCCCGCTGCCTGGCCCGGGAGTAGCGCAGCGCCGCGGTCACCGTGGCGAGCAGTTCCGCGGGCTCGGACGGGTCGATCAGGTAAGCGTCCGCCCCCTGGGTCAGGCCGCGGGCGCGGTCGGCGACTTCCACGGCGGTGGCGGACACCTGGATCACCGGGATGGCGGCCGTCCGCGGGTCTGACTTGATCAGCCGGCAGACGTCGAAGCCGCTCATGTCGGGCAAGTTCACGTCGAGCAGCACCAGTTCGGCGTCCGCGACCTTGCCGAGTGCCTCCTCCCCGGTGGTGGCCTCGGTGACCGTATGGCCGGCCCGCCGCAGCCAGGTGGCAAGCACGTAGCGCTTGGCCTTGTCGTCGTCGACAAGCAGCAAGGTTCCGGCGAGCTCGCTCATCGTGATTCCTCCACCCCTCGGATGGCGAAGGCCAGCCGCTCCCTCGTGAGTTCTTCCTTGCGCAGCAGTGCCGCCGCGCGCGGCGGCACTGCCACGTCGAGCCCGGTGACGATGATCACCGGCAGCGGGCTCGGCAGCCGGTCGAGCAGCGCGTTCCCGTCCACGCCGGGCATCCCCAGGTCGGCGACGACCAGGTCGACGCGGCCGGCGGCGACGGCCGCCAGCGCCTGCGCGCCGTCCTCGGCCTCGATGACCCGGCCGGCGATGCCCTTGAGCATCCCCTTCACCACCTGGCGGAAGCCCGCGTCATCGTCGGCGACGACGACCGTGCCAACCGACGGTGTCCCGTGCGGGAGGCTGAGCACCGCGGTCGTGCCCCGGCCCGTCTCGCTGGTCAGCGTCAGCTCGCCGCCGAGCAACCGGGTGAGCCGCCGGGCGTACGGGAGCCCAAGGCCCGTGCCGCCCCGCCTGGCCCCCGGCACCTGATAGAACTCCTCGAACACGCGCTCAAGCTGCCCCGCCGGTATCCCGGTGCCGGTGTCGGAAACCTCGAGCTCGACCCTTTCTTGGCGGGTGCGCACGGCCAGCCGCACCTCGCCGCTGTCTGTGTACTTGATCGCGTTAGACAGCAGGTTGCGCAGGATGGCGGTGAGCGCCATCTCGTCGGTCAGCATGGTCGCGGGCGCGTCCTCCGCGCTCACCACCAGGTCGACCGGCTTGCCGTCGGTCATCGGCCTGGTGAGCCCGCGCAGGGTCGCCAGCAGCGCGGGCAGGCTGACCTCGGCCGGGTTGATGACGAGCTGCCCGGACTCGGCCTTGGCCACGTCAAGGAGGTCATTGACCAGGGTGAGCAGTGTCCCCGCGGTGCTCCTGATCAGCTCCGCCTGGTAAAGCTGCTCGGAATCGAGGCCGCCCACCGGATCGCCGAGTAGCCGGGTGAGGCCGATGATCGAGGTCAGTGGCGTCCGCAGCTCATGGCTCACGTTGGCCCAGAACCGGTCCTTGGACTCGGACGCGGCTCTGAGCTGCTCGGACTTCTCTTCCAGTTCCCGGTAGAGCGCCACCACGCCGCGGTTGGTCTGCTCAAGTTCCGCGGAAAGCTCGGTGTAGAGGGCCATCACGCCGCGGTTGGTCTCCTGGAGCTCGGCGTTGAGCAGCTGAAGCCGCTCCCGCTGCCGGGTGGCGTCCTCGAGCGCGGCCATGAGGTCCTGGTTGTTGCGTCGCAATTCGTCCAGCGTGGACTCCGGAAGCATCGCCGCTAGCCGCTCGGCGACGGCGGGCAGGTCGGGGGTGGAATGCTGCGGTCGCCGCTTCGTCATCCGGACAACCCGCTCCTCGGCCGCGACGGTATCCATCAGGCGGGCCGCCGCGGCGATGCCCTCCGCGGCGGGCAAGCCGGTGACGGTGACGGTCAGCACGAGGCTGGTTTCGTCTGCTCCGAACGCGATCACGGCGGTATCGCCGGTGGTGACCGTGCTCCGGCTCACCTCGCTGAGCGCGGTGGCGACCCGGACCTGGTCCTGGTGGTCAAGGCCGAGCCCGGCGGCAAGTTCGCGGCCGAGCCTGCGCGCGGCGAATACGCCGGGCAGGTCACGGACGCGCAGGCGGGCAAGCTCGTCGGTCATGGCTTGAGCACCAGCACTCCCGCGTCATCGCGGTGCGACCCGGCCCTGGCCAGCAGCGCGGCGGCCACGACCAGCGGATCCCTGGCGTTCAAGCCAGGGAGGGTGGCCGGGTCCCAGCGGCCGCTGATGCCGTCCGAGTGCAGCACGATCGCCGCACCGGGCACGGCGCTGTATTCGAACTGGCGGATGGTGCGCGCCTGATGACCCGCGATCCCCGGCACGGAGAGCATGCCCGTGCGCGCGCCGTTGGCCAGGATCGCCGCCGTGATGTTGCCGAGGCCGGCGAACCGGACGACCCGGCCCTCCGCCTGGACGACGGCCACGGCACCGCCGCGGGTGTGCGACACCCGCCGGTGCGCGCGCTCGACAAGCGCGGCGGGCTCACCCGTGGGGTCCTCAAGCACCGCGGCGACCGTCTCCATCGCGGCGCGCGCGGCCAGCGGACCGTGGCCGAGCCCGTCACAGAGAACGCCGGTCAGCCGGCCCGCCGTCTCGACCGCGCCGAAGACGTCGCCGCACTCGGTCTCCCCGGTGATCGGCCTGACGAGCCCGGCGCAGGCGCCGGCCGTCTCCGCCTGTGACCCCGGCCAGAACCTGGCCACGAGCGCCGTGCCGGGGCCAGGGACCGAGTACACGTCGAAGAAGTCGGCCAGACGACGGATGGCGCCGAGCCCGATGCCGAGCGTGCCGCTGGTGGAGTGGCCGTCGCGCAGCGCCGCCTTCGCGTCGCGGAAGCCCGGTCCGGCGTCGATGGTCACCATCTCGATCCCCGGCCTGCCACCGTCCCTGGTGATGCGCAGCAGCATCGACCCCTGACTGGCGTGCTTGTCCAGGTTGGTGGCCGCCTCCGTCACCGCGAGGGTCAGCTCGCCGGTGCGCGCCTCGGGGAACTGGAGCCGGCCGGCGAGCGCCTGCGCGGCGCCGCGGCAGGCGGCGGCCGCGCTGGGGTCCTCGACCCGCAGCCAGCGCTGGTCTCCGGGGGCCTGAGCGACGAGCGACCGGCTCAGCGTGACCATTTGACCGCCGTGACGCTCGTCCCGCTCCCCGGCTTTGAGTCCAGCGCGAACTCATCGACGAGGCGGCGCGCGCCGGACAGGCCGAGCCCGAGCCCGGTTCCGGTCGTCCAGCCGTCGGTGAGCGCCAGGTCGATGTCGGGGATGCCTGGCCCCTCGTCGGTGAAGTAGAGCTTGACGCCGGCCCGCCCGTTCGGTGACTTGACCACCTCGATCCTGGCCACGCCGCCGCCCCCGTGCACCAGCGTGTTCCTCGCGAGCTCGCTGGCCGCCGTCACCAGCTTGGTCTGGTCCACCAGCGACAGGCCGTTTTCCGCGGCCGCGGTCCGCACTTGCTGGCGCACGCGGACGACGTCGTCCCCCGTCTGGATAGGCATCTCATCCATCAGGTTTTCCCGTTCAGGATCTCCAGCCCCTTCTCGGCGTTGAGCGCGGTGCGCACCCCGCTCAGGGACAGCCCGAGTTCGGTCAGCGTGATCGCCACCGCCGGGCGCATGCCGACGATGACCGTCTCGGCGTCGAACAGCCGCGAAATTGACCCGATCATGGTCAGCATCCGGCCGATGAACGAGTCCACGATCTCGACCGCGGTGATGTCGATGATCACCCCGCTCGCCCCGGAGGCGGCCAGCTCGTCGGCGAGGTCTTCCTGCAGCCGCAGGACGGTGTCGTCCTGCAGGTCGATCTGGATGGAGACGAACAGCGTCGGCCCGATCTTCAGTATCGGCACCTGCTCCATCAGGCCGGCACGACTTTCAGCCCGGCCTGACGGAGCGCGAGCGCGAGCGCGTCGGCGAGCGTCGCCTTGGTCGCGATGTCGCCGAACTCGATGCCGAGCGACACGATCGTCTGCGCGACCTGCGGCCGGATGCCGGAGATGGTGCACTCCGCCCCGAGCAGGCGGGCCGCGCCGACGGTCTTCAGCAGGTGCTGCGCGACCTCGGTGTCCACGGTCGGCACGCCGGTGATGTCGATCACCGCGTGGTCGGCGCCCGTCGCCACGAGCGTGTCGAGCAGCTTCTCCATCACCAGCTGGGTGCGGGCCGAGTCGAGCGTGCCGACCAGCGGTACGGCGATGATGCCCTCCCACAGCCGCACGACGGGCGTGGAGAGCTCCATCATCGAGATGGACTGGTCGGAGATGATCTGCTCGCGCGCGGCCGAGTACGCCTCGAAGGTGCGCAGCCCGAGGTCGTCGACCATGCGGGAGAACGCGAGGAACTCGGGGACCATCTCGGCGGAGTCGGCCACGAGCTCGTAGACGGCTTCCTTGAGCGAGAACACGCCGAGCGCGGTCTCGCTTGGCGTGAAGCCGTCCCGCGCCCGGCCGCGCGACAGCTCGTCCAGCGCCGCCCGCAGCTCGCCGGCGGCGTGCTCGTCGGCATCGGACAGCACCCTGACGACGAGCGAGTAAACCTCGCCGAGCTCGCGTCGCACTTCGTCGACCGAGGTCCGGCCGCGCAGCCCGGCCACGACCAGCTCGCTCCAGCGCCCGATGACCTTGTCGCGGTGATCGCGCAGGTAGTCAGCCATGCGCCCCCGGGTAGCGCCAACGTCCATGTATGTGCGTCCTTATGGATTAGTGACTGGAAAATATCCGTTCGCCCAAGGCTACATCGGGGGACCGCTACCACATCAGATCCTGTTCCGGTACCTGTCCGCCGCCGATCTTAACGAGACCCTAACGCGACCTAACGCAGGAACATGTGCATCCGGATGACCGTCCCGTTGCCGTCAGAGCGCAGGTCGACCCGGTCGCAGACCTGATGAACGAGCCAGAGGCCGTGCCCGCCGTTGGCGTCGGGTGGCGGCGGGTCGCGACCGACCAGCGGGTCCGCGATGACACCAGCGTCGCGGATCTCGCAGATGATCTCGTCGTCGTCCGACCAGATCTCCATCGACCCCGGTGACTTGGCATGCCGAACAGTGTTCCCGGCGACCTCGCCGACCGCGATCACGAAGTCGACGATGCGATCGTCCGGCAGGCCCGCCATCCTGGCCTGCTTTTCCGCCAGGGCGCGCACCTCGGACAGGTTCGTGGTGTAGACGAAGGGCATGCTGTTGTCTCCTGGGCAGCCCGCTGGCTAACGTACGTCGGCTCGCAGGCTGACGTACGTGCTTCCCAGGCTGCTCGACCGGAAACTCATGTAACGCGAATGCGGTCAACTTCCGGCTATCCGACGAGGGTCTTGACCGCGGCCGTCATGTCCGCCAGGGCCTTTTTGGCGTCGGCGAAGTACATGCTGGTTTTCGGGTTGGCGTAGAGCTCATTGTCGATGCCCGCGTAGCCGGTGCCCATCGAGCGCTTGATCACGATGATCGACTTGGCCTGGTCGACGTCGAGGATCGGCATGCCGGAGATCGCCGTGCCCGCCCGGCGGGCGGCCGGGTTGGTCACGTCGTTCGCGCCGATCACCAGCGCCACGTCCGCCCGTGGAAACTCCGGGTTGATCTCCTCCATCTCCCGCAGCAGCGGGTACGGCACGTTGGCCTCGGCCAGCAGGACGTTCATGTGGCCGGGCATGCGGCCGGCGACCGGGTGAATCGCGTAGGACACCTCGATGCCGCGCGACTCAAGCAGGGACGCCAGTTCCGCGACACCGTGCTGCGCCTGCGCCGCGGCGAGGCCGTAACCGGGCACGATGATCACCTTGGACGCGTAGGCGAGCTGGATGGCCGCGTCGTCGGCGGCGATCGACCGGATCTGGACGTCGCCGGCCACGACCGCGGCCACCGCGCTGTCCCCGGTGCCGAACCCGCCGATGACGATGTTGGCGAGCGAGCGGTTCATGGCGTCCGCCATCAGCTTGGTGAGGATACCGCCGGAGGCACCGACCAGCGCGCCCGCCACGATCAGGGCCCAGTTGCCGATGACGAAGCCGGCCATGGCGACGGCGGTCCCGGTGAAGGCGTTGAGCAGCGAGATCACGACCGGCATGTCGGCGCCGCCGATCGGCAGCACCATCATGACGCCGAACGCGAGCGAGGCGAGCACGAGGATCAGCAGCGCGGGCAGGGACGCGGTGGTGAACATGAAGGCGCCCGTACCGAGCGCGATCACCGCGAGCGTCGCGTTGATCGCCCGCCCGCCGCGGAAGATGACCGGCTGCCCGGTGATGATCCCCTGGAGCTTGCCCGCCGCGATCAGCGACCCGGTAAAGGTCACCGAGCCGATGAGCACGTCGAGCACGGTGAAGACCGACGTGGTGCCGAGCACGCCGCCGGCCGTCGACTCGTCGTGGATGTACTCGTAGACGGCGACGAGCGCCGCCGCGCCGCCGCCGACCGCGTTGAACATGGATACCAGTTGCGGGATCGCGGTCATCTGCACGGTCCTGGCCGAGTAGAGGCCGACGGCCGAGCCGAGCAGCGCCCCGACGATCAGCACGGTCCAGCCCACGCCGGTGACCGAGCCGTCGTGGATGAGCAGCACGAGGGTGATGATCAGGGCGATGGCCATGCCCGCCGTGGACACCTGGTTGCCCCGCCGCGCGGTCGCGGGGGAGTTCATCAGGTGCAGGCCGACGACGAAGCAGGCCGCCGCGAGAACGTAGACGAGCTGGATGTTCGTGGTGAAGGTGTCCATGGCCGCCTACCTACGCCCGGCCGTTCGGCGACGACTGCGCCGGGACCTGGGCCCGGCCGTCGCCGGAGACCTGCCCGGCCGGCGGCGGCCCCGTGGTTGGCACAGCCGGCGCCTTGCGCCGGAACATCTTCAGCATCCGGCCGGTCACCGCGTACCCGCCGACCACGTTGGCGGCCGCGAGGAACGCGGCGATGAACGCGAGCACGTAGCCGACGGCGTTGTGCGCCGTGACGCCGATCAGCAGCGCGCCGGCCAGCACGATGCCGTGGATGGAGTTCGCGGCCGACATCAGCGGCGTGTGCAGGGTCGCCGGCACCTTGCCGATGACCTCGATGCCGACGAGCAGCGCGAGCACGAAGATGGTGAGGTCAGTGACCAGCGCGGTCGACATCGCTAGCTCCCTTGGTTCGCGGATTCGGCGGCAAGCAGCTTGGCGACGGCGGGATGGACAACCTCGCCGCTGTGCGCGACGACCACTCCGGCCTGGATGTCGTCGGTCGTGTCGATGGCCAGGGCACTGGCACCTGGATCACTGGCGTTGACGAGATGCAGCAGCAGGGCGCTGATGTTGCGCGAGTAGGCGTTGGAGGCGGCGGTCGGCACGGAGGCGGGCAGGTTCTCGGCCCCGACGATCGTGACGCCGTTCGGCGTCACGACGGTCTCACCGGGCACCGAGCCGGCCACGTTCCCGCCGAGCTTGCTCGCCCCCATGTCGACGATGACCGACCCGGGTGCCATCGCGGCCACCGCGTCGGCGGTAACCAGCAGCGGCGGGCGCCGCCCGGGGACCTGCGCGGTCGTGATGATCACGTCGTGCCTCGCGATGTGCCCGGCGAGTTCGGCCTGCTGCGCGTCGCGTTCCTCGGCCGTGAGTTCGCGGGCGTAACCCCCCTCGCCCGCGGCGCTGATGGTCAGGTCGATGAACGTCGCGCCAAGCGACTCCACCTCGCCCTTGGACGCGGGCCGCACGTCGTAGCCGCTGACCTGCGCGCCGAGCCTCCTGGCGGTGCCGATCGCCTGGAGCCCGGCCACGCCGGTGCCGAGCACGAGCAGCTTCGCCGGCCGGGCGGTGCCCGCCGCGGTGATCAGCAGCGGGAAGAACCGGCCGTAGGCCTCGGCGGCCATGATCGCCGCCTTGTACCCGGCGACGTTGGCCTGCGAGGTCAGCGCGTCCATGCCCTGGGCCCGCGACAACGTGCGCGGCAGCCCGTCGAGCGAGATCGCCGTGACGCCGCGCTCCGCGAGCGAGCGGGCCAGCTGCGGGTCGATGAGCGGCGCGAGCATGCCGATCACCGCCTGCCCGGCGCGCAGCTTATCGAGTTGCGGCCGCGTCACCGTGAGGATGACGTCGGCCGTCGCGTACAGCTCATCGGTGGTGGTGATGGCCGCCCCGGCCGCCGAGTAGGTGTCGTCGGGAAACCACGCACCATCTCCGGCTCCCCGCTCGACCAGCACCTCAAGACCGCCCTGGCGCAGCTTCTGGACGGTCTCTGGGACCAGGGCGACGCGCCGTTCGCCCGGCGCGCCCTCCTTAACGACAGCGACTTTCATTCGCGCACTCGCCTCCCTCTGTATTTGAGGCTAAAACCGAGAGGCGGGGGAGCGGTAGGACCAACGATCTTCGGATGCAGGGACTTTTGCCTGTTTCGTGAAGATTCTAGCTTTTTGGTTTCCGTGTTACTGCTGGTGAAGGCCATCTTCCAGGTGCACATCGCGCTCCGACTGGCAAAACAAATCCCGAAGGCGAACACCTCCCGAAGGCAAACACCTCCAACCCCCTCAACCCCTTCAATCACATCTGCCCCGATCACCCCGGCGGTCGCCGGTCAGGCGAGGTAGCTCACCAGCAGATCGGCTAGTTCCCTGGGGTGACTGAGCGCGAGGCAATGACAGCCGGGAAGCTCATCGGGGACAGCGCCGAGGCGTTCCCGCGCCACCCGCCGCATGAACGCGGCGGGGAAGCAGTGGTCGTCTTGGCCGATGACGACCTTGGTAGGCACGTCCGGCCAGGCCGCGAGCGGCCAGGGCGTGTCCCACACCACAGCGGACTCACCGCGCCCGCCGCGTCGCAGCGCCTCCGCGGCCAGCGCGGCCGGTACCCCGTTGTAGTACGCGATGAGCGGGTCCTCATGGCCGGTCCGGCCGCCGTCGAGCCTGGCCTGCTCCTCCACGGCGGGCCGGCCGCCGGTGGCCGCCCACCACTGGGCCGGGCTCTCTCCGGTGACCGGGATCATCCCGGCGACCAGCACCAGCAGCCGGGTCGGCCGCCTGCTGGCCGCGAGGGTGGCGGTGAACGCGCCGTAGGACTGGCCCACGAGCACCAGGTCCGGCCGGCCGGCGGCCGCGTCGGTCACGACGGCCGCGTAATCGTCCAGGCTCGCCGTGCGGTCGTCGCAGGGCAGGTCGGGCGCGATCGTCCGGTGCCCCCTGGCGCGCAATTCGGCCTCGGTCAGGTGCCAGTACCAGCCGGTGTCGCCGGCCCCGTGGATGAAGACGAAGGTCGCCATGCCGGTGAGCCTTTCCACGGAGGCACGACCCACACCCGACCGCTACCCGCTAGCCGTGGCCGTTGGAGTCGGCCCGCAGGAGTTCGCCGATTCGCTCGCCGGCCGCCACGACCGCGTTGGCGTGCAGCCTTCCCGGTGACCTGGTCAGCCGCTCGATGGGGCCGGACACGGAGATGGCGGCAAGCACCTTGCCGCCGGTGCCGCGCACCGGGGCGGACACGGAGGCGACGCCGACCTCCCTTTCCGCGGCACTCGCGGCCCAGCCGCGCCGTCGGACGCCCGCGAGGGTAGTGGCGGTGAACTTGGCGCCGCGCAGCCCCCGGTGCATCCGCTCGCCCTCCTCCCAGGCGAGGAGGACCTGCGCGGCCGAGCCGGCGGTCATCGGCAGCGCCGCGCCGATCGGCACGGTGTCGCGCAGCCCGCTCGCCCGCTCGGCGGCGGCCACGCAGACCCGGACGTCGGCCTGCCGACGGTACAGCTGCGCGCTTTCCCCGGTGACGTCCCGCAGCTGGATCAGGACCGGCTGGGCGACCGCGAGCAGCCGGTCCTCGCCGGCCGCGGAGGCGAGCTCGGCGACCCGCGGGCCGAGGATGAACCGGCCCTGCACGTCCCTGGCCAACAGCCGGTGATGCTCGAGGGCGACCGCGATACGGTGCGTGGTAGGGCGCGCGAGCCCGGTCGCCGCGACGAGCTGGGCGAGCGTGGCGGGGCCGCTCTCAACCGCGGCCAGCACGGAAACGGCCTTGTCGAGCACGCCGACACCGCTAGTGTTGTCCATAATTTGATACTACCGTCTCAAACTGTGAGATAAATAGTCGACCGGGTCGGCGGCCGACGGTGACGGACGGTAGTATCGCTCATGTACTGATACTGCCGTCTCAAATCGTGAGATGCAAATCGAGACGGCCCGCACGTGAACGTGGAAACACACTAACCATGCGTGGAAACACACTAAGGAGATGAACCGCATGAGCAGCGCGCCTCGCACGCTCGCGGAGAAGATCTGGGACGCCCACGTGGTGCGCAGCCAGCAAGGTGAGCCAGACCTGCTCTTCATCGACCTGCACCTCGTCCACGAGGTCACCAGCGCCCAGGCGTTCGACGGCCTGCGCGCCGCCGGGCGCAAGGTAAGGCGGCCCGACCTCACGATCGCGACCGAGGACCACAACGTCCCGACGACCCCGGGCATCGGTCCGGGAACGCCGATCGATGGTCCGGGTACCCCGGTATCCGACCCGGTCTCCCGCACGCAGCTTGAGACGCTGCGGAAGAACGCCGCCGAGTTCGGCGTCCGGCTGCACCCGATGGGCGACGCCGGGCAGGGCATCGTGCACGTGATCGGCCCCCAGCTTGGGCTGACCCAGCCGGGCATGACGATCGTCTGCGGCGACTCGCACACCTCGACCCACGGCGCGTTCGGCGCGATCGCCTTCGGCATCGGCACCAGCGAGGTCGAGCACGTCCTGGCGACGCAGACGCTGCCGCAGATCAAGCCGAAGACCATGGCGATCAACGTGGCGGGCGCGCTGCCGGACGGCGTGTCGGCGAAGGACCTCATCCTCGCGATCATCGGCCAGATCGGCACCGGCGGCGGCCAGGGCTACATCGTCGAGTACCGCGGCGAGGCGATCAGGTCGCTGTCCATGGAGGGCCGCCTGACCGTCTGCAACATGTCCATCGAGGCGGGCGCGCGCGCCGGGCTCATCGCGCCGGACGAGACCACGTTCGAGTACCTCAAGGGCCGACCGCACGCGCCGCGCGGCGCCGACTGGGACGCGGCCGTCGAGTACTGGAAGTCGCTGGTCACCGACGAGGGCGCGGCCTTCGACCACGAGGTCACGATCGACGCGACCAAGCTCACCCCCTACGTCACCTGGGGCACCAACCCGGGCCAGGCGCTGCCGCTCGGCGCGAGCGTGCCCGCCCCGGGCGAGACCAAGGACCCGAACGGCACCGAGCGCGCCCTCACCTACATGGGCCTGACCGCGGGCACCCCGCTCAAGGACATCAAGGTCGACACCGTCTTCGTCGGCTCCTGCACGAACGGCAGGATCGAGGACCTGCGCACCGCCGCCGGCGTCATCAAGGGCCGCAAGGTCGCCGACGGCGTCCGCATGCTGGTCGTCCCCGGCTCGATGCAGGTCCGCGCGCAGGCCGAGGCCGAGGGGCTCAACGCGGTGTTCACCGAGGCGGGCGCCGAGTGGCGGAGCGCCGGCTGCTCCATGTGCCTGGGCATGAACCCGGATACGCTCCAGCCCGGTGAGCGCTCCGCGTCCACCTCGAACAGGAACTTCGAGGGCCGCCAGGGCAAGGGCGGCCGTACCCACCTGGTGTCGCCGGCGGTCGCCGCCGCCACCGCGGTCACCGGCCGCCTGACCGCCCCCGCAGACCTGTAAGGAGACTCGCACCATCATGGAACCGTTCGTTACGCACACCGGGCGGGCCGT
>Ga0335075_10005863_pt1 | contig 19000 bp, 13 predicted proteins | sample Lox_Sample_24_FD_206723 | JGI IMG/M metagenome (GOLD analysis project Ga0335075, IMG submission 206723) | Soil microbial communities from Loxahatchee National Wildlife Refuge, Florida, United States - Lox_Sample_2.4 | ecosystem: Environmental > Terrestrial > Soil > Wetlands | place: USA... | reverse complement strand
TCCCCGACAGGAGCCCGGATCGGAGTCACGCGGCGTTATCTCACTTTTAATGACAAGCCTTGGCTGCCTGTCATGGGGGAGTTTCATTTCTCACGATATCCAGAAGAGGGTTGGGAAGACGAGATTCTCAAGATGAAGGCCGGCGGCGTTCAGGTTATATCCACGTATGTGATTTGGATTCATCACGAGGAAGTTCAGGGGAAATTTGATTGGAGCGGGCAACGAGACTTAAGGCATTTCGTCGAATTATGTAAGAAACATGGGATGTACGTATATCCGAGGATTGGTCCCTGGGTTCACGCAGAAGCAAGAAATGGCGGGTTACCGGGTTGGGTAATCAAAGAATCCACGCCACGCGAAAATGATCCGCGCTATCTTGCGTTCGTAAATGCCTTCGATCATGAGATCGGGCAACAGCTTAAAGGTTTGCTTTGGAAAGACGGCGGACCCGTCATCGGAATCCAATTGGAAAACGAGTACTCTAACCGCTCTGCGAATGGTGGTGCGGCTCACATTCTCGAACTCAAACGGCTTGCTCGCGCTAATGGACTGGATGTTCCTCTTTATACAGTGACTGGCTGGGACAATGCGGTCTACCCAAAGAATGAAGTCCTCCCGGTGTATGGGGCTTATGCCGATGCCCCATGGGATCTGTCCAATAAGCACCTTCCCCCCAATGAAGCATATATGTTTCGATTCGATAGCCGCGCAGATGGCAATATGGGTGCCGTCCCAGATGCCGGTCCAGTTCTCGGCGTCGTCCCAAACCATGCAGATCCCACACCGTTTCTGACAGCCGAAGTTGGCGCGGGACTTCAAGACACGTACCATCGCCGTCCCGTCGTTGACGCAGACGATGTTGCAGTAATTCCTGATGTACTGGTTGGATCAGGAGCAAACATGGTTGGCTACTACATGTTCCATGGGGGCGAGAACCCCGAAGGAAAACTTTCAACTCTGAATGAATCGAGGGCATCACACTCCCTAACTGATGTACCGGTAAAATCCTATGATTTCCAGGCGCCGTTGGGGGAGTTCGGCCAGCAGCGACCTTCCTTTGACCGCCTGAGGTTATTGAACTATTTTCTCAATGACTTCGGCGCACTTCTAGCGCCTATGAGTACGCAACGTCCCAACTTCGTTCCTGCCAGCGCTTCCGATCTCTCAGTCCCACGAGTGGCCGCTAGAACATCGCGACAAGGAGCATTTCTGTTCATCAACAATTACGTGCGCGGAACCACAGTTCCCGAGCGGAAACGACTACAGGTTACCCTCATTCTGAATGGACGCCCGATCACGGTACCTGACGCTCCAGTTGATGTGCCTTCCGGCGCATACTTCATTTGGCCCGTCGGCATCGATCTCGGTGGGAACCATCTCAACTACAGCACGGCTCAGTTGTTCACCAAAATAACTTCTGGAAACGAGACCACATACTTCTTTTTTGCCATTCCCGGTATTGATCCTGTCTTCTCGTTCTCCGGCAAGAGCACTTTGAACATCGTCAACCTCAGCGGTAAGGCACAGGTAGGCGAAAACGGTGTTGTTGTATCCAACCTGATTCCAAGCTATCGCGTGGCCTTTGAACTAAGGTCAAACACGGGCCGCAGGATTCGCTTTGTAGTTTTATCTCGTGGGCAGGCTGAGCATCTCACTAAAGTATCGCTCAAGGACGGCGTTCATTTGGTGAAATTCAGTGGGACCGCCTTCGCCAATGGCGCTAAAATCTTCTTACAGTCTTCAGCCGATCCACACTTTCTATTCGGGATCTATCCCGACTTTCCGCTAAACGCGGAAGAAGGGCCTTCCCTCCGCAAACGTGGTAGTGACGGGATCTTTAGCAACTACAGCGCCGAAATGCCCGAACGGAAGTTCACAGTTCGCGCTGTACCCATTGAGTCGCCCGCATTCAGGAACGCTTCATTTGCCCAAAACAGTGCGACTACACATACCGGAGTTCAGTCTCCGCCCTCCGAAGCGGTCTTTCGGGAAGCACCTCGATGGAAACTTGAGCTTTCCCCGACTACTATGGAAGGCCTGAGCGATCTTTTCCTGGATATCTCTTACAAAGGGAATGTCGCGAGACTTTACAAGGGCGATTTGCTGTTGACGGATGACTTCTACAATGGCACACCGTGGAGGATTGGCCTTCGCTATTTCACGTCTCATCTCCATGTACCACCACTCGTCATTTCAATCTTGCCACTAAAAGCCGGGAACGACATCGTCTTCGAAAATGGCGTTCATCTGGCTACATCGGCTGGACCGTTAGCCTTACTTGACCATATCTCCGTGGTTCCCCAGTATCAGTTCGTCATTGACACGAAATGACCGAGGCTAGCGCCTAAGTTTCATCTTCATAGAGATGTGCAAGACCACGGCGCAAAGCCGCTATTACAGCCTGGGTGCGATCTGTCACTTCCATGCGAGTCAGGATTCCCCCCATGTGACGTTTGACGGTCGCCTCTGTAATCCCGAGCTGGGTCCCAATCTCGCGATTGCTCTTGCCTTGAACAACGAGCGCCAGCACTTCACGTTCGCGGGAGGTTAGCGCCGAGTCCGGAGTACGAGTATCGAGGGTTCGTTTCACGGGCGCAGGCAGGTAAGTTCCACCGCCATGGACGCGGCGAATCGCGTCCAACATCAAGGTATGGGAAGAGCCTTTCAATAAATAGCCCTGCGCTCCAGCAGCTAAAGCACGATGGATGTCCTCATCCCCTTCAAAATTCGTGAGAACGACAAAACGGGCTCGCGGCAGCGCGAATCGGATGGTCTGCATTACTTCGACGCCGTTCTTGTTGACTAAGCCGAGATCAAGCACGGTAATATCGGGAAGTACCTCTTGGTAGACACGCACAGCTTCCTCAACCGTGCCGGCTTCGCCTACGACGGTCATGTCGGGCTGCCCACGAATCATGGCACATATGCCGTATCGCATTAGCGGATGATCATCTACTACTAGCAATCGAATGGGAGATTGTGACACGGTTACATCCTTTCTAGAGCACAATCATCGCGGCAAGACGCAGCGGTCGCAAAAACCTTCACCACAGATCCTCGTCCTGGCGCACTGTCGATGATAAGCTGTGCGCCAATACGGTTCATACGTTCGTACATTCCCTGAAGACCGAAATGGCCAGGTGATGATGGCATGTCCGTCAAGATATCAAAGCCAATGCCATTATCTTTTATGGTGATTGCAATGTGATCTTCAGAGAACACAGTATCAATCGACGCCTCCGTCGGCTTTCCATGCACTAGTGAGTTGTGAACGGCTTCTCGAATCACCATCAATAGTTCGTGGGCCACCGACGATATGATCGGAAATGGTTCGCCGAATTGTGTAACGTGTACCGTTACACCGAACTCATCACCCGCATCTTGAGCGATCTTCGCGATCGCCGACTCGATGTCGTCTTCGATTGCAGTCCCGCGCCGCAAATTCCAGACGGCCTGCCGCGCCTCCAGGATGGTCGCCTCAATCTGCTTACGCGCTAGATAATTCAACTCACGGGCTGAGTCCTGATCGGTAGCATCCATACTTGCCGAGGCCTCAAGCAGGGCGGAGATCGTTGTGCAGCCCTGGATCACTGTGTCGTGCATTTCTCGGGCGACACGACTTCGCTCTTCTACGACCGCCTGAAACCGCAGCTTAACGCGGCTCATTCGAAGGCGGTGTATTCCATAGACAAAAGCGCATATGGTGAGCAGACACAGCAGGATAAACCAGGCACTTTCGTAGAACGGTGCAGCCTTCACGATCGTAAGCGCGGCCTCCTGAGCATTGGCGACATTGCCAACGCGGAACGCCTCCACGCGGAACGTGTAATGACCCGAGGGTAGATTGGTGAAATAAGCTGCACGCTGTGTCGTGACGTCCTGCCAACCTTTATCAAAACCTTCGAGCTTAATGCGGTAGAGCACCGTATCCTGGGAGGACAGCAGGATGGGCGCGTAGTCAATTTCCAAGCGGGAATCGGTGGAAGACATCCGAACTGTGTTTTGCGGAGGCAATTGCCTCCCATCGACAACAATCCGGTCGATTTTAAGCGGGAACGGTTCAGAATGCGTTGCGGCGTTTGACTGTATGTGTACGGCGCCGCGGCTGCTGGGAAACCATACATCGCCCGCGAGGGTGATTATCCCGGCGGGCTGAATGCTGTTAAACAGTTCAGCAGGCTCAAAATCTCCTGATACGTCGAAGAACATAAGAGGAACATTGGCGAAATGTTCGGCTTCCACCCTTTCAAGCTGAGAGTGCATGAAGCTCACAACACCGCTCGGGCCACTCAACCAAATGCGTCCATCCGTCCCTTCGAGGATTTCGTAGATAAAGCTGAAAGGCAATCCATTTGCCTCGGTGATGTGCTGTACGTGCGAATCATGTTCCAGAAATAGCCCATCGTTTGTTCCCGCCCATATCGTCCCATCAGAGCTTTGATGCAACGACCACACCGTCTTTCCTCCAATCGCGGCGGTCAGGTCATCCTGTACTGGTTTGCCATTGTGCAGACGCATCAAGCCCGAGAACCCGCCCAGCCAAATATCTCCAGCATGATCCTCCAACAACGCCATCACACTTGGTACATGTCCAGGGAAGTACACATTGCTTATGCCGCCAGCGGTTATGTGGCTAGCACCATTGTCCGTACCGACCCATAAGCTGCCATCTCGGGCCTGGAGCATGGCTCGAATGTAGTCGCTCGGTAATCCGTTCCTGGTCGTATAGTTCTTTGTTGTGGAGGCGAGTCGGAAGAGACCATTTCCCTCGGTTCCCACCCAGAGGACTCCGTCTCGATCGCGCATAAGATTGCGGACGGTCAAACCCTTAAGCCCCGGCAACTCATACCGTTCAAATTTTCCATTTTGCAATCGTTCGAGATGTGTCGAGCACATCCAAATGGTTCCGTCAGTATCACGAAATATACTTCCGAAATCCGAATCGGCAGCATCGGGTATGGGGATGATGTTGACCGGTGTCCTACTCAACCTTTCCAACCCTGCCTGTGTGGCGACCCAGATATTGCCTTCAATATCCTCGAATATATTGAGGATGGCTTTATTCGCTAGCGCATTCAGAAAAGGTACAGGTCTATCGGTCCCAGGAGCAAGCGTGTACATTCCATCGCCAATCGTGCCGATCCATAGAATGCCATCCTTGGTCTCGCGCAGGATCCGCACAGTCCGATTGATTCCGGCAACTGGCATAAAGACGCCTTGCGCAGTCAGTCGATAAAGTCCCGAAACCGTGCCGACCCAAATGGTACCGTCCCTCCTTTGGAGGATTGTCTTGATGTGCACGGTGTCTGCTCTGCCGTTAATCTGAAAGACCGTTGCCCTCCCTCGGTCGATCCTCAACAGCAAAGTGCCACCAACCCAGAGGCGACCCTCGCGGTCTCTCGTAATGACGTGAACCGCAACGGCTGGAATGTCTCCTCTGTTGTCAACGCGATGCAGGTGGTCGCCCCTCATCACAAAGAGACCGTCATCTGTGCCAACCCAGAGTGCGCCTTGCGAATCTTCTTGAACAGCACGTACTACATTGTTCGTTAAACCATCGCTGCCGCCGTAATTTCGAAATGTGCCATGTAGATAGCGGGTGAGGCCTCCGCCCTCGCTTCCGATCCACAAAGAGCCATCCCTTGTGACGGTAAGGAAGAAGATGCTGTCGGCCTTCAGTGCGGGAGTGTTATTTCGATCAAAGAGAACGAAACTGTTCCCGTCAAAACGCAACAGGCCACCGGTGGTCCCGATCCAAAGATAATGATCCGGGGTCTGCGCCAACGCCTGCACGACCTCCGAAGGCAGGCCGTCCGTCACATGCCAGAATCTGCTCGTAAAGTTAGATTGTGCTGAAGATGAATTGACTGGAAAATAGAACAACATCAAACAGCACAACCAGCTCGTGATGTTCCGGCGAAGCTTCATCGATAGAACCACTCGAAGATGAAGTATAGCGAACCTGCCCGACGTTTGTGATACGGCCTCGGACACATCACTGGACAAAAACTGAGAGGCAGACCGGTTCGGCCGATCACCGCCATCGTGACAACTACACTTTGCGGTCAACGCTACTTAGGGTGCATGTGGATGAAGGCCCTTTTCGTATAGACTACGCCGCATGTCCCAGACTAGATGCCCTTCTCAGCAAGGGCGGACGTCCTTGCACGGCATCATCTTTGTTCTTCTCTGGCTAAGTTCCGCTGCACTGGTATCACAGCCTGTGCGGTTCGATAGCTCTGGCCTGGCTGCAGTGAAGTTGCGTACCTCTGGTCTCATTGATCCCATGGGGTTGGGTGAGAAGCAGCCTTACTTCCAGTGGCTCCTCGATATCGACAGTCCCTTACGGCATGACGTCACGCAGTCGGCCTATCGCATCCTCGTCGCTTCATCACCTGATCTTCTGGATGCGGGGCGCGGGGACGTATGGGACTCCGGTCGCGTCGAGAATGGAGACTATATACATGTGGTCTACGCGGGGGCACCTCTCTTGTCCCATAGAACATATTTTTGGAAGGTGCGCATTTGGGATGGCGCAGGGTATCCGTCTACCTGGAGTGCTCCCGCACATTGGACCACCGCTCTTTTGCATCCCGACGATTGGGTTGCCAAATGGATTGCAGCGAAGCCCGACGCGGCTCTAGAGCCGCAAGCGCGAGAAGGAGTCGGCGCGAGGCAAACAACGTCAGAGAGAATGCCCCTCTTTCGGCATTCATTTGATTTGACGAAACCGGTAAAGCAGGCCATCGTCTTCGTGTCGGGTCTAGGTCAATACGAGCTTCATGTGAATGGACATCTGGTGACGGATGCAGTGATGACTCCAGGCTGGACCAACTACCGCAAAGAAGTCTATTACAACACCTATGACGTTACAGACCGGCTCAAGCAAGGGCCAAACACTCTTGGCATGATACTCGGAAACGGGATGTATAACGTTCCTGGTATCGAGGGCCGCTACACCAAATTCATCGGCTCCTTTGGAAACCCTAAGATGATCCTACAGATGCAGATCACCTTCGTCGACGGAACTCAGAGTGTCATCGCAAGCGATGACACCTGGCAAACCGCACCAAGCCCCATCATGTTCTCCAGTATCTATGGAGGGGAGGATTATGACGCTCGTAAGGAGATACCGGGATGGGATACAGCACCAACCTCATCCTGGAGTCAGGCCTTTGAAGTCCCAGCTCCTAGCGGCTCTGAAGATGTCGGCGAAACCCTCAGGTCTTCGCTCATTCCACCAATGAAGGTGATGGAGATCATCAAGCCGGTGCACCACTTCGTCTTACGTCCCGGGACGGAAATCTTTGACATGGGAAGAAACTTCTCGGGCTGGCCCGAAATACAGGTCAAAGGCCATGCTGGCGATATCATTCGCATGCTTCCGGGAGAACTGCTGGATGCCAGCGGTGCGGTAACGCAAGAAGGCGACGGTGCAAGCAAGAGCGATCCTGTTCTATTTACCTACACGTTGCGTGGCGACGATATAGAGACTTGGCATCCTCGCTTTAGCTACTACGGTTTTCGATACGTTCAAGTAGAGATCATCCCTGTTCACGATGGGGCTCCCCCTCCAACGCTTCTGTCCTTAGTTGGGGATTTTGTTCACGATGATGTGTCAATCGACGGGCACTTTCAGTCTCAAGTCCCCCTTCTCAACGACATCCACCACCTCATCGACCAGGCGATCCTAAGCAACCTGGCGAGTGTGCTCACAGATTGTCCGACTCGTGAAAAGCTTGGCTGGCTGGAACAGACTTATCTGAACGGAAGCTCGGTTATGTACAACTATGGGGTCGCGCAACTTTACCGCAAGATGTCGGACGACATGGCTCAGGCCCAGACTCCCGACGGCATGGTGCCCAGTATCGCCCCGGAATACGTCGCATTTGTAAATAAGAGCGGAAAAAGTACGGACTTTCGTGATTCACCGGAGTGGGGTAGCGCTATGATCTTGAGCCCTTGGACTGCATATCAGTTCTATGGGGACGCGGCGGCTCTCGCTACACATTATGATTCAATGGTCCGTTATGCTGCCTATCTAAAGAGCAGATCGGTTCATGGGTTGCTGAGTTATGGCTTAGGAGATTGGTTCGATATTGGCCCCCGTACTCCGGGCGAATCTCAACTCACGAGTAAAACGTTGACAGCGACTGCAATCTATTACCAGGATTTAGTGACGCTCGCACATATCGCAACAGTATTGAAGAATCGCTCCGATGCGCAACAATTCACTAAAGAAGCAGAACAGGTGAAGATCGCCTTCAATCAGGCGCTCTATCATCCATCAACCAAGACATATGATCGTGGTAGTCAGACGGCGAACGCCATGGCGCTTTATCTCGGAATGGTTCCGGAGCAAGATCGGGCGGCAGTACTCGATAACCTCGTCTCAGATATTCGCGCACATGGCAATCATGTCACCGCTGGAGACGTGGGCTTCCACTATGTGGTGGGCGCACTCTCAAAATACGGTCGCTCCGACGTACTTTACGACATGGTGATGCATACGGATTCGCCAAGCTACGGCTATCAGCTATCGAAAGGAGCCACAACACTTACAGAGACGTGGGATGCAAGCCCGTTTGCGTCCCAAAACCACTTCATGCTGGGCGACGCGGAGGAGTGGTTCTATCGCTGGCTTGCGGGAATTAACTTCGACCTTAGCCGGAAAGGGGCGGAACGAATCCAACTGGAGCCAGCATTGGCCTCGGGCGCCTCGGGCGCCTCCGCGACGCTCAATACAGTGGTCGGGACGATTTGTTCCTCTTGGAGACGGAGCGGCACAAAGTGGTCAGCCGAATTCCTGATCCCGGCTGGCGCTCGGGGCACAGTGATCTTGCCAAACGATGCAGTTTTGCGTGAACCTCAGCTTTCCGATGCAGTCGTCAAGCATGAGGCTGGTTTTGAGGCGGCTTCTCGTTCCGAAAAATGGGTGCTGGGATCAGGAACGTACGAATTTACAGGGCATTTCTAGGCTCAGAATCACGTCTGATGCGAGGATAGGACGCACCACTCTAGAACCAACGAGCACATCGGTGGCAAATGTTTCATCCAATCGATACGGCACAGCAGACTATCAAGGACAGAACAAGGGAATGAACTCCGTATTCAGACGCAACGCTTTAGCGGAGTTTTCCAGATGGCAGGACTCGTGACTTCGGTGGGGACGCGCTAAAGCAACTCGCGCTAACTATTCCCGTGTCCATCCGCAAAACACACTAATGAACGTGGCAACCAGAATCGTGGCAATTGAAATGAGCGAAACTGCGCCTAATGATACCTAGGGATCATGTGTTCAGTGTCGGCAGACGCATAGAATCACTACGATTTGACCATAGAACGTTTACCTAGACCGTAGAGTCCGAATTGAACTCATCGAAGATGGAGAATGATCATGTTGATTCACGTTCACGCAACATTGCGGAAGTTCATGAGCAAATGTATTCAACGCTCTGCTGCTCAATGGATAACAGCGGGTCTATTTCTTCTGCTAACCTCTATGGCACCGCATCTTGACGCACAAGGGACAGTCACAGTTAACTTTGCGAGCGCTGTAAATACGGCCGGAAGTCCTCTTATGTTTGGAGCCTCTAACGAGCCAAACCCTGCGGACCAGGCTACGGTGGACCCTATGTTCTGGAGTTCTGGACTCAGGTTCGAACGCGGCACCATCCACACCGATCAGATTGTTCCCAACGACACAACGATCTCAGCGTACATGAGCGAAATGCCCGACGGCATTGGCAGCTACGTCGCTGGTAGTGTGGCCGATCCCTCCACTTGGAACTGGGGGCCTCTCAGTTGGGCTACGTATGCCAAGGCTCAAGGCATGACGACGATGGCTGACGTGCTCTTCGTACCGCAGTGGCTTTCCTATAACGACACCAACGTTAGCACCGCTCCCGCGAATAACTGGGATAGCCTCGGTATCGTCTGGGAGGACATTATCACGAAGATCGTGAAGCATGAGATGACCGCCTGTAATGGCGGTTCCTGTCTCAACTATATGGAGATCCTCAATGAGCCATCATGCAATTTTCTGAATATAGGCTCTGGGGACACCAGCTGGTCCAGCGAAGCTCAGGCAGCGGACTTGTACTATTTCTATGCCGCCACCGCAGCGCATGCCGCCGACTCAGCCCTCATTCTTGGCGGCGACGCCGACTGCAATCACGGACCAACTAACTTTGGAGATATGCCCACGATCGTCGAGGACTCGACAATCGAATCAGAGGGATTGCTGAACTTCGTTTCTTACCATGACTACACGCCTGACGAAGCTGGCGACAACATCAGCGATGTTGCCACGCTCTTGTCAAACAATGGTTATAGCGGTCTGCCAATCTTCCTCACCGAGTGGAACTACACCTATACGAACCCCACCACCGATCCGCATGTGGTTGGAGATGAAGCAACCACCTACGTTGGGGATCAGTTTATCTTCTTTAGCCAGCAGCCCCAGATGAAGGGGACCGCTTTCTATACTATGCTGCCCAATAATGTGGATGCGTCGTCGTACGAAGACTGCACAGGTTGCATCATCTCAGCAGGACTCTACAGCGTAAACGGGAGCAGTTACACGTTGGCCAACCAGATGCGGACCTATCGGCTCATGTCAATCGATTTGGGACTCGGCGCAGGCGCATTCGATGCCTTCCCTGCATCGCTCTCGGACCTCAGCGGCAACGATTATGCACTCGGATATACCAACTCGGTCCACAATGTTGCAGCAGTGATTGTCAATGACGCGGCCTCGGCAACTACGACTCTAAATCTAGGCAACATTGATGCCTCGGGCTGCACCTACACGGTATATATCTACTACGCCGATACCGCTTCGAATACAGCGATTTCACCGGCTTCGACACTAACCAACCAGTGCATCACCAATGGCACGATGACACTTTCGGGTCTCACATTGCCCGCCTATTCGGTTACTGGAATCATCATCAATTAGCAAATCCAGCAATTAAGGAGCAACTGAGAGCCCGTACTAAAAAGGAGTGCAGGCCGTATTCGGACACGTCGGGATGGGGAACGAGGGGCACCTTCTTCCCCATTCTGAGCTTCAATTGTCAGCTATGAGCTATTGCTGGACGTGAAAGAACGGCAGGACAAGCCGCAAGCCGTATATCGGGCTCGAAAGGGCGATGTCCACATAGTCTGCTGCGGACTTCCGACACCAGCACTGATTGCCTGCAAGATGGACTAACGCTCTTGCAGCGGCAACGATTAAATCCCACAAGCTCTGGAAATACATTTATTGCGAAGGATAAGAAGCGAAAAGGGGACAATCGAGGACGCGAACACTTGCAGAGTAAAGACGGTGGTGGAGATCAAAGTCCACCAAGCAAAATCAGGTAAAACAAAACGCGTCGGGCACTCCCCCACGACCGATTGGGTGGTTGCCCTGCACTCATCTAGGGGCATCGGTGCGTCAGCTCAGAGTAACCATGGACGGACAAATTGCCGTTCTCGCGGTGGCAGAGAAAGGCTCATTTGAAGCGGCTGGGAAATACCTGGGCATCGGCAGGTCTGCTGCACGCAAGCGTGTTCAAGGCGTAGAGAGCGAGGCCGGAACTCCTCTCTTCCGCATGGTGGGAAAAGTGATGCTTCCGACCGAAGCCGGGAGCCTCTACCTTCTCTCAGCACGGGAATCCGTCAGGCAGGCGTGGCTTGGCCTGGACCGCGTCCAAGCATTTCTCAGAGCGCAGACGAACGATCTGCGCATCGGTTATTCGACCTATCTCAACACGAAGTTGCTGGATATTATCCGGCGCATTCCGCCTACAGGCATTGGCTCTCCATTGGTGACGAGAGAGAGCCTGATGACATACCAAATCGTCGAGGGCATCCTTCGGGGAGACCTCCATGTGGGATTCGGGATTCTGCCATTGATGGAGCCCGATTTGTCGACTCGTCTGCTTTTTGAAGAGTCTCTCGTGGCCTGCCTGCCCGTTGGCCATCGCCTCGCAACAAGGTCCACGATCCGGCCAGAAGAGCTGGCGGATGAGCCAATGGTCTCCATCATGCGAAAGGTGCTTCCTGGCAGACACGACGAGATCGTGAGGCACTTTGAAAGCCTTGGGATATCTCTCAGATTCGTGGCCGAAGCCATTTCACTCAAGGAGGCGTTATGGCTAGTGACGCAGCATGTCGGCATAGCTTTGATGACCAGGTTTTCGGCAATGTCATACCGTTCCGAGGTCGTTGTCAGGCCTCTCTCCGATCGGCTGCTTACCGTGAAGAGCGGGATATTCACTCGTCGGGATCACGACCAGAAGCTCATAACCGATTTTGTGAATTTGGCCTGGGCCGAGACAGCGGCTCTGCGTGTGAACCCTAATTGATTTGGATCACTTCGATGCGATGGCAACAACTCAACCGTCGGTTTTGGAGGAATGTCTATGCGCCGCTTCTCTCTCTTCTTTATCGCAGCTTCAGTGCTTCTCTCTGCCTGCAATGACGTGAAAAAACCGAGCGACAGTAATTTCAGAACGGCCATCAATCACTATCTGGTGAAACATGGCGAAGCTTGTACGATGATCGGGCGTCAGTTTCCTGTGGACGTCACAGAATCCGAGCAGAGACTCCAGTCCGACACTGCGATGCAGATGGCCGTGCTGGAACAAGCCGGGTTGGTGCATTCGAGCAACGCGACCACGGTCGTTCATGGAATGTCGGATGCCTTGCACGGCCCCACTCCACCGCAGCCCGTGAGACGCTACGAACTCACTGCTCAAGGACAGAAATATTTCCAAAAAACTCCCGGCATTTTTGGGCAAACGACCAGCTTCTGCTACGGAAGCGAGACAGTCGATTCAATTGTGAAATGGACGGAGCCAGCGACGATAGGTACGGCCACTCAAACCGAGGTCACCTATACCTACAAAATCGCGGATCTCGCGCCCTGGGCGCAGCGACCCGACGTGCAGCGCGAGTTTGGGGATGTGCGATCGACGGTCAGCGGAATATCGAAATCGAACGAGATCGTAGACCTCCAGTTGACCAATCAGGGCTGGGAAGTCCCTGCGCCTTGAAGCCGCGACGGAACTGTGTCATACCCCGTTGGCGAAGTCGTTGGACCTGCGAATCTCCGTTACGTGCCGCCAACCGTCCTGATTTGCAACGTGCGCGATCAGGTCGATGGATCGCCTGCATTCCTCGGTGATCTCCTGCAAGGGGACACCGCCAGAACCGCGCATGGCGAGCTGCGCGAGACGGCGCAGGGCATCTCCGGCGCTGTTGGCGTGAATCGTCGAGAGCGACCCGCGATGTCCGGTGTTGAGCGCGTCGAGAAACACGCGCGCCTCCGGGCCACGAATCTCCCCAACAATGATCCTGTCGGGTCGGTGGCGCAGCGCAGCCTTCAACAAATCGCTGAACCCGATCTGGCTCTTGTGGGTATCGAGCTGGGCTTCGGCGGAGATGACGTGCGGCTTCTTAATATTGAGTTCAGCCACGTCTTCGAGGATGAGGATGCGGTCGCTGTCGGGGATGAACCCGGCGATGACATTGGTGAGTGTCGTTTTTCCAGCCCCTGTTCCGCCGGATATTAAGAGGTTGTCGCCGCGTTGAATCGCATCCGTAAGCTGTTGCGCCTGCTCCGCGGTAAGCATCCTGCGCTCGATCAGGTCGTTCATCATGAAGCCACGAGAGGTGAACTTTCGGATCGTCATCATGGGCTGGGGACTAACCACGGGCGGGATGAGCGCCGCCATGCGGCTGCCATCGGGTAGGCGCAGATTCAGAATAGGGCTGTCGGCATCCAGCTTCTTGCCGAAGCGATTGGCAATGACTTCGAGGCTTGTCAACAATGCTCCCTCGTCGAAGCGAACCTCCGATACCAGCTCGATGCGGCCTTTCTCTTCCATCCAGACGGAGCCATCGGGGTTCACCATGATTTCGGACACAGTGTGGCTGGAGAGCAGATGCTCGATGGGCTTGAGAAACGGAATGATGACTTCAAAGCTCATGCGGAAATCCTCCCTGGATCGAAGTTGATCTTTTCCTGCTCGAACCAGTTCATGGTGATGGGTAGAAAGTCCGGCTTAAGGTAGCAGTACGTCGCCGGCTGCGGACTGACACCGTCGAAGGCGACGACGATGGCCTGCGCGTTCTTCAGATCGAAGAAAGCCTTCTCCTCGAAGACAGGCTCTTTCTGCTTTTGATACTGCTTGACGGCTGCGACAGAACCTTTGCTGGCCGAGGTACGGCCCGAGAGCCATCCGACATTGGCATTGGTCGAGGTCTCGGAAAGCGTGTAGCCGATGCGGGTGCGATCTTCCTTGCCGCAAAGCTCCGATGCGTAACGAGCAGTCTCAGGATCGGAGGTCGTCAAAAACAGCTTTGTCCTGAACGCCTGCAGCAGCGTCTTTACGCCCTCGTTCGGCAGAGCATCTTTGAGGCTGGCGACAGACTGAGTGGCGACAATGGGAATACATTTTGGCTGTCGAGATAACGAGAGATATCGCTCGTCCCCTGTCGGATTATCGCCGCCCACTGTGGCGAAGTTCTGATACTCATCGCAGATGAATACTGAGGGCCGATAGTGTTTGTGCGGTTCGGCATCCATGCGCGGGATGCGCAGCAGCATCGCGCGCTGGTAGTCGATTTTCATCATGGTGCCGATGGTCTTGGCCAACGCGGGATTCAGAGCTACCGGAAAGTTGAGGCCGACGACTTTGCCGGATTCGATCAGCTCGTCGAAGGCTGGCATAACGATGCCAGCGGGATCGGAGGCGCAGGGTCTACCCTGGTACAGCTCTTTGGGTGGGCAGAAGACGCGGCGCACATCCGGGTCGGTCTCGAAGAGCGACAGGAAGACGGCGATGCCCTGGACGATGGAGGTCTTCACCTCGGAACGAAAGAACCGCCAGTGCTCCCAATACCAATATTGCACACTATGGAAGCGTTCGCGCGCATCGGCATTGAATGGCCTGCGAGTGAAAACAAGGAACTCGATCGAGGTCTGCTCGGTGAGGGCCGCCTCCAGATGCTCATCCCACTTTGCCAGGTACAGGTTCGCCCCGGCATCCCATGTGAAACCGAGCGGACTGAGTTGGGCTTCCTCGCTGAGATAGTTCTCTCTGTCGATGCCGATATAGCTGGTGGTGCTGAACTGCGAGCCGACGTCGACCAGCATCGCTTCGAGCCGTCCGGCGCTGATGACGGTCTGGAAGATATCCACGAGCGTGACGTAGCCATCGCGGATGCGGTGCAGCAGGATCACGTAGCGGACGAGATCAGTGTAGGACTGCTGCCAGAACGGTTCCTTGCCCTTGCCCCAGATGGAGGTGATGATGGAAGCGATGTTGAACGCCTGCGCGTAGGCATCGAGCGAGTTGTTCAGCGGGTTATAACGGATATTGCCGTCGAGCGAAACCTCGATGTAATCGTCCTCCCGCCCGCACCACTTCAGGATGCGCTGCAGTTGCCGGCAGAGGTCGCCTTTGACTTCGAGCACGATGCCCGACAGTTTTCGCTCGGGATCATTGGCCTTGTATGCGAAGAGCTGGCGCATCGCGGGCAGGATAAGTCCATACGTCTTGCCCGAACCGATAGATCCGAAGGATGCGATGCCTGTATACAGGCCGCGTTCGGGAATCGCAAGCCATGAAGGGAGGGCGGCTGCCCTCGGCGTCAGTCTGCTATGGATTTCGCCTACGATCAGGGACAGATATTTGCGTCTGCGGGGATCGGGGTACGACGGCAGCGCGCCGGGGTTCAGTTCCAGCTCGCTCTTATAGAGATGGACATAGAGCATCGAGAAGCCCATCGACAAAAGGATGAATGGCGTCGAGTAGAGGAAGAGGCTATATCCCATCAACAAACCACGCACGATTTCCGGTTTCTGCATCTCCATCAGGCGAAGCATGGGATTGCTTTGGTCTATGGGAAACAGCGCGTTCAGGATGATGCCGCACACCACGCTCAGACCTGTTGAGAGCAGGAAGCGATGGGCAACCAGCGGGCGGATGATTCGTTGCACACGGGGAGAGGAGCGCATCTGGATCATCTCCTTTCCGCGTAGCCAGCGTTGTTCGATGCCGGCACATCCGGCTTCGTGGCAGTTACTGGCGCTGGCTTAGTCGGCGGCTGACCCGGCTTCGCATCGCCGGCGATCTGTGTGGAACTCGTCGGCAGATTCGCCTTGTATTTCAGGAAGTCCTCTTCCTGGGCAATGGCGAAGCGCAGCAGCTCGTTGACGACGTAGTGGATTTCATTGTTCGACCAAGTGGCCATCAGCTCGATATCGTCGGCGACGGTCTGGTCGATGGAGGATTGCAGCTTGGCGCGCCGTATACGGCTGACGCCATGCTGTACTTTCAGTCTGCTCATGAGCATCTCCTATGGATGGTTTGGGAATCGATGACGGATGCGAGCCGCATCAGCAAACGATTCCGACTTGATCCGGTTTGTATCCGTCGCAGATGTAGTGAGCATCGGGAAAATATCTGCGGCAGATACGTTGTGTATAGAAAGGGGATCGAGGGGGGAGCGACCAGCGCGGCGTCAGCCGTCGCGTCAGCCCCGCAGGGGTGGGGTCGCTCCCCCCTCGCCACCTACCTGCCACTCTTCACCTCCTTCGCTAAATAGTTGTTTCTGCATAGTTTGGTGTTCGTGAACCCGCGTCCGAATAGACCGTTCGCTAGACCCGAGACCCGACACTTCAGCGCGTTCTCTGCGGAAGTGGTGGAGTGGATAGCGGTAGGGCAGGACGGCAGGAAGGAACTTCCTGCGTTCCACCTGTACGAGAAACCGATGCCGGATGCGCTCCATATCCCCAGCCGCCAGGAGTGCCTGGTGTCCCGCGCTGGCGTAGAGGCTGTCTCCGTCACGAAGGACGGCGAGGTCGCGTAGCGAAAGAGACGACTCTTTCATGTCGGCCTGCTTGCGCACGCGGAGGTAGTCGATGAGGTGATCGACGCCACGCGGAGTCAGCGCGGTCGTTCCGGGCCGGTTTTCGGCGAGCTTGGCGGCGAAGAGGTTTCCGGCCCGCTCAAAGTTCTGCGCTGAGTCGGACAGGTACAGCAGCTCGAAGCCGGGGAGCGCACGGAACAGCGGAGTGTATCGGTCAAGAAAGTGCTCGAAGCCGCTGGCGGAGAGCGCGCCCTCGTCGAAATAGCTGAACGACGGACCGCCATCCTTATTAATAAGGATGGGAAACTCTTCAGCGAAGGCCGCTCCGCGGGAACGCGGAAGGGCGGACTCGCTGAGTCGGCGCGTCTCCGTGAAGTGGGCCACCTTCGCGGATTCGGTGTCGAGCAGGGTCTCGCCGAGGTGGTCGAGGACGAAGTCCAGGACCATGAGGCGGGACTTGATGGTCGCATCGCTTTTCAGCCGGCGATGGTGCGAAGCGCCGAGCCCGGCAGCCGTCTACACCTCGGTTGAGGTGAGGTGGTAGACAAAGCGAGCCTGCCCGCAGGCGATGCTTTGGATATGGCCGAGCGCGAAGGCCCGGCGCAGGAACTGCGCGGCCAGAGCGCCGCGGCCCCGTTCGATGAAGCGGAGGTACTGGCGGCGCAGGAAATACCCCGAGTGCAGGGCGGCGAGATACAGGAACGCGGCCTCGCGTTCCGTATAGCCAGCCGCCTGCAGCACCGGGATGGGATCGTAGGTGAGAGTCATAAATCGAAGATGTCCCGCATCATCTGGTGTTCGTCCTCGATCTTGGCGGTGATGCTGGAGCGGTCGGAGCCGGAGGCGTAGGCGCGGAAGCCTGCCTGCGCCTTGGCGCGCAGATGACCGCGCCGGTAGGCGGCGGTCAGCACTTCGATGTCCTCATGACCCCCGACACGCGAGCCCTGGTCGGCCTCCTGGCTCCAGGCGTCGTCAGCTTTGCGGTCGAACTCGATACGGGCATCGGGGATCTGGACGCCGCCATTCACGAACGGCAGGGAGTGTTTGGCGGCGACCTCCTGCTTGATGTCGGCCATGTCGCGCTTGGGGTCGGCCTTCCGTGCCCGGTAGATGTCCTTCTGGACATCGGCCTTCAGCTCGAAGTCGAGTTTCACGCGGAGGTTGCTACCGCCATTCCGCTCGATACGTTGGGCCGCATCGCGGTAGGCGCGATAGATGAGCGAGTCATGCTCCATCTCGCGCGGCTTCACGAAACCGTAGTACACGGTCTGCTCTTTCGGGACTTCGCCGCTCTTGCGGAGCCACGCGCGCCCGTCACGGGTCAGCGTGGCGACTTCAGTCCTGTCAATCTGACGCCGGGTTCCATCGCGGCGGAGATTGATGTGGCGGGTCTCCACGAGTCCTTTCGAGCGGAGATAGTTCAGGTCCTCACCGAGCTTGCGCTGCTTGCCGTCATAGACGGCATCCGCAAGGTCTCCGGTACGGACGACACGGAAACGACCGAGCTCCAGCATCACCCTGCGCTCCTCCGGGCGAAGCTGTATACCGATGGTCTGGGAAGGTATCGTGTTGCGCTGGGGCCGGCGTGAGTCCGTGCCTTCGCGCGGGTCTCGCGTTCTGCGCGAGGGCGAAGCCAGCTCACGCTCCCGTCGCGGCGACCGGGAAGGAGTCCGGCGGACGGGCGCCTGGCGCGGTTGGGTCTGTGCCGCGCGTTCCTTCACGGAGTGAAGGTGGCGCTGCACCGGCGTCGGCTCCTGCGAGACAGGCGCGCCACTGCGCGGAGGGGTCTCTCTCCGCTGAGACAGGTCCTGTGGGATGTCAATCCTCATGCCTCTCCTCCGTCGCCGGCACTGGTCTGCGGATCGCTGGGCGCGAAGTCAATGGATGCCTGCTCCGCTTTCTTATCACGCCTCTTCTTCCCGGCCTGGGGAGACGTGGCACTGGATTCCGCCTTCGGTTTCCTGCCGACGACGCGACGAACATCGTAGTCGTCGGCGCCGGTGAAGCGGTCCATTTCTTTCTCTGCCTGCTGGCGGAGCGCACGAATCTTTGCTACGAGGTCGGGAGTACGTTCGATGGGTGAATCGTCGGTGTGCATGACTAGAGCCGCTCCTCCTGATCGCTGAAGCGCGAC
>Ga0335075_10005862_pt1 | contig 19000 bp, 16 predicted proteins | sample Lox_Sample_24_FD_206723 | JGI IMG/M metagenome (GOLD analysis project Ga0335075, IMG submission 206723) | Soil microbial communities from Loxahatchee National Wildlife Refuge, Florida, United States - Lox_Sample_2.4 | ecosystem: Environmental > Terrestrial > Soil > Wetlands | place: USA... | reverse complement strand
ACGCCGACCGGCGCCCCGGCGACGCGGCCGAACCCGGTGACGATGTTGCGGGCGAAGCCCTCGTGGACCTCGCAGAAGCTGCCCTCGTCCAGCACCGCCGCGATGACCGCGTGCATGTCGTAGGGCTGGCTGGGGGAGTCGGGGATCAGGGCGTCGAGTGCCTCGTCGGCGGCGCTGACCTCGTAGTCGGGGGTGACGGGATAGGCGGGGGGCTCCTCCAGGTTGTTGGAGGGCAGGTAGGACAGCAGCAGCCGGGCGTAGGCGATGCCGTCTTCCTCGCCGTCGGCGGCGTAGTGCGCCACGCCGGAGCGGGTGGCGTGGGCCGCGGCGCCGCCGAGTTCCTCGAAGGTGACGTCCTCGCCGGTGACCGCCTTGATCACGTCGGGGCCGGTGATGAACATGTGGCTGGTGCCGGCGACCATCACGGTGAAGTCGGTGATCGCGGGGGAGTAGACCGCGCCGCCCGCGGCCGGCCCCATGATCAGCGAGACCTGGGGGATCACGCCCGAGGCGCGGACGTTGCGGAAGAAGATCTCCGCGAACAGGCCGAGGGCGACGACGCCCTCCTGGATCCGGGCGCCGCCCCCGTCGCTGATCCCGACCACCGGGCAGCCGGTCTTCATCGCGTGGTCCATCACCTTGACGATCTTCTCCCCGTACACCTCCCCCAGCGACCCGCCGAACACGGTGAAGTCCTGGGAGTACACCGCGACCGGCCGCCCGTCCACCAGCCCGGTCCCGGTCACCACCCCGTCCCCGTAGGGCCGGGTGCCCTCGATCCCGAACCCGTGCGCCCGGTGCCGCGCCAGCTCATCGAACTCGGTGAACGACCCCTCATCGACCAGCAGCGCGATCCGCTCCCGCGCGGTCAGCTTCCCCCGCCCGTGCTGCTTGGCCACCGCCGCCGCCGACCCCGCGTGCACCGCCTCAAACCGGCGCGCCTCCAGGTCAGCGATCTTCCCCGCCGTCGTATGCAAATCGGGCGACTCGTCGGGGACAGGGACAATCGACTTGCTCAGGGTCACCACCACCCATGAAACTTGATCTCGCGAGAACGATACTTAGTATCGTAATGACCCGCAAGATCCGGATCGGTGAGGATGGACGGTCATGGACAAGCTGACGGCGCGCGACCGGCTCGCGCAGGCCGCGTTCGACCTGTTCAACGAGCGCGGCTACGAGCAGACGACGATCGACGACATCGCCGAGCGGGCGGGTCTCGGCCGTGCGACCTTCTTCCGCCACTACCGGTCCAAGGAAGAAGTCATCTTCCCCGACCACGACCGGCTGCTTGACCGGGTCAGGGACCGGCTGCGCTCCACCGGCCACGGCGCCGCCCTGGCGGCGGCCTGCGACGCGGTCCGCCTCGTGCTGCTGCACTACCTCGACGAGGGTGAGCTGGCCCGGCGGCGGTACGTGCTCACCAGCACGGTGCCCGCGCTCCGTGACCGCGAGATCGTCAGCGTGGCCCGCTACCAGCGGCTCTTCCGCGAGTACATCGCCGAGCGGATGGCCGAGGGCGAGCCCGCCGTCAGCGGTGAGCGCGCGGAAAGCGGCGAGTCCGCCGCGCTGCGCGCCGAGCTCATGGCCGCGGCCGTCGCCTCGGGGCACAACCACGTGCTGCGCCGCTGGCTGCGGGGGGACAGCGCCGACCCGGTGCGGGAACTCGACACGGCCATGGGCCAGGTCATCGCCCAGTTCACGCCGCGCCCGGCCGGCCTCGACACCGACGGCACGACCGTGCTCGCCTTCCGCACCGGCCAGCCGCTTGAGGCCCTGCTGCCCGCCATCCAGCGGCTGCTTGAGGCCTGACCGGGGCCACCAGGAGTCGGCTACCCGTTACCCGCCCAGGTCCAGATGGGGACTTCGCGCAGTGGGTGCAGCTCCTCTTCCGTGGCGGCACGGGAGTTCTGCATCGCGACGTGGGTGCCGAACTCCAGGTGATCGCGCACGGCGTCGCGGAACGGCTTGTCGCCGGGCATGCCGACGGCGTCCAGTGCCGCCATGTACAGGTCAACGAACCGCTGGCGCTGCTCTTCGGTGATGTTCAGGTGGCGGTGGACGTCGATCAGGTGACGGAAGCCGAGTTCGCGGCTGAAGCGATCGGGCCCGCCGAACGACTCCGCGGTAAACCACGTCAGGTGCTCCACGTGAGTCGGCTGGCCGGCACCGAACAGCGGCTGCAACAGCGGATCGGCCAGTACGCTCGAGTAAAAGTGATCTTCGAGCCGGTGCAGTCCTTCCTCGCCGCCGGCGTGCTCGAAAAGCGTCTCGTCTGGCATATAAAAAGTTTAAATCGGTGTAAGCGGGTAGACCCGCCGCATGCTCAGAATCAGGCGATGGTTCGGCAAGCGGCGGCAGGTTATCTGGGCCGAGCCGGAGCTCCCACCCTTCATCAAGGTCAATCCGATGGCCGCCGCGATCCCGACCGATACCCTCCAGCCTGGTGACATCACGATGGGCCTCATGGCCAGGGAGTTTCTCGAAATTCCCGACGAAGAATAGCGATCGCCGGCCGGCCGGTGATTCTGAATGTCGGCGTAGTCTGGCTCGCATGACGGTGAATCTGTCGGGCAAGGTCGCCCTGGTGGCGGGGGCCACCAGGGGCTGCGGGCGGGCGATCGCGGTGGAACTGGCGCGGGCGGGGGCGTACGTCTACGCCACCGGGCGGAGCAGCCGGGCGGCCGGCCGCTCGGAAATCAACCGGCCAGAGACCATCGAGGAAACCGGCGAGCTGATGGCGGCGGCCGGGGGAACTGGCGCTGCCCTGCGGGTTGACCACCTGGCCGCCGATGAGGTGTCCGCGCTCGTCGCGCGCGTCGAAGGCGAACAGGGGCGGCTGGACATCCTGGTCAACGACATCTTCGGCGGCGACGCCTACATGCAGTGGGACAAGAAGCTGTGGGAGCACGACCTGCCCGGCGGGCTGCGGATGCTGCGCATGGGCGTTGACACCCACCTGATCACCGCCGCGCTGTCGCTGCCGCTCATCCTCCGCCATCCCGGTGGGCTCGTCATCGAGATGACCGACGGCACGTTCGAGTACAACAAGAAGTTCCGTGAGCGCGTCGGCTTCTACTACGACCTGGTCAAGGCGGCCGTCGAGCGGATCACGATCGGGCTGACGGCCGAGCTTGCGGGCGAGGCCTGCACCGCGCTGGCGGTGACGCCCGGCTGGCTGCGCTCGGAGGCCATGCTCGAGGAGTTCGGCGTCACCGAGCAGAACTGGCGCGACGCCACGGCGAACGTGCCGCACTTTTGCAGCTCAGAGTCTCCCGCGTACGTCGCGCGGGGCATCGCGGCCCTCGCCGCCGACCCGGGGGTGGCGCGCTACGCGGGGAAGAGCCTGACCAGCGGTCAGCTGGGCCGAATCTACGGTGTCACCGATGCCGACGGATCCCGACCGGACGGCTGGAGCTACGTCACCGAGATCGAGGCCCACGACCTGCCCGCCAGGGAGAACGGCTACCGCTGACCAGCCCGCGGACGCGCTTGCATAAGCGGAACATTGTTCCGTATACTTCCGGAGGGGCGTTCCGTTTAGCTCAAGCCTACCGCCGCGCGGAGCGCCCGCCACGCCTCGACCACCACCTGAGGAGAAAGACATGCGCTACCGCACCCTCGGCCGGACCGGCATCAAGGTCAGCCCCTACGCGCTCGGCGCGATGATGTTCGGCGCGGTCGGCAACCCCGACCACGACGACTCGATCCGCATCATCCACAAGGCACTCGACGCGGGGATCAACTTCATCGACACCGCCGACGCGTACTCCCACGGCGAGTCGGAGGAGATCGTGGGCAAGGCACTCAAGGGCCGCCGCGACGACGTCGTCCTCGCCACCAAGCTGTGGATGCCGATGGGCGAGGACCCCAACCAGCGCGGCATCTCGCGGCGCTGGATCATGACCGAGGTCGAGAACTCGCTGCGCCGGCTCCAGACCGATTACCTCGACCTGTACCAGATCCACCGGCCCGACCCGGACACCGACGTCGAGGAGACCCTGGCGGCGCTGTCCGACCTGGTTCACGCGGGCAAGGTCCGCGTGATCGGATCGTCCACCATGCCCGCCTCCGACATCGTCGAGGCCCAGTGGGCCGCCGAGCGGCGCGGCCTGGTCCGGTTCAGGACCGAGCAGCCGCCCTACTCGATCCTCGACCGCGCCATCGAGGCCGAGGTCCTGCCGGTCGCCCAGCGCTACGGGATGGGCGTGCTCGTATGGAGCCCGCTCGCCCAGGGCGCGCTGACCGGCCGCATCCGCAAAGGCCAGCAGACCGACCTGCGCCGCGCGCGCATGTTCCGGCACATCACCGACGAGCGCCGGCTCGACGCGGTCGAGCAGGTCATACCGCTCGCGGACAAGGCCGGCCTGCCGGTGACGCACCTGGCGATGGCGTTCGCGATCGCCCACCCGGGCGTGACCAGCGCGCTGATCGGCCCGCGGACGATGGAGCAGCTCGACGACGTGCTGGCCGGCGTCGACGTCACGCTCAGCGACGACATCCTCGACCAGATCGACGAGATCGTCCCGCCCGGCACCAACGTCGGCGCGCTCGACATGGCCTATAAGTCCCCGGCCTTGCTGCGCCAGGACCTGCGCCGCCGGCCCGCCGGCGAGCGCGCCGCCGCCTGACCTAGTCGAGGCCGATGAGACGGGCCGGGTTGTCCCTGATCATCAGCCGGATGTCCCGCTCGGAAAGGCCGCTGTCGAGCAGGCCGGCGACGCACTGTCGGTACGCCTCCACCGGCAGCGCGTTGCCGGCCTGGCCGAGGTCGGAGGCGAGCGAGGTGCGCTCGGGCCCGATGATGTCGATCCACTCAAGCAGCTCGCTGAACTTGAATCGCCGCTCTTGGTGGTAGTGGCCGAGTTCATGCTCGATGACCGCGCCGAGGCCGGCTAGCTCGGCGGCCTGCTGGCGGCCGATCCCGGCCACGAAGTTGGGGTGGCTGACGACGAGCCGGTCGTGCCCGGCCGCGACGGCCGCCTCGACCAGCGCCCGCGCGGGCGCGGGGCCGAGGTGCCCGGTGGAGATCAGCGCCCCCGCCTCCCTGGCCAGGCCGATGATCTGGTGCACCTCGGGCCTGAGGTCACCGTCCGGGCGGAAGATCGAGATCTCGTCGCTCTGCATCATGCCGCGCGGCTGGAAGTGGGCTCGCGCCTGCTCGTCGCGGGCGACGTGAGCCACGTGGGCGGCGGAAGAGATCGTCGGGAACCAGACGACCTTGCCGCCCATCTTCAGCGACCGGTCCACCGCGAACGGGTTAAGGCCGCCGTTCTGGCTGTTCAGCGCGATCCCGCCGAAGACCTTCACGTCCAGGCCGTCGAGCAGCGGCGCCATCGCCAGGATGTCGGTCACGGTGTCGTGGTAGTGGCACTTGGCGACGATCGCGCGGAAGCCGGCCTCGTCGGCCTGCCTGGCCGCCTCCGCGTGCGTGATCCGCCGCGGCATCGGCGACGGCCCCGAGTGGCAGTGCAGGTCCACCGTGCCGATCAGGAGGTTGTCTACCGCGCCCATCGTGCTCCTTCTGGTGCCGGCCGAGAGTTGCCTTACCGTCATGCCAGCACGCCGCGGCGCAATGGTCGAGCCCGGCCGGCTCCTCAGGTCACGCGGTAGGCGGTGTACGACACGCTGTCCCCGCCCCGCACCGCCGAGGCGACGAAGATCGACCGTTCGAGGCCGGCCAGCCGGGGCGCCGACGTCTCCAGGTACACCGCCACCCGGAAGTAGTACGCCGCCGGGTCGACGTCCTCGCCGCGCAACAGCGCGGCGAGCACCTCGGGCGGCCCGCTGCGCACCCCCGACGTGCGGAAGTGCACGTGCTCCGCGGCCGCGGTCCGCGCCGAGTAGCGGGTGTCGATCTCGATGGTCCCGTCCGGCCGGACGACTTGCCAGTCGGCGCCGCCCGGCAGGATCTCCGCGTCGAACAGGCCGCCGACCCGCCCGCCGGTGATCGGGACGACCCGCCGGTGCCCCGCCCGGGTCATTCCGTGATCCTCAAGCGGCCCCAGGCGCGCGTCCACGGTGAACGCGGGCTCAAGGGCGGGCACCGGTGCCACGGGAGTCACGCAAGCCTCCAAAAATGTGAAGATTCGACGCCAATGACGCTCATCGCGCATTAAGTCCCATCCGGCGCCGGGAAGGGTCCCTTATGGTAAACCCTCAACGTTGATATAGCCGGATGAGACCGACAGGAGACACCCGCTTGAAAGCCTGGCAAGTGACACAGCACGGTGAGCCGGAAGAAGTACTGCAACTCGCCGACATTACCCAACCCGAGCCCGGCCCCGGGCAGGTCCTGGTGCGGGTGCTTGCCGCGGCGGCGAACTTCCCCGACGTGCTGTTGTGCCGTGGCACCTACCAGTTGAAGGTGCCCATGCCGTTCACGCTTGGGGTCGAGTTGTGCGGCGAGGTCGTCGCGGCCGGCCCCGGGGTGACCGGCGTCGCCGTCGGCGACCGGGTGATCGGCGACACGGCGCTGCCGCACGGGGCGTTCGCGGAGTACGCGCTCATGGACGCGTCGGCGGCGCTGCCCGCGCCCAGGGCGCTCGACGACGCCGAGGCCGCGCCCTTCTACATCACGTACGAGACGTGCTGGGTGGGCCTGCACCGGCGGGCGCGGCTGCGCGAGGGCGAGACGCTGCTCGTGCACGCGGCGGCGGGCGGGGTGGGAACCGGCGCGATCCAGGTCGGCAAGGCCGCGGGCGCGCGGGTCATCGGCGTGGTCGGCGGCCCGGAGAAGGCGGCGCTGGCCAAGGAGGTGGGCGCGGACGTCGTCATCGACCGCTCGGCAGAGGACTTCGTGACCGTGGTCAAGGAGGTGACCGGCGGGAAGGGCGCGGACGTCGTCTTCGACCCGGTGGGCGGCGAGGCGTTCTACAAGTCAACGAAGTGCATCGCCTTCGAGGGCCGGATCCTCGTCGTCGGCTTCGCCAGCGGCGACGTCCCCTCGGCCGCGCTGAACCACGCCCTGGTGAAGAACTACGACATCCTCGGGCTGCAGGCGCGCACCTACCGTTTCCTTGAGAACCAGGCCACCAGGGACCACTACGACGCGCTGCTCAAGCTCACCGAGACCGGGGCGATCAGGACGGCGGTGACCGAGCGGCTGTCGCTCGACGACGTGCCCGACGGCCTGCGCCGCCTCGGCGCCGGGCTGACCACCGGGCGCATCGTCTTCATGCCGTAGCCACGCCCCGGCAGGAGCGGCCATGGGACGCGAAGCACGAACCCGTTCGGAATCATGGTTATTGATATTTTTCTTCCGAACGGGTTCGTCCTGACTTGAGCCGCCCGATGACTCCCGGGGCCCGCCGCCGGCCCGCAGCCTGGGGGTGACAGGACCAGGCAAGGCGGACACGCTCCGCTTACAGTGGAAGCGTGACGGCACGGAACACACTGGGCGAGTACCTGCGCGCCCTGGCCGCGCCCCGGCCGGCCAGGGGGCGGGCGCGCCCGCGCCAGGAGGCCGTGCGCCCGGGCATCCGCGAGCTGCTCGGCTCGCTTAACCTGCCCGCGTTCGTGGAGAGCCGGATGTTCGACGTGCTGGCCGCGAACGGCCTCGCGACCGCCCTGTCGCCGAGCATCCGCGCCGGGGAGAACCGGCTGCGCTCGGTGTTCCTCGACCCCGCGGAGCGGGACCGCTACCCCGACGTGGGCAAGGCGCTCGGCGGCATGGTCGCGTCGTTCCGCGCCTCGGTCGGCACCGACACCGACGACCCGCGCGTCGCTCAGCTCGTCGGCGAGCTGTCCCTCGCCAGCGAGGAGTTTCGCAGGCTCTGGGCCAGGCACGACGTGAAGTCCCTGGCCGGCGGGGCGTTCGCGTTCCACCATCCCGAGGTCGGTGAGCTCTCGCTGCGGCGGGAGAAGCTGCCCATCGGCGAGTCAGGCGGGCAGCTGCTCGTGCTGTACTACCCGGCGCCGGGCTCGGCGAGCGCCGGGGCCCTCGCGCGGCTCGCCGCGGCCGTCGCGACCGGGGCCACGGCCCCGTCTCGGGAGCGCGCTCGGTGACTCGAATCCTTATCGGCCGCGCAAACGACCGCCCAGGGAATGTGCGAAATGAGGAACATGGGGGAGATGAACCTCATGGAACCCGAGACATGGCCAGGGCAGCCATACCCCCTTGGTGCCAGCTACGACGGCATTGGCACCAACTTCGCGCTGTTCTCTGAGGTGGCCGAGCGCGTCGAGCTGTGCCTCTACGGCAGGCGGGGCAAAGAGCAGCGCGTGGACATGACCGAGGTGGACGGCTACGTCTGGCACTCGTTCCTGCCGGGCATCGGGCCGGGGCAGCGCTACGGCTACCGGGTGCACGGGCCGCACTATCCCGACATCGGCCTGCGCTGCAACGAGACCAAGCTGCTGATCGACCCGTACGCCCGGGCGCTCGACGGCGAGGTCAAGTGGGACAAGGCCGTGTACGGCTACCCGCTGGGCGGCGACGACCGCGAGCGCTACGACGCCAACAGCGCGCCGTTCGTCCCGCGCTCGGTGGTCACCAACCCGTGGTTCGAGTGGGGCGACGACCGCCCGCTGCGCACCCCCTGGCACGAGACCGTCCTGTACGAGTGCCACGTCAAGGGCCTCACCATGCGTCACCCGGCGATTCCAGAGGACCAGCGGGGCACGTACGCCGGCATGGCGCACTCGGCCGTCATCGAGCACCTCACCCGGCTCGGCGTCACCGCGGTGGAGCTCATGCCGGTCCACCACTTCATCCACGACCACTACCTGGCCGACAAGGGGCTGCGGAACTACTGGGGCTACAACTCGATCGGCTTCTTCGCCCCGCACAGCGCCTACTCCTCGTGGGGCGTCGAGCAGGTCGTCTCCGAGTTCAAGTACCTGGTGAAGACCATGCACGAGGCCGGGATCGAGGTCATACTCGACGTGGTCTACAACCACACCGCCGAGGGAAACCACCTCGGCCCGATGCTGTCGTTCAAGGGCCTCGACAACCCGGCCTACTACCGGCTCGCGGACGGCGGCCGCTACTACTTCGACACCACCGGCACCGGCAACACGCTGAACATGCGCCACCCGCACGTCTTGCAGCTCATCATCGACTCGCTGCGCTACTGGGTGAGCGAGATGCACGTGGACGGCTTCCGTTTCGACCTCGCGGCCAGCCTGGCCCGCCAGTTCCACGAGGTGGACCGGCTGTCGGCCTTCTTCGACCTCATCCAGGTGGATCCGGTGGTCTCGCAGGTGAAGCTGATCGCCGAGCCGTGGGACCTGGGCGAGGGCGGTTACCAGGTGGGCAACTTCCCGACCCTGTGGTCGGAGTGGAACGGCCGCTACCGTGACACCGTCCGCGACTACTGGCGCGGCCACGACCGGACGCTGGCCGACTTCGCCTACCGGCTGACCGGGAGCTCCGACCTGTACGGCCGGACCGGGCGCCGCCCGTACGCGAGCGTCAACTTCGTGACCGCGCACGACGGGTTCACGCTCACCGACCTGGTCTCCTACGACCACAAGCACAACGAGGCCAACGGGGAGGACAACAGGGACGGCACCGACGACAACCGCTCGTGGAACAGCGGCGCTGAGGGCCCGAGCCGCGATCCCGGGGTCGGCATGATCCGCGAGCGGCGCCGCCGCGCCCTGATGACCACGCTGCTGCTCAGCCAGGGCGTCCCCATGATCAGCCACGGCGACGAACTCGGGCGCACCCAGAAGGGCAACAACAACGCCTACTGCCAGGACAACGCGATCTCCTGGCTCGACTGGGAGCGCGCGGACATGGAGTTCCTCGCCTTCTGCGCCGACCTCGTCGACTTCCGCAAGCAGCACCCGGTCTTCTGGCGGCGCCGGTTCTTCGAGGGCGAGCCCATCTTCGGCGGTGAGCTTTCCGACATCGCCTGGTTCCGCCCGGACGGCGGGGAGATGACGGAAGACGACTGGCACGCGGGCTTCGCCAAGTCGCTCAGCGTCTTCCTCAACGGCGAGGCGCTGCCCGACCCCGACCCGCGCGGCCGGCGGCTGCGTGACGACAGCTTCCTGCTGCTGTTCAACGCCCACCACGAGGACGTCACGTTCGTCCTGCCGAGCAAGGAGTGGGGCCGGCGCTGGGCGACCGAGCTGACCACGGTGAGCGACCCGGGCGTGCGCAAGCCGAAGTCACCGGGCGCCAAGGTGAGCGTCGCCGGCCGCAGCGTCCAGGTGCTGCGCCGCGTCGAGCACCCCGCGGGGAGCGGCGCGCGCCGCCCGCCCATCAGATAGCGGTGAAAAGAACCGGGCAAAACCGGTGCTCTCCGGGGGCCGGGATGCCGTTTCTCCGCTAGCCTGGCACCGTTCCTGTGCTATTCCTCCACTTTCGCACGCGTTGTTAGGCATTGGCTGGAGACGTACTGACATGGGTCTAGTGGGCGCCGATGTCGCGTACCCCGTGGACACGGGCAACGGGGCGATAGCGGACGCCATGCTGCTCGCGGCCGGGCTGTGGGTGGCGGGCGACGCCGTCTACGACTTCCGGCAGCTGATCTGGGACGGGCTCAGGGACGCGGGCGAGTGGACCTGGGACGGGCTCAGGAAGGCCGGCGAGTCGATCGCCGACGTGCCCGGGGAGGTCCTACACGGACTGGAGCACCGGGTCGACCCGCTGGACTGGTGAGACATGCGCGAGCGACCGCTGTCCGCCATCAAGGACCTGATCAGCCGGGCCAGGGAGGCGCCGCTCGCGGTGCTCGCGCTCACCGACGAGGAGATCGCCGCGCTCGACGGTGACCTCACCCGGCGCGGTCCGGTGCCGCTGCCGTGGCTGGACGACAGGGACCGGGCCTCGCGCGAACTGGCCTGCCGGGTGGCGCTGCGCGGGCTGGCCGCCCGGCGCCTGGTGGTCCTGGCCGGCCCGGCTGGCCCGGGCGGCAGCGGCCCGGGCGGCGGGGACTTCGTGGTGGCGTCGGATGACCTGCGGGCCGTGCTCGCGATGCGGCGCTCCGCGCACGCCGTCGTGTGCGCGCTGCGGGAGTCCGACGGCCAGCTGCGGCTGGTCTACCTCGGCCGGAGCGGCGCGCTTGAGGAAGCGATCAGCCCCGAGGGGCTGCACGACTTCACCGTCCTCGCCCGTGACGCCGTGGCCGAGCGGCTGGCGGCCTTCACCGACCCGGCCGCGGCCGCGCCGGCCGCGCCGGGGCAGGACTGGGGGCAGCAGTGGGGGCGGGGGCCGGGGCCGGGGGCCGACTCCGAGGTGCTGTCCCTGGCCGAGATCGCGGGCGGCGCCGAGATCACCGCGGCGGCGGGGGCGCGGTCGGTCACCATGGTCGCGCGCCTGGTCTTCGGCTCGGCGACCGGCGAGCAGCGACTCACCGTCTACGCGAAGGAGGCGTCCGTGATCGTGGCGAGCCCCGCGGACGTCGGCGGCGCGCCCGCCCTCCGTTTCGCGGAGGTGAGCCGTTCAGGGTTGCGCGTGTGCCTGGCGGACCTCGTCGGCCTCGCGTTACGGCTGGTCGCGGTACCGCGGCGGCGTAACGTCCGAACCCGCGAAACCGCGCGCACGCCGGCTCGCGCAGCGCCAGCCCGCGGTGCCTGCCGCCTAGTGACCGCCGAGTAGACTCGGCCAACATGGACGACGTCGCCGCGGCTGAGCAGCGGGAGCTCAGGCGGGCGCCGGGACCGCTGCGGCTGGGCGGGCGAGTGTTCGCACCGGGACGGCCCCTGGTGATGGCGATCGTCAACCGCACCCCGGACTCCTTCTACCGGCCCGGCGTGACCTGGGACCAGGTCGCCGCGATGGACATGGTGCACGTCGCGGTCGCCGACGGCGCGGACATCCTCGACGTCGGCGGCGTGCCGGCCAAGCCGGGCCCCGAGGTGACGGTGGCCGAGGAGATCCGGCGCGTGGTCCCGTTCATCGAGCGGGTCCGCGCCGCCTACCCGGACCTGGTCATCAGCGCGGACACGTGGCGCCACGAGTCGGCCAGGGCGATGTGCGCCGCGGGCGCGGACCTGATCAATGACACCTGGTCCGCCTGGGACCCGGCGCTGGCGGAGGTCGCGGCCGAATTCGGCGCCGGCCTCGTGTGCTCGCACGTCGGCACGCTGACGCCGCGCACCCGTCCGCACCGTCCGGCGTTCACCGACGTGATGGCCGACGTTCTCGACCGGGTGCTGCTGCTCGCCGAGCGGGCGCTGAAGGCGGGCGTCGACGCCGACAGGATCGTCATCGATCCCGCGCACGACTTCGGCAAGAACACCTGGCACTCGCTTGAGATCACGGCCCGGCTGTCCGAGTTGACCGAGACCGGCTGGCCGGTGCTCCTGTCCGCGTCGCACAAGGACTTCGTGGGGGAGACCCTCGACACCGGGCTCGACGACCGGCTCTCCGGCACGCTGGCCGTGACCGCCGTCGGCGCGTGGCTCGGCGTCAGGATCTTCCGCGCGCACGACGTCAGGGAGACGCGCCAGGCGCTGGACATGGTGGCATCGATCAAGGGTGACCGGCCGCCCGCCCGGGCCCTGCGGGCCCTGGCATGATCGTCGCCGCGGCGATCTGCCCGTCACCGCCGCTCCTGGTCGGTGAACTGACCGGCCAGGCCGACATCCTGCCCGAGCTGCGCGCCGCGAGCGCCACCGCGGTGGCGCGGCTCATCGCGGCCGCCCCGGACGTGGTGGCCGTCGTCGGGCCGGCGGAGACGACCGCGCCCTGGGACCCGGCGGGACGGCTCAGCCTCGCGTCCTACGCCCCGGCCTGGCGCCCCGGCCGCGCCCTCGCCGGTGACGGCGACGCGCGGGGCCCGCTCGCCGCACCCCCGCTGCCGCTCGCGCTCGGCATCGGCGCGCGGCTGCTCGACCAGGCCGGCTACGCCGGGCCGCGCGCGCTGCAAGGAATCGCCGCCGATGAGCCCCCGGCCGCCTGCCTCGACCTCGGCAGGCAGGTCGCGGCCGCCGCCGCGCGGGTCGCGCTGCTCGCGGTCGGCGACGGCAGCGCCCGCCGCTCCGCCTCTGCCCCCGGCTACCTGGACGAGCGCGCCGCGCCCTTCGACGAGGAGGTGGCGCGCGCGGTCCGCGACGGCGACCTGCCGGCGATCGCCGCGCTTGACCCGGATCTCGCCACCGACCTGCTAGCCGCCGGCCGCCCCGCGTGGCAGGCGCTGGCCGGCGCCCTGGTCGCCAGCATGGGGCCCGGCGGCATGCGAACGGTCATCCTGTACTCGGGGGCCCCGCTCGGCGTCGCCTACCTCGTCGCCACCCTGATCCCGTCCGAGACCGGGGGCTTACGCCCAGGCGGTAGCGCGCGCTCGCGGCGCCTGGTCCTGCAGCAGCACCGTGAGCTGGACGCGCGAGGAGATCTCAAGCTTGCCGAAGATGTGCTCCACGTGCGCGTCGACCGTCCGCTTGGAGATGAACAGCCGCGTCGCGATCTCGCGGTTGGACAGCCCGCTGGCCACGAGCTCCGCGATCTCCCGCTCCCGCCTGGTGAGCAGGCCAGGCACGGCGCCGCCGCCGACGACGGCCGCGACCGGGTCGGCGACGATGTCGGCGTCAGCGCGGTGCGGGCCCGCCTCGCCGGCCTCGTGGGCCGCCTCGCGGACGACGGCGTCCAGGTCGAGCGCGCTCCCGTGCGCGTAGGCGGCCGTGAACCGCCGCTCGCCTAGCCCCCGGCGGGCCATCTTGACCGTCCGCTGCCGCGAGTCCTCCATGAGGGCCACGCCGCTCAGCCGTCGCCCCGTGCGGCTCCATAGCTGGTCGGCCGCGCCGATCAGCCACGCGGTGCGCTCGTACTGCTCGCGCCGCGCGGCCAGCCAGGCGAGCGCCTCGACCGCGTACGCCGTCCCCACGACGTCGCCCAGCTCGTGCTTGGCGCTCAGCGCGCGGCCAAGCGCCTTGGCCGACGCGTGCTCACGGCCGGGGCGCTGGGAAAGGGCGAGCCCCGACACGAGGTACAGGTACCCGCTGACCCAGCGCTCGCCCCCGGTCCTGGCGGACTTGGACTGGCCGAGCAGCGCGAGGCCGCGGTCACAGCGCTCGATGGCCTCGTCGACCTTCCCGGTCATCTGGTACAGGTGCGCGAGCTGCGCCTCAAGCCCGGCGATGCCGATCCGGTAGCCGCAGGCCACCAGGCGCTGCCGTGCCGTCTCCGCCGCGGCGAACGCCTCCTGGTGCTTGCCGGTGAAGGCGAGCGCCAGGTTCAGGTACAGGTAACCGCGGGCGGCGGCGAGTTCCGCGCCGCTTCCCGCGGCCTCGGCCAGCCTGATGGACTCGCTGATGTCGGTGACGGCGGTGTCCAGGTCGCCCTGGAACGTGGCCAGGCGCCCGCGGGCGCCGAGCGCCCAGGTACGCTCCCGCGTCGGTTCCCTGAACCGGTCGGCCACCTTGTCCAGCCATTGCCTGCCCTCGTCGAGCAGCCCGGCGATCTGCCAGTAGGCGCACAGCCGCACGGCCAGTTCGGCGCCGAGCCGCCACCGCGCCACCAGGTCGGCGGGCGGCGCGGCCGCGGTGACCGAAGGCTCCTGCGCGGCCAGCGCGTGGTCGAGCACCGCGCGGATGTTCTCGTAGTCCCGGTGCAGCCGGCCGAACGCCGCCACCTGGCTCACTTCGCGCCGGTCGGCCTCCCGGCGGTCATGCGGCCGGGTGTCGCCACGGAACCGCTCGTCGAAGTCCCTGGCCATGGCGACGCAGCGGGTGGCGAGGCGGTCGAGGAAGCGCTCAGGCCCGCTCGTCTCATCCAGCCGGTCCGCGCCGAACTCGCGCAGCGCCGCCAGCAGCCGGTACCTGGACGGGTCGGCGGCGTCCCGCAGGACCACGGACTTGTCGACCAGGCCGACGAGGGCGTGGACGACCTGCGCCAGCGGCAGGGCGTCGTCCGCGCACACCTGCTCGGCACCGCTCACGTCGAAGGTCCCCGCGAACACGGAAAGCCGTTCCCACAGCGCCCGCTCGGCCGGAGTGCACAGCCGGTAGCTCCACTCCACCGCGGCGCGCAGGTTCTGGTGCCTCGGGCTCGTGCCCCGGCGGCTGACCGTCAGCATCCTGATCCCGGATTCGAGCTGGCTGGCCAGCTCGGCCAGCGGCAGCGCGCGCAGCCGCACGGCCGCGAGTTCGATCGCGAGTGGTATGCCGTCGAGCCGCTGGCACAACCGCACGACGTCCACCCGGTTCTGCGGCGTGACGGTGAACCCGGGGAGGACGGCCGCCGCGCGGTGCGCGAACAACTCGACCGCGTCGTCCTCGGCGGGCAGCGGTGCCAGCGGGAAGGCATGTTCCCCCTGGGCGTCGAGTGGCTGCCGGCTGGTGGCGAGCAGGGTCACGCCGGGTGCGGCCCGCAGGACGGTGTCGGCGAAGGTCGCACAGGCGTCGACCAGGTGCTCGCACGTGTCGAGGACGAGCAGCAGCTCCCGGTCGCGCAGGTAGCCCAGAAGCTCCGCCTGATCATCGCCCGCCACGCCAAGCACGGCGGCGACGGCGGGGACGAGCTGGCCGGGATCGCCGATCCCCGCCAGGTCGGCGAGGCAGACGCCGTCGGCGAACCGGCCGGCGGCGAGCGCCGCGGCCCGCAGGCTGAGCCTTGTCTTGCCGACTCCCGCCGGGCCGACGACCGTGACCATGCGGGCGGTGCCAAGCAGCGCCGTGAGGCCGTCAAGTTCTATCGCGCGGCCGACAAAGCTGGTGGCCTCCGCGGGCAGCAGGCCAAGCCGTCGCGGGCCAGTGACCTGGCCTCGGCTGACGACAAGGACCATGGCTACCTCACGGGTATGAGAGCTACCTCACGGGTATTGGAGCTGTCGCCACCATAACACCGCGTCGCCTGTGGTTGCACACGCATCGCAGTTGATGTCGCATGTTCCCGTGACGTTATCCGGGTTGGCGGTGAAATGGGCAAAGCAGCCTTGACGTGGTAGGCAAGAGGGAGACTCGACGATGAGGAGGGCGGCGCGATGCGTGACGCGGTGATCGTGGCGGCGGTTCGGACGCCGGTAGGCAAGCGCAACGGCGCCCTGGCAGGGGTGCATCCGGTGGACCTGTCGGCCCATGTGCTTAACGCGCTCGCGGAGCGGGCCGGCCTGGCCGACCCGGCCGAGGTCGACGACGTGATCTGGGGCTGCGTCAGCCAGGTCGGCGAGCAGACCTTCGACATCGCCCGCAGCGCGGTGCTCAGCGCGGGCTGGCCGCAGTCGGTGCCTGGCGTCACCGTGGACCGCCAGTGCGGCTCAAGCCAGCAGTCGGTCCACTTCGCCGCGGCCGGCCTCGTCAGCGGCCAGTATGACCTGGTCGTGGCGGGCGGCGTCGAGTCGATGAGCCGGGTGCCGATGGGCTCCTCCATGGGCCCGGTGCGGGTGAACCCGTCGGGGTCAAGCCTCGAGACCGTCTTCCACGGCGTCGCGCCGAACCAGGGAATCGGCGCCGAGATGATCGCGGAGCGCTGGGGACAGTCCCGCGCCCAGCTCGATGAGTTCTCGCTGGCCTCGCACGAGAAGGCGGCCGCCGCGACCGACGAGGGCCGCTTCGCGGGCCAGATCACCCCGGTGAAGCTTGAGGACGGCACGGTCGTCGCCACCGACGAGGGGATCCGCCGCGGCGGCACGGTCGAGGGCCTCGCCAAGCTCAAGCCGGCCTTCCGGCCAGACGGCGTGATCCACGCGGGCAACAGCTCGCAGATCAGCGACGGCGCCGCCGCGCTGCTGATGACGACGAGCGAGAAGGCAGCCGAACTCGGCCTCACCCCGGTCGCCCGGGTGCACACCGCCGTCCTGGCCGCCGACGACCCGGTCATCATGCTGACCGCACCGATCCCGGCCACGCGCAAGGTGCTGGCGAAGAGCGGCCTCAGCGTCGCCGACATCGGCGTCTTCGAGGTCAACGAGGCGTTCGCCCCGGTGCCGCTCGCCTGGCTCGCCGAAACCGGCGCCGACCCGGCGAGGCTCAACCCGAACGGCGGCGCGATCGCGCTCGGCCATCCCCTGGGCGGCAGCGGCGCCCGCCTGATGACCACCCTGGTCCACCACATGCGCGACAACGGCATCCGCTACGGACTGCAAACCATGTGCGAGGGCGGCGGCCAGGCCAACGCCACCATCCTCGAGCTCCTGTAAACGAGACCTGATCACCGGGCCCGAGGCGCGGCGCCTCAGTGGCCGAGCGCGGTCTCGACGATCTTGACGATCACCATGATCATCGCGATCGCCAGGTAGCAGCGCAGGCCAAGCAGGCCGATCCGGCGGGCACCCCTGATCACCGGCGTCGGCAACTCGCTGAGCGGCGGCATCCGCCACGACAGCTTGTCCACCGGGACGAGCGCGGGGTCCGCCACCGCGGGCTCCGCCGCCACCGCGGGCTCCGCCGCCACCGCGGGGTCCACCGGCACCGCGGGGTCCGCCACCACGGCGTCCTCCGCCAACTCGGCCACCTCGGTCAGCACGGCCGCCTCGGCCAGCGCCGTTGCCAGCGCCGACCGCCGGGCGCGGGCCACCGCGAACCCGCCGCCGACGAGCGCCACCGCCGCGCATCCCGCCATGATCGCGAAGATGGCCGAGGCCGTGATGTCGGGGAACATCACCGAGGCGGTCAGCACGACCGACAGCGTGATCAGCACCGTGATCACCGCGCCGGTGAACGCGTTGGTCTTCGCGGAGTTGACCCAGGGCCCGAGCACCGCCCGGTCGTTGCAGAGCATGAGGAGGAACACCGTCGCCGCGGGCAGCAGCACGCCCGCGAGGACCTGGACGCCCTCGGTGATCAGGCCGAGCGGGGAGCCGGGCAGCAGCACGATGACCGCGGCCGCGCAGATCAGCGCGGCGTACAGGGCGTAGAACCCCTTGGCCTGGCCGACGCCGCGGTGCAGCGAGTGCTTCATGCCGAGGACGTCGCCGATCGCGTAGGCCGAAGACAGCGAGACGGCGAACGCGCCGATCACCGCCGCGTCGAGCAGCGCGACCGCGAACAGGGCCCCGGCCACGTGCCCGGCGTAGGCGGCGATGCCGTGCGCGAGCCCGGCGGAGTCGGTGAACTGGGCGCTGGAGTGCGCGAACGCGACGGCGGTGGTGCCCATCAGCGCGGCCGCGCCGACGACCACGATGACGATGCCGATCCAGAGGTCGGTCTTCTCGTACCTCATGAACCGCGGGGTGATCCGCTTGTCGATCACGTACGACTGCTGGAAGAAGAGCTGCCACGGCGCGATCGTGGTGCCGACGATGCCGATCACGAGCAGCATGACCGCCGCCATGCCGCCGGTCGACACGCCCGCATTCGAAGCACTGGCAGGCAGCTCTGGCGTGGTGAAGCCGCTGGTCATGGACGAGACCGACGGGTGCGCCATGACGTAAAGCGGGATGAGCAGCAGCGAGCCGAGGCAGAAGAACATCGCGATGCGCTCGAACGCGCGGAAGGATCCGGTGAACGCGGTCGCGATGATGATCCCGGCCGCGAAGATCACCGCGAGGACCTTGGGCACGCCGAGGTAGCCGGCGGCGAGCGTGATCCCGATGAACTCGGTGACGATCGTCAGCCCGTTGAGCAGGAACAGGTCGATGACCTCGAACGTCCCCCAGAACTTGCCGAACCGCGACAAGATCAGCCGCGCGTGCCCGACCCCGGTGACCGCGCCGAGGCGGAGCACCATCTCCTGGTTCACGTACAGCACGGGGATAAGCAGCAGCAGCGTCCACAGCAGCTTCGTGCCGTAGACCTGGCCGGCCTGCCCGTAGGTGGAGAACGCGCCGGCGTCGTTGTCGCCGACCATGACGATCAGGCCGGGGCCGACGACCGCGAGCAGCGTCTTGAACTTCGCCGACAGCGTCGTCCGGTCACCGTGGTCGCCGTACTGAATCGTGCCGAGGGCGCCGCGGATATCGCCGACGTGGGCCTCGTCGAGCACAGCGGAACGGGCGGAGCTCTCAACCTCAAGCTCAGCAGCAGTCACTGGAATTCACCTCTTTCGCGCTTTCACTCAAGCGGGATCGAGGCACACGCTGTGGGCGGGCGCGACAGGCACCCAGCCGGTACCGCCCTTTGTGCGGGCGATCAGCCGGGTACCGTGGCCACCGTGCGGCTCTTGCCGGTT
>Ga0335075_10005861_pt1 | contig 19007 bp, 15 predicted proteins | sample Lox_Sample_24_FD_206723 | JGI IMG/M metagenome (GOLD analysis project Ga0335075, IMG submission 206723) | Soil microbial communities from Loxahatchee National Wildlife Refuge, Florida, United States - Lox_Sample_2.4 | ecosystem: Environmental > Terrestrial > Soil > Wetlands | place: USA... | reverse complement strand
ATGTCCAGCAGCGGCACCGATTCGCTCCTCGCCACCTCGCGCATGTCCTGTGCATAGATCGCGAGCAGCCGGTTGATGCCCTGCACGTCCTTCACGTCCAGAAGCCCGGGGTGATCGGTGAAGGCCTTGATGTAGTAGGGGTCCTCCCAGCGCATCGAATTGGGCGTCATCAGCACCACCGCCGCGCCCTGCTCACGCACCCGCCGGATGATGGTGCGGAGATTGTCGCGGTATTCGGATCGGCTGAGGCGCGGTCGGGTCTTGCCTTGATCGACGTCGATCCAGGAATCGTTGATGCCGAACTGAACGACCACGAGATTCGGATGATGACTGAGGACGTCCCGATCGAGCCGGGCGACCGCCTCGCGGGTGGTGGTGTCGCCGATCCCGGCATTGAAGACCACGACCGGCAGGCCGCGCCGAGCCAGAGCGGCGGGAAGACAGTCGGCGTACACCTCCTTGATCTCGGGCGCCCAGTCGCGCGCGGTCGCGGTGGTGGAGTCGCCCAGAGCCACGATGCGCACCGGCGAGCCGGAGGGGGCGCCGACCGGCTCGGCGACGCCGCCGGGGACCTGGTCAAGCGCTGCGACCAGCAGGAGGAGTGACAAGGCTCGAGCGCGGTTTCTCATCTGATGGGCTCGTGGCTATGGTACTTGAAGGACCGGCGGGATGTGACCAAGCTCACGGAAATGCCGAGGCGCGGCCGGGACCCGAGGCGTCGGCGCGCCGCCGTTGGCGCTACACTTGCGCCATTGCGGGACGAGGGTCCCCCAGGGCAGCGAGCATGAAGCCAGAGACCATCGCCATTCATGGCGGATTCGACTCGGACCCGGCGACCAAGGCGGTGGCCGTCCCCATCTACCAGACCGCCGCCTATTCGTTCGACAGCGCGGAGCACGGCGCGGCGCTGTTCAATCTGGAGGTCGAGGGCTTCAGGTACACGCGCATCGCGAATCCGACCACCTCGGTCCTGGAGCAGCGGGTTGCCGAGCTCGAGCGCGGGGTCGGCGCCCTGAGCGTCGCTTCCGGACAGACGGCTCTCTATTATGCGGCGCTCAACGCGACTCAGATGGGACGCAACCTCGTCTCCGTGCCGCAGCTCTACGGCACCACCTACACCCTGTTCGCACACATACTGCCGGCCCTCGGGGTCGGGGTGCGATTCGCGAAATCCGACCGCGCCGCCGACATCGAGGCGCTGATCGACGAGAACACCCGCGCGGTATTTTGCGAGACGGTGGGAAATCCCGCCGGCAACGTTTGCGATCTCGAGGCGCTCGCCGAGGTGGCGCACCGCCACGCGATGCCGCTCATCGTCGACAACACCGTCGCGACACCGATGCTGGTGCGGCCGGCGGACCATGGCGCGGACGTCGTGGTGCACTCGCTCACCAAGTTCATGGGCGGCCACGGCACCACGCTCGGCGGCATCGTGGTCGATTGCGGCACCTTTCCGTGGGCGAAACACGCCACCCGCTATCCCATGTTCAGCGAGCCGGACGAGTCGTATCACGGGCTCGTCTACACCGAGCATTACGGAGCGGCGGCCTTCATCGGGCGCTGCCGCAGCGTCTATCAGCGCACCATGGGTGCGGTGCTCGCGCCCATGAATGCCTTCCTGCTGCTGCAGGGGATCGAGACGGTTGCGCTGCGCGTCGATCGGCACGTGGAGAACGCGCGGCGGGTGGCGGAGTTCTTGCGCGCCGACGGGCGCGTCGAGTCGGTCAACTATGCGGGTTTCGCCGACAGCCCGTATCACGCGCTGGTGCGCAAGTATCTCGGCGGGCGCGCCTGCTCGCTGCTCACCTTCGACGTCCGCGGCGGCTTGCCGGCCGGGGTGCGCTTCTATGACGCGCTGAAGCTGTTCAAGCGCCTGGTGAATCTCGGCGACGCCAAATCGCTCGCCTGCCATCCGGCCTCGACCACGCACCGGCAAATGACGGCCGCGGAGCAGCGCGCCGCCGGCGTGGGACCCGGGAGCATCCGGCTGAGCGTGGGTATCGAGCACATCGACGACATCCTGGCAGACCTCGACCAGGCCCTCGGGGCGGCCGGCGCCGGGCCGGGCGCGTGACGGATCCGGCCGTGCGCGAGCTGGCCGCGGCCGTGGCGGCGCTGTTTCCGCCGCGGGTCGAGCGGGCGCGCGTCGATGCGTGGCTCACGGCGGCGCTTAACGATGCCCTGGCGCGCGTGCACGACGGCGCGGTCATCCCCGACATCGACATGGCGAGGTTTCGCGCAGAGCTCGATGCGATCGACTTCGAGACCCCGCGCCCGCTCGAGGCGCTGCTCGAGTGGAGCATCGAGCGCATGGAGCACGGCATCGTGCAGATGACCAACCCGCGCTACTTCGGCCTGTTCAATCCCGGCGCGAGCTTCCCCTCGCAGTGCGCCGACCGCATCGTGAGCTCCTTCAATCCGCAGCTGGCGAGCTCCGCCTCCTCGCCCGTACCGGTGGCGCTCGAGAGCCATCTCATCCGGGCGGTCGCGCGCCGCGCCGGACTGGGCCTGCAGGCCGGCGGGCACTTCGCCACCGGCGGCTCGGAGGCGAACTACACCGCCCTCATCTGTGCCCTGACCTGCGCGCATCCGGACTTCGCGCAGCGAGGCGCGCGCGCCTTTCCCGGCGCGCCCGTGTTCTACACCTCGCGCGAATGCCACATCGCGTGGCTCAAGATCGCACATCAGGCCGGTATCGGGCGGCAGGCATTGCGCCTGGTCGATACCGACGGCAGCGGCCGGCTCGATCCGCAGGCCCTGTGCCGCGCAATCGCCGCGGACCGCGCCAGCGGGGCCGTGCCGGTCATGCTGGTCGCGACCGCCGGCACCACGGGCGGCGGCATGATCGATCCACTGGCGCCGTGCGCCGATATCGCCCGGCGCGAGCAGCTGTGGTATCACGTGGACGCGGCCTGGGGCGGCGCGGCGATCGCCTCCGAGCGCATGCGCACCTTGCTGCGCGGCATGGAGCGCGCCGACTCGATCACCATCGACGCTCACAAATGGCTCGCGACCACCATGGGATGCGCCCTGTTCATCAGCGCGCGGCCGGCGGTGCTGTCCGAGGCGTTTCATGCCTCCACCAGCTTCATGCCCTCGAGCATCGCGGGCGTCGATCCCTACCTCAACAGCGTGCAATGGTCGCGGCGCTTCCTCGGATTGCGTCTGTTCCTGGCGCTCGGGGCGGCCGGCTGGGCGGGTCTCGGCGCCCACGTCGAGCGCAGCGTCGCGGTGATCGAACAGATCCGCGCGCGACTGACGGCGCTCGGATGGAGCATCGCGAACGATTCGCCGCTCGCGGTGCTCGACGCGCTTCCGCCCACGCCCCAGGACGTGCGGGTGCTGGTGCGGCGGGTGGTCGCCGCGGGACGCGCCTGGGTGGCGCCGGCCAGTTTCGAGGGACGCGACGTCGTGCGGATCTGCGCGACCCATGGCGCGACCTCGGAGCGCGATATCGAGGAGCTGGTGAGCGCGCTCAGTGCCGCCGCATGCTGAGCATGCGCTCGACCAGCGACTGGATGGCGCGCACCGATTGAAAGTTCTCGGGCGTGATGTCGGGCTGCGGGATCGCGATGTCGAACTCGAGCTCCACGGCGAGCATCAGGTTCACCATCTTGAGCGAGGTCACCCCGAGCTCGCTCAGCTGCGTGTCGAGCGGAAACGGGTGCGGGAAGACGGCTGCCGAGCCGCTCACCTGCTTGACCAGCCCGATCAGCCGGTCGCACACTTCCTCCGGGCGCAAGTCCACTCGATGAGCCTCCCGACGCGAGATTTTCGATGATACCGTGCGCCAGGGGGGCCGTCGAAGCTTTACATATGGCGCAAGAGAGCGCGTACTGCGTCACCGAGCCGTGAAGTTCATGTTAATTAATCCCTCCGGCGCCCGGGCATCTGGCGGATAATGCGCGCTCTCACTCCCCAGCGAACCGAGACGTCATGGAAGCACAGCGAATTGCCGCTCCGGACCTTAAAGTCGTGAACACTTGCGCATCGGGCTACGCCGCGCGCGCGCGTCTCGCCGCCGAGGCGGCGGCCGCGCACGCCGCCTCGGTGGATGCGGCCGCACGCTTCCCGGGTGAAGCGTTCGCCGAGCTGCGCAAGCAGCGCTTGCTCGGCGCGATGATCCCTCAGAGTCTCGGCGGCGAGGGCGCGACGCTCGCGGAGATCGCCGACGTCTGCTTCATCCTCGGCCAAGGGTGCTCTTCGGCGGCGCTGATTTTCGCAATGCATCAAATCAAGGTGGCGTGCATCGTGCGCCACGCCAAGGGCAATGCCGCGCTGGAGCAGATCCTGCGCCAGGTCAGCGCCGAACAGCTGCTGCTCGCCTCCTCGACCACCGAGGGGCAGGCAGGCGGCAATGTGCGCTCGAGCGAGGCCGCCGTCGAGCACAGCGGTGAGATGGTCACGCTGGAGCGCAAGGCGACCGTGATCTCCTACGCGATGGAAGCCGATGGCATCGTCACCACCGCGCGCCGCGCGGCCGATGCCGCCGCGTCCGATCAGGTGCTGCTGGTGCTGCTGAAGCGCGACTACGTCCTCGAGCGGCTGCAGTCCTGGGACACCCTCGGCATGCGCGGCACGCACAGCGAGGGATTCACCCTGCGCGCGCGCGCCCCCGCACAGCAGATCGTGCCCGAGCCGTACGAGAAGATTCACGCACAGACCATGGTGCCCCACGCGCACGTGCTGTGGGGCTCGGTGTGGGCGGGAATCGCCGCGGCGGCAACCGCCAAGGCGCAGGGCTTCGTGCGCAATGCGCTGCGCAGCTCGGGCGGCCAGATGCCCCCCGGCGCCCCGCATTTCACGCAGGCCGCCTCGTCGCTGCGTACCTTGCGCGGCGTGCTGAGCACCGCGCTGCGCGGCTACCAGGCCGTCATCTCGGACGAGAAGGCCCTCAGCTCGCTCGAATTTCAGTCGATGATCACGCTCACCAAGGTGCAGGTCTCGGAGCTCGCCACCGCCACCGTGCTCGCCGCCTTGCGGGCCTGCGGGCTGTCGGGCTATCGCAACGACAGCGAATTCAGCATTGGCCGGCAGCTGCGCGACATCCTGTCCGCGCCGCTCATGATCAACAACGATCGTATCCTCGCGAATCTCGCGATGACCTCGGTGATGACATCGCTGCCGACTTCGATCAGTGGTTGAACAGGATTTCTCTTCCGTGAATGCACCTCATACCGCCCCGTCGGCCGAGCCGGGCGCCGATCCGCTCGCCCACCTCGCGCCCGCGTTGTTCAGTCCGATGGGCGTCGAGGGCGTCTATGCGCGCAGCGCCCTGTACGTGGGCGTGTGCGAGCGCCTCGAGGGGTACATCACCCGGATGCGCGAGCCGCAGGCCGAGGTGATGCGCTTCCCGCCCGTCATGAGCCGCAGGCAACTGGAGAAATCCGGCTACCTCAAGAGCTTTCCGAATCTGCTCGGCTGCGTCTGCGCCCTGCATGGGAGCGAGGCCGCGATCCGCGCCGCCGCGGATCGTCACGAGAGCGGCGGGGACTGGACCCTGGCGTTGAGCGCCTCGGACCTGGTGCTCTCCCCCGCGGCCTGCTATCCGGTGTATCCCATCGCCGCGGCGCGCGGCCCGCTGCCGCCGGCAGGCTGGCAGTTCGACATCGAGGCGGACGTGTTCCGCCACGAGCCCTCCTCGAGTCTCGATCGGCTGCAATCGTTTCGCATGCGCGAGTTCGTGAGAATCGGCTCGCCGTCCGAGATCATCGAGTATCGGGAGCGCTGGCTCGCGCGCGCGCCGCAGATCGCGGCGGATCTGGCGCTGCCGCATCGGGTGGAGGTGGCCAACGATCCGTTCTTCGGGCGGGTGGGCCAGATGATGGCCGTGAGCCAGCGCCAGCAGGCGCTCAAGTTCGAGCTGCTCATCCCTTATCATGCCGCTGCGACGCCGACCGCGTGCATGAGCTTCAATTATCACCGCGAGCATTTCGGCAGCGTCTGGAACATGCGCGACGAGAGCGGTGCGCCGGCGCACACGAGCTGCGTGGCCTTCGGCATCGACCGGCTGGTCGTCGCACTGTTCGCCAATCACGGCCTCGATCTCGAGCGCTGGCCCGCTGCGACGCGCCGGGCGCTCGGCCTCTGACCCGAAGGCGAGAGCCGCATCCCTTGCCGCTCGATCCGCGCGTCAAGCGATTCCTGGACGTGCTGGCCGCGGGAAACGCGCCCCACCCGCTCGAGACGAGCGTCGCGCAGCGGCGCGCTCAGCTCGCCGAGCTGATGCAGCTCGGCGGCCCGGGACCCGCCGTGGATGCGCCGCGCGAGCTGTGCCTGCCGGGCCCCGCGGGTGCTCTGGCGGGGCGCCTGTATGCGCCCGCCGGCGCGCCGGGCACGCCGCTGCCGGGACTTCTGTACCTGCACGGCGGAGGGTTGATCGCGGGCACCCTCGACACCCACGCCGCGATCGCCCGATCGCTCGCGCACTTCGGCGCCTGCCGCGTGCTGGCGCTCGACTATCGCCTGGGACCGGAGCACCCGTTCCCGGCGGCGCTCGAGGACGCCTGCGCCGCCCTGCGCCATCTGTCGATGCATGCGGCGGACTTCGGCATCGATGCGGCGCGCCTCGGCATCTGCGGGGACTCCGCCGGCGGCTTGCTTGCGGCGGCGGCGTGCCAGTGGGCGGCGGCGGCCGGCGGACCGGCGCTCGCGCTGCAGCTGCTCATCTGCCCGATCCTCGACTACGGCCGCCGCACGGGCTCGCGCGCCGAATTCGCGAGCGGCTACCTGCTCGATCAAGCCACGCTCGATCATGACCTCAGGCACTGCGTTGCGGGCGGCGCGGACGCCGGGGATCCGCGTCTGGCGCCGCTGCGCGCCGCCGACCTCGCGGGTGTGCCGCGCACGATCGTGCATACCGCCGAATTCGATCCGCTGCGCGATGAGGGCCGGGATTATTTCGAGCGCCTCGCCCATAGCGGATCGGCGCTGTCCTATACTTGCCACGCAGGTATGATTCACTTGTTCTACGCCCTGGGTGCTGTCATACCCTACGCCCGCAGCGCCCTCGAAAGCATGGGGCGCGAGGTGCGGGCGGCACTGGCTTGAACTCGAGGAGCAGCTTAAGTGACGCAACGGGCCGTGGCAGAGCGCATCGTGCGGGACCTGCACATGGCCCGCGTCGGCGGTGACCTCGCCGGCATGTGCCGCCTGTTCGCCGACGATGGCCGCTTCGAGATCGCCGGCGCCAGCGCCGACAAGCCGATCGCCATCCGCGCCGAGGGACTCGCCGAGTTTCGGCCCTGGCTCTCCATGATGACCAAGGTGTTCAAGCTCAGCGATTATCACCTGCTGTCGCTGGTGGTCGAATGGCCGCGCCTCGCGGCACACTGGCGCGCCGACATCTACTCGAAGGTCACCGGGGTGACGGTGCGCACCGAGCTCGTGGATCTGATCGAGCTGCGCGCGGAGCGCATCCAGAGCTACAACGAGTTCTTCGTGCCGCGCTGACGCAGGCGCAGAGTCCGCAGGCCCGGCGCGAGCCCGAGGGAGCGGTGCGCGCGGCGCGCCGCCTCAAAAGCCGAGCGTCAATTGCGGTGAGTCGGCGAGCGGCGGGCGAAACTTGCTGGTGTCGAGGTCATAGCGCTCATCCTCGCAGGCGAGGCCGAGCTTGCGCTTGGCGAGCTCGAAACGCGCCCGCAGCAGCTCCGCATACGCGCCCGTCCCCTTCATGCGCACCCCGAACTGCGCATCGTAGTCCTTGCCGCCGCGCGCCTGATTGATGAGCGACATGACATGGGCGGCGCGCTCCGGGTAATGATCCTTGAGCCACTCTCGAAAGATGATCTTGAGCTCGTGCGGCAAGCGCAGCAGCACGTATCCGGCGGAGCTCGCGCCGGCCGCGCGCGCGGCCTCGAGAATATCCTCCATCTCGTGGTCGGTGATGGCGGGGATCACCGGGGCGAGCAGCACGCCCACGGGCACGCCCGCCTCCGACAAGCGGCGGATGACGCGCAGGCGCGCCTGGGGCGAGGCGGTGCGCGGCTCGAGCGTGCGCTTGATGTCGTCGGTGAGCGAGGTGATGCTGAGCGTGACCGACACCAGCCGATCGCGGGCGAGGTCGACGAGCAAGTCGAGATCGCGCAGCACCAGGGCGCTCTTGGTGACGATGGTGAGCGGATGGCGGCAGCGGGCCAGCACCGACAGGATGCTGCGCGTCACCTCGAGCTTCTTCTCGAGCGGCTGATAGCCGTCGGTGTTGATGCCGAGCGCGATCGGCTTGCACACGTAGGAGGGCCTGGCGAGCTCGCTCTCGAGAATCTGCACGGCGTCCGCCTTGTAGAACAGCTTGGTCTCGAAATCGAGGCCCGGCGACAGCCCGAGGAAGGCATGGCTGGGACGCGCGAAGCAGTACACGCACCCATGGCTGCACCCGCGGTAGGGGTTGATCGACTGCTCGAAGCCGACATCGGGCGAATCGTTCCTGGAGATGATGGCGCGCGCCCGATCGGGCAGCACCGTCTCGGCGATGCTGTCGGGGGTCTCCTCCCGGTACCAGCCGTCGTCGGCCTCCTCGCGGTCGAGCGCCTCGAAGCGGCCAGCGGGATTGGACGCTGCGCCTCGCCCCTTGAAGGTCTGATGACCGATGAAATGTCGCGCCATGCGCGGACTGTACGCGGGCCGGTGAGCAGGGTAAATCCAGTACTCGCGAACGCGCAATACTGTATGCGGGCGGGCCCGCGCGCCCCACGGAGCTCGCCGAGGAGTCAGCCCGCCGGCCGCTCAGGATGCCCGCCCGCGGCCAGCTCGCGCGCGCGTTGCAGATCCTGCACCAGCGATTTTCGCAGCCCGCTCGCCTGCTCTCCCTCGGCGCGCAGGATGGCGGAGGGATGGTAGGTCGCAATGAGGCGCGCACCGCCCGCATGGGGCAGCGCCTTGCCGCGCGTCGAGGCAAGGGTCAGGGAGGCCCCGGTGAGGGCGCGCAGCGCCGTGCTGCCGAGCGCCACGATGACCGAGGGGCCGAGCGTGTCGATCTCCTGATCGAGCCAGACACGGCAGGCGCTGATCTCGCGCAGGCCGGGCTTCTTGTGCAGCCGCCGCTTGCCGCGCGGCTCCCACTTGAAATGCTTGACCGCGTTGGTGATGTAAACCGCGCCGCGCTCGAGGCCGGCCTCCCGGAGCGCCGCATCGAGCAGCCGCCCCGCCGGCCCGACGAAAGGATGGCCGCGCCGATCCTCCTCGTCTCCGGGTTGCTCACCGACCAGCATGATGGAGGCGCGCGGCGACCCCTCCCCGCCCACGGCCTGAGTCGCGCGCTTCCAGAGCTCGCACCGATGGCAGTTCGCGGGGCTCTCACCCGGCCGCGGCGGATTCGCGGGAATCACACCGAAATGGATCCATGCTTCATCGGCATGCGAGGTTAGACCTCGCCGGCGCGCCGCGGTGCCCGCCGGGCGGCAGTGCGCCTGTCGCCACCGCGCAGCGCCTCGCGTAGGACGGGGCACGCCGACCGTAGGACGCCGCAGGACAGCGGCATGCGTCACGGGCCTCCTGCGCCGCCTGCAGCGTGCCTTCAGAATGGCTGCCGACGAGGTGAGATCAAAGAACAGGAGTCGACAATGAAGGTCCTATTGAGTGCCCTGATCGCAACGGGGTTGCTGGCCGGTTGCATCAGCAGCTCGAGCCCGGCGCCGCCGCAAAAGACCACCGTGGTGGTACCGCAAGGCTCGACCACCACGGTGGTGTGCGAGAACGGTAATCCGCCGCCCTGCGATTGAGCGCGGGAGCGGCGCCCCCGCGCGCCCGATCCGTGCCGGGAGGCGCGACAACGAGCTTGCGCGCCGACCCCCATAACTGGCCCGCGAATATGACGAGGCGTGTTCGCACGGGGAGTCCTGCGGCTCTGAGCGCCTCGGCCGCCCACGTATTGCAGGTGTGCAGCGCCGAATAGCGCGGCAGCGCGCCGTAGTAAAGACTTCCCTCATAGGGCCCGGGGGCTTCGGGCTCGAGCTCGGCGGCCTGCGCGGCCGGCGGCGCGAGCGAGCGAGCGATGAAGAGCCGCAACTGTCGCGCTCGCCGCGGCGCGAGCTCGAAGGCGAGCACCTGCGATGCACCGAATGCCTGCGCGGGCGAATTCTCGATCGCCGTGACCAGAATCAAGCCAGGTCCGGGCCACAGCGCGGCGAGCAGGCTCGACGAGCCATGGTGCCTCGCCAGCAAGTAATACCGGTCGCCGAATCCGAAGAACAGATACCGGGAATGCGGAAACCGAGCCGCCACGGCCGCAAGCGCAGCGCCCGAATCGCGCGTGGCGAATCCCACTTCGATATGCCATTTGCGGCGCACGAGATAGACGCTGACCTCGCCGCCCGCGGCCGCGCGGTCCTCCGTGGCCGCGCCGTCCTCCGTGGCCGCGACGTTGGCGGGCGCTGCGCCCTCGCCCGCCGCCGCCGCGCGAGCCGGCGCGGGCGCGCCCGCCTGCGCCAGCCACGCCAAGGCAGTCAGAAGCGCGGCGAGCGGCGCTGTGCGCAATCCGCTCAGCCGGCCGGCAGCAGCGCGGTGACCTTGAAGCCGGCGCCGGGCTCGCTCGACAGCACCAGCGAGCCGCCGCAGGCGCTGGCGCGCTCGCGCATGCCCACCAGTCCCAGACCGGGGCGCGGCGTACGCAGGTCGACGCCGCGTCCGTCGTCGGCGACGCTCACCTCGACGCACTCCAGCCCATCGCCCGCGCGGCGCGCGCCGATGCGGATGTCGACGCATGCCGCGCGCGCATGGCGCGCGACGTTGGTCATCGACTCCTGTACCAGGCGAAACAGCGCCATGCTTCTGACCGCATCGAGCCTCGACAGATCGCATTCGATGCGCATCTCGACGCGGGTCGAGGGCAGACGACGGCGCCAGTCGCCCACGCAGTGCTCGAGCGCCGCGGCAAGGCCCAGCTCGTCCAGGCCGACCGGACGGAGCTGGCGAATGAGGCCGGCCACGACGGCATAGACGCGATCGATGTTGTCGAGCATCGCGGCGCCGATGCGGCGCGCACCCTCATCGGCGGCGGGGATGGCCTCGCGCACCGACACGGCATCGAGCTTGATCGCGTTGATGTACTGCCCGAGCTCATCGTGCAGGTCACGCGCCAGCGCCTTGCGCTCGCTCTCCTGGGTGTCCAGATACTGCTGCGCGAGGCGCTGATTCTCCGCCAGGGCGTCCGCGAGCCGCGATTCGGTGGCGCGGCGCAGATCGAGCTCGCGGCTCGCCTCGAGATAGCGCCGGGTGGAGAACCAGATCAGGCATATGGCGATCACCAGCAAGATGCCCGGCAGCTCATCGAGCTGCAGGCTCTCGTGGCGGCGCATCCACCCCATCATCGATTCGCTGAGATCGAGCCTGACGCAGGCGATGGCAGCGGCGATCGAAATGAGGACGATCACCACGGTATCGCGCCGCGCGCTGCTCTTGCGCCGCCCGGTCACGGGCGCGCGAGCGCGCTCGATCGGCTGCTGCGCGCTGTTGTGCATCGACCTATGATGCCGCAAGCGCGCGCCTCGTGTCACAATGAAGCGGGGGGCGCCATCGAGCCAGGCGCGCGCACCATCGGCGGCCGGCGGAGGTTGCATGCAGGGGGAGGATTGAGCGGCGAGCAGCGCGGCGGCGCCGGCGAGCGTCGATCCGGCGCGCGGCGGCCCGGCGCCCGCGCGCGGCGCGTCGGCGGCAGCGCCATCCATCAGCTGCCGCGCAGGGACGTGGTCAATCCCTACGCACCGCTCCATCTGCTCTCGCAGGAGCAGCTCGAGGCGATTCACCGCACCTCGCTCGACATTCTCGAGAACCTCGGCATGGAGGTGCTGTCGGCGCGCGCGCTCGAGCTGTTCCGGGCCGCCGGCGCGCCGATCGAGGGCCGCAGCGTGCGCATCGACCGGGGAATGGTCGATGCCGCGCTGCGCTGCGCACCGGCCTCGTTCACGCTCACACCCCGCAGCGCCGCGAACCGGGTGATCCTCGGCGCCGATCACATCAATTTCGGCCTGGTCGCAGGCCCGCCGAACGTGCACGATCTGGAGCGCGGCCGGCGGCCGGGCAACTTCAGGGACTATTGCGACCTGGTACGCCTGGCCCAGTACTTCAACGCCATACACCTGCTCGGCAACCAGGTCTGCGCCCCGACCGAGCTGCCGGCAAATTCGCGCCACCTCGACACCTATCGGGCCAACCTCCTTTACTCGGACAAGGTGTTTCACTGCAGCGCCATCGGCGCGGGGCGCGTCCTCGACGCGATCCGCCTGTGCGCGATCGCCCGCGGCCTTGCGCTCGAGGCGATGCCCGAGCACCCCTCGCTCATCACCATCATCTCGGTGAACAGTCCGCGACGCTTCGACGAGGCCATGTGCGAGGGACTGATCACCATGGCCGAGCACGGACAGGCGGTGGTGATCACGCCGTTCACGCTGATGGGCGCGATGGCCCCCGCCTCGCTCGCCGCGGCCCTCGCGCAGCAAAATGCGGAGGCGCTCGCCGGCATCGTGCTGGCGCAGCTGGTTCGCCGCGGCACGCCGGTCATGTACGGCGCCTTCACCTCGAACGTCGATATGCGCTCCGGCGCGCCCGCCTTCGGCACTCCGGAGAACGCCCGGGCGAACGTGGCCAGCGGCCAGCTCGCGCGCCGCTACCGGCTTCCCTACCGCACCTCGAATGCGAGCGCGTCGAACGCCGCCGATGCCCAGGGCGCCTACGAGACCGAGATGTCGCTGTGGGGCGCGATCCTCGGCCACGGCAACCTCATCTATCACGCGGCAGGCTGGCAGGAAGGGGGCCTCACCGCCTCGTTCGAGAAGCTCGTTCTCGACGTGGAGATGCTGCAGCTCATGATGGAATTCCTCAAGCCCATGGTGGTGAACGAGGATGAGCTCGGCTACGAGGCCATCAAAGGCGTACCCACCGGCGGACATTTCTTCGGTGAGCCGCACACCATGGCGCGCTACGAGCATGCGTTCTACCGCCCGCTCCTCTCGAACTGGCAGAATTTCGAGAGCTGGCAGATCGCAGGCGCCCGCGATGCCACCCGGCGGGCGACCGAGGTGTGGAAGCAGGCGCTCGCGGAATACCAGCAGCCCGCGCTCGACCCCTCGATCCACGAGGCGCTCGACGCCTACGTTGCGATGCGCCGGGCCGAGATCGGCGGCGGCGAGCCTTGAGACGGACCCCGCCGGGGAGTAACGTAGCGGCGCCGCCGGGGAGGAGATGCATGGATACGATCAGCCGCAAAAACATCGCGCGCGCGCTGCGGGAATCTTGCGCCTGGGCGGCGCGGCGCTCGCTGGTGCGGGCGCTCGGCGCCGCGATGCTCCTCTTGAGCGCCGCCGCGGCGGCCCAGTTGCCTCCCGCCAAGGCGGAATTCGGCGGGCAATGCCCGGAGGCGCTCGCCGAGGGCCAGCACCTGCAGACCAATTGCTCCATCACCTGGACCGACCAGGACGGCAAGACCTATTGCTTCAGCACCGAGGCGGCGAAGAAATCTTTCCTCGCGGACCCGGCGCAGAAGCTGCAGCGTGCGCGCGAGTTCATGGCCGCGAGCAACGTCGAGTCCACCGAGAGCGCCATGCAGGAGTTCGCGGCCAGCGACGCCGAGACGCTGGTGCGTCAGGCGATCTCCGCCAAGACCGCCGCCGGCGGCGGGGTCTTCGCGATGACCGACCCCCTCGACGGAGAGCATCTGAAGCTCGCGTTCGATGCCATCGATTTCACCCGGACCATCGACGGCTACGGCTTCTTTCCGGACGTCAAATTTCACGACTCGAGCGACGCGCAGAAGCGCTACCTGATCGATTTCTGGGTGGTGCCGGTGGCCGGAAAGCTCACCATCGAGGAGACGCGCATCTACAAGGCGCCCCTCGAGGTCGACGGCAAATGGACCACCATGGAGCGCCAGCCCATCCCCTGGTGGTGGATTCCGGCCTCCGAGCACCCGGGCCACCTCGCCACCAAGCGCGGCTGGGAGGTGATGTCGGCCGTGGAGCAGCACGCGATGCAAGTGAGCGCCGCGAATCACGGCGTGTTCAAGCTCAAGGACGACAAGACCGGTCAGGAGCTCGACCTCGAGTTCGTCGATACCCATCAACCCGTGAGGCAGCTCGATGCGAACGGGCATTATTTCGCCTGCACCGACTTTCGGGTGGTCGGCACCAAGGATGAGATCTACGACATCGATTTCTGGGTGACGGACAAGAACGGCACCATGAGCGTCGATCAGACCAAGGTCCACAAGGTGCCGGAGCTCAAGGACGGCCGGTGGGTGCAGGTTCCGCGCTACGAGTGGAAGGACCTCGGCAGCTCGCACGTGGTGCCGTGAGGGGCCGCGCCTCGGGCTAGCCGCGCGCCGCCCGATCGGCCAGCTCACGAAGGGCGTCGACCGCCGCCCGCGCCACGACCAGCTCGGCCTCGAGGCTCCTGCGCACGGAGGCGTCCTTTATGTCCACCACCACGAATCCGCCGACCTCCAGCGGCGTCAATCGAATCTCCGCCGGGAATTCGGCCCCGTCCGCGCGCAGCCCGTACAGATCGAGCCTCGCGTCCGCCGGATGGCTGCGCAAGGTCTTGAGATAGTGCTGGCGTACCCTCGAGTAGCGGGCGCGCAGGCGGCTCGGCATGAGCGTCTCGACATTCTCCCCGACCAGCTCGTGCGAGGGGTATCCAAAAAGCGCGCAGGCGGCCCGATTGGTGTACCAGACGGTGCCCAGGATATCGATCACCAGCACGGCATCGCCCACGGCATCGAGCGTGATGCTGGCGAGGCCTTCCGGAATCTCCGTCATTGCCGCGTGCCGCGAGGGACCGCGCGGCGACCCCGTATCGATGGAGGCGCGCCACGAATCGCCGGCAATATCACCGCAATCTCGCTCGAATCGCCCATGGAATGCGTCCGGCTGCCTGAAGGGGCGCGGGCAGTATGCGCCGAATCTCCGCCCTTCGGGGGGCGCAGAGCTCAGGGCTCGCGGATATAGGGAAAGCCTGCGGTCGACTGCGGCTTGGCGAGGTGAAAGCCTTGCGCGAACACGATCCCGAGCCGTCCGAGCTCGGCCAGCACGTCCGCCGATTCGACCCGCTCGGCGATGGTCTTTATTCTCATGGCGCGGCCCACCTGGCTGATCGCCTCCACCATGCTGCGATCGACCGGATCGCTGGTCACGTTCTCGATGAACTGCCCGTCGATCTTCAGATAGTCGACCGGCAGCGTCTTCAAGTACATGAACGAGGAGAGGCCGCTGCCGAAATCGTCGAGGGCGAAGTGACAGCCGCGCGCCTTCAGCTCGCGCATGAAATGGGCGACGTTGCCGAGGTTGGCGATCGCCGCGGTCTCGGTGATCTCGAAGCACATCGCCCCCGGCGCAAGATCATGGGCGCTGAGCTGCGCGATGACGTACTCGAGGAAGCGCTCGTCATTGAGCGAGGTGCCGGAAAGGTTGACCGCGATGGTGTAGGGCTTCACGCCCGAGGCGGCGCGATGCACCATGCGGTCGAGCGCCTGGCGCACGACCCAGCGGTCGATCGAGGGCATGACGTTGTAGCGCTCGGCGGCGGGAATGAACTCGGCCGGCGCCACCAGCGCGCCGCCCTCATCGCGCAGCCGCAGCAGCACCTCGAAGTGCTCGGTCTCGGTGCCGCCCGGCCCGATGGGCACGATGGGCTGATAGAACAGCTCGAAGCGCCCCTCGTCGCACGCGCGCGTGAGCTTCGATACCCAGTGCATCTCGCGGTGCCGCTCCGGCACCTCGTCGGGCCGGTACAGCTGCACGCGGTTGCGGCCCTGGTCCTTGGCCGCGTAGCAGGCGACATCCGCCGCGCTCATGACGCTCGCGACGGTGGGCGTGCTCTCGGTGATCTGCACGATCCCGACGCTGACACCGATCGCCAGCACGCCGTCCTGCCAGATGAACCGATAGTCGCGGATCGCCTGCCGCAGGGTATCCGCCACGCGCAATGCCTGATCGAGCGAGCAATCGGCGAGCAGGATGCCGAACTCATCGCCGCCGAGCCGCGCCAGCACATCGCCCGGGCGCACGCGCGACTGCAGCACGCCGGTGATCTGGCGCAGCAGCTGGTCCCCGGCCGGATGTCCGCAGGTATCGTTCACCAGCTTGAACTGGTCGAGGTCGAGGTAGAGCAGCACCTGGCGGCAAGCCGCGCCCCCGCGCGCGCTCTCCACCGCGCGGGTGAGACGGCTCTCGAACTCGCGCCGGTTGATGAGGCCGGTGAGCGCGTCGTGGCTCGCCTGGTAGTGCAGCGCCCGATGCAGGCGCCGCTCCTTGCTCACGTCATGGAACACCATGACGGCGCCGATCAGGTTGCCGGCGCGATCGCGGATCGGCGCCGCCGAATCCTGGATGGCGATCACCTGGCCGCGGCGCGTGACCAGCACGGTGTGCTCGGCGAGCCCGAGCATGTGCCCCTCGCGCAGGCAGCGCATGATCGGGCTCTCGCACGCCTCGCGCGTGGTCTCGTCGACGACGGTGAGGATGTTGCCGATGAGCTGGGATTGCGCCTCGCGGCTCTCCCACCCGGTGAGGCTCTCGGCCACCGGGTTCATGTAGTCGATGTGCCCCTCCGAGTCGGTGGTGATGACCGCGTCACCGATCGACTGCAAGGTCACCTGGGCACGCTCCTTCGCCTGGAACACCGCGGTCTCGGCCTTCTTGCGCTCGGTGATGTCCGCGATCGAGCCCTCGTAGCCGATCAGGCGGCCCTGCTTGTCGCGCACCACCCGGCCGTTGTCGACCACGACCAGCATGCTGCCGTCCTTGCGGCGCATCACGTACTCCTCGTCGCGCACCTCGCCGGCGCTCTCCATGCGGCGCACGTAGGTGTCGCGGTCGCTCGGATACCAGTAGAGCGCGGCGGCGGAGACCTGATACAGCTCCTCGGCCGAGCCGTAGCCCAGCATCTGCACGAAAGCCGGATTGACCAGCAGGAGCCGTCCGTCGCGGGTGGTGCGGTAGACCCCCTCCATGACGCTCTCGAACAGGCTCCTGAACTTCGATTCGCTCTCGCGCAGCGCATCCTCGGCGCGGCGCCGCTCGATGGCGATGCCCGCGATCTGAGTCATGCGCGACATCAGCTCCTGGTCGCGCGGCGAGGGCACGCCGGGGTGGCGCTGGTAGACCGAGAAGGTGCCCACCACCCGGGCATCGGAGGCGAGGATCGGGGCCGACCAGGCGCCGCGCAGCCCGGCCTGCTGGGCCGCCTCGCGGCGAAATTCCCACAGCGCATCCGAGTGCATGTCGGCGACGATCACCGGCCGCGACAGGTAGACCGCGGCCGCGCAGGAGCCGAAGCGAATGTCGACGGGCGCAAGGTCCATGGCGGCGACGAATTCGCGCGGCAGGCTCGGCGCCACGCCGAAGCTCAGCACCTGGCGCTCGTGGTCGAGCAGGCTGATGGCGCAGGAGCTGCCGGCGATGACCCGCTCGATGGCCTCGCAAATCGCCTCGAGCACGGCCGGGAGCGGGGCGTTGGCCGCGATCTTCTCGAACACGCGCCGCTCGCCTGCGGCGATCGCCTCGCTGCGCTTGCGCTCGGTGATGTCCATGATGCTGGCGCGGATCAGCCGGCGGTTCGAGCTCGGCAGGCGCACGAAGCGCACCTCGCACGGCACGCACTGTCCGGCGGCATCGCAATGCACCCACTCGAACACCGGGGCACCGCCCGCCAGGGCGCCGTCGATGAAGCCGCGCGACACCCCGAAGGAGGGGGTGCCGTCGGGCTGGCTCGCGGGCGAGATACGGTCCGGACCGCAGCCGAGGAGCGTCGCCCGGTCCATCTTGAAGAACCGGCAGGCGTTGTCGTTCACATCGACGAACCTGGCGCGATCCACGTCGAACACCACGATCACCTCGGGCGCGTGCTCGACCAGCGTGCGGTAGCGCGCCTCGCTGTCGCGCAGCGACTGCTCGGCGAGGTGACGCTCGGTGATGTCGCGAATGCACACGATGTAGCCGTCGCGGCGGTTGAGGCTCGCCTTGCTCACGGCGATCTCCAGGGCGATGCGCGCGCCGTCCTTGGCCGCTCCCCATGCGTGGTGCGCAGCCAGATCGACGTGCGTATCCTCGATCTTCGCCGCGCAGCGCTCGAGAAATTCCACGGCATTGCGCGCGCCGATCTCGGGGAGCAGGTAATCGAGGGTGCGTCCCAGCACTTCCGCGGACGAGTGGCCGAAGATGCGCTCCCCGGTGGGATTGAACGTCTCGATGTGTCCGCTCTCGTCCACGGTGACGATGGCGTCCTTGACGTTGTCGAGAATGGCCTGCAGGTGCGAGGCGGTCTGCTCGCGGATCTCGCGCGTGAGGGCCTGCGCCTCATCGGACATGAGCTGCATCGAGCGCACGATGCCGCGCCGCTCCGAGTCGATCCGATCGTAGTGCGCGCTCACGGTCTTGAGCAGCGTGCCGAGATCCAGCTCGCCGCTGCGGGCGCTCGCCTCGGAGAGCTGGCGCTCCAGCAGGCGATTGAGCGTGCCCGCTGCGGGCGCTTCATCGATCAAGACGGCGGCCGCTATATCGCGTGACAAGTCAGCAGATCTCCCGCAGTCGAGCGCGCCCGCGCGCAAAGCGCACCGGCCCGCTGAATGAGTGCATGTTAGGGCGATCCGGCAGCGACGGCGTGACGCGCGTCTCGGTTCGCCCAATATTCGGTTAAGTTCCAGCTCGGCCGGCCGGCCCTCGGCTCGGGGGGCAGCGGCGGCTCGGGGAGCAGCGTCCGCTCAGGGGGCGGCGGCGGCTCGGGGGGCCGGTCTCAGCTCTGCTCGGCGGTCTCGCGCTCGGAGCGCTTGCGGTCGGTGGCGCGCAGGCTGCGCTTGCGCAGGCGGATGGAGGCCGGCGTGACCTCGATCAGCTCATCGTCGTCGATGAACTCCATGGCCTGCTCCAGGGAGAATCGCACCGGCGGGGTGAGCACCACGTTCTCGTCCTTTCCGGCGGCGCGCATGTTGGTGAGCTTCTTGCCCTTGAGCGGGTTCACCACCAGATCGTTGTCGCGGTTGTGGATGCCGATGATCATGCCCTCGTACACCTCCTCACCCG
>Ga0335075_10005860_pt1 | contig 19009 bp, 16 predicted proteins | sample Lox_Sample_24_FD_206723 | JGI IMG/M metagenome (GOLD analysis project Ga0335075, IMG submission 206723) | Soil microbial communities from Loxahatchee National Wildlife Refuge, Florida, United States - Lox_Sample_2.4 | ecosystem: Environmental > Terrestrial > Soil > Wetlands | place: USA... | reverse complement strand
GACGACGGATCCGTCGGCGCGCAGGCCGGCTAGGCAGCGGGCTAGCTCGGCGTGGCGGTCGCGGACCGGGATCACGACCGTGACGGCGGGCCGGGTGACCGGGGCGTTGACCGCGCCGGAGTCAGCCGGGTCCGTTCGAGATGACGGTTGCGGGTTGACATCAGGGTGGGCGAGGCCGGCGTCGAGCAGACGGCGGGCCAGCAAGCGCGACGCCTGGCTGGCGGGCACCGGGGCGCCGGAGAACCAGTCCCTGACCTGGCGCGCGCCGGCCGGGGTCAGCCGGAGCAGTCGCACCGGCGAGCCGCCGACGAGCACTCGCCCGTCCGCGACGAGCCGCGCGGAGGGATCGCGGGTCAAGCGCAGGCCGGCCGGGGCCTGCTCGGCCGATACGTCGGCAACTGCGCCCCAGGGGCCCCTCTGGCTACGGGGCGGCGAAACCCGCAAGGGGGCTCTCGTCGCAGTCGTGACTGGGCGGGCGCCGTGGCGTTATCGTCACCGGCACGGGCGCGCTGCGCGGCGAGCGCGTGGTGCGGTGCGAGTGGTCGACCGACGGCCGGGGCACGGTGACGGCCGGGGACGCGCCGACGGCGGTGAGCGCCGCCTCGCCGTAGCCCTGCACGCACTCCGGATCCGGGCCGTCCATCGGCAGGCCGGTGAAGAACTTCGCGGCCATGCAGCCGCCCCGGCACGAGTCGTAGAAGCCGCAGGACCGGCAGGCGCCGCCGGTGTCGGGCTTGCGCAGGTCCTGGAACAGCTCCGACGTCTTCCACACGGTCTCGAAGCCGCCGCCGTCGCGGACGTTGCCGGCCAGGAAGTTCTCGTGGATCGCGAACGGGCAGGCGTAGACGTCGCCGACCGGGTCGATCAGGCAGACCACCCGGCCCGCCCCGCACAGGTTGAGGCCGGGCAGCGCGGAGCCGAACGCGGACAGGTGGAAGAAGGAGTCGCCGGTCAGCACCTGCTCGCCGTGCGCGACCAGCCAGTCGTAGAGCCGCTTCTGCTGGGCGGGCAGCGGGTGCAGCTCGTCCCAGACGTCGGCGCCGCGCCCGGACGGCCGCAGCCTGGTCAGCCGCAGCTGCGCGCCGTAGCGGTCGGCGATCGCCTTGAACTCGTCCATCTGCGGGATGTTCTGCCTGGTCATGACCACCGACAGCTTGAACCCGCGGAAGCCGGCGTCGGCCAGGTTCTGCATCGCCCGCATCGCGGTGGCGTAGGAGCCGGGCCCGCGGACCGCGTCGTTCACCTCGGCCGTGGCGCCGTCGAGCGAGATCTGCACGTCGACGTAGTCGCTGGCCGCCAGCCGGGCCGCGACGTCCGGGGTGATCTTCACCCCGTTGGTGGAGAACTTCACCCCGACCTGGTGGGCGGTCGCGTAGTCGACCAGCTCCCAGAAGTCGGGCCGGACGGTCGGCTCGCCGCCGCCGATGTTGACGTAGAAGACCTGCATCCGCTGCAGGGTGTCGATGACGGCCTTGCACTCGTCGGTGCTCAGCTCGCGCGGGTCGCGCCGTCCCGACGAGGACAGGCAGTGCACGCACGACAGGTTGCACGCGTAGGTGAGCTCCCAGGTCAGGCAGATGGGGGCGTCGAGCCCGAGCTGGAACAGGTCGGTCAGCCTGCCCGGCGAGACCGCGTCATGCGAAACCGCGTCATGCGAAACCGCGTCAGGTGCGAGGGTCATGCGGAGTCCGTTCGGAGATCATCGTCGATTCGGCCAGCACCGCGAGGGCGCGGGCGTAGGCGGGCAGCTCCGCCTCCGTCACCCCGGCGGCGGCGCAGGCCGCGCGGGCGCTGGGGTGGTCGGCCAGGGACCTGACCACCGCCAGCACGCGCTGGTTCTTCAGGAACGACAGCCGCCGGGTGCCGAAGTGGTACAGCAGCGCGCCGAACGGCTCAGGCCGCATCGACACCTGCGGGTGGACCCGCCAGGCGCGGTCGAGATCGAAGGCCGCGACTGATCCGGCTGCTGAGCTCATGGCGGGCCTAGTAGACGCCGCACATGCCGTCGATCGAGACCTCTTCGACGAGGAGCTCGTCGCTGGTCAGGGCTTCCGTCTCCGCCTCGTGCTCGGGCATACGCACCTCCCGCATTAGTGGCACTAAGTGCCAGGACTTACCTTGGCACGAGCCTAAGGGGCACTTGGTGCCGAAATCAAGCCCCTTACGCATTGTCACCACCGAATGCATCGCCGTTGCCGTAAAATGAGGCAACCCCGGATCGAAGACGGTGATACCAATGGCGGCACCGCCCGTGATGCGCCCGGCTGCGCCCTCGCACGCCCATCCTGGCCGCAGGCGGGTGACCTCGCGCGCCGACCTTGAGCAGACGGCGTTCGGGTTGTTCGCGGCCAACGGGTTCGACGCCACCACGGTCGACGAGATCGCGACCGCGGCCGGCATCGGCCGGCGGACGTTCTTCCGCTACTTCCCGTCCAAGAACGACATCCCGTGGGGCGCGTTCGAGGCCGAGCTCGACCGGATGCGGGTCCGGCTCAAGGCCTGCCCGCCCGAGGTGCCGCTGATGGACGCCATCCGGGACGCGCTGATCGACTTCAACCAGGTCACCCCCGACCAGATCCCGCTCCACCGGCGGCGGATGGAGCTGATCCTGCGGGTGCCCGCGCTGCTCGCGCACTCCACCCTCCGGTTCACCGCCTGGCGCGCGGTGATCGCCGAGTTCGCGGCCGAGCGGACCGGCAGCCGTCCCGACGACCTCGCGCCGCAGGCGATCGCGCACGCGGTCCTCGGCGTCTCCGTCGCCGCCTACGAGCACTGGCTCGACCAGCCCGGGGCCGACCTCGGGACGCTCCTCGACGACGCGATGCGCCAGCTCGCGGCCGCCTTCGCGGGCACCGCCGGCTGACGCCGGCCGGCTGGGTCGGAGCATGCGGCCGGCCGGTTGGCCGTAGCATGGGCGGGTGTCCGTTTCGATCGGGGCCTCCGGCGCCGGGTTCACACTGAGCAGCGCGCACTGGCCCGAGGTCGAGTCGGGGCCGCGGCGTCTGCTGGTGGTGCCGATCGGGTCGCTCGAGCAGCACGGGGCTCATCTCCCGCTCGACACCGACACCCGGATCGCCGCGGCGGTCGCGGGCCGGGCGTGCGCGGGGCGGTCCGGGGTGGGGCTGGCGCCGCCGATCGCGATCGGGGCGAGCGGCGAGCACGCCGACTTCCCCGGCACGCTGTCCATCGGCAGTGTCGCTTTGTCGACTCTGCTGGTGGAACTCGGCCGTCACGCCTCCCTCCACTGGCCGGCGATGCTCCTCGTCAACGGCCACGGCGGCAACGTCACCGCGATCCGCGACGCGGTCCGCCAGCTGCGCCGCGAGGGGCGCCGGAGCGACGCCTGGCACGCCAGCCTGCGTCCCGGCCTGCTGCCGGCCGCGGAGGCGCTGCCCCCCGACGCGCACGCTGGCCGCCTGGAGACGTCGATGATGCTCGCGCTCGCCCCGGAGGATGTGCGGCTCGATGCGGCGGTGGCCGGCGACACCAGGCCGCTGGCCGAGATCCTGCCCGACCTCAGCGCGCACGGCGTACGGCACGTCAGTCCCAACGGCGTCCTCGGCGACCCGGCGGGCGCGTCCGCGGCCGAGGGCGAGCAGTTGCTCTCGCTGCTCGTGGCCGATCTCCGCCAGAACGTCGACGGGCTGCTGGCGTCGATGCAGTGATTCCACCGGCATCGACGCGCCTTCCCGGTCTACTGCAGGTTGCCGATCCCGATCGGTGAGCCGACGCGCTCGTTCATCGCGGCCAGGTTGTCGTGCGCGGGGTACTTGGCGGCGGCCGGGCCCTCGGCGAAGGCGCGCAGCACGTTGGTGGTGACCGAGCGGACGAAGCCGGGGGTCGCGCCGCCGATGCCGTGCGGCTGGTCGCCGTAGAGCGCCTCCACCCAGCGCATGGTGCCGCAGTTGAAGACGCCCGCACCGCCGGGGTGGGTGTAGTAGGCCGAGTCGCCGTAGCTGGCGGCCCCGCTGCAGGTCAGCGGGGAGTGCGAGAGCACCTCGGTCGGGCGCTGGACCGGGTAGGCGGGGTCGACCCGGTCGTACTCGACCCCGACCAGGTTCGGGAAGGCGTCGCCGGACGAGACCCCGGTGCCCGCGAACACCCAACTGCGGGGCGAGGCGACGACGTAGGCGGCGTTGACCGGGTACCCCTCGTAGCTGGTGCCGATCAGCGAGGACTCCGGGTCGGGGTCGGGCCCGTCGCGCCAGTCGCTGGTGACGAGCGCGCTGTGCACCCCGTACATCGGGTCCCGCCGGTAGTCGGACTTGTAGCAGACCACCTCGCGCGCCGCCCCCAGCGCGCTCGACTGCAGCCGGGTCCGGCGGAACATCGCGTTCGCGCCGAGGAAGGCCAGGTTGACGCCGCTGTCCCTGGCGGCGGTGACGTTGGCGCGCTCGGCCGGGGTCCAGTACTCGTCGTGGCCCATCGAGACCAGCGCGCTCGCCCCGTCAAGCAGCCGCGGGTCGGCGTCAATGTCCATGCTGGTCACGTAGGCCAGGTCAAGGCCCAGGTACTCGGCCAGCTTGATCGCGTTCCGCTCGTAGGTGAGGAACATGTCGGCGCCGTTGAGGTCGTACGGGCGGTCGAGGCTGACCACCAGGGAGCGGTTGTCGTAGCTGCCTGCCGCGTCCTTGTAGAGGTCGCGGCCACCCCACATGTTGTACGCCTGCCAGGTCTGCACGCAGGACTTGAGCACGACCTTCCCGGCGCACGAGGGCGACCTGACCGTGACCGGAACGTACCGCTGCCCGCCGCTGGCGGCGGTCAGCTTGAGCAGGTAGGCGCCGGGCGGCCAGTCGTCGGTGGGGACCTCGAGCACCGGGTCCCAGTCGGTCGAGACGGTGTTGGTGCCGGACGACACCCGGGCCGCGCCCTGCGCCGCGCCCCGGATCGCCGGCGACCGCCAGACCTCGCGGCCGCCGAGCCCCTGGTACCAGCCGATCCGGTAGGCGTTCACGCGGAACTGGTCCGCCGTCGTGGACACGTAGAGCGGGAACCGCTCGCCCTGGGCCAGGCTCGCGCTGCCCGCGTAGCCGATGATCTCGTCGTCGGCGCCGAGGTGGTGGATCACCCACTCGTCGGTGCCGGGTCGCGCGTTCTCCGAGACGGCGGCGACCCGCGCCCGCCACGGCCGGGCGCTGGCCGCCGCCGGGCTGATCGAGCGCACGGCGCCGCTGCAGGCCGACACGGCGCCGGCCACGCCGGCGGCGGCCATGGCGAGGAAAGCCCGGCGGCTGGTGGTTGGGTCCACAGGCGTCATTTTTACCCGCAACTACGGACTTATGTATACGAAACTGAACGTTAGCTGAGTGCGTCCCGTGCAGCCTGGGCATGCCCAGGCCGCACGGTCGCCGAAACGCCTGCCGTCAGGCGAGCGCCTCGAGCAGCGGCCCGAGGGCGGCCGGGTCGTCGCCCGGGGCGGCCAGGATCACGCCGCTCACCAGCGGGCGGGCCTTGGCCAGGACGGTGGCCGCCAGCTCGAGGCCGACCGCCCGGCCGCCGCTGCGCCCGGCCCGCTCCATCGCCTCGAGCGTGGCGGCCGGGATCGTCACCCCCGGCACCTCGTGGGCGAGGTAGTCGGCCTCCTCGAACGAGGTCAGCGGTGCGACCGACAGCAGCAGCGGCACGCCGGTGCCGTCGAGCGCCTCGACTACCCGGGTGAGCGCGTCGAGGTCGTGGACCGGCCGGCTGACCAGGTACTGAGCGCCCGCCCGGATCTTCGCGTGCGCCCGCGCGAGCTCGGCCTCGGTGTCGCGCGCGCCCGGGTTGATCCTGGCGCCGATGCAGAACGACATCCGCGACGTCAGCGCCAGGCCGTTGGAGTCGCGCCCGGCGTTGAGCCCGGCCAGCAGCCCGGTCAGCCCGACCGAGTCCACCTCCCAGGTGCCGTCGACCGCCGGGTAGTCGCCGAAGACGGGGGGCGAGCCGGTCGTGCAGACGACCGAGCGGATGCCGAGCGCGTGCGCGCCGAGCAGGTCCGCCTGCAGCGACATGATCGTCTTGTCCCAGGTGGTGACCGTGGCGATGGTCTCGACGCCGACCCGCTGCTGGAGCTGGAGCGCCATGTTGAGCGAATCCCAGTGCGTCCGCGGCGTGTCCCGCGGCTCGACCAGGACGAGCCCGATGCCCTGGTCGGCGAGCTCGGCCGCGGCCCGCTCGGTGTCGCCCGCCCAGCCGCCCGCGGGCGGGGTGAGCGCGGCCGCCACCACGAACCGGCGCGAGGCGAGCTGCTCGGCCAGCCCGCCCGCGGCCTGGCCGGGAGCGGACAGGACGGCAGCGGGCTCGGCGACGGCGACCCCGCCGTCGGCCGCCCGTTCCGTCGCCCGGAGCTTGGTCGCGGCCGACGCGGCCGAGGCGCCCGACGCGCGCAGCGCGTCGGCGACCGCCCTGATGTGCGTCGGCGTGGTGCCGCAGCAGCCGCCGACCAGGGTGACCCCGGCGTCGGCGAACCGGGCCAGGTAGCGGGAGAAGTAGCCGCCGTCGATCGCGAACTCGAACGAGCGCGGCCCGGTCCGGCGCGGCTGGCCGGCGTTCGGCTGCGCGCTGACCGGCACCGCCGAGTACCGGACGAGGTCCTCGGCCACCGCCAGCATCCGCTGCGGTCCGACCGTGCAGTTGGTGCCGATCATCGTCACCGGCAGGCCGGACAGCACGGTGGCGACCTCGCGCGGCGTCTCGCCGCCGAGGGTGTGCGCGTCGTCGGCGAACGTCGCCTGCGCGATCAGCGGCAGATCGGTGACCGAGGCGGCGACCGAGACCGCCTCCACCAGCTCGTCCAGGTAGCCGAAGGTCTCCAGGATCAGCAGGTCGGCCGCGCCGTCGGCGACCAGCGCGAGGATCTGCTCCCTGATCACCGCCATCCGCTCGTCGGCGCCGACCCGGCGGCGCTGCAGCGCGGTCACCGCGGGCGAGACCGACCCGGCCACCAGCACCTGACGGCCGGACCGGTCGGCGGCGGCCCGGGCCAGCCGGACCCCGGCCCGGTTGATCTCCGCGACCTTGTCGGGGAAGCCGTGGTCGGCCAGCCAGAGCCCGTTGGCGCCGAACGTGTTGGCCTGGATGATGTCCGCGCCCGCCGACAGGTAGCTGTCGTGGATGGTGGCCACCAGGCCCGGGTCGGACAGGTTCAGCTCGGGCAGCGACCGGTCGAGCGCGGCGCCGGCCGCGTGCAGCATGGTGCCCATGGCACCGTCGCAGACCAGCACTCGCTGACCGGACAGCAATTGCGCCGCCGTGCCACGACCGACCGTCGGGCCGCTCATCGGTGTCTCCTCCCCCGGGCGCCGCTGCGCGCTCACGATGTTGCCTCCGGCAGCGCGTCGAGGATCTCGAGCGCCACCTGCGCGATGAGCCGGTCCCGGTAGTTGTCCAGCCGCAGGCCAGTGATCTCCTCGATCCGCTTGATCCGGTAGGCCACCGTGTTGGGGTGGACGTGCAGCAGCCGCGACGCTCGCTGCGGGCTGTTGTTCTCCCGGAAATAGCAGGCCAGGGTGGACAGGTACTCGGACTTGTGCTCGTGCTCGTGCTCGCTGAGCTTACCCAGCACTTCGGCGGCGAATGACCGGAGCTCGCCCAGATCCGGCACCTGCAGCAGCAGCCGGTGGATGCCCAGGTCCTCGAAGGCGGCCACGCCGCCGGTCCGGCCGAGCCGCCACAGGGTCTGGGTGGTGCGGTGCGCCTGGTCGTAGGAGCGGGCGATCTCCTCCGGGTCCTTGCACGGGCCGCCGATGCCGATGACCACCCGCGCGCCGGGGAACAGCTCGGCCAGCCGGGCCAGGCAGGCCTGGCCGAGCTTGCGCGGGTCGGGCGTCGCCGCCGCCACCACGACGACCTCGGCCTCGCGGGCGGAGACGATCGCCTCCGGCGCCCTGGTGGTCACGAAGTGCTCGATCGACTCCCTGATCCGCTGGCGGAGCGGCTCGGCGTCGGCCGCCCGCGACGGCGGCAGCTCGAACGCGATCGCGGCCACGTTGTGAGCGCGGCCCGGGTCGTAGCCGAGGTGCGCGGCCCACCGGGCGGCGTCGGCGGCGTCCCTGCCCCGGCCGAGCAGCAGCCCCTCGACTAGGTCGTCGCGGACCCGCCGGGCGGCCGCCGCGACCACCCGCTCGCGGCCGAGGATGACACCGCAGATCGTGGCGGCGTGCTCGGTCACCAGCAGCGACATGTCCTCGCCGAACGACTCCTCGGCCGGGTCGAGCGTGATCAGGTAGGACGGCACCTCGTCGCCGACCAGGATCGGCGCGACGATGATGGCCGGGACCCCGCCGACGTTGGGCAGCCGCAGCGCCCGCTGGGAGAGCCGGGAGGCGCGCAGCACCTGCCCCAGCCGCGGGTGCACGACGTGCTCCCTGACCAGGGCGGCCGCCTTCTCCGGCGGCAGCCCGGGCGAGGCCGCGGTCTGCACGTCCATCAGCTGGCTGACCACCGCCACGGTGGCGGTCGCCCGCTCGGAGATGAGCTGGACCACGCCGGCCAGGTCGGCGTCCTGCATGGCGAGGCCGGAGAGGTGCCGGTAAACGGTCACCAGCTCCCGCAGCACAGAGTTCTCTCGGTCGACGTCCCGCGGGCTCTCCCTGGGCGTCGGCGCAACGTTGAGCCGGCTAGCGGCCGGTGTCGTGTCCGGCATGGTCACTGAACTATACGACCTTCATCTGTCAGTTCGTTTGTGGAAGTCCACAAAAGGATCTTTACCATGGTTTCCGGCCCGTGGAAACACCCCACAACGATCTGGGCGGCCGGGCTCCGGCGCCACTGTGCCCGTGCACAGCCTCCGAGCGGCCCGGATGTGGGGCCCGCCACGACGTCGGCCGAAATTTTCGAAACGGCGCAGGCCGGGCGTTATGTTACGAGTACTTGACAACCCCTTATCAAACGCGCAAATAATGCAGGCACCTCAACGTTTGTGAAGGGGCCCGCGTTGCTTGAGTACCGCGACATCTACGCAGGCGGCCGCCTGGTCTGCTCCGCCTCACCAGACGTGCTCACGATCATCAATCCGGCCACCGAGGAAGTCGTCGGCGCGGTCCCGGCCGCGGTCGGCGCGGACGTCGACAAGGCGGTCAGGTCCGCCCGCCGGGCATTCGACGACGGGAGCTGGGCCAGCTGCGCGCCGTCGGTCCGCGCGGCCGCGCTCGACCGGCTCGCGGCGGCCCTCGAGGCGCGCACCGAGGAGGCCGCCCGGCTGGTGACGGCCGAGATGGGGATGCCGATCGGCGTGTCCAGGCGGCACAACGCCAGCGCGCCCTGCGCGATCCTGCGCTACTACGCCAACCTCGCCCGCGCGATGGACACCGAGGAGACCAGGACGGCCGTCTCCTTCTCCGGGCGGACCGTGATCAGGCGCGAGCCGGCCGGCGTGGCCGCGGTGATCACCAGCTGGAACTACCCCATCATGCTGGCGTTCAGCCAGCTCGCCCCGGCCCTGGCGGCCGGCTGCACGATCGTGCTCAAGCCCGCCGCCGCCACCTCGCTGTCCGCGTTCATCCTGGCCGAGGCGTTCGAGGCGGCCGACATCCCGCCCGGGGTGTTCAACCTCGTCACCGGCACCCACCAGACGGCCGGGGCGCTCGCCCGGCACCCGGGGGTGGACACCGTGTCCTTCTCCGGCCCGACCAAGCAGGGCCGGTGGATCGCCTCCATCTGCGGGGCCGAGCTCAAGCCCGCCTTCATCGAGCTCGGCGGCCAGTCGACCGCGATCGTGCTCGACGACGCCGACCTCGCCCAGACCGGGAGCGCGCTCGGCCGGCTGATCTTCGGCAACTCCGGCCAGACCTGCTTCGCGATGTCCCGGGTGCTGGTCCCCGAGCAGCGCTACGACGACCTGGTCGACGCGCTGGCCGCGCAGGCGGCCGAGCTGCACGTCGGCGACCCGCTCAGCGAGGACACGACGATGGGGCCGCTGGCCTCGGCCCGGCGCCGCGCGGACGTCGAGCTGCGGGTCCGCTCCAGCGTCGGCGAGGGCGCGCGGGTGGCGACGGGCGCGCGCCGCCCCGCCTCGCCGGTGCGCGGCTACTTCTACGAGCCGACCGTGCTCACCGACGTGACGCCGGAGATGGCGATCGCCAAGGAGGAGATCTGCGGCCCGGTCGCCACCATGATCAAGTACAAGGACCAGGCGGAGGCGGTCAGGTTCGCCAACGCCGGCTTCGGGCTCGCCGCCACCGTGTGGACCGGCGACGAGCAGCGCGGCCTCGACATCGCCAGGCAGGCCCGGGTCGGCACGTTCGGCATCAACCTGTACGAGCCCGACCTCGGCTCGCCCTGGGGCGGCCGGGGCTCGAGCGGCACCGGCAGCGCCTACGGGCCCGAGGGGATGGACCCGTACCTCATCTCGAAATCGGTCTTCCTGCCCGTCCTCCACCGAGCCCTTCGCGACTGACCGGTTGTCGCGATATCGTTAGCGCGCACAATAGTTGCTATTAGACAAGTATCAGCTAGGCTTGGCAGACGTGGCTACGACGAGCGCGAACGCGGCAGGCAAGCAGAGCGATCAGGGCAAGCAGAGCGGGCGAGGCCGCGGCAGCGCCGCCGGTAACCGGGCGTACAAGTGGGTGGCGCTGTCCAACACCACCCTCGCGATGACGATGGCGACGATCGACGCGTCGATCGTCATCGTGTCGATGCCGGCCATCTTCCGCGGCATCGGCCTCAACCCGCTCACCCCCGGCAACGTGACCTACCTGCTGTGGATGATCATGGGCTACCTGCTGGTCCAGTCGGTGCTTGTGGTCAGCCTCGGGCGACTGGGCGACATGTTCGGCCGGGTCAAGATCTACAACCTCGGCTTCGTCGTCTTCACCGCCGCCTCGGTCGCGCTCTCGCTTGACCCGCTGGTCGGTGCGCACGGCGCGCTCTGGCTGATCGGGTGGCGGTTCGTCCAGGCCTTCGGCGGCGCGATGCTGATGTCGAACTCGGCCGCGATCCTGACCGACGCGTTCCCGCCCGGCCAGCGCGGCATGGCGCTCGGCATCAACCAGGTGGCCGGCATCTCCGGCCAGTTCGTCGGGCTGCTGCTCGGCGGGCTGCTGTCGGCCTGGGACTGGCGGGCGGTGTTCTGGATCAACGTGCCGTTCGGCCTGTTCGGGACCGTGTGGGCGTACAAGTCGCTGCGCGAGATCGCCACCACCCGCAGGGCGCGGATCGACTGGCTCGGCAACCTCACGTTCGCGGCGGGCGCGGGGGTGCTGCTGGTCTCGATCACCTTCGGCATCCGCCCCTACGGCAGCCACCCGACCGGCTGGACCAACCCGATGGTGTTCGGCGGGCTGATCCTCGGCGTCGTGCTGCTGGCGCTGTTCTGCTTCATCGAGACCCGGGTGACGGACCCGATGTTCCGGCTGTCGCTGTTCCGCATCCGCGCGTTCGCGGCCGGCAACATCGCCTCCCTGCTCGGCGCCATCGCCCGCGGCGGCCTGCAGTTCATGCTGGTGATCTGGCTGGCCGGCATCTGGCTGCCGCTGCACGGCTACGACTTCACCGTCACCCCGCTGTGGGCGGGCATCTACATGCTGCCGCTCACGGCCGGGTTCCTGATCGCCGGGCCGCTGTCCGGCATCCTGTCCGACCGGTACGGCGCCCGCCCGTTCGCGACCGGCGGCCTGCTGGTCGCGGCGGCCTGCTTCACCGGCCTGATGCTGCTGCCGATCGACTTCCCCTACTGGGTGTTCGCGCTGCTGATCTTCGGCAACGGGATCGGCTCGGGCCTGTTCGCCTCGCCCAACACCGCCGCGATCATGTCCTCGGTCCCCGCCCACCACCGCGGCGCGGCGTCGGGCATGCGGTCCACGTTCCAGAACTCCGGCATGTCGCTGTCGATCGGCATCTTCTTCTCGCTGCTGATCGCCGGGCTGGCGAACACGCTGCCGAAGACGCTGACGGCCGGCCTGACCGCCCAGGGCGTGCCGCTGGCGCAGGCGGTGAAGATCGCGCACCTGCCCCCGGTCTCGACCGTCTTCTCCGCCATGCTCGGCTACAACCCGGTGCAGAACCTGCTCGCGCCAACCGGCCTGCTGCGCACGCTGCCGGCCAAGAACGTCGCCACGCTGACCGGGCGGACCTTCTTCCCCACGCTGATCTCCGGCCCCTTCCACCACGGCCTGATGATCGTCTTCAGCGCCGCCGCGCTGATGGCGCTGATCGGCGCGGCCGTGTCGTGGCTGCGCGGCGGCAAGCCGGAACTGGAGCTGGCGTCGGCGACCGAGCCGTCGGCGACCGAGCCGGCCACGGCCGAGACGACGGTGTCCAGCGCCCTGACGCCCTCCGACGCGGAGGCGTAGTCAGCCGGCCGGCCACAGCCACGCAGGGCCCGTTCGGGATCATCTTGACTTTGAGCGGGGCGGGGTAGAATCACCCCGTGCCACGCTACGAGTTCCGCTGCCGCGCCTGCGGCGACACCTTCCTGGTGACCCGCCCGATGAGCGAGTCGGGCGCCCCCGCCGCCTGCCCGCAGGGCCACGACGACACGGTCAAGCTGCTGTCCACGGTCGCCGTCGGCGGCCGCGCGAGCGGCCCCTCGTCGAGCGCCCCGCCCGCGTCTCTCGGCGGTGGCGGGGGCTGCTGCGGCGGCGCCTGCGGCTGCGGCTGATTCCTGCGCGTCCCGGGTTCCCCGGCGTCGGCGGCTGCCGCCGCTTCTTGCTGTTATATGTCGGCGCCGGCCTTGACGGCGGTGGCCCTGGCCCATTGGGTGGTGGCGATGACGCCGAGAACGAGCACGGCGTAACCGCAGCCGGCCATGATCCACCAGCCCGCGTGGGCGGCCTCGAGGAAGCCGCCGTGCAGCGAGCCGCGCAGCGACGCCGCCAGCACCGAGCCGACGATCGCGACGCCGAGCGACTGGCCGAGCTGGCGGCTGGAGGAGTTCATCCCGCTGGCGACGCCGGCCTGCGACTTGGGCACGCCGGACATGACGCCGTTGGAGATCGGCACGTTCACCATCCCGGCGCCGATGCCGAACAGGCCGTAGGTCGCGATCAGGAACAGCGGGCCGCTGTCGACCGAGAGCTGGGAGAGCGCCGCCGTCGATAGGGTGAGCGCCGCGCCCGCGACCACGAACGGGACCCGGGGGCCGCGGCGGGCCAGGATGCGGCCGGAGATCGGCGACGAGACCGCCATCATGATCGGCATCGGCAGCAGCGTCAGGCCCGCCCGCAGCGCGGTGAAGCCGCGCACGTCCTGCAGGTACAGCGTGGTCAGGAAGAGGAACCCGGCGCTGGCCGCGATCGCGCAGACGGCGGTGGCGTTGGCCGCGCTGAACGGCACCGACTTGAAGAACCGCAGGTCGATCAGCGGGTCGGCGCGGCGCGGCTCGTACCTGAGCAGGATCAGCAGGGCGGTGACGGCGACCAGGAAGAAGCCGAGGGTCTGGACCGAGAACCAGCCGTTGGCCGGCCCCTGGATGATCGCGTAGGCGAGCGAGGCGAGCATCGTGATGACCAGGATCTGCCCGAGCGGGTCGGCCCGGCGGCCCCTGGCGGCGCGCGAGTCCGGCACCAGCAGCGCGGTCATCGCGATGGCGGCCAGCCCGACCGGGATGTTGGCCCAGAAGATGCCGCGCCACCCGACGGTCCCGACCAGGATGCCGCCGATGACCGGCCCGAGCGCCATCGACAGCCCCGACACCCCGTCCCAGACGCCGATCGCCTTCGCCCGGTCCGACGGCGTGATGAAGGTGTTGGTGATGATGCCGAGCGCGGCCGGGTTGAGCATCGAGCCGCCGATGCCCTGCAGCACCCGGAAGCCGATCAGCCAGCTCAGGCTGGGCGCCAGCGAGCACAGCCAGGACCCGAGCGTGAACAGGCTCAGGCCGACCTGGAAGATCGTCCGCCGGCCGATCCGGTCGGCCATCGCCCCGGAGAACATCAGCAGCGAGGCGAGCACAATCGTGTAGCCGGCCACCGTCCACTGCAATCCGGCCACCGAGGTGTGCAGGGACCGGCCGATTTCCGGGAGGCCGACGTTCACGATGGTGTTGTCGAGTCCGACCATGAAAAGCGCCGAACAGCAGACGCCGAGAACCACCGCGCGATGCGGCGAACCGACAGCTACGGAAAGTGATGGACCAGGATCATGAACCACGGTGGCCACTGAGGCCGTTATTGGAGTGGAAGCCGGGACTATTTCACCATGTGATCGCAAGGGCACGTTCTGTAGCTGAGATTGGGCAGCGGAGACCGACCGCATTGCGCACCGCCTGGGGGGTCAGCGAGTGTTATACGCATATGACACTACATTGCTGCGCGCTGTAGTCAATAGGTAACGCTTTGGAATGTGGCCATATCACGGACAGTGACCGCCGACCGGGCTGAGCTGTTCCTGCACAGTTCCGCTATGTTCGGGCAACGGAAGCGGCTGGGTCGGTCTACATTTATGCAGGATGCCGGCGCGGTCGGCAGCAGCGCATGGTATTCGGGCGGGGCGTATGACGAACGAAGGTGTAGACGTGGCGGAGGGGGGCTACGTGAGCCGCAGGCTGCTTCAGCTTGTGATGCCGATCTTCCCCGATCGTCGCATGTTCCGGATTCACGACCCCGAGGTTCACCCGGACGCGCCCGGCGGCCCGCTGCCGCCAGTCGGGGTGCTCGTGTCGGCCACCCGCGAGCAGCTCTGGGTGGGCAGCCTGCAGCAGGACATCGACGTCAGGCTCGTGCTCGAGGAGTGGGACGGCCAGCCGCTGCTCCCGGACGCCTGGGATGAGGAGGCCAAGGCGCGGCTCTACCTGCGCGGCGGCCTGTCCGTCGACATGGGGACGGCGGGCACGGCGGTCTCCGCCCTCCGGCTGTCCGGCGGCGTCGGCAACTACGAGGTCCGGGTGTACGCGCGCTACCGCGAGGCCGTCGTCCAGATGTACACGGACCTGTTCAGCCTGCACAAGGACCCGCTCAGTGATGACTTCCAGCGGGAGAAGCGCAAGCTCGAGGGCGTGGAGCGGTACCTCGTCCAGCTCTGGCGCGACTCGTGATAACCGCATAACCGCCGGGGCGCTCGTTATCTCTAACCCGCCGCGTGCGTGCTGGTGCTGGTGCTGGTCCGGTGGACGGTGGCGGCGCTCGACGGGGCGCTGACCGAGGAGGTCGTCGCGGGCAGCTTGGTTTTCTGGCCGTAGGCGCGGAACGGCGTCATGGCGTAGACCGTGATCCCGATCACCGCCAGCAGGACGATCGTGCATATCGAGCCGAGAATCTTGCCCCGCCTGGTCCGGAGCCCGGCGGCCGGCCCTGGCCGCCGGAAGGAGGTCAGCCTGGTCGCCAGCCCCGGGTCCTCCGCGGCGAGTCGCCGCTCTATCTCCGCGAGCATCCGCTGCTCGTCCATGGATAGCGCCATTGCGCCATACCTCCGGGTTCCGCGCGCCGATGGGAACTGACACTTAGTCTCCCCCACGGGGGGAGGTTTATCCAATCGTTCCTACTTTGTATCAGAGTCTTTTTGCGAGTGGTAAGAGTTAGCTACTAAACGCGTTCGCACAGCAGTGGATCAGTAACCAGTCGTCACATCGCCTGGTAGACCAAGCGAACATATGTTTGACAGACTCGAACGGATCTTCTAAACTTACCCTCATGCGCTGGGATAACCTGCGAGTCGATTCGACTTCCGGTAACGACGCCGACCCGGCCTCGGCCGGGGGCACGCCGGTCGGCGGAACCCTGCCGCTGATCGAGCGGAACGCCGTGGTCCGGACGTTCGACACGCCCGGGTTCCGCGGCATGACCTTCTACGAGGTCCAGGCGAAGTCGATCGTGTCCAAGGTGCCGGCCGGGTCGATGGTCCCGTTCACCCATACCATCAATCCCTATCGGGGATGTCAACATGCATGCAATTACTGTCTGTCAGGATTTACGCCCATTTTGATGGCAGACGGTAGCGCCAAGCCGCTTTCCGACGTTCGAGTTGGCGACTCGATCTACGGGACCGTGCGCGACGGGTACTACCTCCGCTACGCGATCACGAAAGTGCTCGCGCACTGGTCCACGGTTAAGCCCGCTTACCGGATAACGCTCGAGGACGGCACGGAGCTAGTCGCCAGCGGCGATCACCGCTTCCTGACGCAGCGGGGCTGGAAGCATGTGACCGGGGCCGAGCAAGGACCGGACCGGCGGCCGTTCCTCACGACCAACAACAAGCTCATGGGCTTCGGCCGCTTCCCTGAGCCGCCGAGCGACTCCCTGGCTTACCGTCGCGGCTATCTGTGCGGGATGATCCGCGGGGACGGCCACCTGGGCAGCTATAGCTACGCGCGTGGTGACGTCCATCGCTTCCGGCTGGCCCTGGCCGATCCCGAGGGACTTGCCCGCACGCGGCAGTACCTCGCCACCTTCGCCGTGCTTGTCGACGAGTTCGACTTCTCGCCTGGCATCGGGCATCTCATCGAGTGGCCCGATGATCCAAGCCATGACTGGCTGTGCGGCTTCCTGGCCGGGATCTTCGACGCTGAGGGCGGCTACAACCGGGGTGTCTGGCGGGTGTCGAACACCGATCCCGAGATCATCAAGTGGACGTGCCGTGGACTGGACGAGCTCGGCTTCAGTTATGTGATCGGGCCATCCGTGCGGTCCAACGGGTTGACCGTCGTCCGACTGCGGGGCGGTACGAAGGAAGCGATGCGGTTCTTCCACGCCACCGCGCCAGCGATCACGCGGAAGCGGTCGATCGAAGGGCAGGCGGTCAAGAGCGGCGCGAGGCTGCGGGTCACGGCGATCGAGCCGCTCGGCCTGGAGATGCCGATGTACGACATCACGACCGGGACGGGCGACTTCATCGCCAACGGCGTGGTGAGCCACAACTGCTTCGCGCGGAACACGCATACGTACCTGGACCTGGACGCGGGGCAGGACTTCAACTCCAAGGTGATCGTGAAGGTGAACGCGCCGGAGCTGCTGCGGGCGAAGCTGAGCTCGCGCGGGTGGGCGGGCGAGCACATCGCGATGGGCACCAACGTGGACTGCTACCAGCGGGCCGAGGGGCGCTACGAGCTGATGCGGGGCATCATCGCGGCGCTGCGGGACGCGCACAACCCGTTCTCGATCCTGACCAAGGGAACGCTGATCCTGCGCGACCTCGACCTGCTGCTCGAGTCGGCCGAGGTGACCGACGTGGGGCTGAACGTGTCGGCCGGCTTCGTCGATAAGGACCTGTGGCGGGCGATCGAGCCGGGCACGCCCGCACCCCAGCGCCGGCTTGACGCGTGCGCCGCGCTCAACGAGGCCGGGCTCCGCTGCGGGGTGCTGATGGGGCCGGTCGTGCCGTACCTGTGCGACTCCCCCGCGCAGCTCGAGGCGGCGGTCCGGCAGGCCGCCGCGGCCGGCGCGGCCCACGTCACCCCGATCGTGCTGCACCTGCGGCCCGGCGCCCGCGAGTGGTTCCTCGGCTGGCTCCGCGAGGCGCACCCCGCCCTGGTCCCCCGCTACGCCGAGCTGTACGGGCGCGGTGCCTACGCGCGCAAGGACTACCAGGCGCGGATCGCGGCCGAGGTCCGCGCGCTGGCCGATCGGTACGGCATCGGCCGCGGCCGCGGCGTCCGCGGCGAGCGGGTGGCCGGGTCGCAGGGCGACCGCGGGGACGGGCGGGCTGGCGCGGTCGCCGCGCGGGAGCAGCTGGCGCTGTTCTGAATCGCCGCTGACCAGGCTCTGAACCAACATCATAGATCAGTATCGATCCATATTACACAAACACAAATTACCTGCGGGTAGCCATTTAGCGCGTATAACGTTTAGCGGATTCCGGTGCCGCAGACTCGCCGGAAAGCGGTTTCCGGGGCGCGGTCGCGCCTGGTTAAACGGATTCCGCACGCAGTGCCCGATAGGACGCCGATTACCGCTGCCTCTAATGGCACCGGGTGCCTCGGCGGGGTGCCCGAAGGAGGCAAACTCCCAGCCTGCGCCGCCCGTTTTGGCCGGACCCGGGGACTAGCCATAAGAATGGGCGGTGAATGGCACCCGCCCGCCAGACATCCGTTGATATAGGTGATGTCACGTTATCGTCAGATCGGTGGCAAGACTGCGCACTTGCACGCCACTATTAGGCCCATGACGATTCCAGCGGAGCTCATCGCGGAGACTTCCCTTGAGTTTCCTTGCCCACCGCTTGGCGCGGCGGAACTGACGGCCTCTGAGGCCGAGCGCATGGCCGGCATGTTTAAGGCGCTGGCCGACCCGGTTCGGCTACGGCTGTTCTCCCGGGTCGCTGCCCATCAGAGCGGGGAAGCCTCCGTGTGTGACATACAGAACGTGGGCGTCTCTCAGCCCACGGTCAGCCATCATCTGAAGAAATTGAGGGAGGCAGGTCTGATCATCTCCGAGCGTCGCGGCACGTGGGTGTACTGCCGGGTCGCGCCGGGCGTGCTCCCGGCCATGGCGCAGATGCTCTCGCCCCGGGAGAGCCTGGACTGAGGTCGCGCGCGATCGACTGAAGGGAGCTGCTCATCGGGAGCGAGCAGACGGCCCGGGGATGGCCGCCTGGCGGCGGGCGAGCACGCCGCCAGGCGGCCATTAGAATGGGCTGTCATGTCAGAGCGTCTGCTGGTGCGAAGCACGTCCGTCCCCGACCCGGGCGAGGGCTTCTGCCGCGAGATCCCGGTCCCCAAGGCTCTCGCATGGATTCGGCAGGGCGCTGGCCTGGTCGGATGGGGCGAGTCGGCGCGGGTCACGCTGCCAGCCGGGGCGGACCGGTTCGCCGACGGCGAGAAATGGCTGCGCGAGCTCATCGATGGCGCGCAGGTCGATGATGAGGTGCGCCGACGCGGTTCGGGCCTGGTCGCGTTCGGCAGCTTCACCTTCGACGACGCATCCGACGGCTCGATCCTCATCGTGCCGAGGGCCATCCTCGGCCGGGACGGCACCGGCAACGCCTGGCTGACCACCATCACCGCGGACGGCGAGACCCCGTGGCGGCCGGCCCCGTTCGACCCGCCGGAGCCGCCGGACATCGTCAGCTGGCACGACGGGGCGCTGTCGGCCCCGGAGTGGGAGCAGGCGGTGGACGAGGCGGTCCGCCGTATTAAGCACTCAAGCTCGCTTCG
>Ga0335075_10005859_pt1 | contig 19010 bp, 14 predicted proteins | sample Lox_Sample_24_FD_206723 | JGI IMG/M metagenome (GOLD analysis project Ga0335075, IMG submission 206723) | Soil microbial communities from Loxahatchee National Wildlife Refuge, Florida, United States - Lox_Sample_2.4 | ecosystem: Environmental > Terrestrial > Soil > Wetlands | place: USA... | reverse complement strand
ACAGCTGCGAGACGACCACGTCCGGCGCCTGGAAGTGCTCGTGATTGCCCGCGCCCCCGATCACGTATGTGTGATGCGCGGTCACCATGTCCCAGAAGTTCATCGCGATGTCGCGGTACTTCGATGAACCGGTTTCCTCCCACATCCGGACGCAGGCGATGATCTTCGGCACGGTCACGTTGGCCTGCAGCCCGGCGAGCGCGTCGATATTCCCGGCCAACGGGTCCAGCACCTGCGCGTGATAGAAGCGCTGCGCGGCGGCCAGGTAGCGTTCGGCGCCGGTGATCATGTACAGGTTAGCGAGCGCCTCCGGCATGCCGCCGAACTCGGTGTTGAGCACCATCTGCATCTGCGCGTACGGCAGCCGCGCGGTCCGCCATGCCACCCAGTCGCCTAGCCTGACCGCGACCTGGAGCGCGGCATTGTTCCCGGCAAGCTGGTACTGGTCGATCAGGCCGGCCAGGTACTTGTGGATCATGTAGTACGGCGACCAGACCGACTTGCCTTCTTCCAGCCAGTCGAAGAACACTTCGGGGAACGCGGACAGGTATCCGGGGTTGTAGCCCGCTTGCGGTGCTTTCGCTTGCAGGACGGCTAGCTGGGTGACCAGATACTGACCGAGGGCGAGCGCCGCTTCGTTCCCGGTGCTGGCGTAGGTAAGCGCGAGCGCGGACAGCCAGTGGCCGGTGATGTGGCCACGTATCTGGGAGGCTGGCTGCTCCCACCCCCCTAGTGGCTGGGCTTGGGTCGCGACCCCGTAGTTGAGACGGAACGACCGCAGCATCCGGTCCGGGTCGAGGAAGAGCAGGTAAGCGGTGTTCCTGGCCATGTTCTGGCTGAACGCGCTGTCTAGCAGGGTTACGTCGCCGATCGGGAACGCGGCGGTCTGGCCGGCGGTGCCGTCAGGCGCGTAACCGTTGCTTATCGCCGTCGCGCCGGGGAGCGGCGCGGGCTCGCCGCCCGGGATAACGGTGCCGACGCCGCCGACGGTACCGGCGGTATCGGCGCGGAGTGCCGCACCACTGAGCAGGACGGCTCCAGCGCCGGCTAGCGCCTGCCGCCTCGACAGCCAGGTTGCCACACGCGGACCCTCTCCTCTATGTCGAGAGTAAACCGGATGGGCGGTGGCTGCTAGCCTCGCGCGGTCAGCGCGGTCAGCGCCGCGAGCACGAACGTGAGGGCCGCGCCACTGCCGTGGATGGCGATTAGCCGGGCGGAGAACAGGGCGTTCTTCCGGTTGGACACGAACCAGGCCAGGCCGGCGCACGCGGTGACGGCAGCCAGGCTGAACGCGGTCCAGGCCAGTACCCGGTTGTGCACCAGGGCATACCCCAGCCAGAACCCCAGGCCGACGATCGCGCAGGTAGGGTGCGCGAACTCGACCAGCTCACGCACGCCGCCCACCGACTGGGTCCGCGACCGCACCAGCTCGGGCGTGTCATAAAGGGCCCGGCTCGCGTGCCGTATGTCCCGCTTAGACGGCGGCGGCCCGGCCCGGTCGGCGGGCGGCGCCCCGGCCGTGGCCGGCTCTTTGATCTGCTCTCGGGCTGCGGTCTCGGCCTGGGTCACGCCGGCCGGCCGGACCCGGCCTAGGCCGCTGGTGAACAGCAGCCGCAGGCCCGCACTCGCCGTCAGCGCCCACAACAGCAGGACCGCGATGGCCATCTCGCTCCTTCCGCTCACCCATGAATCTATGCGAGCCGCCGGGACAGGGACGGGGGCATCCGGCTGCCTAGGGCGTGGGTGCTCACTTTCCGTGCTGGAACGCGTATGCGGTGCGTGAGAGCGAGCTCGCGTTGCGCTTACTTTCAGTATGCGGTGCTGACTCAGTTAAACAGCGGCAACACCCGTCGAATCACTGCTAACCTGATCCCCATCGCCGCGCATCGCCGCCTCGCCAGCCAACGGGGAACGGGAACACGGACGGTGACCAGGAACCAGCGATTGTTATGCGATAAAAACGATCATCCTGGGTAGCGGTGGGTGACGGACAGCCTGTCCTCAAGTGCGCCTCAAGGGGAAAACGATGTCTCCTGTTATTGGCATAACCACATATCAAGACCGTGCTACCTGGCGCGGATGGGACGCGCATGCGGCGCTGCTGCCGTATGTCTATGTGGACGCGATACGGGCCGCCGGCGGACGCCCCGTGCTCCTGGCTCCGGGCGGCGACGAGGATGAGGCGCGGCAAACGGTCGCCGGACTTGACGGGCTTGTCGTATCAGGGGGCCCGGATCTCGATCCGTGCAGGTATGGTGCCGCACGGCACCCGAAGACGCAGCCTCCGGTGACGGACCGGGACGCGTGGGATCTCGCGGTGACTACGAGCGCGGTTGAGCTTGGCGTACCGCTGCTGGCCATCTGCCGTGGCATGCAGGTGCTGAACGTGTGCCGTGGCGGCACGCTGTGCCAGCACATTGAGGACATCGTCGGGCACCAGCGGCACGACGGCCCCAAGCACGGCTTCGGTCAGCACTCGGTGCAGGTGGCGGAGGGCAGCCTGCTCGCCACGATCTTGCCGTCGGGCGAGTTCTTCGATGTGCCGACGCACCACCACCAGGCCGTTGACCTGATCGGGGACGGACTGCGAGCGGTGGCATGGGAGGAAGACGGGCTGATCGAGGCCGTCGAAGCCGGGCCCTCCGAGCTCGGCGGGCTGTCCGGCTTCGTGCTCGGCGTGCAGTGGCACCCCGAGCAGGGATCGGACCCGCGTCTGTTCACCGCGCTGGTGACGGCCGCAACCGACCGAGCAGTCGCGCGCATCTCAATGGTCTAATCTTTAACCGTGCCGGAGGAATCGGCTGGTATCACCAACGCGGTGTTCCGCGCAGTGCGCAGCGGTAACGCCTTCGAGGAGACGGTAGAGCGCCTGCTCGAGGGCATCAAGCTGGGTATCTACGCGCCCGGCGACCGGCTGCCCGCCGAGCGGGAACTGACCGGGCGGCTTGGCGTCAGCCGGATCACCCTGCGCGAGGCCCTGCATGAGCTGAACGCGACCGGTTACGTGGAGACCAAGCGCGGGCGGTTCGGCGGCACGTTCGTGCTCCGCCAGCCCGAGCCGCGACTGGACGCCGTCGACCTGGACTCCTTCACCGACGCGCTCACATTCCGGCGGGTCGTGGAGACCGGTGCGGCGGAAATGGCGGCACGGGCGACGCTGACCCAGCGGCAGCGCGAGGAACTCGCGGAGTGCCTGGCCCTGGTGCAAGACGCCGTAACGGGGACGGCTGGCGACTCAGCGGCGGGTTACCGGCAGGCGGACACGCGGCTGCACCTGGCCATCGCGGACGTGGCCGGCTCGCCGCTGCTGACCGCCTCGGTGGTGCAGGCGCGGGTGCGCCTGGTCGACCTGCTCAACGCGATCCCGATGCTGGGACGCAACCTCGATCACGCGAACGCGCAGCACGCGCGGATCGTGCACGCGATCTTGAACGGCAACCCGGACCGGGCTAGGCGGGCCATGGAGGAGCACGTGGCGGGGACGGCGGCCCTGCTGAGAGCCTTCTTGCGAAAAGAGTAAAGCCTGACCGCAGGGTTGACACAGTTGCGCCAGCGGTGCGTCAATGGATCAATTCCAGCCATTTGCATTTGCGTGCCGTGAGGGATGGGGCTCGACCATGGCAGAGGAAACCGCCGCCGTAGACGTACTGACCGCCGACCAGCGCCGCCTGCACGAGCTGGGCTACGCGCAGGAGCTTCGCCGCCGGATGTCCGGGTTCTCGAACTTCGCAGTCTCGTTCACGATCATCTCGATCCTGTCCGGCTGCCTGACTCTGTACGGCTACGGCATGAACACCGGCGGACCCGCCATCATCGTCTGGGGCTGGCCGATCGTCGGGCTGATGACATTGATGGTCGGCCTGTCGATGGCCGAGGTCTGCTCCAGCTTCCCCACCGCGGGCGGGCTGTACTACTGGTCGGCCAAGCTGGCCCGCGCGAACGGGCCTGCCTGGTCGTGGTTCACCGGCTGGTTCAACTTCCTCGGCCAGGTCGCGATCACGGCCGGCATCGACTTCGGCGCGGCGTTCTTCATCAACTCGCTGCTCAACCTGCAGTGGGGGGTCAGCACCGCGCACTGGGTGACGATCGCGATCTTCGCCGGGGTGCTGCTCGTGCACGGGCTGCTCAACCAGTTCGGCATCCGGCTGGTCGCGCTGCTCAACGACGTGAGCGTCTGGTGGCACATCACCGGCGTGCTGATCATCGTCAGCGTGCTCGCGTTCGTGCCGTCCAAGCACGCCTCGGCCAGCTACGTGTTCACCTCGACGTTCAACACGACCGGCTGGCACAGCACCTTCTATGTGCTGCTGCTCGGGCTGCTGCTTGCCCAGTACACGTTCACCGGATATGACGCGTCGGCGCACATGACCGAGGAGACGCACAACGCGGCGCGCAGCGGCCCGCGCGGCATCGTGATGTCGATCGTGGTGTCGCTGTTCGCCGGCTGGCTGCTGCTGATCGGCATCACGTTCGCGATCCAGAAGAGCACCTACTCGAACGACCTGGGCGCGCTGGTACCGCCCGCGCAGGTCTTCGCCAACGCGATCGGCGCGACCGGGGCCAAGCTGCTGCTGCTGGTCGCGATCGGCGCCCAGCTGTTCTGCGGCATGTCCTCGGTAACGGCGAACTCGCGGATGATCTACGCGTTCTCCAGGGACGGAGCGCTGCCGTTTTCCGGGATCTGGCACCGGATCAACCCCGCGACCCGGACCCCGACCAACGCCATCTGGCTGGCCGCCGCGGGCGCGCTGATCTTGGGCCTGCCGTACCTGTGGAACGACGCCGCCTACGCCGCGGTCACCTCCATCGCCACGATCGGCCTGTACATCGCGTATGTCTCGCCGACGTTCCTGCGGCTGCGGCAGGGGTCCTCGTTCCGGCGCGGGCCGTGGCACCTGGGCCGCTGGAGTTATCTGGTAGGCACGATCGCGGTCATCTGGGTCGTGTTCATTACGATCTTGTTCATGCTACCGACCGCAAGTCCCATCACCTGGTCCAACTTCAACTACACGGTCGTCGCGGTGATCGCCGTGATCGGGTTCGCCGGGATCTACTGGGTGGTATCAGCACATAAGTGGTTCACCGGGCCGCGGGTGCAGGGCACGCCGCAGGAACTAGCCGCGATCGAGGCGGAGCTGGAGTCGCTCGCGTGACGATCTCCGTCGAGGAACTGCGCGCCGCCATCCTGACCGGATCGGTCGATACCGTGATCGTGGCGATGACCGATATGCAGGGCCGGCTGCAGGGCAAGCGGCTGCACGCTTCGTATTTTCTCGACGAAGTGCTGGCCCATGGCACCGAGGCGTGCGCCTACCTGCTCGCGGTGGACACCGAGATGAACACCGTGCCCGGATACAAGCTGAGCTCGTGGGAGGACGGATACGGGGACTTTGTGCTCATGCCCGACCTATCGACACTGCGCCTGGTTCCGTGGCAGCCGGGGACGGCCCTAGTGCTCGCGGACGTTTTCCATCTCGACGGCTCCCCTGTGTCGGTGTCGCCGCGGCAGGTGCTGCGCGGGGCCTTGTCGTCGGCCAGCGATCTCGGCTGGACCTGCCTGGCCGGGACCGAGCTCGAGTTCATCGTGTTCGAGGACTCGTACGAGAATGCCTGGGATACCGGATACCGGAGCCTGGTGCCCGCCAACAGGTACAACGTGGACTACTCGGTGCTCGGCACCAGCCGGATCGAGCCGCTGCTGCGTGACATCCGCAACAGCATGGCCGGGGCCGGCTTGCGGGTCGAGTCGGCCAAGGGTGAGTGCAACCCGGGCCAGCATGAGATCGCGTTCCGCTATACGGACGCGTTGACCACCGCCGACCAGCATGTCCTGTATAAGACCGGCGCCAAGGAGATAGCGGCCAGGCACGGATACAGCCTGACGTTCATGGCCAAGGTGAACGCGGCCGAGGGGAACTCGTGCCACATTCACCTGTCTTTCCGAGCTCCGGATGGGACCGCGGTCATGGCGGGGGACGGCGCCTATGGACTGTCCGCTGCCGGCGCGTCGGCTATCGCCGGGATGCAGGCCGGACTGCGGGACATGACGCTGATGTTCGCGCCGACCGTGAACTCGTACAAGCGATACGTCGCGGGCAGCTTCGCGCCTACCGCCGTGGCGTGGGGGCCGGATAACCGCACCTGCGCGCTGCGGCTGGTCGGGCACGGGCCATCGCTGCGGGTCGAGTGCCGGGTACCCGGCGCTGACGTCAACCCGTACCTGGCGCTGGCCGCCTTGGTGGCCTCGGCCGTGGACGGGGTGCGGCGCGAGTTGCCGCTTCCCCCGCCGGTGACAGGGAACGCATACTCGGTCGCGGATGCCGAGCACGTACCTGTGTCGCTGCCGGAGGCGTTGGCGTTGTGGTCCTCGTCCGGCCTGGCGGTCAACGCCTTGGGCGCCGAGGTCGTGGAGCACTACGCGAACATGGCCCGGGTCGAGATCTCCGCGTACCAGTCGGCCGTCACCGACTGGGAACTGCGTCGTTACTTTGAGAGGATTTTATGCGGTTTGAAGGCAGGACCGTCGTCGTCACCGGCGCGGGGAGCGGGATCGGCCTGGCGGCGGCGCGCCGCTTCGCGTCCGAAGGGGCTCACGTCGTCGCGGTGGACATCGACAACGCGGCCGGGGAGAAGGCGGCGGCAGAGACCGGGAGCCTGTATGTGCACGCTGACGTCACATCCGAGGTTGACGTTTCGGCCGCGTTCGAGGCGGCGTTCCTCGCCTACGGTTCGGTGGACGTGGCGTTTAACAACGCCGGCATCTCGCCGCCAGAGGACGACTCGATCCTGTCGACCTCCTTGGAAGCGTGGCGGCGGGTGCAGGACGCTAACCTCACCTCGGTGTACCTCTGCTGCAAAACGGCCCTGGGCTACATGCGGCGCCAGGGCAAGGGCGCGATCGTCAACACGGCGTCGTTCGTCGCCGTGATGGGCTCGGCCACGTCGCAGATCTCCTACACCGCGTCCAAGGGCGGCGTGCTCGCTCTTTCGCGCGAACTCGGTGTGCAGTTCGCCCGGGAGGGCATCCGGGTGAACGCGATCTGCCCCGGTCCGGTCAACACCCCCCTGCTCCGCGAGTTGTTCGCCGCCGACCCGGAGCGAGCTGCCCGGCGGCTCGTGCACGTTCCGATGGGCCGTTTCGCCGAGGCGGAGGAGATCGCGGCCGCGGTGGCGTTCCTGGCCAGCGACGACGCCTCGTTCATCACCGCGTCCACGTTCCTCGTGGACGGCGGTATTTCCGGCGCTTACGTCACCCCGCTGTAGCGACTCCGCGATCGCCGGCTAGGAGCGGCCGGCTAGGAGCGAAGGGTGCGCAGGCGGATGGTGACGGGCATGGCGCGGAGCTCGGCTAGAACCTCGTTGCTGTACTCGGTGCCTATATCGGTCAGCACGTAGCCGTACTCGTCCCTGGTCTTGAGCAGCTGGCCCTCGACGTTCACGCCGTGGTCGGCGAGCACGCGGTTGATAGCGGCGAGCACGCCGGGCACGTTCTTGTGGATGTGGACGAGGCGGTGCGTGCCGCTGGTGACGGGCAGCGCCAGGCCGGGCAAGTTCACGCTCAACGCGGTGGCGCCGGAGGTCACGTAGTCGGCCAGCTTGCCGGCCACGAAGTCGCCGATGTCCTGCTGGGCTTCCTCGGTCGACCCGCCCACATGCGGGGTGAGGATGACGTTCGGCAGGCCGCGCAGCTCAGAGACGAACTCATCGCCCGCGCCCTTCGGCTCAGCCGGGAACACGTCGATGGCCGCGCCGGCGATGTGACCGGTCTCGATGCTGCGGCGCAGCGCCTGGTGGTCGACGACGAAGCCGCGGGACAGGTTCAGGAACAGGGACCGAGGCCGCATCGCGGCAAACTCTTCCGCGCCGAAGAAGCCGCGGTTCCCATCCCTGCCGTCCACGTGCAGCGTCACGGTTTCCGCCAAGCTCAGCAACTCGTGCAGGGTCGAGCACCTGCGCGCGTTCCCGAGCGCCAGCTTGTCGGCTACGTCGTAGAAGAACACGGACATGCCAAGGTTCTCGGCGAGCACGGAGAGCTGCGTGCCGATGTTGCCGTAGCCGACGATGCCGAGCCTGCGCCCGCGGACCTCGTGCGCGCCCGCGGCCGACTTGTCCCAGACGCCGACGTGCATCTGCGCGTTCTTCTCGGGAAGCCGACGGGCCATCGCGATGATCTCGGCGAGGGCGAGCTCGACGACGCTGCGCGTGTTGGAGAACGGCGCGTTGAACACGGCGATACCGCGGCGAGCCGCGGCGGCCAGGTCGATCTGGTTGGTGCCGATGCAGAACGCGCCGATCGCGACGAGGTCCGGCGCCTGCGCGAGAACGCGTTCTGTTATATGGGTGCCGGAGCGAATGCCGAGCAGTTGCACGCCGGGCAGCACGTCAATCAGCTCGTTCTCGTCAAGCGCGCGTTTGCCAGTCTCGATACGATGGCCATCTTTGGTAAGCCGCGCAACCGCGTCCGGATGAATGTTCTCGAGCAGCAGCGCCTTCATGGGATCCAGCGTCAGTCACCCCTCGTAGTCGTCATCACAAGCCTAACGGCCGGCCGCGACCGGCCTGATCACTCGCCTTCACCTCGAGCCCGGCAATCCGGGCCCTGACGTCGTCGGCGAGCGGGTGGGCGAGCCGGTCCAGAATGTCCAGCGCGGTTAGCCAGGCGTCCCTGGCACCCTCCGGATCTCCCTTCTCGGCAAGGACCTGCCCGAGCTCGGTCAGAGTGTCGGCCTCGTTGAACGGCGCGCCGAAGTCCCGGAACGTCTCCAGCGCCTGCTGGAAATAGCCCTTCGCCTCGGCATGGTCACCGCGCCGCGCGGTGATGTTGCCCATGAAGGTCAGGGCCTCACCCACCCCGGCCCGGTTCCCGGACTCCCGGTGCAGCCCCAGGCCTCGCCGGCAGTGCGCGAGCGCGCTGTCGTACTGCCCCAGCCCGGCGTACAGGGAGCCGACCGTGATCTCCAGCGTGGCCTGCATCCACCAGAAACCGGCCGCCTTCACCATCCGCAGCCCGTCCTGGGCCACCGCCAGCGCCTCGGCGACCCTGCCATCGTCCCGGATCATGTTCGCCAGTCCGTTGAGCACCATCGCCTCATGCCCGCGGTCACCGAGCTCACGGAACAGCGCCAGCGCCTGCCGTACGTTCGGCTCAGCCGCCGCGTTGTCCCCGACCGAGGACAGCGCGAAGCCCAGCAGATAATGACTGTGCGCCTGAGCCACCGCGTCCCCGAGCCGCCGTGCCGCGGCCACCGCCACCCACTGGGACGCCACCCAGTCCTGGTGCCGCCCGGACCGGCGCAGGTACGGCGCGGTCGCCCACGGGATCTGCCACGCGTGCCCGTCGAACCCGTTCGCGTCCGCGTATCCGGTCAGCGCCAGCAGCACCGCGACCTCCGCGTCGAACCAGGCCATAGCCTGCTCCACGTCGGTCACCTCCACCGGCGACACACCAGGCAGCGGCGCGGCCGGCCGTGGCGATGCCCGGCTCGGCCGGAACTTGACCGTCGCCGACAACGCCGAATGCAAGTAGTGATCGAGTACCCGGTTCGCGGCCTCACGCCGGTCTGCCTCGGTGTCGAGGCGCTCGGCCTGGTCGGCAGCGTAGGCGCGGAGCAGTTCGTGGAAGGTGTACCGGCCGCGCACCGGTTCGGCCACCATGTGCGTCCGCGCCAGTTCTCGCAACGCCGCGGCCGCTTCGGCGCGCGGCAGGCCGGCCAGGCTGGCAGCCGCCGCCAGCGAGATATCCGGTGCCGGGTGCACCCCCAGCAGGCGGAACATCCGGGCCGCCTGCTCGCTGAGCTGGTCATAGGACCAGGAGAACACGGCGCGCACGTCGGTCACGGCGTCGTCGGCATCGAGCGCGTCCAGACCGCCCCTAGCCTCGCGGAGCTCGGCCGCCACCTCGGCGAGCGAGCGCTTCGGACGGCCCGCCGCCCTGCCGACCGCGATGCTGAGCGCCAGCGGCAGCCGGGCGCAGACCTCGATGATCTCGGCGGCGGACTCCTGATCGGCCAGTACCCGCTCATGCCCGAGCCTGCGGTTCAGCATCTCGTAGGCCTCATCGTCGCTGAGCACATCCAGGCTGATCAGCCTCGCGCCGTCCGCGGCCACCAGCCCGGTCATCTCGTTCCGGCTGGTGACCACCACCAGGCAGTCGGGCGAGCCGGGCAGCAGCGGCCGTACCTGGGCTGCTCCCGTGGCGTTGTCCAGAACGATAAGCAGCCGTTTGCCGACGGCCAGGCTGCGATACAGCGCCGCCCGCCCCTCCGCGTCGACGGGAATCCGCTGCTGGGTGACGCCCAGCGCGTCGAGCGTGAAACGCAACGCTTCGGCCGGCTCGAGCGGCGGCAGGGAGGGATCAAATCCGCGCAGGTTAACGTAGAGCTGCCCATCGGGGAAACGCCTGGCCACCTGCCTGCCGAAACGGATGGCCAGCGCGGTCTTCCCCACCCCCGCCGTGCCGGAGATGACCACGACCTGTACCGCGCTGCGGTCATCCAGCAGCCCATGCAGGGCGGTGAGCTCGTCGTGCCGACCGGAAAAGCCGGGAGCGTCCGCCGGCAGGTGGGCGGGCCTGGCCGCCGGCGGGCTGGGCGCCGCTGCCAGGATGTCCAGGCCGGGATCCATGGTCAGTACCTGATGGTGGATCCTGGACAGTTCCGCGCCGGGGTCGATGCCGAGTTCCTCGGCCAGTACCTCCCGTCCCTCGCCGTACACCCGCAGCGCCTCACCCTGCCGCCCGCTCCGGTACAGGGCCAGCATGAGCAGTCCGCGCATCCGCTCGCGCAGGGGATGTTCGGCCACCATCACGGTGAGGTCGGCGAGGACCTCCTCGTGCCGTCCCAGGGTGATCAGCGCGTCCGCCTTCTCCTCCTCAGCGGCCGATTTCAGCTCGCCCAGCCTGATCCGCTCGGTTTCGGCGAATGGCCCGGGCACGCCGGCGAAGGCCACCCCCCGCCACAGGTTGAGCGCGGCCTGCAAGGTGAGCGCCGTAGCCGTCAGGTCACCGACCTTGCGCATCTGCCTGGCCCGGTGCAGGTGCTGCTCGAACGCCACCGCATCCGGTTGGCCAGGTACCAGGTGCAGCACGTAGCCAGCGCCGCTGGATGCCAGGATGCGTCCCGGCCCGCGCAGCGAGCGGCCCGGCTCGAAGATGCGCCGGAGCCCCGCGACGTAGGTGTAAATACCGCCCTCGGCACTAGGCGGGGGCTCCTGCCCCCAGACCGCGTCGACAAGCTCGCTGCGGGAGATGACACGGTTCGCCCGCATGGCCAAGATGCCGAGCACGGCCTGCTGCCGAGGCTGCCCCACCGGCAGCTCCTGCTCGTTGTTCCACGCCGTAACGGCACCGAGCACGCCAACGCGCAAGACCACGGCTCCGCAGATCCTTCCGCTAACCCGCCCGCCCGCCTCCCACCCGGGCGGGAACACCCGCTCGCGCACCGCTAAACGGTCGCCAACGGGCTCTTACCGAGGTTACAAGCATTTACGCGACTCATCTAGAAAAAATCGAGATCGGGTAGAGACGACCATTCAATAGTGGGTCGCGCTTGGCTGGCGCTGGGAGGAGCTGGCCCGTAAGGGCCTCAGCCTGGCCGGATGACTGTTTCTGCGCTTCGGGCTGCCTGATGGGCCCTGGGCGCGTAGCTCCTCAGCATGCGGGAGGTTAAGGAGATGGTGGCGAACTACTGTTACTGCCGGGATTATCGGGAAGCCTGAGTTTTTCATGAATTCCCCAGCCATCAGCCACGATGACTTCCTGGCAGCGGTTTCCGGAAATGCGCGCCGTTCCCGTTCCGCTCGTATTCCCGCTGCCGTTACGAGCGCTGTCGTTACGAGCGCTGTCGTTACGAGCGGAGCGGAAACCGATCTCCAGGATGATCTGGTCATGCAGCTAGCCGAACGCGCCAGGACCCAGCGGCTCAAGCACCAGCTCCAGCGCATACGCCGAGAACGTGCGTTAGCGCCGCACCCTCACAACAGCTTCATCAGCCTCCGGGCAACATAACCCGGAGCCGCCGGCCCTCACGGTACCCCCTCACCTACCTACCGTGAGGGCCGGCCGTTTCCCCACCGGTCGCGTCGTGCTTCCCCACGGTCGCGTCGTGCTTTCTCACCGTCGCATCGTGCCGACGACGGACGAACAGCGAAGCGATCGGCGCTACCATAGGGCCCGTCAGCGCAGCAGAGAGGGCGACATGGGCAAGGCCAGCAAGAGCAAGCAAGATGAGTATGGCCGCCGAGAGAAGATCGCGGCACAGCGCGCCGCGGCCAAACGGGCTGAACAGCGGCGCAACGGGCTGCTGATCGCAGGCGGCGCTGTCATCGTCGTGATAGCGGTCGTGGTGGCGTTCATCGTAGTGAAGTCGAACAAGTCGTCGTCCAAGCCCTCCGCCAGCGCTTCGATCTCCGGGGCGCCCGCCGGCGCGAACCTGACGTCGATCCTGCACACGATCACCACCGTGCCGACGTCCGCGACGGATGCGGCCGGTAAGGGCGGCAGTGCCGTGACGCCGCCGTACAAAACCTCAGGCCAGCCGCAGCTGACCTCCGGCGGCAAGCCGGAGATGCTCTATGTCGGCGCAGAATACTGCCCGTACTGCGCGGCCGAGCGCTGGGCGATGATCGTCGCACTGAGCCGCTTCGGCACGTTCAGCGGGATTGAGCCGATGCGGTCGTCGTCCAGCGACATATACGCGAACACCGCGACCTGGACGTTCGCTCATGCCACGTATACGAGCAACTACGTGACGTTCTCTCCGGTCGAGATGTACACCAACATCCCGGACGGCCAGGGTTACACCACGCTGCAGACGCTGAGTTCCGCGCAGGCCTCGCTGTTCCAGAAGTACGACGGGCCGCCGTACGTGTCCTCAAGCGATGCCGAGTCGTACCCATTCGTCGATTTCGGCAACCAGTACCTGATCATCGGATCCAGCTACAGCCCGCAGGTGCTGTCCGGCCTGACCTGGAGCCAGATCGCCAGCGACCTGACGAACAGCTCGAGCCCGGTGGCCCAGGGCATCAACGGGACCGCCAACTACATGACGGCCGCGCTGTGCAAGCTCACCAGCAATCAGCCCTCGACCGCCTGCACGTCCACGGTCCAGAGCCTGGAGCCATCCATTTAGCTCTCTCGAACGGCTCCATTCTACGTAGGTAGTACGTAGAATGGAGCCGTTCACAATAGCGATACGCCCGCAGTGTCCATGGAGGCGAAGCTCACGATGGCCACGTCGAAGTCATCCCGCGCCAGAACCCGCAAGTCGGCTCCCGTGCGGAGCAGCCCGACCCACCACACCGCCAAGCCGGTCCGTACCAGTGGGGCTACGCAACGTAGTGCTTATGCCGCAGCGTCTCGTCCGCAGCAGGCTGAAGGCCCCGCCCCGGCCGAACCGAGCCGCACAAGGCTCGCGCCGACCTGGATGCAGTGGACCGCGTTCGTACTGGCGCTGATCGCCCTCGTCGCGGCGAGCTACCTCACCTATCAGCACTACAGCCAGGGCAAGTCGTTCCTCGGCTGTGCGGGCAAGGGCTTCATCAACTGCGAAGAGGTCACCACCAGCGCGGAGTCCCACTTCCTCGGCATTCCCGTCGCGCTGCTCGGCTTGCTGTTCTACATCTTCCTCGTGCCGGTGATGAGCCCTTGGGCATGGCGGCTGACCGGTGAGTCGCTGGTAGCCCGCTGGCTCCCGAAGGTGCGGCTGGCCGCGATCTGCGTCGGCATGTGCATGGTGCTCTACCTGCTCTATGCCGAACTGTTCATGATCAGGAGCATCTGCCTCTACTGCACCACCGTGCACATCATGACGTTCCTGCTGTTCGTGCTCACCGTGCTGGCCGCCGGAATGTGGGGCCTGAACGCGAACCGCGAGGATCTCGACTTCTAGCACTTGCTTTAAGCCCGGCCGTGGGCGCCCCGCCGCTGGTGGGCGCCCCGCCGCCAGTTGGTGGCCCGCCCGCCGCCCGCTTCATGTAAGGGGCATTTACGCTAGAACGGTCGTGACGCACCGACCCGAGTCGGATCAACGTGCGGATCTACCCCTTCGTGAAGGGTTATCCCCCAAAAACGAGGGTTGACGCTTCACGAAGGGTAAATCGCACACGTTATCTAGGTGGGCCCGGACGAGGTGGGCCCGGACGGGATGGGCCGTCGCGGCGCGGGTGTCACACCCGCCAATCGCATCGTAACTATGACAAAATGTTCATTTTGTCACTCGAGTGAGCCGGGTCCTGGACAGAGCCGTTACGCTGTTGCCACGCGGGCCTGGCCGCTGCCGACACCCTCGTAAGGAGCGGAATTCGTGGCTGGCATGAACACAGGGCTGAGTCCCTCTGATCCGACGCTTGTCGCCGCGTTCCGCTCCGCGCTGCTGCACCAAGGCCTGATCGCGCTCGCCATCGTGGTGTTCCTGTTGCTGACATGGACCACGGTACGCGTGTGGCGCGGTAGCTCACAGGGGGCCGGCGCGGCGCAGGGGGCCGGCGCGGCGCAGGGGGCCGGCGCGGGGAGGACGCCGAGTGCGGGGGGGACGCAGAGCGCGGGGCGGGGGGGCAGCGGGCAGCAGAGCGTTGGATGGCCATGGCTGAGCGACCAATGGGGTTGGCGGGGCTGGGCGGGCGCGCTGCGCGGCCCGGGAGAGTCACCTGGGCGGAGCGTGCTGCGGGTGGGGTTCGGGCTGCTCTGGGTGCTTGACGGGTTCCTGCAGGCACAGCCGCAGATGGCCGGCGGGCTCCCCTCCGAGGTCATGGCGCCTGCCGCACAGGGCTCGCCGACCTGGGTGCAGCACCTGGTCAACTGGGGCGGCAGCGTCTGGTCCTACCACCCGATCCAGGCCAGCGCCGCCACCGTGTGGATCCAGCTGGGCATCGGCGCGTGGCTGCTGGTCGCGCGGCAAGGCCCGCTGTCCCGGCTGGCTGGCTTGGCCAGCGTCGGCTGGGGGCTGATCGTCTGGGTGTTCGGCGAGGCGTTCGGCTCCATCTTCGCGCCCGGCCTGACCTTCCTGTTCGGCGCCCCCGGAGCGGCCCTGATCTATGTGGTGGCCGGAGCGCTGGTCGCGCTCCCGGATCGCGCCTGGGCCAGCAAGCGGCTAGGACAAGTCCTCATAGCAGGTATAGGTGCGTTCTTCGTCGGCATGGCCGTGTTGCAGGCCTGGCCGGGCCGTGGTTTCTGGCAGGGCGGTACTCACGGCACGCTGACCGGCATGATCAGTTCGATGGTGTCCACGCCGCAGCCGCACGTCATGGTGAACATTTTGTCGGGGGCCGCGTCATACGCCAGCGCCCATGGCTGGGGCGTGAACCTGTTCGCGGTCATCTCGATGGCCGCGATCGGCGTGCTGTTCCTGACCGGTCGCCGGCAGCCGGTCCGGTACGCACTGTGGTATGCCGTGTTCTTCTGCCTTGCCGACTGGGTCCTGGTGGAGGATCTCGGCTTCCTCGGCGGCACCGGCACCGACCCGAACAGCATGATCCCGATGATCCTGCTCTTCAGCGGCGGATACCTCGCACTGACCAGGCCCGCCGAAGAAGCCGCAGAGCAGCCGGTGCGCCAGACGCTGCGAGCATTGCTGGCCTCCACCCGCGCCCAGACGCTCGCCACCGCCTCGGCGGTGATCGTGATATTGATCGGCACCGCACCGCTGGCCGCGGCCGCCGCGAACCCGGACGCCGACCCGATCATCGCCCAGGCCATCTCCGGCGATAGCGCGCTGCTCGACGTGCCCGAGTACCCCTTCCAGCTCACCGACCAGAACGGCCAGCAGGTCTCGCTGGCCAGCCTGCGCGGCAAGGTCGTCCTGCTCACGTTCCTCGACCCGGTGTGCACAACCGATTGCCCGATCATCGGTGGCGAGTTCAAGCAGGCCGGCGTGCTGCTCGGCTCGGCCGACAAGAACGTCGAACTGGTCGCCGTCGTCGCCAACCCCACCTACCGGTCCACGGCCGCCACTAGGGCCTACGACGCCGAAGTCGGCCTGACCAACGTGCCCAACTGGCTCTACCTGACCGGATCGCTCACCCAATTGGCGCACGTCTGGGAGCAGTACGGGATCACCGTGGAGAACCTGCCGGCCGGCGCGATGACCGCGCACAACGACATCGCGTTCGTGATCAGCCCGCGTGGGCAGATCCTGCAGGAACTCAACTTCGACCCTGGCCCCGCGACCGGCAGCAGCGAATCGTCGTACTCGGTGCTGCTCGCGAACGACGCACGTCAGGCGATGACCGGCTCATGAGGCGCGGGACCGCGCTGGCAGCGGCTTTTCTCTTTGTCATAACTGGCTGTGGTACTCAGGTCGTGAAGGCGACGACTCCGACGGTGGCCAACGTGCCCGCTCCGCTCGGCACATCCCTGGTCACGGCTCAGGGCACCTGGGCGATCGCCGTCATGGGCGGCTCGGCGGCTAGCGAGAACAACTTCTGGCAGCTGTTCGTCCGGCCCGCCGGCGCGGGTACCTGGCGCCTGGTCACTCCCCCGGCCGTAGCCGACAATGGCGGCCTGGTCGCCGCCGGCGGAGCGGCTTCGCTGCTCATCGGCTTCCGGCCGAGCCAGGGGTTGACGTTCTCCCCGCTGGCGGCCAGCGCGAGCACCGGCAAGGACTGGACGGCCGGGCTGCTCGACGCCCGCCTCGCTAACTCACCCGATGCGCTCGCCATCGCGGCGAACGGGCAGGAACTGGCGCTGCTGACCGACGGCACCATCGACGAGAGCACGGATGCGGGCAGCACCTGGACGCCGCTGCCCACGCTCACCGGGCGGGGCTGCGGGGACGTGACCGTGAACGCGGTGGCGTTCTGGACCAATGAAACCCCGGTGGCGGCGGGTACCTGTTCGCGGCCGGGAGTTGCCGGGGTTTTCCGCGACACGGCCGGCACGTGGGAGCAGGACGGCCCCTTGCTGCCAGCGGCTTTTGCGCGGGACCAGGTGCGGGTGCTGCGGTTGAGCGGGACGGCGATGCTGCTCCAGGCCGGCCCGGCCCTGCTCGCCACCTGGTGGTCGGGCACCGGGTGGGCCCGCCCCGTGGCTCTGCCGCTGGCCTCCGGGGTGCGGGCGAGCGGGTTCGGGGCGAACGGGAGCGCGTGGGTGCTGCTGGGCGACGGCCACGCGGAGGCGATCTCCGGCCCCGGCGGCACCTGGCAGGAGCTGCCGACGGTGCCGGCCGGCACCGCGGTGCTCGCGCCGGGCGCGGCCTACGAGGCTCTGGCGGTCGCCGGATCGAAGCTCGCCGTCTGGGAGCTAACCGGCGGTGCCTGGACGAAGGTCCAGTCCATTACCGTGCCGATCAACTACGGGTCGTCGAGCTGATGAATTACCTCACCCAGCACTGGTCGTTCGACCCGTTCCTCATCGTGGCGGTCGTGCTGGCCGTCTGGCACGAGATCGGGCTCTGGCGGCTCGCCAAGCGATCACGGCCGGAACGCACTCGCGAGCGGCGGCGCAGGTCGGCGTGGTTCTACGCCGGGCTTGTCGTCCTGCTGCTCGCCGTGCAGTCGCCGATCGACTACTGGGCCGACGACTACTTCTTCGTGCACATGCTGCAGCACCTGCTGCTGATGTTCGCCGCACCGTCGCTGGTCGTCGCCGGGGCGCCATGGCAGCCGCTGCTCGACGCACTGCCCTGGCGTTCCGGCACCAAGGTGACGCGCGGCGTGCTGGCCGGCCGCTGGTCGACGCCGGTGCGGTTCGCTGGAAGCGTGCTGCTGATCCCCTGGGTCTCCGTCGGAATATTTAATTTCGTAATGGTTCTGTGGCACCTGCCCGGGCCTTATGACCTGGCCGAACGCAACAGCATGGTGCACATCTGGCTGATGCACTCGAGTTTCTTCCTGGCCGGCATCCTGTTCTGGCTGCAGTACATCCCGTCACCGCCGTTCCGGCGGCGGATGCCGCTAGTCAGCCAAGCCATGGGCCTGGTCGTGACCAACCTGGTCATGATCGGGCTGGCGATGGCGCTGAGCATCTTCGCGTCGCACTCGATCTACTCCGTATACGATCATGTGCCCGGCGTCACGCTGCCGCCGTTCGCCGACCAGCAGATCGGCGCGGCGATCTTGTGGGTATGCGGTGACTTCTGGGCCGTGCCGACCATGATCGCGATCATCAGGCAGATCGTGGAGACCGACGGCAGCGTGGGCGGTGCGCTGGACCGGATCCTGCACCGGGGCGCGGCACAGTCCGGCTGGGTATCGAGAGGTTTTGCGTTGACAGGCGATGGTCATCGCACTCATTCCCCGGGTCTGGGTTTGACAGGCGATGGTCACCGCAGGGATTCCCCGGGTTCGGGCTTGACCGGCGATAGTCGTTCCGGACCACCGGGTTCGTGAACCTGTTCCTTTTTTTCCTCCTGCTCGGCTTCCGAGACTCCCGGTAGGTGACTGACGATCGTGCGCAGGCCGCTGAACGCCGACGAGCGTGCCACCGCGACCACCCCGACGATCAGCGCCGCGATCCCGCCGGCCTCGATGGCGAGCATGCCCGGCGAGATCTGGATCCGGTCGCCGAACACGACGATGCCCAGGACGATCCCCGCTAGCGGCTCACCGGCCGCGATCGTCGGCAACGAGGCACGCAGCGGGGCCACGCTGAACGCGTTCTGCATCAGCCAGATCCCGGTGATGCCGGCCCCCACCAGGGCATAAGCCGACCACGTGCTGAACAGCGCGGTCCACGAACTGCTCTGCATCACCTCAAGCGTCTGCCTGGTCAGGGCGTCCTGAATGCCGAAGACAAGACCTGCGCCCAAACCGGTCAGGGTGGCACGGACCTGCCCGTCGGCGCGGCGGCCAAGCTGCACGGCGACGAAAGCGATGCCGGCGATTATCGCCGCGGCCGGCCAGTGCGAGACCGAGCCGAACGACAGCCCGATTGGCTTGGTGGTGCGGGTGGAGGACAGCAGCGCTACGCCGGTGCACAGGAGCAGCGCACCAGCAACCTCCGGCAAGCGGAACGCCTGCTTGGACATCGGCACGGCGAGCACCAGCGCGAACAGCAGATTGGTGCTGAGCAGCGGCTC
>Ga0335075_10005858_pt1 | contig 19011 bp, 22 predicted proteins | sample Lox_Sample_24_FD_206723 | JGI IMG/M metagenome (GOLD analysis project Ga0335075, IMG submission 206723) | Soil microbial communities from Loxahatchee National Wildlife Refuge, Florida, United States - Lox_Sample_2.4 | ecosystem: Environmental > Terrestrial > Soil > Wetlands | place: USA... | reverse complement strand
AGCCTATCACGGTACGGCTATCAAGCAAGCTACATGTTACCCCTTCTTATGTTGGTCCACTACCATCGCCTGATTTTGCTGCTGAGTGAAGTGTCTCCGTTCTGATCTATTCTTTTCCAACAAATATCATGTTTTCTTTTTCTTCTTTATTTTACATTGTACAACGATCCCTGAACTGTGGACGTGCACTTATATCTGTTTTCAGGGTAAGAAGGACTGTCCGCAAGGCTCTGTCACTTGGACCTTGAGCTGAAGATTGCAGGGGCAGGATTCCCTCATTCCTCTTGATTTACGTTGTACGACGATCCTTGAGCTGTACATATGCACTTATATCTGTTTTCAGGGTAAGAAGGACTGTCCACAAGGCTCTGTCACTTGGACCTTGAGCTGAAGATTGCAGGGGCAGGATTCCCTCATTCCTCTTGATTTACGTTGTACGACGATCCTTGAACTGTACATATGCACTTATATCTGTTTTCAGGGTAAGAAGGACTGTCCACAAAGCTCTGTCGCTTGGACTTTGAGCTGGAGATTGCAAGGGTATGGTTCCCTCTTTCCTCTTGTACGACGATCCTTGAGCTGTATATATGCACTTATATCTGTTTTGGGGTAAGAAAGACTGTCCGCGAGGCTCTGTCGCTTGGACCTTGGGCTGAAGATTGCAGGGGTAGGATTCCCTCTTTCTTCTTTACGTTGTACGACGATCCTTGAACTATTCATATACATTTACATCTGTTTTCAGGGTAAGAAGGACTGTCCGCAAGGCTCTGTCGCTTTGGGCCGCGAAGAGATTTCAAGGTATGATTCTTTATTTCGGCCCCGATGTTTGGACCCAATTTCCTTTTCTGTAATGTTGCAGTCGAGTTTTATCTCTTTGCCGTTAACACCAACGAATAGGGTTTCAGCACACGAGATTAAATGAAGTCTGAATTGATCTTGCATGCATGGTTAAATTAATGCAGCACACTCAATTTATGTGTTCAAACGCTAGTCTTGTGTCTCTTGCAGATGATGGAATGAGGCAGTGCCTCTTAAGGCACTTTGGTCAGCTACTCACCGATCAAGAGCTATGGCAACATCCCTATAAAGTAATCGATAATTCCCAGAAAAGTCTGTACAAAAGTGCTTCCTACGAGCAATTGTCAGTTGGAACTGTCGTTTGAGCCTCTACCCGGAATTTCTGCACTATCCAGATTAAATTCATCTTAAGCACATGAAGATGAAGGCCTCTCTCTCAATCAAAGCTCTACTTCTCAGCCTTGCATCCTTAGGCATAGCTATGAGCTTTAACACTTCAGAAGAAGCCTCAGCGCACATTAATATCACGGAGAACGGCAATATCCTCTCGTACGTATAAACAAGTCTAGTTACTCCGACCATAACTAAAACTAATAAAATGTAGGAACGCAGAGTTTTCCATCGATTGCGTTGGATGCAGCGTTATCGGCGACCTGAGCTTTTCTGGCGGCTGCAATGGCTCTCTTTGCGTAGAGGATTGGGCTCCTGATGCTAACTTTTCGATGCTTCCATTCGACTTCACCGAATATTGGCTTGGCGTAGCTTTTGATGATTTCAAGATTCATATTGAACTGGATATTAACTTGACACCATCCCAACCTACAAACGAGATTATCATCCCACTCCTAGGCAGTAATGGTCTTGATATCCCTTTCATGGTAAATCATATATTTTATGGGCCAAGCTCTTCCTTCCCCTTCCCCATTTATTACTGCGCTAATAATTGAAATAGAAAGGGGGAATCTTCAATACGGACTTTAACTTCAATCCCCAGATCCATGGTTGGGTCAACTCGACCAACCCTGCCAATTTCAGCTATGGATTTGACATTGTGGTACGTTCTGAAAGCGCCGAAGCATTTGGTGCTTGCTGATGTACTTCCCTTAGATTCCTGACCATTCGGCCATATGGATCCCAGTGCTGCACTTGAATAATGTGTCAACCATTGGGTTGTAAGTCCAACATTTGATCTTGAGACTGAAAATATTTTCTAACAACTATGATCACGAAGTGCACAATCAACCATGACCCCTACAAACTTCACCTCCTCTAATCCAAACCTCCAATTCGACTTCGAACTCTCCTTTCGCCCCACCGTTTCTCTCAACGCCAACTTTCTCCACGATATCTTCACTGAGTCCCTAAGCTTCTTCGCTGACGTTCCGAATATCAACCTCGCCGTTACTCAAGCCTTGAGTGTAACATCCAACTGCGAGCCCGCTCCCGCTGGTACTAATCCTACACATATCTACAAAACCTTAACGCATGTCATACCGAGCGTGAGTTACGATGTCGACTTCTCTCTTAGCAAAATTGGCAACCTGGAGTTAGGTCCATTTAACGGTACTGCGATAGCGACTAGCTGCCTTGATTATTCCCCTCAAGTTTCAGGTCTTATACCTGCTCCTCTGGTGAATCCTAGTAGCGGTACGGATAAAAGTGTGGCAGTGCCCTTGTTTGGTTGTTTGCTTATTGTTGCGTTGATGGCTACAGTGATAGGTTAAGAAGTGTTGGATATTACGCTCCCTTTCTCTCATTTGTGCTCTCATATGTTGTAAATGCCTCACAAGGCGAACACTCATTAGCCTCTCTTATGTAAACTGTTTCAGAGACAACTCCTCAAACCCCGATTCTCGTGGGGATAGATAGATTGATCTCTACATGCAATTCAATATATTCAAATTAATGAGTCTGTTCCTAAGAACCGCTTAAGACCTAGTTGAGAACTCAGCAAGAAGGCTTCCCTATATAGCCTGCTTAAGCCGGTTTTGTTTCTTGGAGGGAAGAATTTCATTTTCAAGTACTATAGTTGTAGACTACCTTCAAGCATTAGAATCTTCATAGTTATCTTTTACGGGTCGTACGAGTTGGACAGTTTGTTTTTACGGGAAGTTTACAGGCGCGGATCAATTTTATGGGTTTTAATAGGAAGTTTTACGGACATAGAATACAGCTGTTTCTTCTGTATGTTTTAAGCATTGTGTCGAGCGTTGCCTCCGTCCCTATTGCCAGCTATTCCGTGGCTTCGAGCTTGTATGCTACCCTACCTGCTACCCTAACGACCGTGCACTTCGGCGGCACATCCATTCATTCCCTCCACAATATACACCTATGATTTTGCAAGGATAAACAATATTAACAAAAGTCTACACTGTTTACCTAGCCCGCCATTTTATATCAAGTACCCTCCTATACATTCGCAATTCTCCTCCTCAGCAAGTATTACACCTCCCACTATCCCCTGGCAGATTTTCAGTCGTATACCCGATGACACAAAACGCCGAAAGCCCGCCGAATCACCGCACGTCACCTGAGTCACATTCTCCTTCTCAATCGACTGCGCCAAGCATCTCACACACCCTTCGTAACAGTCATTCAGATCATGCCAGAATTGCCCATACTTCCACCAGTCAAGGTCAGCGCAGACCTGCGTGTCGCATTGGCCGGTGTTGAGCTGCAGCAGGCAGCTTAACGTGTCGAGGACGTTAACATTTATTCCCCATCCGATCTCATTGCAATATTCGTCGCCAGTGCCAGCCTGGTCTAGAGGCTTTCCGTTGAGCATTGGTACTTGGGGGGCTACTGGCTCTGATGGCATGAACAATTACTTGTGGGGAGTCGCTCAGCAAGTTGGAGCGTTTTCAGCAGCTAATTTCCACGTCTGCGGTGTTGTTCAATGCGAGGGATCTTGCAGATGTAGTTGTCATTTCCACTTTCATATCGGACACCACAACCTCTAGATCGAGCTGTCGGCGCATGCTCTATTGGATATGCTGGATTACCTCTTCTTCTGCATGCGACGTTGAAACATGTCCAAATCAGCTTTCGCACAATCTCATGGTATGATATACCTCTTTTAGCGAAGACAGTCAACATCGTAACAGAGACATCGTATACTTGAGAACCTACACTTAGATTGAAGGTCAGAAATAGGGATCAAAGCAAGAAGCTTCGCCATATAACATTGCCATAAGAGGTAGTCAAACTGCCTTGGATGTAAGTGCTATAAGGTTCTGCCCTGATAAATTTGGGCCATTATCATTCTATTTTAGAGACCATGGACTTAATTCAGCCTAATACATCTTATCGAGTGAGTAATCGAAAAACAGCGAAGCGATACATGCTGGCTATTTCTCAAAGTAGTCGTAGATATTTACCTAGAAGACTATAATGGATAGTATGCCTAATTCCTACATCATGCATTTTTATCTTTGCTGACTTATATTTCACAGCTCCGCAACTTATCAAGTATCGTCCTGAATTCCTACCTCAAATACTAAAGCTGAGGCGTTTCCCGCAGATCTCGACATCATCTTCGCCGAAATTGATCACTGTACCCTATGAGACTTATCTATCATCCATAAAATCGTTCTTGGATCCTTACCGCTTAATAGGAAACATTCCAGTACGGAGTTGGTTCTTCGGGAGGGTTCCGTGCATTGTTCAAAAGACTTTTGAACCCTGCGAACAGGAATCTCGGAGACAACGAGAATGGAGAAACAGATGCGTTTGTTGATGCTCTGGAAGACTTGGGTTTGGCAGGGGATTGATTAAGTTGCCCATTTCATTGACTTCCTAGGACGAGTCATATTCGAGTGTTAGTACAGGCGCCTTGATGACTCTGGGGGGGCCATGGTGGTTAGTTTGTCACTAATTATGGCGTCGAGAACATTCCCCCCTCACAGTCTGAACATTAAGAAGTCACGGACTCGCTTAAAAACCATCTGCTTCGATCGAGGGCCAATGATAAGCATGTGCAATCCAAGAGAAGTCCTTATCTTCATCCCTGAACTGAAGAATGCACGGCCAGGGGCCTATTGAGGCGCAGCAAGGCCCGTAAAGGATACCTTCCAAGTACGATAAATGCGACTCTAAAACTTGCAAACTACGCATGCAGCTTTCACGCGGAGCAATCTCGCGCCTCAATGCCCACCTGCCTTGGGGAAGCCTGACGCCCTTTCCCGCAGAGACGCTATCAGCCTAGTATTATATGAGCTGAAATAGATGCTATAATGAAAATTTTCACAGAAGCTCTCAGAGCTCTCTTTGCTACCAATTGCTACATTTATTCTTATAACATTACTTATTCTTGCACAAGTGTTTTTGCCAGGGAGATTTCGTCAAATAATAGATAATTTTGCCCCTCTCGCTCGCTCGACTACGCTTTCTTGGCACTCAGCCTTGCCCCGCCTCTAAGCCAAGCAGTCACACAATAACAGCATGGATCTCGAAAAAGCAGTCCCACCACAACAACAAGGCAAGCCTTCAGTCATCAAATGGTACTGCGAGCAAGCCATGGATACCCGTGGCAAAGATTCAGAGTGCATTTGGATATGTTTTAAGCGCGGCGAGCACTGGATCGCCAAGGATGTGCAGCTGTCGGAGCGGCCTTTAGGGGTGTACGAGCTACGGAAGCTGTGTGGGTGGTGGAAGCGGCATTCACTGTTCTCTGTTGTCGGCGTGCGAGAAGTCAAAGTCGGTTTGCAAGCCAATTACGGTTCACGGGAAATAATTACGTCCGCTAATGTGATTTCCTTTTGTGTGACATAGGTGCGCTTCATTAATGTAAACATGGCGTCTAATGAGGTCGAGGTTGTGATCAGGGACTTTGACCACGCCAACGTTGAAGCGGACCTTGATCGGAACATTGAGCAGACATTAAATGGCAAGGGACATCCTTATGAGTTTGAGTGCGAGGTCGATATTATGGGAATGCGCTACCCTGCGGATAGTCAATCTCCAGGCACAGAGAGCAGCTATCGGAAGATTCGGCGTGTGGATGACTTGGTTCGGTTGAAAGAGGAGAGCAAGTGGTTACCTGCGATGTTGGAATACTACTGGCAGAACGGTATTGGAGGAAGGGGTATCAAGTTTTTAGAAAGCACGGAATTCATAAAGAAATACAGGTAACTCCGCATTGATACCTCATTACGTACATCTCGCCCTGCTTTCTTGCCTCTCTAACTTATGCTAGCGATCTCCAGTACGACACATACGAAGACGCTGCGAATCCTTATGGCAAGTCTATTAATGCCTTTCAAATATTAGAAGGTTGGCGCATCCAATATCTGCTCGTTTTAGTTCTCGCATCTATGGTGCTAAGTATCGGCGTTGTTGCTATTACCACAGCAATCAGTAATATAGGAGATGGCCTGACTGCTGGGAGTTATGCACTTGGACTTGCGACTGTTATTTTGGCTGTGCTGACGTTTTTGAGCGCTATCTTGTGAATAAAATATTTCCGCTCTGCCAAGGGTACTGCTCTATAAAAGGTTGTTGTTAATTTACATTTCCTCTCTTACCACGCTCAAATTACAGCTTAAGATTGGATCCTAAGATCATGAGTCATTTCTTGTCGATGATGTATTGACGGTTTTCAAGGTCTGATGAAAAGACCCCCACTCTTAGCCAATGCTCTGTCCTGGGACATCAGGCTGAAGCCATTGAAGCTCTTTTAAGTCTCTCAAAACCAACTGTTCTAGTGGGTACCTTGAAAAACTTCTGCCAATTACTACTCCTTTGCACGTCAGCATGATATGCATCTCGTGCTCGAGTCCCGCGCTTCAACATCACCTTCTCTACTGCTCTTAGAGCACGCTGCTGCTGATGCGATACTCCTATCATACCTAGCCTGTTACTGTTGCAAACTGTGGGCTGCCGACTTGTCCTAGTTTCATGGCCACTCGTGCTTATTAAAAATGCCGCAGCCGGGTGCGCAGGATTTGGAACTGTGAATGTAGTCGAGAACCCTCTGCTTTATGAGTCTTACCGATGATGTCACGTTTATGAGCGGTGGCCAAGGATCTTGCCTGATGGAAGCTGAAGTTCATTATTAAGGAAATAATCTTGCCTCCTGTACCAATAGAAGCTACGTGGCCACTCTGTGAAGCTTCGCCTTTGGATTCCGAGCCTAAATACTCATAGAAAAGTCTCCATTCAGATCCCTCATCGAGATTGATCTTGCAATGCCCTTTGTCTTTCATATGGCGCTGGATCCCTTCGACCGTGCGTTTGGTGATAGAGCAATAGAGAGACTCCTGGAATTCCGAAATGATGGTGAAGAGATAGCTAAGAAAGCTTTCCATATCAATCAAGTGCTCTGGATTGGGTATGAACAATCCATGAACCTTATGCATATGAAAGAGGCTGTCTTGCATGTCAGACGAGACAATGGGCCAGAATAGGCAAGCTGAAGGGAGAAATTTCTTATCCACTATGTCCTGGCTTGCTTCCGTACTCGTATCCTCCGAACATTCGAGAGATAATGTATTCATCCTAGCATCAGGCGTGTCATTTTCCAATCTCAATGAGCCCTGGGCGATGATATCAGCTGCATTGCAGGCGCGATTCTGTCTTCTTAGATGACTTTGATACGCCTGACTGATGTAATAGACTCTCTGGCATACCATACAAGGCTCTCGAAACAAAGAATCTTGTCTGAACAAGATCATTTTATAGCATTCATAGCCACTAAATCTCTCTCATATACTCTCAGAAGATGCTTGAGCCTTTGCTTGAGCCTTCAATGCTTTAGTTCTCGCTCCGTCACCTAGATCTTTAAGAGTCATACCTTCCTCCCCCTTATACCCTGATTTCCGCATTCACTCCCTATCGTCTTCACTCTATTAGGCAACACCTCATCCAGCAATTGATAACCCCTTTGAATCATCCCCCTATTCCCACCACTATACTTCCACATGCTCTAATACGCACTAAAGTTCTGCCTATACTGTACGTCCGTAATGTATCATCCTTAAAATCAGACAACATGGGCTATCACGAATCACTACTCCTCGTGAAGCGCGACTATTCCATTCCCAATAACAGGCCGGCGAATAGTGACGGCTATTCCTCTCAGCAATGCGTAAACTGACGGCGACGGATGGTTCCGCACCGGCGGCAGCTTTGGCGTGATTCACCAACGCCTGAGCTAAGTTGAATTGCGTCGCCTAGGGAGCCATCTCTGGCACAGGCTTTTTTTTTGTATCACGTATGGCTGTGGCGTTCTGATGGTAGGGTTAGCATGTGGGGAATGGCGGGACGTATTTGGGCGATGATGGGGAAAGCATGGCGTTAAGGCTGAGTGTATTGGAGTTTGAGAAGGAAGTGCTTGGAACTAGAATATCCTTCTACTTCAAACGTGTTTTCAAATTTTTACACAGGAGATCTCAACATTAAGATTAGCAGATTATCGACGATGATAATGTAAGATCAACGTTACTATATTGAATTGTTCTGTTCTCCTAGTTCAAAGTGTCATTGACAGGATAGCGAATAAGTATCTCATATAGTATAGCTGTAGTTTGTAGTTCCCACAATGGACCCATGATGCAACGGTACGATATACCAACCTTAAAGTTTGCACCTTGCGCCATCAAAACGCTTCAACATGCCCCCATTTCTACCCGTCCCCATTAATCCAGCAAATGCACCGTTCTCATTTCTCACTCACTCACTCATTTCCGGGCCGGCACCGGCGCTAGGGCAGGGCCTACAAAGCAATCCCGCCGATCAACCTGAAAGCCAACCACATACCTAACCTCCTCACTCGCACTATCCCATCGAATCGGTATCGTCGTGAGGATATTCTCAAAGCTCTCACCGCCCTTCTTATAATTAGTGATAGTCACCTGGGCCTCTTCCCTCTTATTAATCCTCGTCTTCAACTCATACACCTTGCGGTCATTTGTATGAAGGCGCTTTTCGCCTTTCGAGACGTTCCCGCCGGGTGACTGCAGAAAGCGGCAGTTTTTGCCCAGTATTTCGGAAGGCTGGTAGCCGGTTAAAAGGGAGAAAGGCTCGGAGCAGTAGACTATGGGGATGTCGGGCTGTTGGAGGTCGCAGACGAGGAGGGCGCAGCGGTCGTCGATGAGGCCGAGGTCGATTTTCGGGTCAGGGCGGACGCGGACGCGTATCTGCGTGTAGGCATGCGGTCTATTAATTTGCGAGTTATGATAATAGGAGAATGGAATCATGAGAAGGGGGGAATATAGTGGTGAGAGCAGAATAATTAATTGTTGAAGACACGGGACGGGATGAACATCGGGATATAACGAAATGAGTTGATCTCGCTGGATCGTGGATCTGGATTTAACAAGATAGGCGAGAACTTACCAAGATGCTCATCATGTCGAAGCCGCTCGGGGCATATACGCCGGTATAGATGAGCGGATCTTGTAATTGATTGCTCCTGGCCTTTTCTTTATCATCATTGCCACTTTCACCATCCTCCTGAGCTGAAGCCTGAGCAGCCTGTTCCCTTGCGATCCTAGCCGATTCGCGAAACTGAATACCGCCATTAGAAATGCTGTAGGCCCAAGTTCAAATATTGTAAGAAGACGTACCCTCGCAAGTCGTTGCATCTGAGCTCGCTGCTCCGGAGTCATGATGCTTCTTGTTGCCTCTTCTAAATGCTCAATCTGCATTTGAAGAAAATTCTGGAGAGGGGGGAAGGGAGAGTGTTAAGAAATGAGGAAGTAATATAAGACAGTTGCATGCAGCATGCGGCATGCGCTTATCGAAGATCGAAGCACCTAGTAGTACAGTAGCCTCGACCACACGATTCGCAACAAGCCCTTAAACGTAATGCAGGCATCTGTAAGATGAGGTAGACTACGGAATCTAACGGTACCTCCAAAGTTTAGTGCCCTAAAGTGCGCGAATAAGCTGTAGTCCTACTACGGTAAACGTCCTGTGGGTAGGCTTACTCAGAACAAATATCAGCCCTAGCAAGCCTATATCCGGGCCGGCGGCGCATATGAGTGTGGCGTGCTTCACTTCAGGGTCTCTTAGTGGGGAGATCGAGAGATTGGCGGCCGACGGGGTCACGTCATTACTGTATAAAATGTGACTGTTGTTGCAGCGCTGCATTGCATGAAGTTGTGGCTGATTCGTGCGATCTGGACATGCTTAAGGTTGCTAGCGTTTTGTAACGGGGATCGGCAGGGTAGGTTGCTAAAATCGGCGATATCTTGTAGCGGCTTTTGATTATGCTGAAGATTGACTTCTGCAAAAATTTTCAGGGTGGTTTATATAAATTAATTTGCTATACTGTGACTACGTAAGTATTATACATAACACGTAGGCTTATTCACTCACAAAGGCCATTATCCATATTCAAATGACCTGTACTAGTTCCAGCCCTCGCTCAATGGCCTTGTCCTTCTTTCCTAAAGTGGTGCAGTCTACTAGCCTGCTAGATGAACCTAATTTCTATAGAAGATAAGAATTAGCTAATTGGTGTCGTCATTATGTTGGAACACCTGAAACGTGATAGCTTTGCGGAAGAAGTGTTGCGAAAGGCAGAGGTACGATATAAAGAGCGTCATCCTTGGTCTTGGCGCTGATGAACTGGCTGCTCATGCTTAGATTTCTGAGGACGCGGGCGCTTTCGAGAGACTTGGCATCGGGATCCTGTAGCCAGATCATTGGTCTGTCTGTGTCACTGTCGTGGATGTCAGCGCTCCATTCAATAAGGGGTGGTGGAGGTTTTTAGTTTCCATTCTAAGGTTATGCCATCAGTTGATTGAAGAATTGCTGAATGCTATGGCAGGTGGATGCCGATCAACTCGCAGAGTTGCCCGGGAAGCTTCACGGTAATACGATTTGATGTCTTCATCTCCCGGTGCTCGAATCTCAAGCTTGTGCTGTAATATCATGTCAATAGTCGAAAGCGCATAGAACAAATGTCAGTGTAAACCAGGTTTCCATTCTGTTGGAGTGCAACTCATATCTGTAGTGCTGACGTATCGGCCAGGAGACACAAGGAAATGAATGTTAAGCCGCTCCTTAGGGGCTCATTCCTACTAAGTAGCATTACATGAGCTGCGGTGAGAGCTTCAAAAGCCCCACTTCAGGTCCATGACCTAAGGTATATCACAAAAACCAGCGCTTTTCGCGTAGCCGCCCATTCCAACCCATACGCCAAAGACCCCCCAAATTTCAAATCGTCAAACAGTTCCTTCCGTTTCTGAATTCGGTCCTCGTAACGCTAATACTTTCATGATGCTTTGGGCTACAGCCCGGAGTGTAAACCTCGGTTTACTTGACGTTGGAGACACACTGCTCTCCCCAAGGTCTGTGCTGGACGGACTCACACGTTCGCTTTTCGATTGGTCGGAATCCGGCGAGCTGCAGGCTTTTGTCTCATCAGCATCTTACTCTATTGCATCTACCTTTGGAGCAAGCTCACCTTTGTCATAGTCCAAGATGTCAATCCACTTCTCAGAGAAAGGATCCCAGCACACCCATTTCGAGGTATCATCAATGCAATACGACAGCCAACAGGCGCGCGCGGTATCCCACTCTGGCGCTGACCAGCCAGGGTCCGGTTTTGGTTGAGGGAGAAGGGGTTGCTTGATGCTACGCTCGTAATATGCCTTCTGTTTGTATTCAATATCTGCCGCACTTTTCGAGCCATAGGTTAACCGGTTCGATCTGTGGCGTGCGGCGGCCTCGTTTCTCATACGCTTTAGGTGAGCATCTTCTGGCCTCGAGTTTCTTGCCAGAACAAGAGGCATGGTGAGGGCAGATGAGGTTGGTGTGAAAATTTGCCTTGGTTGGTTGTTGTTGTTATAGAAGGCCGCGATGTTTCAGGCTCATGGCCATTGTCTTCTTATGGTGGGTCGTTCGTGGTAAAAGCGGGCTGGCTGTGGCGGAGTTGACAAAAGAATGACATGATGCCTCACCTCACCTCAGAAACACCAGACTCGCTTAGTGGGTCCAATTACACGATGATTCACTTATGGCCAAACCACGCGGCCGATGAAAATTGCTGTGGCTGTGTCGGATGCAAGGATAACCGAGCCCCCAACCCCCGGACAGGGATTTCTGGACAAGCCCCCTTAGTGACATCGAGATCGACCATCTCAGCTGTAGTGTTTTGGGGTCCAGCCTCGTCAGGTGAACTTCTCTTTTTGTCTTACAAACATCAACGTCTTTCTTTACAACGCTCTTTCATCAATTCGCCTTCCTTTGCACGCGTTCGTTATCAATGCAATCTGCCTTGTAGTTCACTTTACCTGCAGCCATCTATAAATGTCTTCGCCGACTTCGCGACCACAGCCGCCTCCGTTCGCTGGGAGAACTCCTCAGCCTCCGCCAACCCTTCGAACGCAACCATCCGATACTCGCACTTCTCCAACGCCTCCGGCACCTCCTACACCTGTAGATCCACTACCACCACCACGCAGTCTTAGTTACCCCGACTTCAGTACCGAAGAAGCGCAAGACAACCCGCGCAAATACAGTGGTTACCGGGTGTTTTCACGATGGATGGCGTCAGATCAGGCCTTTTTCATCCTCCGCCGCTTTGGCACATTGAACACTCGAGTACTATTGGCAATGCAAGATGAGATCGTGGAGCTCGAGGACCAGCTTAACTTGCTAGACGAGGAAGCCAGCAGAAAAGAGTCTCCATATAATCTTGACAATGGGACGTTTCGAGATGATCCATTTGGTGATAGAAGGGAACTTGTTACGAAGATATTGCCAGAAAAGCTTGCAAAATACAGTAAGCATATGCAGATGTTAGAAGGTTCAACGCGCTGACACTTCTAGACGCGTTTATCAATGAATATTCGCAGCTTCTAGCACGCCCACAAGTACGAGAAGACGACATAATAAATGTGAAGCGATGGCTAGCACCAGTGATACCTGAGACCATAGAGGATTTAGAGAGAGCACCGCTGAAGTATCTCGGACCTATAGACGAGCTCGAAGCGGCATTCATAGAGCACCATGACGACTTGATTGCCGTGCAGCCAAAGTCAAGATCGTGGTTCCGGAACGTGCTTGAGAGGAGTCTGATCCTTAAGTTTCCAGTCATACGACCTCTCTTTGAAAGACAGCCGGAGGAGATTAAGGCAATAAACACAAATACACAGACCATATGGCAAAATGATAAGAGGGTAGAAGGGCTTTCAGGAACAATCGTCGCTCTGGTTGGTCTCGGCATGTTGCTTGGCCCTCTTTGGGTGCTCGAAGTATTCAATAACTCTCCGAGCAATGTGCGACTCGGCATAATTACGGGATTCATCGCGTTATTCTTTGTGTTGGTATCGGTGGCGACCACTGCGCGGATATTCGACGCTCTAGCTGCGGCTGCTGCATACGCGGCCGTGCTGATGGTGTTCTTGAGTACGCCGCTCTCTTCAACAATGGCTGAGGGCTTGTAGAGGTGTCTGGAGTCTTGGACTGCTTACCGGATCGCTGTTTAGTGGCTTTGCATGGAACAATGCACGTGGGTAGGTCAACATATACAGGGGGAACATACAGGCGAGAAAAATAGCTACAACACCAAATCGTTATGGCTGTAAACTGATCTTTGGACCTGGAGTGAAATAATTATATGGCAGTGGTGATTCTATGCTCACATGCCCACTTCTCTTTAATATGGATGTCGTGCCAGTTATGGGATAATAAATGTTGTTGTCATGTCTATGAAATCGTCAGTCTGATGTAATGATGATATTCATTAGGTACCTTGCAGTAGTTCATTTCAAAACTCCCCTCGCAAGGCTGAAAATGGATTAGGGCGAAGAGTTAAAATGCATGCTTGTTGGCGATCTGCCTCACGATTGGCAAACAACCGATGTTTTGCCCCTAATTAGAATGGTGGCGTTTGCGCAGCTGAATATTCATCCAGGCAACGAGCTGGGTCCTATAATTGGGCCTCGTAATCCGACTCTAAATGGCGAAGCTGGACATTTTAATGGTTCGAGTCGTTATGAAGTGCGGAAGGGGCGATTAGGAATCCCCGATTAATTAACCCCTTCGGAAAAGGCCGAAAACTGACAGGTCCAAATTTGCCTGCAGTTCATGGAGGACCCTGAGCGGCAGACGCTGTATATCAACGCTCGACAGGGGTTTGGCCCACTATTTGGGCTGTGCTGTTATTACCAGGGAACTTCAACGTCCACTCCTTCTTTGCATTCCTCTTTTGCTTAACAGTCCATATCGCTCTTTGTAACTACTTCGCATTGCTATCTGGCATGCATTGTCGTTCCTTCACAACTTTATAATCACGATACCTCAACATGAGGATCTCCACGTTCCTTGCAGGCACGCCTGCCGCCTTTCTTGCTCTCAGTCATGTCGCGCTCGCAATTTCCGTCGATCTCAACTCATTCTGTATGTCCTCATTCCCTCACATACAATTCCTCCGATCCTGTGACTCGCCGCCAGAAATTCTGTGTAGGGAAGGTTACTTAAATGCTTGCTGATGTATGATCTTTGCGATGCACAGCTTCCGTTCAAAGCGCTGCGAGCTCCATTGTCTTCGACATGATGACCTTTTATAACGGTAATATATCGGGGAATACACCTGGACTACTACCTGAGCCGCCGAGTGGCTATTATTGGTGGGAAGCTGGTGCAATGTGGGGAACATTGATCGACTACTGGTTCATTACAGGCGACACAACCTACAACGATGTCACATCGCAAGCTTTGCTATTTCAAGTGGGTCCAAATCAGGACTACATGCCTCCGAATCAGACGAAAGATGAGGGTAATGATGATCAAGGTTTCTGGGGTATGTCCGCCATGACGGCCGCGGAGACGAACTTTCAAAATCCTCCTGCAGGCCAACCCCAATGGCTCGCTCTTGCTCAGGCGGTCTTTAACACTCAAGCGTCACGTTGGGACAATACATCATGCGGAGGTGGACTCAAATGGCAGATATTCACTTTCAACAATGGGTATAACTACAAAAACTCAATTTCAAACGGATGCTTCTTCAACCTCGGCGCCCGGCTCGCAAAATATACGGGCAACCAGACTTATGCGGATTGGGCAGAGAAGACGTGGAACTGGGTCTGGGAAATTGGTTTAATTGACGATAATTACTACATTTTCGATGGGACCGATGATACTCAAAATTGTTCAGAGATCAATCACGTCCAATTCAGCTACCAAGCAGGAGTATATTTGCTCGGTGCAGCGAACATGTATAACTATGTATGTCCCCTGCCGCCTCATCTTGAAGAATCCGGAGGATATCTAACGAAGCACCACAGACAAACGGTTCAGCCATATGGAAAACACGCACACAGGGCATTTTTGATGCGGCGATGGCAGTTTTCACTGAAAACTCCACCGGCATCATGATCGAAGAAGCCTGCGAGACCCAAAATCCCCCCACCTGCGACACAGACATGTTATCCTTCAAAGCCTTCCTGGCCCGCTGGATGGCCGCCGCCACTAAAATGGCCCCTTTCCTCTACGACGAAGTCCACACCGCATTGGTGAAGTCTGCCACAGCAGCGGCCCTGCAATGCTGTGGTGGCACTAACGGACGAATGTGCGGCTTAAAATGGACGGATGGTGCAGTGTGGGATGGAACCAGTGGCGTCGGCCAGCAGATGGCGGCACTTGAAGTGATCATCTCAACGCAGATTGCCCACACACAGGCACCATTCACGAACACGACGGGAGGGACGAGCACTGGGAATCCGAATGCTGGCGCCGGGAGTGTGGATAATACTGATGGACTTACGAATGAGCCCGTTACGACCGGGGATCGAGCAGGGGCGGGAATCATGACGGTTGTTGTCATCGTTGCATTGGTTGGTGGTGTAGCGTGGATGATGATTGGGGAATAATAGGTCTGCAGGAGGTGTACGAGATCTGTAATTCGATGAAAGTCTGTATTTGAAAGGCGTTATATCAGGCGGCTTTTGGGAGGCCCTTAGCTAGGCCAGGATGGCGATCTTTATTTTTTTTTTGCTTGTCGTTGGCTAGGGGTGTACATTGATATAAAAGCTAGCCTTCACAAAAATATTACATAATTCATGACCTCTTCTACCCTCCATACTGGACTCACCTTAGATCCGCCCTTCGTAGCCCGCATAGTTCCAGGGCAGGTTATCTCGGGATAGATTCATGTCACGTTCCAGGGTCTCAGTCGTTAGGCAACAGTGGATATCCTTGCTAAGCGCTTACCACGACTGGAATCAATTGCCTTTAGATGCATTATATCCCTGCGACTCAGCGACAACGGCTGCCAGAAATTGTCGTAGGGGTGTCATTGCTTGTGTCACGAGCTAGATAGTACTGACCGATTTTATCTGACACCAAGGTCAGGCCTTTTCTCTCCTTCCATCTCAGTCTCGCGAAGGCCATTTGTTCAGGAGATGAGCTCCAGACTTTGTGTCTTGTCGAAACTCAACAAGCAAGCACCTATCAATCAATCACCACGTCAACGTCGTCCCTCGCCAGACAACCTCCGTATCCTCGGGATTGACCCGCTGATAACACCTCATCTGCGCCTTCCTGGCAAACAAATCGACATTGAGCTTCGTCATGCGCGCCCTCCCATGATCAGGAATATGCTCCGTCTCGACGCCGCTCTCCTCAGTATCCATGATCCAACCCCCCACGCGCGCGATAGCGAGGCTGTCCCAGGTGCCTTCGCGGTGGAAAGAGGACGTGAGGAGGCGGATGGTGGCGCGGCGGAGCATGCGGTCGCGGCAGCGGGAGACGAGGAGGAAGAGGGCCGGGAGGACGGAGGGGTCGAAGTGGTAGGAGACTTTATCTTTTACGGACGTGATGAGTGGTTCGTAGATGGATTTTGCGAGCGAGTAGATTTTTTTGAATTCCGGGAGGAGCTCATCGTAGCCGATTTCGGTGGTGAAGAATGTGCCGGCGAGCTTTATTCGTGCTTTTATGGCGTGCATCTTTAGGATTGTGGAGCCTACGAATCCGAGGCTCTCTTTCTGGTCGGGGGTTTGGAAGCTTTTGAATAGTGGCTCGTAGGCACGGAGCCATCGCATCACTTCGTCTACATATTTGTCGCCCTCTTCCTTAAGCCAGTGGGATGTTGCTTTAGGAGGTGAGAATGCGTTTACTCCTCCTGACAGTTTACAGCATCGTTACATAGCTCCTGTCCTCTTAATTTCTCCAACTCAACGGCTTTGCCTGCGTACATTACCGATGCCAGGAAATGGCAATTTCGTCGCATGATATAATCCCAATAAGCCCTAGCTTACCTCAGACTCAAGAAAAGGGTGGGCATCCGCTTTAATGGTTCGGTGTCTTGCAGGAGAGACTTATGGTACTCAGCTGGCCGCGTGTCGAAAAATGTCAGTACTTGGAGGTCTAGTCGATTAAATGCATAGATAAGTTCATCTTCGATAATGTGAGGCACAGGAGATTTTAAAAGAGACAAGTCTCCTCCACCATACTTCTCCAACCAGCAATGGAGCAAGTTGACACCGTGCGCTGCGTGGGTCATGGCCGCAACGGGAGACCCATGGAACCCCTCGAAGCAGACCACAAGTAAGCAGGCTATCAATGCCATTCTGATATCCTTATCTTCGCGCAATGACGCCTTTCGCATTCCCCTAAACGCTTTGCCATAAAGCTGTATTGCGTACTCGTGATCAGGAGATTTGCCCAGACAATTCACGCCTTTTTTTCGGAGCAATACCAATCCTGCGATAGCGCTGGACTTCATGTACCGTACGTGTTAGAGCACCGATAGCGACCATTGCATCTAGGACAAATGGCTCTTGCTCGCATGCCTGTGGTACTATTCCTCCCCAGATATAGCTATCGAAAGCTCCCCCGAGCGTAGCAGCAGTCACATCGCGAAATATCTCGAAATACTGCAGGTCTCGGTCGCTTTCGAAACATGGACCCATTCGAGGCTGTATAAGTGGAAGGTATCTCTCCGTCCTCTCCAGGAGAGCGATCGCTCCCATACAATTTAAATTAGTGGGCTTTACTGGATTAGTTGGATATCCATCACATGAACCCCAGTAATTTATACAGCGGACACACTCAGGCTTTGCCTCATCACACTTTACTCGACGCAACCTGCCACAAAGATTGCTGTCAGTAGGAATGCACCTTTACTCAGCATCCTTCGCCCTGGATATTTGACTCACTTGCAGGTTTTACATCCACTCCTAACTTTAGGCTTGCTCACCCTTCTTACCTTCTTTGGGGAGTCTGAGGTGCTTGTGGAATATTGAGAGCGCTTAGAAGCCATTGCATCGGCCGCAGAGATATAGGGTCTTTAAAGAAAAGGAGAAGGCTTCTATGACGCTGATTCCAAAATAAAGTTTCCAGGGCCAAAGGCTAAGGTAAGCCGTCAGCCTCGCTTCGCTTAAAGTGGAGTTGTGGGAACTTGATTGGGTTCGAGCCATTGAGTGGAGAAGCCCCAATCTCAAGTGGGCCATTGCAGTACAGTAACGTTCGAAATCGGCTTCAGTTCTCATTGATTTTATTTTTGACCTACATTTTATGCGGCACTAACCTTTTATGGCTAGCAGTTTCTAGATCCCTGTATTAGTTGCCTTTCACGGCTTCACGTGACATAAGGAATTCTGCCTGAGGATCTTGGACGTCGCCGGCCATCGGCATTGCTTTTGCTGCACTCGAGCGATCATACCAGATGGTCCCGGAACAGCTGCTCTTAATCGACTCGATCTTGACGCTGCCGGAGACGTCGCCAGAAAAGGAGTTGCAGCGGAGGATCGCGGCGTCCACGCGCCGTGCGATTGGGTCGTCACTGCTGGATTGACTCAGACGGGAAGAAGCATTACAGGAGAAGTTGAGAAATGAATTATCTATGGACTAGCTGCTAGTGTTATGTCTCGTCAGTCTTCTCTTGCTAGTATTGCTCACGATTACCTCCCTGCAGCTCATACACCGATAGTCCCCCAGCTTCATTGATCGGACACACCTGCGTAGTTGGTCCGGAGTACAACTCTGACTTTACTGGGTATAGAGTCTGGTTCGGGCTCGATGTAATCTGTCGAACCTTTCTTTCCAATCCCTTTCGCAACGCTATTTGCTGCCTCAGCATAACAGAGACGATAATAAGCGCTATAACAAGGGGAACGCCAACACCTGCACCGATGGCGATCTTGGTCGCATTATCTTGAGGAACTGATATGATGGTGATAATGCTGTTCGTCCCTGTAGTGGTGATATTGGGACCGATAGACCCGGACGTCCGGTTGAAGATTATGTTGCCGAACGGTAGTT
>Ga0335075_10005856_pt1 | contig 19015 bp, 14 predicted proteins | sample Lox_Sample_24_FD_206723 | JGI IMG/M metagenome (GOLD analysis project Ga0335075, IMG submission 206723) | Soil microbial communities from Loxahatchee National Wildlife Refuge, Florida, United States - Lox_Sample_2.4 | ecosystem: Environmental > Terrestrial > Soil > Wetlands | place: USA... | reverse complement strand
GCGCCCGGGTAAGCCGGTAGCGATCGCTGAGCTTGAGGTCCCCGGTCCCGGCGTGCCGCGACAGCCAGGTGTCCTCCCAGAACCCGCGCACCTCGTAGACGACCGGGAGCCGGGTCGCGTCGCGGAGCGCGAGCGCGATGACGGCGTTGGCGTAGTTGGAGGCGGCGTGCAGCACGGCCGGCCGCAGCCTCGCCGTGAGCCCGGCGGCGTGCCGCAGGTGGGTCTCGTACAGGGCGTCCATCCGCCCGGGCATGACCCACGGGAGCAGCCGGTGGTACGGCACGCCGTCCACGGTGACGGTCGCCCGGCCGTCGACCGAGCCGGCCGTGACCGGGAAGCCGATCCGGGTGGCGACGTGCGGGTCGAGCCCGGCCGCCTGCTGCGCGAGCGCGATCTCCTGGGTCCGGACGGTGTAGCCGGCGCTGGTCGACGGCAGCGCGTCGGTCACGATATGGAGGACGCGGCCCTTTTCCGCCGTGATTGCTGGCAGCTGCCCGGCGGGCAGGCTGAGCCGGCCGGGCTCCAGCATCTCGGTCTCGGCCTGGAGCGCGCGGCGGAGCCGGGCGGCGCGCCAGCCGCGGGCGCCGTCGAGCGCGCGCACCGCGTCAGTGAGCCGGCCCTCCCGGTAGGCGAGGCGGGCCGCCAGCCGGGGACGGGCCGGATTGTCCTGCGAGAGCCGGGCGAGCGCCGACCGCGCGACAGTAGGCTGGTCTACGGCGAGGCTGAAGGCGGCCAGCCGGGCCGGACGGGCTTCCAGCGCGGTGAGGGCGCCGCGGCGGTCTCCCGCGCCCCACAGCGCGGCGGCCCGGCCGTACGGTCCGGCGACGGCAAGCCAGCGGCGCAGTGGTGCGGGCAGCGCCCGCCAGGCGAGCGTCACCGCCCGCACCGGGTCGTCGGACACGTGCCGCAGCATCACGGATGCGGCGAGTACGACGGCGCGCGGCGTCGGCTTTACGGTCACGAGGGCAGATGGTATCGGCAATTAGCGGTAGACCACGGTGGACCGTAGTCTCAAGCGCATAACCCCGGTCGGCAGGAAAGAAGGCAATGGGCAGCTCGATCACGCATGTACTAGGGGCCAGGCCGAACTTCGTCAAGGCGGCCCCGGTTATCCGGGCGCTGCGGGCGCTCGGCCACCAGCAGCGGGTGGTGCACACCGGGCAGCACTACGACGAGCGGATGTCCGACGTCTTCTTCGTCCAGCTCGGCCTGCCCGAGCCCGACGTCAACCTCGGGGTCGGGTCGGGTACCCAGGCCACCCAGACGGCGGACGTGCTGGTGGGGATGGAACGGGAGTTCCTCGCCAATTCGCCGTCGCTGGTGGTGCTCTACGGCGACGTGAACTCCACCGTCGGCGCCGCCCTGGCGGGCGCCAAGCTCGGCGTCCCGCTCGCGCACGTCGAGGCCGGGCTGCGCAGCTTCGACAACACCATGCCCGAGGAGATCAACCGGCGGCTGACCGACCAGCTGTGCGACCTGCTGTTCGCCACCTCGCCCGAGGCCCTCGGCCACCTGGCGCGGGAGGGCAGGCCCGACTCGGCCATGCACTTCGTCGGCAACCCGATGATCGACACGCTCGTCGCCAACCTCGACAAGTTCGACTCGGCGGCCGCGCGGGCGGTTTACGATCTGGGCGACCGGCCGTACGTCGTGGCCACCCTGCACCGCCCGGCCAACGTTGACAGCCCGGAGCGGGCGGCGGACCTGGTGCAGGCGCTGCACGAGGTGGCGACCAAGCTCGACGTGATCATCCCGCTGCACCCCCGCGGCCGGGCCACGCTCACCGCGGCGGGGCTGCTCGACAACGAGCGCGTTCACGTGGTGGATCCGCTCGGCTACGTCGAGTTCATGTCGCTGGTGCGCGGGGCGGCCGCGATCGTGACCGATTCGGGCGGCGTGCAGGAGGAGACTACGCTGCTGCGCGTGCCCTGCCTTACCCTGCGGCCCAACACCGAGCGGCCGATCACCATCACCAGCGGCTCCAACCGCCTCGTCACCCGCGAGGAGCTGGCCGCCGCGGTGCTGAAGGCCTGCGACGACGGACCGTACCAGGGCGAGCTTCCGCCGCTCTGGGACGGCCAGGCCGGGCCCCGGATCGCGCGGATCATCACCGGATGGCTCGAGGCGGGCCGATGACCGACATGATCCCGGCCGACCCCGCCAGCCCGGCGGGCAGCGCGCTGTCCGAGGACGCCGGGGTGGCGGCCGAGCGCGAGCGGCTGGCCCGCCAGCTCCGCGAGACCCGGATGATGCTGGCGATGACCGAGACGCGGCTGGCCGCGCTCGAGCAGTCGTCCACCATGAAGTTCGGCCGCACGATCGCGAACGCGGCCAAGAAGCCGTGGCCGCGCGGCGCGCTGCTGCCCCGGGACCTGTTCCGGCTCTGGAAGGACCGGGCCGCGCCCAAGAGCGGCGCCGCCAACGCGGCCACCGCGCTGGCCGCCGCCCAGCTGGCCGACCTGTCGGGGACCGGCGGCCGGTTCCTGTCCTCGCTGACCGCGCCCGGCGTGCTGGCGCTCGCCGACCCGGCGCTGGCGCTGGCCGGCGGCCTGTCGGCCGGATCGGTCGGCACCGGGGCGGGCCTGGTCATCACCGGGGCGATCAGCGCGCTCGGCTGCGCGACGCTGGCCCCGGACGCGGTCGTCCACCCGCTCCTCCCGCACGACGCCGACGTGCTGCTCGAGGGCACCGGCGCGGATCTGGTCCTGATCGAGGCGGCGGCGCTGCTGCCGGGCGCCCCGTGGGCGTACGCGACCGACCCGGCCGCGGCCGACCGGGGCCGCCGGCTGGCCCGGCTGATCGTGCTCGCCCGCTCCCTGGGCAAGCCCGTCATCCTGGTCCGCAACGTGCCGCAGGCGCTGATGCCGGGCATCGGCTGGCTCGCGGCCAGCTGCGACGCGGTGATCGACGGCGGCCTCGGGGTGCAGCTGGCCCGGTTCAACCCGATCGGCGTCACCGTCGCGCGGGCCGCCACGCCGGTGTACGCCGGGGCGCGTGACCCGCGCGAGGCGCCGGCCGTGCGGGCGCTGCTCGACGCGCTGACCGGCGGGCCCAACCCGGCGGTGGAGCTGGCGGGCGACGCCGCCCGGTCGTGGCGGTCGCTGCCGGCCCTCTACCGCGACCACGCGGTGTTCGTCACCGCCTCGGCCGACCAGGCCGGGGAGCAGGCCGCCAGCGGCGCGCGGGTGATCGGGCCGCTCGGCTCCGGCACCGACGCGGCGACCGTGCGGGGCCAGCTCGAGGCGGTCCGGGGCGGCCGCCCGGCGGCCATCACCGACGTCCGGAGCTGGCTGCGGGACATCTTCCTCGACCATGCGACGCCCGCCCGGCTGGCCGACATCGTGCGCACCGCCGAGCTGCCCGCCGACCTCGTCCGGGGACGGCAGATCGCCGTCCTCGCCCGAGTCGCCGACTCCGGCGCGGCCGGCCGGCTGGCGTCGGCGCTGCTCGACCAGCGGCTGCGCCCCACCGAGGTGATCGCCGCGGCCCCGCCCGCCGCGGCGTTCTCGGTGCGCGAGGCGCTCGGCAAGCTCACCGACCACGACCTGCGCGTCGTCGTCACGTCGCCGGACGGGCCCGCTGAGGCCGGCCCGGCCGACGGCGGCCGCAGGCTGGACTGGGCGCGACCGCTCGCCCGGCTGGCGGAAGCGCCGTGGCTGGCGCCGTGGACGGCCGAGGACGCCGCCCGGCCCGCGACGTACCTGCTCGACCTGGCCTGCGCGCGGGAGTGCGCCCAGGCCGATGCGGTCGGGCTCGGCACCGGCGAGTACGAGTTCACCCACTGGCTGGAAAAGCCCGCGCTGATCAGGTCCGCGCTGCTCGCCCCCGGCGGCCCGGCGGCCGCCGACTGGGGCAGCCACGGCCTGCGACTATTCACGATCATCGGTTAATTGAAATTCCCAGGAACGGAGCAACACCCATTGGCCGGATCCAGACCAAGCGCGCTGGTCTACGGTGACGTCGACCTGAACCTGCTCGACGGCTCGGCCATCTGGCTCCAGTCCGTCACCCAGGCTCTGGTGGCCGCCGGGTGCGCCGTCACGCTGGTGCTGAAGGCGCCGGTCCGCACCGACCGGCTGATCGCCCCGCTGCGCGACGTGCCGGACGTCACCATCCGCTCCCCGCACGCGGAGGGCCTGCTGCCCGGGCTCACCGAGTCAAGCCTGACCGTCCCGCAGGCAGTCACGGTGCTGGCCGCCGTCGACGCCGCCCGCCGGCACGACCTGGTGGTGCTCCGCGGCCGGGCGCTGGTCTCGGCGGCGGCGCGCGACGGCGCGTTCGACGGGCGGCTGTGGTCTTACCTGACCGACGTGCCGCAGGCGATCCCGGCGGTGACGCCGAAGGCGGCCGAGGATCTCACGATCATCGCCAAGGCCTCCAGGTTCCTGCTCTGCCAGACCGAGGAGCTGCGCTGCTTCCTCGAGGGGTCGGTGGCGGCGGCCTGCGGGAAGTCGGTGTTGTTCCCGCCGGTGCTGCCGGCGCTTGACATACACCGCGATCCCGAACGGACCGTGGCCTCCGCTGGCACGCCGTTGAAGCTCGTCTACACCGGGAAGTTCGCCCCCCGGTGGAACACCCTGGAGATGACGCGGCTGCCGGCCCTGCTGGCGGCCCGCGGCGTCACCGCCGAGGTGCACATGGTCGGCGACAAGGTGCACGACGACCCGCGCGACGCCGGGTACAAGCGCCGGATGCGGGCCGCGCTCGGCGAGGTCGGCTCGCCGACGGCGGACGGGGTGATCTGGCACGGCGGGCAGCCGCGGGCCGAGGCGATGCGAATCGCGGCCGCGGGGGATATCGGGCTGTCCTGGCGGCATCCCGAGCTCGACGCCTCGCTTGAGCTGTCGACCAAGGTGCTTGAGTTCGGACAGCTCGGGCTGCCGGTGATCCTGAACCGGACGCCGATGCACGAGGCGCTCCTCGGCCCGGACTACCCGCTGTTCGCCGCGTCGCTTGACGACGTGGCCGACGTAGCGGCGGCGGCCGCCGCCTCGGCGGCCGTGTTCCAGCTGGCGGCGTCCAGGACCGGGGCGGCCGCCGAGGCGTTCGCGCTTGACCGGGCGGCGGACCGGCTCCGGGTGTACCTGGCGCAGGCGGTCGCGTCCGATGCCCCCGGTGCGCCGATCGCGTCGGCCCGCGCCCACGGCGGGCCGCTGCGGGTGGTGATCGCCGGGCACGACCTGAAGTTCTTCACCCCGCTGATCAGGTACTTCAACCTCCAGCCGGACCTCGAGGTCCGGGTCGACCAGTGGGCCGCGCTTGGCGAACACGACGAAGGCGTCTCCAAGGAGCTGGCCGACTGGGCCGACGTCGTCATCTGCGAGTGGTGCGGCCCGAACGCCGTCTGGTACAGCCGCCACAAGCGCCGCGAGACACGGCTCCTGGTCCACCTGCACCGGTTCGAGCTGTACTCGCACTACCCGGGCCAGGTGAAGATCGGCAACGTCGACCAGGTGATCTGCGTCTCCGATCACTACGCCCGGCTGACCCGCGAGCACACCGGCTGGCCGGCCGCCAAGGTGATCTCGGTGCCCAACCCGCTCGACGTCTCCCAACTCGACCGGCCGAAGCTGGACGGCGCCCGGTTCCACCTCGGCATGATCGGCATCGTGCCGTCGCGCAAGCGACTCGACCTGGCGCTCGACGTGCTCGAGGAGCTGCGCCGCGACGACGACAGGTACCTGCTCTACGTCAAGTCGGGCATGCCCTGGGAGCACTGGTGGGTCTGGCAGATCCCGGCCGAGCGCGAGCATTACTCGGTCGCGCTGCGCCGGGTGCAGCGCTCGCCGCTGCTCCGCGACGCCGTGGTCTTCGACGACGCCGGGCCCGACGTCGCCGCCTGGCTGCGCCGGGTCGGCTACATCCTGTCCACCAGCGATGACGAGTCGTTCCACGTCGCCCCGGCCGAGGGGATGGCGTCCCGGGCGGTGCCGGTGATCAGGCACTGGCCGGGCGCGGACACCATCTACGACCGCCGCTGGATCGGGGAGACCCCGTCCGACCTGGCCGCGCACGTCGCCGCGCTCGACTCCGAGCAGGCCTGGCGGGCGGCCGGCCAGGCCGCCCGTCAGCAGGCCCAGGCGTTCGAGCTCGGCGCGGTCTGCCGGGCCTGGCACCGGCTGATCCAGGGCGAGCCTGCCGACGGCCAGGGGCCGGCCCACGAGCTCGAGGACGCCCGCGGCGTCGGCCGATGAACGCCCGCTGACCGGCATGTTCTTCACGCTGGGGGTGAGCGCGGCCTCGCCCCGGCTGTGCGCGGAGCTGGCCGACCGGGCACGGGTCGCCGATCCGGCGGTAATGCCGATCCCGGGGCCGGCCGCGGTCGTCTGGCGCTCCCCCGACGGCCGCGCCGCGCTGCTGCGCTGGGGCGGCCCGCCGGGCACGGGCGGGCCGGCGTCCGCGGGCGGGCCGGCGTCCGCGGGCGGGCCGGCGTCCGCGGGTCTGAAGGCGACGTCGCAGGCCGGGACGATCTGGGCGGAGCCGGCCACGCCCGGCAGCGGGCGCGCACCGGTCGTCGCCCGCACCTCGGTTACCCGCGTCGATCCGGTCTACGTGGCGCAGGTGCCGGGCGCCGTCATCGTCGCCGACCGCGCCATCTGGGCCGCCTGGACCGCCAGCCGCCTCGACGCTCACGACCCGCTGCACGTGGCGGCCCTGCTCAATCCCGGCTTCCCGCTCGGCTCGGCGACCCCCTTCAGCGGCGTCTCCGCCCTCACCCCGTCCACCACCCTGCACCTGCTCAACGGCGCCCTCACCAGGCTGCGAGCCCCGGTCGGGGCCGAGGCGCTCGGGCCCGTTCCCGGTGACGGCCAGCGCGGCGATGACGGGCTGCGCGGCGATGACGGGCTGCGCGGCGGCGAGAGCTTCGGAGGGGCGCGGGCGGTGGCCGAGGGGCTGGTGGCGGCGGTCGCGCACCTGGCCAACGCCGGCCAGCCGGTCGAGCTCAGCCTGACCGGCGGCAAGGACAGCCGCCTGATCGCCGCCGCGCTCGTGGCCGCGGGCGTTCCGGTGGTGGCGCGGACGCACGGGTTCGCCGATCACCCGGACGTCGTGGTAGCGGCCGAGATCGCGCGCAGGCTCGGCATCGAGCACCTGGTCAGGACCCCGGCCGCGCCCGGCCAGCAGGTCGACGTGCTCGGCCGGATCCGGGCGACGGTGCTCGTCGCGGACGGGATGCTGTCGGCGTTCGAGAACGTCGGCAGGCCCGACCCGGCCGCCTCCTCGGTGGTGACCGCGGGCGGCCACGGCGGCGAGCTGCTGCGCGGCGGCTACGCGGAGACCGCGGCCGGCCGCCCGGGCACGGCAGGCGGGCTGCGGGCCGCCCTGGGACCGGCCCGCCGGGCCGCGCGGGCGGCGGAACTGCTCCGCCGGCTCACCAGCAAGCACCTCGGCCTGATCCGCACGGGCCCGGCGGCCGGCTATGTCGCCAGCCTCGCCCCGTGGTCGGCCGCGCTGGCCCGCAGCCCGCTGCACGCGCTCGACGACTTCTACCTGGTCAACCGGGCGGGCCGCTGGTCGGCGGCGGCGCGGCAGGCCTACCTGATCAGGGAGACGCTGGTCCAGCCGCTGTTCGACGACCGCGTCGTGCTCGCGGCCAGGGCCGTCCCGCTGGCCGACCGGATCAGCGGCGCGCTGTCGGCGGCGGTGCTGGCCGAGCTCTGCCCCGCCCTGGTCGGCGTCCCGCTCGCGGGAAAGCCGCCTAAGGCCGCGGCCGGCCAGGGGCAGGCCCCGTTCGACTGGCGTCGCCAGTACGGCGAGGCGATCGGCGCCCTGCTGCGCGACTACACCCTCGACCTGGGCGCCGGCGCGGGCCTGTTCGCGGTGGTGAACCGCTCCGCCGCGGAGAGGATCCTCACGGCGCCGCACTCCGACCACGCCACCGTCTGGGCCCTGGCCACCCTCGCCTGCCTGCTATCGGGCGACTACCGGCACGCCCGCGACCCCGCCCAGCTCGTCAGCGTCTCCTGACCGCGCCGCCCCGCCACCGCGGGCCGCGGCCGGAGCGCGGGGTCAGCCTCGGCCGTACAGGGCCTCGGCCTGCCAGAAGAAGACGATGCCGAGGAGGAAGACGACGATGCCCCAGCCGGCGGCGGCCATCCAGAGCTCGTTGTTGGTGACGATCGCGTGGCAGTAGGCCTGCAGCGGGATGTTCGAGATCATCGAGAGCGGGCCGGTCTTGGGGATGATCACGCTCGTCGCGCCGCTGGGGATGAGATGCAGGAGGTTGCCGGGAATCACGTTGATCGGCACCGTGGTGCCCGGGAGGATGTGCCCGCCGGTGCTGCTGGTCACGCCGTTGACCGTGGCCTTGCCGAGGAACTGCTGGCAGAGCCCGTTGTTGAAGGGCTGGTTGCCGGCCGAGTCAGCGCGGTACGAGCTCATGAACGCGACCCGGATCAGCGAGATGAAGACCGCGAACGGGTTGAGCGAGAGGACCTGCTTCTCCCAGGTGGTCAGCGCGGCCGGCAGCGTGATGATCAAGTACATGACCCCGCAGAAGTAGCGGGAGATGCGCAGGAAGAACGGGATCAGCTCGGACACGTCCGCCATCGCGCCGCCGAGCCGGGCGACGATCAGCGCCGCCCCGGTGTTGAACATCGCCTGCAGGCCGATGGCCGGAATCAACAGCAGCCAGTACCAGGATGGGTACTGCCCGTTGTACAGCATGACCGCAGTCACCACGACCATGCCGACCAGCATCTGCTGGAGCTCGACGATCACGTAGGCCAGCGGCAGCGACGCCCGCGGGAAGTACAGCGCCCGGATGAGCTGCAGGTTGGCCCGCATCACGTTCGAGCCGGTCACGATCGACCGCTCGGAAAACGCGAACACGAACACGCCGGTGATCAGGAACGCCGGGTAGTGGGCGACGCCGCGGGCGGCCTCGAACAGCAGGCCGAAGATCAGGTAGTAGACGCCCGCGTTGAGCAGCGGCGTGAGCACCTGCCACAGCTGCCCGAGCTTGGCCTCGGTGTACATCGAGATGTTGCGGGCGGTGGCGTAGCCGACGATGAAGTGCCGCCGCTGCCAGAGCATCCGCAGGTAGGCGCGCAGCGTCGGCCGGGCGCCGGCGTCTCGCAGCCCGTACTGCTTCGCGAGGTCAGCGAGATTGCCGTCGGGCACCCGGGGCGCCTCGGGCGCGATGACAGCACCGCTCTCCAGGCGTCCCGGAGCGCTGATCTGCCCACTCGCGCTGATCTGGCCACTGTTGTCCACGACGGGGAAGTCTATTGGACGCCGGCCATGCGACTGCCATCGATGGAGCGGTTGAGAGTAAGCCGCGTCCGTTCCGAGTGGAAATCTTTATCCTTTACAGACCGGAGTCCTCGACCCGAACCAGGATCCTGCGGCACTCCTCGCAGCGCACCACCTCGTCGGGCGCGGCCGCGCGGATCGCGTTCAGGTCGACGGTGGAGAGCTGGACCCGGCAGCCGAGGCACTGGCCGCGACGGAGCGGCGCCGCGCCAAGCCCGCCCGACTGGGCGCGGACGCGATCGTAGAGCGCGAGCAGGTCGTCGGGGAGGCCGGCCACCACGCTCGCCCGCGCGGTCTGCGCCTTGGCCTCAAGCTCGTTGATCTCGCCCAGGGCGACGTCGCTGCGCGCGGTCACCGACGCGGTGTCGGCGGCCACGGTCTCGCCCTCGGCGGCGGCGCCGTCCCGCAGCGCCTGCGCCGTCTCGCGCTTCTCCATCAGCTCGAGCACGCCCTCTTCGAGGTCGGACTGACGGCGGCGGAGCGAGGCGACCTCGGACTGGAGCGACTCCAGCTCGCGGGCGTTCGAGACCTGGCCGGCGTTGAGCCGTTCGTTGTCCCGGTCGATGCGAACCCGGACCTGTTCGACGTCGCGCTCCGCGCGGGAGAGCTCACGGTCCAGGTCGGACAGGTTGGTATCCGCGATCGTGATCGCGTCCCTGACCTTGGCCGCGCGCTCGCCGAGCTGGGCGAGCTCGGCTATTTCCGGCTGGGTGCGCCGTCGGTGGTCGAGCCTGCTCAGCTCGGTGTCCAGGTCGGCTAGTTCAAGCAGCCGCAGCTGCGCGTCGGGAGATGCCTTCACGAAGGGCAACGTTAGTCGCCCGCGCGGGCATTGTCGCATGGTAGACACTTCGGCATGGGGATCCCTCGGGTAAGCAGGCCCTATATGCCCGGGTACGGCGTGTCTGGGCCCGAGCACGGGACCGGCCTGCTGCACTGGTCCTGGGCGGCGGAACGGCTGACCGCCGCGCGGAACTACTGGGTGGCCAGCGTCTGGCCGGACGGCCGCCCGCACACCATGCCCGTGTGGGGCATGTGGGATGACAGCACCCTGTGGTTCACCTCCGCGACCGATTCCCGGAAGGTGAAGAACCTGCGGCACGATCCGCGCTGCTGCGTGACCACCGAAGACGCGTCGGACCCGGTGATCATCGAGGGCGTCGCCCGGTTCGTCACCGACATCCCGACCCTGCAGCGGGTGGTCGACCTGATGAACGCCAAGTACCACAGCGGCGTCGACCTGGACTTCCTGCGTCCGGCCAGGAACGCGACGATCGGCGTCCGTCCGCGGCGGGTGTTCTCCATGCTGCACAGCGACTTCACCGGCTCGCCGACCCGCTGGGTGTTCGACGACGACCAGTGACCTCAGCGATTCTTCGGCAATCACGCAGGAAATCCGAATCTTTCGAAATGCGCGCCCGATCAATCCCGAAGGTAGCGTTATTACGTAATCCCTAGGTCCACATGATCACGACGTTCGCGTAACGCGGACTCTACTGCGACGGACTACAGGTGCATGACTTCTAGGACTGGGCTCTCCCGCGGTTGGGGTGCCCTCTGCGGGCTGCTCGCCGCCGCGCTGGCCATGGGTATCGCTCAGCTAATCGCCGGCTTGTCGGTTCCGGCGGCGTCGCCGGTGATCGACGTCGGGTCGGTGGCGATCAACCACACCCCGCTTCCGGTCAAGGTCTGGGCCACCTCCACCTTCGGCACGAACGACAAGACCGTGCTCCTGGCCGGCGTGTTCGTCGTCGTTTTCCTGTACGCGATGTTCGTGGGCGTGCTCGCGGCCCGGCGGCTGTCCCTCGGCTTCGCCGGGCTCGCCTTGTTCGCCTGCCTCGGGATCGCGGCCGCGGTCACCAGGCACGGGGCGTCGCCCGGGTACGCGGCCCCGACGGTGGTCGGGGCGCTGGTGGGGGCGTTCGCGCTGTACCGGCTCATCGAGACGGCGCAGTCGATGACGGCCGGGACCGCGGCGCAACCGGGTCCGGGCGCTCCCCGGGACTTGCGCGCGCCGGGCGCTCTGCCGCCGATCGTGTTCAAGGAGCCGGGCAGCTCGGCGGACTCCGCCGACCAAGCGGCCGAGCCCGCGAACCCTGACCGGCCTGACCGGCCTGACCACGCTGACGAGCTGCAGGCGCCTGACCACGCTGACGAGCTGCAGGCGCCTGACCTGCGCGCGCCTGACCTGTCGGGCGACGGCCGCGGGACGGGGGCCGGAGGGGGCCAGGGCGAGCTCGGCCGCGGCCCCCGGCGGGAGGGCCGCGGCCCCCAGCGGGAGGGCCGCCGCCCCCGGGAGGGCAGTCGCGGACCCGGTGAGGTCGTTCGCGGGACGGGCCGGGCTGGTCCCGCGCCCGCGCGCGTAGGCGCTGGCGCTGGTTTGGACGGGGCGGGCGGGCCGGTCGTCACCGCGTCCGCCGACCGGCGCTCGTTCCTGGTGACGGCGGGAGTGACGGTGGCCGCGGCGGCCATCGGCGAGGTCGCCGGGCGGTCCTTCGCCACCCGCAAGAACGTCTCCGCCGCCCTGGCCTCGGTCAAGTTCCCGCGGACGGCCGTGAAGGCGCCGCCGCTGCCGGCCGGGGTGAACCTGCCGGTGCCCGGAATCAGCCCGTTCATCACCCCGAACGGCCAGTTCTACCGGGTCGACACCGCCCTCATCGTCCCGCAGGTCGACCCGACCGGCTGGCAGCTTCGCATCCACGGCATGGTCACCCGGCCGATCACGATCAGCTTCGACCAGCTGCTGCACCGCCCGCTGATCGAGGACTACATCACGCTCTGCTGCGTGTCCAACCCGGTCGGCGGCCCCTACATCGGAAACGCCAAGTGGCTCGGCGCGTCGCTGTCGTCGCTGATCCGCGCGGCCGGCCCGCTGCGCGGGGCGGAGCAGCTGTTCTGCACCTCGGTGGACGGGTTCACCTCCGGCGTCCCGCTGGCGACGGTGCTCGACGCCGGGCGGGACTCGCTCGTCGCGGTGGCGATGAACGGCGCCGCCCTGCCGACCGAGCACGGGTTCCCCGCCCGGCTGGTGGTGCCAGGCCTCTACGGGTACGTGTCGGCCTGCAAGTGGGTGGTCGACATCGAGGTGACGACCTGGGCCGCGGCCGCCCCCTACTGGTACCAGAACGGCTGGGCGCAGCAGGCGCCGATCAAGACCGAGTCCAGGATCGACGTGCCCGCCGCCGGCTCGCAGGTGAAGGCGGGGAAGGTCCAGGTCGCCGGGGTGGCGTGGGCGCAGCACAAGGGCATCGAGGCGGTCGAGGTCCGGGTGGACAGCGGACCCTGGAACGAGGCGACGCTGGCCGCGGTGCCCGACCTCGACACCTGGCGGCAGTGGGTCTGGGAGTGGGACGCGACCGACGTCGGGCCGCACACGATCGAGGCGCGCGCGACCGACAAGACCGGCTACACGCAGACGGCGGTGCAGGCGCCCGAGGCCCCCAACGGCGCCTCCGGCTACCCGGTCGCGCAGATCAACGTCTACCAGTCGGTATAGCCGTCCGGCGGGCTAGGCCAGGGCGACCGAGATCGGGGTGAAGAGCCGGTCGGGGGTGCCGTGGTCGGTGAGCTCGCCGCGGGCCATCACCAGGGTCCGGCTCACCGGCTCGAGGCCGTGCCGGTGGGCCCAGGCGGGCAGTTCGGGGCGGTCGGGGTCGAGGTCCAGGCGGACGGTTCCGTGCGCGTGGGCGGCGAGGTCGGTAATGAGCCGCTCGGCGGACTGGGCGTCGGGGGCGACCAGCGGGCCGATGACGGTGGACGACGGGGTATTCCGCCAGGCCGCCGCGTAGCCGCTGATGCCGGGCTTGGAGTGGTCGGCGAGGACGGCGATCCGGTCGGCGAAGCCGGGCAGCCGGGTGAGGATGTGGCCTCGGTCCGCGCCGAATGCCGCCCGGTCGACGGCGAGCATCGCCGCCAGGTCTGCTTCGGTCGCCGCTCGCGCGCATCCGCCCGGCCCGGCCGCCGGGCTGGCGCCCGGCCGGGCCGGCCGGAACGCGCCCGCGAAGGACACGTTCCGGCGGACCGGCTGGAAGCCGAGCTTCTCGTACAGAGGCCGGCCCATGTCGGTCGCGAACAGGGTCACCGTCGCGCCGCCCGCCTCGGCGAGCGCGTGCTCCATCAGCGCGCGGCCGAGTCCGCGACGCCCGTACCTGGCCGCGACCAGCATCATCCCGACCGACGCGAGGTCCGCGCCCCAGCGGGTCAGCACCACCGCCCCGGCCAGGCCGCGGCCGTCGGGCGCGTCGACGCCGAACGTCTCGGACGCCGCCAGCAGCAGCGACCACTTGGATCGCTCCGGCAGCCAGCCGCGATCGACCGAGAGCGCGACGCACCGCTTCAGGTCGCCGGGCTCGAGCCTGCGGACGGGAGGAAACGAGTCGGTGGCCACGAGCCCCGAGGCTACCCGGCCGGCTTCGACCTGGCCGCGAAGACCAGGCGCTCGGCCGCGCTCCAGCCGGTGGAGGTGACCAGGTAGATCACGCCCGCCAGGGGCGCGAAGGCCGCGATCAGCACGGTCAGGTACGGCGCGATCTTGCCCACGGTGGTCAGGGCCCGCGATCCCGGCCGGGTGTCGGCCGGTGCCGGGCCTGCGAGTGCGGGTTGCGGCAGGGCCCGGCGGGCGACTCGGGCCGCGTACCAGCAGGCCGACGCGAGGACGGCGAGGACGCTCAGGAAGACGATGCCGTGCACGCCGAGGAGGCCGGCGCCGGAGAGCCAGTGGCTGCCCAACGGCACGCCGAGCAGGTCACGGGAGAGCAGCAGGTTCGCGGCGCCCCCAACCGTTGGCGAGCGGAACAGCAGGTAGAGGACGCTGAACACCGGCCACTGCACCAGCAGCGGCGCGAAGCCGGCGAACATGCTGGTGCCCTCGTGCTGGTAGAGCGCGGTCAGCTCGCGCTGCAAACGATCCGGCTGCTTGCCGTAGCGCTGGCGAAGCCGCTGGATCTCCGGCGCGAGCCTGGTCTGGGCGGCCTGCCCGCGCAGCGCGCGGAAGGTCAGCGGCGAGACCAGCAGCCGGACCGCGATCGTGATGACGATGATCCCGGCAACGGCGGCGACCGGGCCGAGCACCGGCGTGAGAACGCTGGTCAAGGCGAAGACGAGGTGGTAAGCGGCGTCGACGGGGACGCCGAAGAGAGTCGACATGGGCAGGCGGAACCTTCCAGCAGGGTTGGTCAGGGATGCTGGAAGCGGCCGTGATCAGCGCAGCGTGAACCCATCGCGGGCAGGCTGGGATCAGGCGGCCGCTGGGGCCGCCGATGGCGCTCTTGGCCTACTGCGTCCGCGCGCGTCGGGGTCGCGCTGCGGCAGGAACGCCACCCGCCACGACCTGCCCCGGAGCGCGGCGACCCGCCGCCGGACCGGCATCGCGCCGGTCGCGACCGCGAGGCTCGCGCTGACGGCGCGGGAACCGGCCAGCTCGACGGCGAGCATGGCGACCGTGAGCACGGCGACGGTGAGCAGGGCGGCCCGCTGCGGTGTGTCCACCCAGGCCAGGACGGCAGGCAGGTGGCACGCCAGCTGCCACAGCCAGGAGAGCGCGGTTAGCACGCCGTCCGGCAGTCCCGTCGCCATCAGTATCGGCCTCCGCCGCTCGGGCAAATCGAGTAACAACGAAAATCGTATGCCCTCCCGGCGTCCGTTGCCAGCGTCGCCGGGAGTGCGCGCGACAGCGGTCAGCGCGCGGCCATTTCCCGCACGCCTGATAGCAGGCGGTCGACGTCGGAGTGGTCGTTGTAATGCACGATGCCGGCCCTGACCGCCCCCTCGGACTGCAGGCCGAGCACCTGGCAGAGCTCGTACGCGTAGTTGTCGCCGTCCCACACGTTGACGCCCTGCGACGCCAGGTGCCCGGCCACCGCGCCGGGGTCCACCGCGCCGACGTTGAAGAACGCGGTCGGCGCGCGCCGCGCGGCCTTGCCGTACAGGGTCACGTCGCCGAGCTCCGCCAGCCCGTCGAGCAGCCGGGCGAACAGCGCCGCCTCGTGGGCTTCGACCGCGGCCATCGACGCGAGGATCCGCTCCCGGCGCGTCGCGCCGGCCACCATTCCCCCGGCCCCCGGCCGGTCCGCCGCGCCCAGGGTGCCGAGCCCGGCCAGGTGGTCCACCGCCGCGGTCACGCCCGCGAGGTCGGCGAACGGCAGCGTGCCGCGCTCGAACCGCCACGGCACCGCGTTCGACGACGGGGCGAGCTTGTCCGGCCAGACCGTCTCGAGCAGCGCCGGGTGCGCCACCACGGCGGCCACGTGCGGTCCGGACCACTTGTAGGCGCTGGTCGCGTAGAAGTCCGCCCCGAGCGCGGCGATGTCGACCGGCACGTGCGGGGTGGCGTGCACGCCGTCCACATAGCAGAGCGCGCCGACCGCGTGCGCGTAGCCCGCGATCACCGCCACGTCGGGACGGGTGCCGATCGCGTTCGACGCCGCCGTCACCGCGACCAGCCGGGTCCTCGGCCCCACCAGCTCTGCGTACTGCTTTGCGGGCAGTTCGCCGGTGGCCGGGTCGATCTCGGCCCAGCGGACGAGCGCGCCGACCCGGCCGGCCGCCTGGATCCACGGCCGGATGTTGGCGTCGTGGTCGAGCCGGGAGACCACGACCTCGTCGTCGGTGGTCCACTGCCGCGACAGCGCCTCCGACATCCGGTAGGCGAGCGCGGTCGCGCTCGGACCGAACACCACGCCGTCGGCGGTGCCGCCGACCAGGTCGGCGACCGCTGCCCGGGCCTGCTCGACGATGGAATCCGAACGGTGGCTGGCGGCGAAGGCGCCGCCCAGGTTCCCGATCCCGACGCGGTACGCGCCCGCGATCGCGTCGATCACGGGGACGGGAACCTGCGTCCCCGCCGCGCCGTCCAGGTATGCGTGGCCGTCAGCGAGCGCCGGATAGAGGGCTCGCACGGCGGAGACGTCGAAGGTCAAGAGCCGGAATTCTCCCTGTCAGCCGTAGCGGCCAGCGAGGCCGCAGGTCGCGCATCAGCATACAGCTCGACCACCCGCCCGGCCGCGACCCCGAATAGCCCGGCGAATCCGGCCACCGCCAGCACGCCGCCGGTGATGACGTCGGTCTTGGTCGCGCCGGTCCAGCCCGCGCCCGCCAGCTGGTAGCCGAGCGCGAAGGGCGCGGCGACCAGCCAGATCCCGGCCGCGAAGACCGCGACCACGCCCGCCAGGCCGACCCGGCTCACCACCACGTGTCCTCGCCGTCGCTCGCGGGGCCCAGGGCGCTGTCATCGACGGCCGGCGCCAGCCGGGGTATCGACATCGGCGCCGACCTCGCCCGCGGCATCGCCAGGTCGGCGGCCGTCATCCGGGGCCTCAGCTCCGACGCGAACCGCGAGCGCCGCGGCAGCGGCGACGCCGCCGCCGCGGTCGCCGTCTGCCCGGCCGCGGAAGGCTGCCCTGGCGCAGCAGGCTGCCCGACGAGAGCGGAAAGCTGCTGTGCGAGCGCGGGCTGGCCACCGGTGGCGGCCAGCAGCGGCTCCAGCATCGAGCGCAGTTCGCCGATCAATTCGGCCGCGCGCTCCCCCGGGTTCGCGCCCGCACCGCTGAGGCCGGGATCGTGCGCGCCATGGACGCCGACCCCGCCGAGGCCCGCGCCGTTAAGCGCGGAACCGTCCACGCCGGCCCCGTATGAGGCCGCGGCGCGGCCGTACTGCTCGTCGCCGGCCGACGCGACGCCGAGCGCGACGCCCTCGCCAAGCACGCCGCCCTCGCTGAGCGCGCCGCCGGTGGCGAGCCGGGCCGAACGGCGGGCGGCGCGCCTGGCGCCGCGGGCCGACCGCTCCGCGAGCTTGGCGGCGCGCCGGACGTCCCGGCTGAGCGCCCGCCGGTTCCGCCGCGCCTCCCGCCGTGAGACCAGCGGGAACGGGTCCGCGAGCACGCCGTCGGCCCGCAGCCGCTGCCGCCAGAGCCGCGACCAGCAGACCAGCGACAGGCAGCACACGGCGATCAGAACGGCGCCCGTCAGCAGGTTGACCCGGCCCGCGTTGCCAGCCGATTCGCCGCCGAATGCCATCGCCGCCACGACCAGCCAGGCACCCCCGCACAGGCCCAGGCCAGCGACGCACAGCCCGGACAAGTATCGGGTCATCGTTACGCTCCGAAGTCACTAGATAACAGAACAACTGACCCTAGCACTTGAGCACCATGTGTATCTGAAGCAACACGCTACGCAACTTCAATCAGTTCCCAACAGAAAAAACCAGGTGACACCTATGGGGGGGCCGGTTAGGCTCGACCCGGTGTCCCCCAGCCCAGTCGCCGCCCTCTGGCGGCTGCATCCTTACCTGCGCCCCTACCGCTACCGGCTGGCGCTGCTGCTGCTGGCTGCCATGTTGTCCACCGGCACCGAGATCGTCATCCCGCTGATCGCCAAGGTCGTCATCGACGGCGCCATCGCCCACCACGAGCGCGGCCTGCTGCTCCCGCTCGGCCTGCTGGCGGTCGGCCTCGGCGCGGCCGGCGCCGCGCTCAGCCTGGTCCGCCGCTGGGGGGTGGGCAACGCCGTGGCCGGCATCGAGCAGTCGATCAGGGACGACCTCTACCGGCACCTGCAAAGGCTCGACCCGGCCTTCCACGACGAGTGGCAGTCCGGCCAGCTGCTCTCGCGCGCGACCACCGACCTCTCCTCGATCAGGCGGTTCGCCGGCTTCGGGCTGGTGTTCATCGTCATCTCGATCATGACGTTCGCGGCCGTCTCCGCACTGCTGATCTCACTCAACTGGTGGCTCGGCCTGATCACCGCCGTCTTGTTCGCGCCGGTGCTGGTCTTCTGCACCCGGTTCGAGCGGCGGTACAAGATCCTCGCCCGGCGGTCCCAGGACCAGGACGGCGACCTGACCACACTGGTCGAGGAGGCCTCGACCGGCGTGCGGGTGCTGAAGTCCCTCGGCCGCGGCCCGGAGGCGTCGCGGGCGCACCTGGCCCAGGCGGCCGAGCTCGGCCATACCCGGATCGAGATGGCCGTCGTCGACGGCATCTTCTGGTCGACGCTCAACCTGGTGCCCAACGCCGCGATCGCCATCAGCGTCGTCCTCGGCGCGTTCGCGATCAGCCACCACTCGCTCTCCATCGGCGGGCTGGTCGCCTTCATCACCCTCGCCCTCCAGCTCGTCTGGCCGGTCGAGGCCCTCGGCTACATCCTCGCCTCGGGCGAGGAGGCCGCCACCGCCGCCCAGCGGGTGCTGGAGATCTTCGACGCCGAGCCCACGATCCGCGACGAGTCGGCGGCCGTCCGCCCGGCCAGCGCGTCGACCGCCGCCATCGCGCGGGTCCAGCGGGGAACCCAGGTGGAACCAGGGTCCGTTCGATATGAGCATGTTCGGTTTTCTTATCCCGGTGCCACCGCACCGGTGCTGCGGGACGTCAACCTGCACGTGGCGCCGGGAGAGACCCTGGTTCTGACCGGGGCGACCGGCGCCGGGAAGACGACGCTGCTGCAGCTGGTGCCCCGGCTGGCGGACGCGACCGGCGGACGGGTGCTGGTCGGCGGCACCGACGTGCGGGACATCCCGCTGGCCGAGCTGCGCGCCGCCGTCGGGTGCGCGTTCGAGGAGGCGACGCTGTTCTCCGCCAGCCTGCTCGAGAACGTCACGTTCGGCGCCGCGTCCGCCAGCGAGGATGAGGTCGAGGCGGCGCTCACCGCGGCGCAGGCCCGGTTCGCCTACGACCTGCCCTGGGGGCTCGAGACCCGGATCGGCGAGCAGGGCATGGCGCTGTCCGGCGGGCAGCGGCAGCGGGTCGCGCTCGCCCGCGCGATCCTGGCC
>Ga0335075_10005855_pt1 | contig 19017 bp, 11 predicted proteins | sample Lox_Sample_24_FD_206723 | JGI IMG/M metagenome (GOLD analysis project Ga0335075, IMG submission 206723) | Soil microbial communities from Loxahatchee National Wildlife Refuge, Florida, United States - Lox_Sample_2.4 | ecosystem: Environmental > Terrestrial > Soil > Wetlands | place: USA... | reverse complement strand
CAACCCCGCTCGCCATTGACTTCATCGCGCGGCCGGTTGAACGGACGATCGCGCCGGCGGGCGGCCGAACGCATTCAGGTCGCGCAGCAGCCGTACACACGTCTCCTCATCGAGAACGAACACGTCGCTGCGGTCGCCGTCCGGGACGCGCGCATAGCGGCCTTTCGAGCCGCCCTCGACGTTGCCGAGGTGCAGCTCACGCTTGCCGGAGCGCGTCGCCACTTCCAGGACAAGCTCCGGTTTGTCGAGTCCAAACAGGGCCAGGTTGGCGCCCTTGTCCACGGCGTAGTGATTCAGCTTCAAGCCCGCCAGCGCCGCCAACGTGTCCTCGACCGTCGCCGCGTTGATCTTCGCGTCCGGCTTGCCCACGGCCTGCCAGGCCGTGCCCAGTTTCTCAAGCTGGAACGGATTGCGCTGATAGCGATAATTCAGCGATTCGATTTGCACTGCGTCCAGCGGTGTCGTCCACACCTTTCGCGGTCGATACTCATCCAGGACTTTCTGACTCAGACGCGGATCGAGCAGGAACACCAGGTCGCCCTTGGCCAGCCGGGCGTAACGCCGCCTATCTCGGGGGGCTGACACCCCCCGCTCAGGATTGCCGACGAGCAGGCTCAGCAGCTCCTTGTCGCCGGATTGCACGCGCCAGGCCGCTTCGGGATGATCGAGTCCGTATTTCTTGAGGGCGTCCGCATCCGGCTTCTCGGCCACCAGGGCATCGGCGCGAAGCCGGGCGAGCCGGCCGAGAAAATCCTCGATCTGGTCCTGCTCCGCCTCGCCTTGCAGCGGCTCAGTCAGCTTCCAGGAGCCTTCGACATCGCGGAAGACGGCCTTGCGCGGGCCGCGTTGCAGCTCCAGGCGGTCGGCGTTGCCGAAGCGAGCGATGGCGCGATCACGGAAGATCAGCGGGCTGCCGGTCAGCTGCGCGACGAGCGTGGCGGACAGCACGGCCACCGTCTTGCCGTTGTCCACCAACGCATAACGCGCGGAGGCTTCCTCTCGCTTCTCCTCTTTCCGAGGAGGAGGCTCGCCGATATAGCTCGTCGGAATGATCTTCCCCAGCTTAATGATGTGCTCGGCCGGCTTCGCATCAGACTTCAGCTTAATCGTGATGATGGCCGACGGGGTATCCAGCCCGAACTTTTTCAGATCCTTGGCCGGATACGCAGCAATCCAATCGGCACGCAGATGGCCGAGCTGCTCGAACAAGTGCCGCATGGCCTGATCATCGGCCCTTTGTGGGGCCGGTTTGTTCACCTGCCATTTGCCATCCTTGTGGACGACTTCCAGGATTTTCGCACCCATGTGCCGCTGGAGAGCAACGGCAGCACCGGAGTCGAATTGAAGGAGATCGTGATTGACGTAATCGAGATAGGTGCGCTCCAGCAATCGCGTCACCTCCAGCGGCAGCACGGCTACACCCGTCCCCTTATCGACGCGGGCATAACGCGCGCCTGGCTCGTCCTTGATCTCCTTGCCCAGCTCGATGACGTGCTTGGCCTTGTCCGCGCTCAGCGTGATGCGGACGGCAGGCGTATCCAAGCCGTACTTCGCCCACTCGACGCCCTTGCCGTAATCGGCGAAGCGCTGAGCACGCAGATCCGACCAGACCCGGCCCAGCGATGCCATCACCTCGTTATCGGCGGCATACGCGCCCGCCGGCGATTCCGTCACGCGCCAGACATCATCTTTTTTCTCCAGTGTCAACGACTTGTCACCCACTTGCGAGCGCAGCCGCTCGACCTTGGCCGAATCGAGATGCAACAGCCTGGTGTCGAGCAAATCGACGGCCGCGCGATCGGCGGCGCGGACGAGAGCATCGCCGACCGTGAATATGGCGGATTCATTCGCCCTCTTGGCATAGCGCGAGCCGCCCTCTTTTCCGGTCGGCTTGCCGATCAGCAGCATGTGCTCCTTGTCGTCCTTGGCGAGGACGGTCTTGATGGCGACCGTCAGCTCCGGCTTGTCCAGGCCGTACTCGGCCAGATCCTTCGCCTCGTGGGCCGTGTAACTTTCGACCTTCGGCGTACCAAGCTCTCCGGTCATTTTCCGCACGGCATCCGTCAGAGCGTCGGCCTCGAAAGGACCGCTGATTTTCCAGTCCTTGTCGGAGCGCGTCAGGGTGTATTGCTTCTGTCCCGCCTTGTGGACGCGCAGCGTCTCGATTTCCTCCGGCAATAATTGCCACAAGGTTTGGGGAAGATAGCTGAGCGAATCGCGAGCTAGCTGCTTGTGCAGCTCGTCGCCGATAGCGAAGACCGGGCCGCCCTCGGCCAGTCGAGCAAAGTATCCGCCCTTGCCGCCGGCCGCCTTGCCGACATGCACCACCTGCGGCGGCTTCTTCGAGTCCGAGAACTCGATGCGGACCGTCAACGGGGGCTTGCCAAGACCATACTTCGCCTCCAGATCGTCCTTCTTCGGCTCCTGACTGACGAACTCCGCCGCTTCCAGGTGCCCCAGGTTGGTGAGCAGCTGATCGACCTTCAGAAAATCTGCCTCGCCCTTCGTCGGCGCGGTCAGGCGCCAGACGTCCTTGTCGTGCTCCAGGGTCATTTTCTTGCCCTGGTTGTCGATCTCGATCCGCGCCACGGCGGCGGTGTCGAAGTCGAGCAGCCGTTTGTCGCGATATGCCAGCGCCGAGCGCTGCACCAGCGGCTCCAGGCTGTCATCCACGATGTTGATGCGCGGCCAACCGTCGGCCATGACGTAGACCTTCTTTTTGTTTTTGTCATGCTTGCCGACGCGCACCGTCACCGTCCGCGTCTTCTTCTCCTTCGCGGTGGGACCGGCGTCTCGCCGGTCGCTGGAAGCGGAAGCCGGGCGATCCTGCCCCTTGACCTCTTCCTCTACGGTGACGGTCACCACGGCTGCCGGCTCGTCGAAGCCATACTTTTTGGGATCGTCCTTGTCGAGAATGTCCTTGTCGCGTGCTTGCAGGTCGGACAGCTTCGTCAGCAGATCCGCGACCTTGGTGGTGTCTGCCTCGGCCTGGAGGGGCTTGACGATCTGCCACTTGTCCTTGTCTTTTTCCAGCACGATATCTTCGTCGCCGTGCTTGATCTCGATCTTGCGCGCGTCGGCGGTGTTGAAGCGAGCGACGCGGCTGTCGCGCACTTTGTCCAGGCCGACGAACACGTCCTTGAGCTTGTCGGCCTTGATCTCGAAGATCTGATTGTTGTCCTGTAGCTTGGCGTAGCGATATTCCTCCGTCACCGGCATCATGCGCCCACGCATTGCGGGCGGCATGCCGGGCATCTGCGGCGCCGGCACCATCTTGGTGCGCCGCGCCGACACCGCACCGATTTGAAGCGTGACGGGATCGGCATCCTGGGCGGATTTTTTGACCACGATTATTTGTTCGGGCTTGGCCAGTCCGGAGCTGACCAGCAGCCCGTCCGGGGTGGCGAAGAACACATCGGCGGCGGCCGAGGCGGGGCTGCTCTGCGGCAGCGCCGCGAGGGCGCCGCCGATGCGCGGCGCATCGCTGCAATCGCGCGGCGCGAACTTCTCCGCCCAGATGTCGCGGATCCCAGCCAGGAGCGGCTTGACCGCCGTCTCGTCGAGGCGATCGCGCACCGGCTCGGCCAATTCGGCGTCCTTCCAGAGCTTGCCCGTGCGGACGAGCATGAAGGGAGCGCCCGTGGCCTTGCTGTCCTCGATGCGAACGCTGTGTGCCTTCAGCTGCTCGACTTCCTCGCGGCTTCCCTTTTCGCTAACAACTTCCTTGGGAAACAGGCGCCGCTCCTGATAGTAATCGGTGGGCTTGTCCAGGACGCCGATCAATCCCGGCGCCAGCCGGACCACCTCCGGCTTCTTGTCCAGTCGCAGATAGGTATCGCGAGAGAAGCGGTTCTCGTTGGAGTCGGACGGCGGCTCGCCGAAGGCGAGCTTGTGTACCTCGCCGTCCACCGTCAGCACGACAGTCACCGTGGGGCGATCGAGTCCGAGCTTGGCCAGCTCCTTGCTCTCGTCGCCCAGGGGCTGCGGCAGAAAGCGCGTGCGCAGGTTGGCGAGAAGGTCAACCAGGGCGTTGACCTCGAAATCGCGGAGGTTCCAGCCTCCCGGCAGGCTCCAGCCGTCGTTGGGTTTTCGGGTCAGCTGCGTTGTGCCGCTGGGCGCCAGCACCTCGATTCGCTCGATCTTGTCCGGCCGCAAACTGTCGAGAAACTCGCGCGTACCCTTGTCCTGCACGGCAGATGTCTTGACGGCGGGATTCAGCTCGGGCGGCAGCTGCGGACCGCCGACCCACCATACCAGCACGCCGACGCCGACGAGGGTCATCAGTGCGAGAGTCGTTTTGATGTTCATTTCCGATCTCCATGCTCCCCTGGTTTATCCGCGACGTTTATCGTTTCGCGCGAAACGTAAACGCGCTCCGCGGCGCGGCGCGGCTAAACGCGGAGCAGCTCAGCGCAAGCGACGGAACAACAGCACCACCAGGCCGAAGTAGGCGAACAGCGCCGGCAGACCCAGGCGAACGCCCCACAACCACAGGTATTCGGTCGGCGAATCGGGCGGAATCGTGTCGTTGACGCGCGGATAACTCCAGACGCGCTCGTCGTGCGGCAGGCGATCGTCGCGGCCAAGCAGCCAGTTGATCGTATGCACCAGCACCTTTTCCTCCGCGCCCGGCAGCTTCTGCTTGTCGTTCCCCGTGAAAAAGCCGCCCTGTCCGATCACTGCCAGCCGCAGCCGCGCCCGTTTGTCGGCCTCGCTCGCGTACCAGCTGCGCGGCACCGTCGTCTCCACGGCGACGCCGATGGGGAACGGGCCGCGACGCCGTGTTTCCAACCCTCCAGCGGCCGGCTTAAGGCGGCGTCGATTATCCTTGTCGCTCTTGGGCTGCTCGAACTGCGGAATGCGATCGTCGCTGGGAAACGGATTGTCTTCATTCCAGCTTTGCGAGCTGGTCATGAGGAACACCGGATCGGCGTGAAGCTGCTGGCGAGCTTGCTCCAGGGATTGCCCTAGTGCAGTCAGGGAAAGTGTGAGGCCCGGCCAGCTCGGCTGCGCCGGCGAGGCGAACAGAGCGACGGCCTGCGTCCGCAGACCGGGCGGCTCGGGCGGCACGAAATAGACCGGACGCGGATCGCGGATGCGAAGCTCCAGCGTTTGGTCCTTGCCCAGGCCGCGCGCCGTCAGGCGAACGCTGTCGCGGATGCGGCTGGCAGGACGCGGCAGGTCCGGACTTCCCGGCGGCAGACTGTCGCGGGAACTCCAATCCCAGATCAGAGGCGGCACCTCGACGCTGGAGCCGGCGATGCTCAGGCCGGCGCGGTTCTCGGCGAACGCCTTCTCTTCCACGTCGTACAGCACCGTTTGCTTGAGCATTTTGATGCCCAGCTCGGTAAACAAGTTTTCCAGACCGTCCGGCTCGCCGTTGCCGCCGTCCTCTTGCGGCCAATTCAGTGGACCGAAACAGGCGAGGATCGGCTTGCCCGCCCTGAGGAACTCCTTGATGGCCGCCACCTGCTCCGCCTCCAGCGGATAGTATCGCGGCCGTAAGCCGGGAAAGCCGGCCGCCGTGTTGCGCAGTGTCATGCGCGGCACGATCAGCAGATCGCAGTCGGCCAACAAGCGTCGCAGCTTGGCCCGCAGATCGCTCATCTGCTGCTGCTCCTCCAGCGCCCGTACGTTCAGCTTGGCCTTGTCGTTCCTCGCCTGCTCCAGCTGCCGCTCCGACCTGCGAACGGCCTGGTCGATCCGCTCCAGATCGGTGGTGTAATCGTCCGCTTTCTGCTTGATGATCCGGCGCAGCAGCGTTTCACGGGCGGCGCTGTCGCGAATGGCTTTTTGCCACAGATCCCGTAGCTCGACGAATTGCTCGCGCTCTTCTTCCGATTGCTCCAGCTCGCGCTGCAAGCGTGCCCTGATCACGTCATTGTCCACGGCTTGCATCACCTGGCGAATTTGGCGGAGCTTCAGGTCGATTTCCTGCACGTCCTGGGCATGCTGCCGTGCCTGGTCCGGCGCTTGCTCGGCGAGCTGCTTGAGGAACGAGGTGCGCATTTTCTCATCGTCGGCGGCTTTCGCCCAGAAATCGCGTTCCTTTTCGATGGCGGTGCGGGCCGACTGCAATTTGACTAACTGTTGCCGCACCACGCTTTCCTCGCGCTTCAGGCGCTCCAGCTTGGTCTCCTCCAGGGAGTAGACGGCCGGCTCCAGACGGGAGGTGTCCTTGTTCTCTTTTTTCAACACGATGTCCGTCACATCGAAGCCGCGCGTCTCCAGCGCCTTGCGCAAGCTGGCCAGTCCCATGTCGTACTCGCTGCCGGTGGACAGCACTTCGTGAATGGTGGCGATGGCGATGCGCGGCTTCTTCTCGCCGAGCTTGAGAAGGCGCCGCGCGAACGGCTCGACGCCCTGGTAGAGCAAGACCAGATTGCCGCGGCCGCCGCGATCGTCTTCGGACAGCGTTTTGTCCAGCAGATAGAAATCGTTGAAGCTCAAGTGCTGGACGTGGAATTGCTGGTTCTCTCGGCCGCAAAAGAACAAGCTATTTTCCGGAGCGTCCTTGATCATTTGCCGCAGCGTCTCGGCGTCCGTCTGAATCTGGGCCTCGATCTCCTGGGCTTGCTTGTCGTCGGCCGGCTCGCCGGCGCGCGCGTCGCGTGCTGCCGCCAGGGTCACTCCCTGGAGACGTTCCGTGAACTTGTAATCCTTCGACTCGGTATCGAGCACTTCCACGTTGAATTGCCGCCCCAGGGCGCGAAACTGCTCGACCAGGTCGTGGACCTTCTCGATTACTTTGCGCTGAGCTTCCTTGTCGTAATCGTCCTCGGGCTTGTCCTTTTCCTGCGCCAGGGCGAAGACCTTGTGGCGGTTGTAGACGATGATGGTGGTCGGGCTGTTGGGGTGCATCTGGGCCAGGTCCTTGCGAACCTCGGCCGGAAGCGTGAACTGCCGGTCGCGGGTGAAGTCTACTTGCGCGGCATGATGGAACGACCAGAGATTGACTCCGATCAGCGCGACGGCGGCCAGGACGCCCTGCACCACGGCGTTGAAGCCGAAGGCGCTGCGGCGCGTGGCGGTGAAGGCGAGGACCACGAGCAGCTCGACGAGCAGCGTGAACAGCGCCGTTGCAGCTCCGGCCAGACAGAGGATCACGGCCAGGTTCTGCTGCGGCGCCTGCCAGGCGGTTTGCGCGAGGGACACGCCTGCGGTCCAGGCTTGTTGCGGGACCGTCGCGGTCTGGAGGGTACGAAGCTCGCCTTGCACGGCGGCGAGGACAGCGGCGGCGCAGGCGAGCAAGCCGCCGGTCAAGCCGAGCAGGCGGATGACAAAATGCAGACGCGACCAGAACAGGCGCGGCCGCCGCGAGGCGGAGATGGGAGCCGGAGCGGTCACTGCCATCGGCGGGCCTCCAGACTACGAACCGTAAGGAATAAACAAAACAGCGCCACACTGCCGTACAGGATGATCGGCTGCGAATCCAGCAAGCCGCGCGTGAAGGCGCGCTCGAAGTGCATCGGCACGCTGAAGAAGTACACGATGTTGTAGAGATTCGAGCTGACCAGCTCCGGCCGCCAGAAGCCGCTGCCGATGAAGAGCAGCCCGACCGCCAGGGCAAGGATGGCGGCCACCATCTGATTGCGCACCAGACTGCTGATGAGCAGACCGATGGCCAGGAACATCGCCCCGACCAGGAACATGCCGGCATACGTCCACAACACCGGATAGGGATCGAGCAGCACAGGCACCTCGATCAAGTGCGGCCCCTGCGCGTGATAGTGCAACCAGCCGCCGATGCCCGCTGCCATGCCTCCAAGCACGATCAGTGCCAGCGACACCAGCCGCGCCGTCGTGCCCAGGTGCGGTAGCAGCATCACCAGGCCAACGAGGACGCTCGCCAACCCTGCGACGAACGTGAGGCTCGTCACCGTCCAGGCGTTGTGGAAGAGGGGCATACGGGCGCCGAGCAAGGCCGGGAGATAGAGCAACGTCGGCAGCCACAAGACGGTGTAGAACGCCAGGCAGGCCAGGTATTTACACAGCACTACTTGCCAGTCGCGCAAGGGCGCCGTCATCAACATTTCCAGGGTGCCGCTGCTGCGCTCCTCGGCGAACAGGCGCATCGTCAACAGCGGTGGAATGAACAGGAACACCAGCCAGAACAGCTTCGCGCCAAACATGGTCTGCATCGGCGATTCGGTGCCGACCGGCCCCTTGGCGGTCAGCAGGTCGAGCGTGTTGGCGAACAGATCGCCGGTGACGAACAGGAAGACGACCAGCACCACGTAAGCGATCGGCGACAGAAAGTACGCACTGAACTCCCGGCGAATCAGGCTGCGCGCCCGGAACAGGCCAATCGCCGTCCATACCAGACCCGCCGCCGCGCCGAGCAAAACGACGAGCAGCACCGTCAGCGTGATCCATTCGCGACCGCTCAAGTTGCTGATCATACCGATTTCTCCACGAGCACGCTGCGCCAGCACGTGCGTTCATCCCGCACTTGCTGGCGCAGCGTGCTCGTCTCGTTCCACCAAATGAATGAACATCTCTTCCAAACTTTGATTTTCCGGCTTCAAATCGACCAATCGGCCGGCGGCGACGACCTGGCCGCGGTTGATGATGATGGCCTGATCGCAGGTCATCTCCACCTCGGAGAGAATGTGCGTGGACAGCAGGATGGTATGCTCCTGGCCCAGTTCGCGGATCAGCTTGCGTGTCTCGCGGATCTGTCCCGGATCGAGTCCCGCGGTCGGCTCGTCGAGGATCAGCACCGGCGGACTGTTCAACAGCACATCCGCCAGGCCGACACGCTGGCGATAGCCCTTCGACAGCGTGCCGACGAGCTGCCGCCGCACGTCGCGGACCCAGCAGCGATCGAGGACGTACTCGACGCGCTTCTTCGCCTCGCGGCCGTGCATTCCCTTGATGCCGGCACGGAAGAGTAAATACTCGACGACGCGCATCTCGGGGTAGAGAGGGCAGCTCTCCGGCATGTAGCCGATGCGGCGGCGAACCTCGACCGGCTGCCAAAACACGTCAAGCCCGGCGATGCTCGCCTTGCCGGACGTGGCCGTGAGATAGCCGGCAAGAATGCGCATGGTGGTGGACTTGCCGGCCCCATTGGGACCGAGAAAACCGACCACCTGGCCTTTCGGCACATCGAATGAAACATTGCGAACGGCGGGATAGTCGCCGTAATACTTGGTCAGGTTGCTGACGTGGATCACAACAGCCTCCTCCTGCGGCCCCAGGGATGTGTCCGGCGGAATTCCGTCATGATGGAGTTTGACAATAACGGAAGGGGGGCGGATAGGCAAGGGGCGCGTCGTCTTCGTCAGAGCCCGTAGGGTAAGCGAGGGCATTTCCTCGCTTACCCTACGGGCTCTGACCAGTGCCCCTGCATCCTGCCATTCCGACAGGATGACTGCCCGGCATGTGCAAACTTGGCAGGGGGAGGAGCCACGAACATTCAAGAGTTTATCTCGCAAGTAATTGGTAAATATAAACTTCCGTTAGATGTTCTATTCGGGCATGCTACTTGCACTCCGCCCTCGCACTTGGGAAGGACTTTGGCAAGGACTTCGGAGAAGGACATGAAAATCAAACCGCTCGGCGATCGGATTGTCATCCGTCGCTTCGAGGCGCAGGAGAAGACGGCCGGCGGCATTCTCTTGCCGGACTCGGCCCGGAACAAGCCGCAAAAGGGCAAGGTGCTGCACGTCGGTCCCGGCCGCTTGCTCAAGGACGGCAGCCGTCAGCCGCTCCAGGTAAAGGAGGGCGACGTGGTGCTGTTCACCAACTGGGCCGGCGATGAGTTCAAGGAGACTCGCGGGGAGAACGTCCTCCTCATGCGCGAGGAAGACGTTCTGGCGGTACTGGATGAGTAATTTTGGTTAGCCGCGACCTGAGGGGGAGCGCGTTTACGTTTCGCGCGAAACGATAAACGTCGCGGCTAATCGATTTTCTTGGACATTAATCCAACGGGAGGCAAAATGGCTGCCAAGCAGATTGCGTTCGATCAGGAAGCGCGGGAAGCGATGCGTCGGGGCATCGGCAAGCTCGCTCGCGCTGTCAAGGTGACGCTCGGTCCCAAGGGCCGCAATGTCATCCTTCAGAAATCGTTCGGCTCGCCGACGGTCACCAAGGACGGCGTCACGGTGGCCAAGGAGATCGAGCTGGAAGACAAGTACGAGAACATGGGCGCCCGCATGGTCAAGGAAGTGGCCAGCAAGACCAGCGACGTGGCCGGCGACGGCACCACCACCGCTACCGTTCTCGCCGAGGCCATCTTCAACGAGGGACTTCGCGCCGTCGTTTCCGGCGCCAATCCGATGCTCATGAAACGCGGCATCGAGAAGGCCGTCGAGGACATCGTGGCCAAGCTCCACGCCATGAAGATCGACGTCAAGACCAAGAAGGACATGGAGAACGTCGCCTCGGTCGCCTCCAATAACGACCGCGAGATTGGCAAGATCATCGCCGAGGCCATGGACAAGGTCGGCAAGGACGGCGTCATCACCGTCGAGGAAGGCAAGGCACTGCAAACCTCGCATGAGTTCGTCGAGGGCATGCAGTTCGATCGCGGCTACCTGTCGCCGTACTTCGTCACCGATCCGCAGAAGATGGAGTGCGAGCTGGAAGACCCGTACATCCTCATCTACGAAAAGAAGATTTCCAGCAACAAGGACCTGGTGCCGGTGCTGGAGAAGGTGCTCAACCAGGGCAAGCCGATCCTGATTATCGCCGAGGAAGTCGAGGGCGAGGCGCTGGCGACCTTGGTCATCAACAAGCTGCGCGGCACCTTCAAGTGTTCCGCCGTCAAGGCGCCCGGCTACGGCGATCGCCGCAAGGCCATGCTGGAAGACATCGCCATCCTGACCGGCGGCCAGGCCATCTTCGAGGATCTCGGCATTCAACTGGAGACGGTGCGTCTGGATCAGCTGGGCCGGGCCAAGAAGGTCAAGATCGACAAGGACAACACGACGGTCATCGAGGGGGTCGGCAAGAAGCAGGCCATCCAGTCGCGCATCCAGCAAATCCAGCGCGAGCTGGAGAAATCGACCAGCGATTACGACAAAGAAAAGCTGAGCGAGCGGATCGCCAAGCTGTCCGGCGGCGTGGCCAAGATCAACGTCGGAGCGGCGACCGAGAGCGAGATGAAGGAGAAGAAGGCGCGCGTCGAGGACGCCATGCACGCCACGCGCGCGGCCGCTCAGGAGGGCGTGCTGCCCGGCGGCGGCGTCGCGCTGTTGCGGGCCTCGGCCGGCCTCAAGGCGCCGAAGGACCTGGCGCACGATGAGGAGATCGGCTACAACATCGTGGTGCGGGCTTGCCGGGCGCCGATCCAGCAGATCGCCGAGAATGCCGGCCAGGACGGCGCGGTGGTCATGAACAAGGTGCTGGAAAACAAGGACAGCAACCACGGTTTCGACGCGCGGCTGGACCGTTACTGCGACATGGTCAAGGAAGGCATCATCGATCCGACCAAGGTGGTGCGTTCGGCGCTGCAAAACGCGGCCAGCGTTTCCACGCTGCTGTTGACCAGCGACGCCCTGGTGGCGGAGATGCCCAAGGAAGAAAAGAAGCCGGCCGGCGGCGGCGGCTACGACGATATGTACTAAGCCGTTCCCAGTTTAGTGTTCAAACGCCGTCGGGCGCTGGAATTATCAATCCAGCGCCCAACGGCGTTCGCCTTTCAAACGTTTGATTGCAACAGCGTAACGAGATATGGTATCATCGCGGTATTGATCCTCTATTCTTGAGGCGGCGACGATGTTTACTCCAGATGAAATCGAAGCTCGCGTTCGCGGGCGGCCTTTTGTCCCTGTCCGCATCACGACCAGCACGGGCCAGTCGTTCGATATTTATCACCCGGATTTAATTTTGATCGGTCGGCGATCCCTAGAGGTCGGCACGGCGAGTAGCGAAAACCCCAAGCACTATGAGCATGTGACGCGGGTGGCAATCATGCACATCACTGCCTTGGAAGATTTGCCCTCCCCAGTCTCGCCGAGCGGCAACGGACAGTCCTGATCCTTCCGTGGCCCTGCCCGTACTCAAGAGCGTTCTCATCGGGGGTTTCGGCGCGGCAGCGTTCGTTAATCTCACTTCAGCGACGCAGTCATCCCAACGCCTCACTTTATCTCTTTTCCCGCTCGACCAGGAAAGCACCAAACCTCTTCCCAGGATGGGAAATGACAGAGTTGTAAGCGTTCCTTCCGTAGAATTCCTCGCATCGCTGAAAACCTCAAAATCGCTGAGTTCGCCATCAACATTCCAATCGCGATCATCCGATTATGTCTGTGTCCATGCGAGCCTGAGTGGTGCGGGTTCACGGTTGGATCGAGAGGATGGGAAAGGTGCCCCGCCCGGCGGAACGAAAGGAGTCTTGTCCGATGGGACGATTCCAGAGAATACTACTTGCCCTCGCGGTCTTGACTCTTTTTTGGGGGAGGGCGTTGTTCGGTCACGCTCAATCTCCGCCCCCACCATCGACGGCATCACCTCCGTCCGCTTCTCCCATGCGTGGCAACGACGCGAAACAGCGTGTCAATCCGCCCCGTGCGGGGAGCGAGCAGTCTCCCTTGTACCCAGCCCCGCCCCGGGTGCCCGGCGAGACGACGCGACCGAGCCAGAAGTCTTCCATGGAGCTGCCGGCGCCTCCCGGCGGCGAAACCGTGAAACTGCCGCTGCCGTCGCTGGAAGCCGGCGATCGTCCGCTCCCCATCAACCTGGCCACCGCCTTGCGGCTGGCCGACGCCCGTCCGCTGATCGTCGCCGCCGCCCAGGCCAGTGCCTGGGTGGCCGAGGCGAAATTCCAGAAGGCCAAAGTCCTGTGGATCCCCGCGTTCATGATGAATGCCGCTTACTATCGGCACGACGGCGTCGGCCCAGACATTAACGGGGGCGTTAACTATCCGGAGGGGGAAAATGCCTTCGGGGCAAACTCGCCGGGCAGCTTCGGAAAACCCCTCAACCAGAACCTCAACTGGTTCATTTCCGGCGTCTCGTTGTATGAGGTCATTGCCACCACCGACGCCATTTTTCAACCCCTGGCCTCGCGGCAGGACCTCAATGCCAAGCGCTGGGACATCCAGACCGCCAAGAACGAAGCCCTTCTGGAGACCGCCCGGACCTACTTCCGCGTCCACATGCATCGCGGGAAATACGCCGGCGGCATATACTGCGTCGATCAAGGGCGCAAGTTGCTCCGAGCGATCGACGCGCTGACGGGGAAGAAGGGAGATCTGGTTCCCGCGGTCGAAGTGGACCGGGCCCGCAACCTGCTGGCGTTCCTTGAGGAGCTGGCCGTCTCCGACCGCGAGGACTGGCGCGTCGCCAGCGCCGACCTCACTCAGGTCCTCCGCCTGGATCCCCGCGCCGTGGTCGAGCCGCTCGAGCTGGATCACATGCAGATCACCCTGATCGACCCTTCCCGGTCGCTCGACGACCTGATCCCCATCGGCTTAACCAACCGTCCCGAGCTGGCCGCGCAGCAGGCGCTCATTCAGGCGGCGCTGGTGCGCATTCGTCAGGAGAAGATGCGTCCCTTGCTGCCCTCCATCATTATTAGCGGTTTCCAGACTCCCGGAGGTATGACGACCGAGGCCAGCATCTTCGGCACCGGCAATGGCGGCTTGCTGAACTTGTGGAGCTTCCGCGACGACATCAGCACTCAGGTGGTCTGGCAATTGCAAAACATGGGGCTTGGCAACCTGGCCTTGATCAAGAAGCGGCGCGGCGAGCAGTCGCGGGCCACCGCCGCGCTGTTCCAGATCCAAGACATGGTGGCGACGGAGATAACTCAGTCCCAGGCCGCCCTTCAATCGGCGGCCACCCGCGTCGCCCAGGCCGAACGCGGCTTGCGAACGGGGCTGGTCACATTCCAAAGGAACCTGGAAGGTCTCGGCCAAACCAAACGATTTGAGAACGTCCTGGAACAGATCTACACGCCGCAAGAAGCCGTCTACGCTCTGAAGCTGTTGAAGACGGCCTTTGATGAGTATTTCACCACGGTCGCCGAGTACAACGTCGCACAGTTCCAGCTGTTCCACGCCCTGGGCTATCCGGCCCGGGATATCGAGTTCTTCCGGCCGCCGGACGGCCTGGCACCGGTGGACACGACGCGGCCTGGCTATCTGCCCCCGGTGGGAACGGGACCGCCACCTGTAACGCGCTAAGGGTCTGTTCCGCAAGCCCCTCTCCCTGCAGGGAGAGGGGCTTGCGGAACAGACGCTAATCGTGCGGCGCTGGCTCTCCGCGAGTCGGGCGTTCTCGCGGAGTATCAACGCCGCCAACCACCATGAACATTCCTCAGCGCAACCGCCGATGAAAGCTGAGGGATTATGCCCGTGGGAATGGAAGGAGCCATCCCGATGGAACGGTTCAACAGGTTCATGATCGTCCTCACCGTCCTGCTGCTTCCCCAGTTGGGGTCGTTGCCCTGTCACGCTCAGTCTCTCGCTTTGCCGCCAACGGTGCCGCCTTCGGCCTCACCAGGCATTGCCGCCCAGGCGGGAATCGGTCAGGACGCACGGGCAGGAATGCCCATGCCGCAATCGCCCAATAATGCCGAGCACAACATTTCTCCGCCGAGGCCCATGACGGCTCCCCCGGACGCCGCGCAGGTACGCGGGGCGGCCGAGCGGACCCCTGTCCCCATTCAGCTCGAGCTGCCTGCCCGGCCGAGCCAGAAGTCTTCCCTGCAGTTGCCGCCGCCTCCCGGCGGCGAGACCGTAAAGTTGGAGCTTCCGCCGCTGGAACCCGGCGACCTTCGCTTCCCCATCAATTTGGGCACGGCCTTGCGGCTGGCCGACGCCCGGCCGTTGATCGTGGCCGCCGCCCAGGCCAGCGCCTGGATAGCTGAAGCGCAGCTCCAGAAGGCCAAGGTCCTTTGGCTTCCGGACTTCAACATGGGCTTCGTATACTACCGCCACGACGGCTACGGCCCGGACGTGCTTAATGGGCTTAATATTCCAGCGGGAGAAAATATCTATGGGCAAAACTCTCCAGGCAGCTTTGGAAAACCGCTCAACAACAACAGCAACTATTTCTATGCCGGCGCCGCCTTCTTCCAAATGCGCAACATGACCGATATGATCTTCCAACCCCTGGCCGCTCGGCAGACCCTCAACGCCGCGCACTGGAACATCCAGGGCGCCAAGAACGACGCCTTGCTCATGACCGCTCGGGCCTACTTCGACGTCCACAAGTATCGCGGCCAGTATGCCGGCATGATCGATACCGTCCGCAGGGGCCGCATACTGGTCCGGGACATCGCCGAGCTGAGACGCGACCTGATTCCGGCGGTCGAGATCGATCGGGCCCGCAACTTTCTCGCCAACCTGGAGCAGCAAGCCGTCTCGGCCCGCCAATACTGGAGACGCTCCAGCGCCAATCTTACCCAGATCCTCCGCCTGGATCCCCGCGCCGTGGTCGAGCCGCTTGAGCCGGATCATATGCAGATCACCTTGATCGACCCCTCCCGGTCGCTCGACGACTTGATGCCCATCGCCCTGACCAACCGTCCGGAGCTGGCGGCGCATCAGGCGCAGATCCAGGCGGCGCTGGCGCACATCCGTCAGGAGAAGATGCGCCCCTTTCTCCCGGTCCTTATGCTCCAGGGCTTTCAGACGCCCTACGAACAGATCGAATTTGGGGGCGCAGCCATCAGCAATGGCGGCCAGTTGACCAATTGGAGCTACCGCCAAGACATCAGCCCCCAGGTTCTCTTCCAGGCCGATGCCTGCGGGTTGGGAAACATGGCGATGGTCAAGTGGCGGCGCGGCGAGGCATCGCAGGCCACCGTCGAGCTGTTCAAGGCCCAGGACATGGTGGCCGGCGACGTGACCCGTGCCCAGGCGCGTGTCCAGTCGGCGGCGGCCCGCACGGTTCAGTCCGAACGCGAGCTGCGCGGGGCCATCAAGAATTTCGACGGCGTACTAGAGGGCCTGCAGCAGACCCAACGATTTGGCAACGTCCTGAAGCTGGTCTTCCGGCCGCAGGAAGCGGTCTTCGCCCACCAACTGTTGATGATCGCCTACAATAATTACTACGCCACGGTCGCCCAGTACAACGCGGCGCAGTTCGAGCTATTCCACGCCCTGGGCTACCCCGCGCGGGAAATCGAGTTTGCCCGGCGCCCCGGCGAGATCCTGGATGTGAACACGCTCCGGCCTACCTATTTGCCGCCGGTGGGCACAGGACCGCCGCCGCCCAGCCGTTAACCCGGCCAGCGGGAGGCCGGCCGCGCGGCGGAGAGCGCGCGTCCCGCCTGCCGATCTAAACTCGCCATGAACATTCTCCGCTGAAAGAGCCGATGAAAGCTGAAGAGCCATGCCCGATGGAAAGGAAGGAGCCATTCCAATGGAACGAATCAAGAGGTCGCCGATCTTCCTCACAGTCTTGATGCTTCCTTGGTTGGGGCCGTTGCCTTGTCGCGCTCAACCACCCGCCCAGCCGCCAACCGCGCCTGCCCCGGCCGCCGCGGCGGCGCGCCGCGATGCCGAGCAGACCATTCCCGCGCCGCGGTCAACGGCGGCGCCCCCAGACGCCGCGCCGGCCCCGCAAACCGGTTCCTCCTCGCGGCCGAGCCAGAAGTCGCCCCTGGAGCTGCCGGCGCCGGCCGGAGGCGAAACCTTGGACCTCAAGCCGCCGCCGTTGGAGCCTGGCGATCTTCGTCTCCCCATCAACCTGGCCACCGCCTTGCGGCTGGCCGACGCCCGGCCGTTGATCGTGGCCACCGCCCAGGCCGGCGCCTGGATGTCCGAGGCGGATCTTCAGAAGGCCAAGGTCCTTTGGGTCCCTTCGCTCAACCTCGGCTTCGATTACATCCGCCACGACGGATACGGCCCGGATTTTAATCGCGGCATTAATGTTCCGACCGGAGAAAACGCCCTGGGGCAAAACTCGCCGGGCAGCTTTGGCAAACCGCTCAACAACAACATCAACATATTCTTTGCCGGAGGCGGCATGACCTTTACGCCCTCCACCCCCAACTATTTCTACCAGCCCACGCCGGCCGGGCCTCTGCTCCCCTCGCCTCAGATGCAAGCCCTCACCGACATGATCTTCGAGCCTCTGCGGGCGCGGCAGAGCCTCAATGCCGCGCGCTGGGACATCCAGGGCGCCAAGAACGACGCCTTGCTCATGACCGCCCAGGCCTACTTCAACGTCCACAAGTATCGCGGCCGGTATGCCGTCGCCATTGATGCCGTCCAGAGAGGCCGTAAGTTGGTCGAGATCATCGCCGCCCTCAGCCGTGACCTGGTTTCGGCGGTCGAGATCGATCGGGCCCGCAATCTGCTCGCCGACCTGGAGCAGAACGCCGTCTCCTCCCGGCAAAGCTGGCGCATCGCCAGCGCCGGCCTCACGCAAATCCTCCGCCTGGACCCCCGCGCGGTGGTCGAGCCGCTCGAAAGCGATCACCTTCAGATTACCCTGATCGATCCCTCCCGTTCGCTCGACGACCTGATCCCGATCGGCCTTACCAACCGCCCCGAGCTGGCCAAGAATCAGGCGCTGGTCCAGGCGACCCTGGTGGCCATCCGCAAGGAAAAGTTGCGTCCCCTCCTCCCGTCGGTCCTGTTCAACGGCTTCGAGACGCCCTACGAATTGCTCCAAGCTACGGCCTATGGGGAGGGCAGCGGCGGCAAGATGAATTTGTGGAGCTTCCGTGATGACATCACCCCCCAGGTTCTGTGGACGCCCGAAAACATGGGGTTGGGGAACCTGGCGGACATCAAGCAGATGCGCGGCATGTCGTCGGCGGCCATCGTCGAGCTGTTCAAGATCCAGGACTCGGTGGCGGGGGACGTGACCCGCGCCCAGGCCGATGTTCAGTCGGCGGCGGCCCGCGTCGTCCAGTCCGAACGCGAGGTCCGCGGGGCTCTCGTCAATTACAACGGCAACGTCGAAGGGCTGAAGCAGACCCAGCGATTTGGCAACGTCCTGAACCAGATCTTCCGGCCGCAGGAGGTGGTGTTCGCCCTCCAACTGCTGATGACGGCTTATGACAATTACATCACCACGGTCGCCGAGTACAACACGGCGCAGTTCGAGCTGTTCCATGCCCTGGGATACCCGGCGCGGGACATCGAGTTCTTGCGCCGCCCCGGTCAGATCGTACAGGTGGACACGACGCGGCCAGGCTACCTGCCTCCGGTGGGCACGGGAGCGCCGCCGGCAAGCCGCTAACACCAATGGTTCGTACCGGACAGGATCGCGTCTTCTCATGACCCAATAACCCCAGGAGGGGGATTCGATGGTACGGCAACATTCTCTTTTTCTTGGCTCGACGGTCTTGGCGGCGACGCTGGCCTTGACGGCGTCGGCTCAAGAGTACTCCAACGGCACCGGCCAGTGCGGCCGACGGGGACGTGGCCCGGCGACCTCTACGCCGGTGGAGGCCTTCGGCGTCCATCCGCCCGGACCGGACCCCGCCTACAACCGCAAATGTTTCTTCCGCCGCTGGCGATTTACCTTCACACCCTACTACGCTCCGGTATCGCCGACCGCCAGCTCGGTTCGCTGGAAACCCTGGTGCTACTTCCCGCTGATGCCCTATTACACCCCGTATTACTGTGCGTATTGCCCCAAGCGCCTTCACAATCCGAAACCGCTGCCCTACGGCTACGACGGCGGATGGGGAGAAGGTCCCAAGCCGGAAGGTCCGATTCCCGATGATCCCAGCGGCACGCCCCTCCGCTACGGCGGCTACACCTCCATCATCCAGGACGATACCATCTTCTGGAACATGGGAGGCAATGCTCTGGTCCCGTATGGCGCCCCGCGTCCGCCGCACCTTGGTCCGCCCGACCTGGTGGACGGTATCCAGGCAACCCGCGCCGCTTGGTATGGCGGTGGCTGTCAGCTAGCCCCCGACGGCGCTCCGTTGGTGGCCTTGAAGGACATGGTGCCTCCCCCCATTATGCCGTCCGAGCTGCCGGACGAGAAATCCGGAGACATGGGCGACAAGGCAAGCAAGGGGGCGTCCGGCAAGGAGAAGTCGGCGCAGCCTGAATAAAGAGCTGTTCCCAAAATCGGCGAGCAGGGCCGCGTCAGCGC
>Ga0335075_10005854_pt1 | contig 19022 bp, 18 predicted proteins | sample Lox_Sample_24_FD_206723 | JGI IMG/M metagenome (GOLD analysis project Ga0335075, IMG submission 206723) | Soil microbial communities from Loxahatchee National Wildlife Refuge, Florida, United States - Lox_Sample_2.4 | ecosystem: Environmental > Terrestrial > Soil > Wetlands | place: USA... | reverse complement strand
CTGATCTTGCCTGCGGGCCGGGCTGGGATGCTTGGGTCGCGACGTCGGCTGGCCGACGTCGCGGCGCTGGCTCTGCTCGGTACCGGCCTGCTCATCGCAGGACTGGTCGCTAAGGTTCCGGGCTGATGAGCTGCCTGAACCAGGCTCTGGAGCTGGCTGGAGGTAGGGCTGGGCATGTCAGCGCCCGGTCAGGTTCCGCCGTGCAACGACGCCGGCGCGATGAAGGGAATGCAGCTGAATGTCGAAGATAAAGGTGGTCAATCCGGTCGTTGAGCTCGACGGCGACGAGATGACCAGGATCATCTGGCAGTTCATCAAGGACAAGCTCATCCTGCCCTACCTCGATGTCGAGCTTGAGTACTACGACCTGTCCATTCAGAACCGTGATGCGACCGATGACCAGGTCACCATTGATGCCGCGCACGCGATCAAGCGGCATGGCGTGGGCGTGAAATGCGCCACAATCACGCCGGACGAGGACCGGGTGGTCGAGTTCGGCCTCAAGAGAATGTGGCGGTCGCCGAACGGCACCATCCGGAACATCCTTGGCGGCGTGGTCTTCCGCGAGCCGATCGTGGTGTCCAGCATCCCGCGGTTCGTGCCTGGCTGGACCGACCCGATCGTGATCGGCAGGCACGCGCACGGCGACCAGTACCGGGCTACCGACTTCGTGGTGCCCGGGCCAGGCTCGGTGCGCATCTCGTTCGTGCCGTCGTCGGCCGACAGTGAGCCGCTGGAGTTTGAGGTCGCCGAGTTCAGCGGCCGCGGCGTGGCCATGGGCATGTACAACTTCGACGACTCGATCCGCGACTTCGCCCGTGCCACCATGCGGTTCGCGCTCGACCGGGGCCTTCCGCTCTACCTGTCGACGAAGAACACGATCCTCAAGGCATACGACGGCCGGTTCAAGGACATCTTTGCCGAGATCTTCGAGGCCGAGTTCAAGGCCGAATTCGAGGCGGCAGGCATCACCTACGAGCACCGCCTTATTGATGACATGGTTGCCCAGGTGATCAAGGGCAACGGGGGCATCGTCTGGGCCTGCAAGAACTATGACGGTGACGTTGAGTCTGACATCGTCGCCCAGGGCTTTGGCTCGCTCGGCCTGATGACAAGCGTCCTGATGACGCCCGACGGCAAGACAGTCGAGGCCGAGGCGGCGCACGGCACCGTTACCCGGCATTACCGGCAGCACCAGCAGGGCAAGCCGACGTCGACCAATCCGATCGCCTCGATCTTCGCCTGGACCAGAGGGCTGGCCTACCGCGGCAAGCTCGACGGCACTCCGGAGGTCACTGAGTTTGCCAACACGCTGGAGCGAGTCTGCGTCGAGACGGTGGAGAGCGGGAAGATGACCAAGGACCTCGCGCTCCTCGTCGGCGAGGGCACGCCGTTCCTCACTACCGAGGAGTTCCTCGCCGCGCTCGACGAGAACCTGCGCGCCGCGATGGCCGCGGCCTGACCTCGTCAGCCTAGGCCCGCGCCCCGCTCTACCGCGAACTGCAGCTGCAGAAGGAGATCACTTTCATGGCCCGCACAGGGAAGGTTACCGTCGTCGGGGCCGGGTTCTACGGCTCGACCACGGCGCAGCGACTGGCGGAGTACGACATCTTCGACGAAGTCGTGCTGACCGACATCGTCGAGGGCAAGCCTGAGGGGCTGGCGCTCGACATCAGCCAGTCGCGCCCGGTCGAGGGCTTCGAGACTAAGGTCACCGGGCAGACGACCGGGTCAGCCGGTGAGGGCTACGAGGCCATCGCCGGCTCCGGCATCGTGGTGATCACGGCCGGCCTGCCACGCAAGCCAGGCATGAGCCGGATGGACCTGATCGGGGTGAACGCCAAGATCGTCAGGAACGTCACCGAGCAGGTCGTCAAGCACGCTGCGGACGCGGTCCTGATCGTCGTCTCGAACCCGCTCGATGAGATGACGGCACTGGCAGCGAAGGTCTCCGGCTTCCCGTCGCATCGCGTCATGGGCCAGGCCGGCATGCTGGACACCGCTAGGTTCAGCTACTTCGTGGCTGAGCGACTCGGAGTGCCGGTCGGCTCGGTCAAGACCCTGACGCTCGGCTCGCACGGCGACACTATGGTGCCGGTGCCGTCGGCTTGCTTCGTCGATGGCAAGCCGCTGGCCGACCTGCTGCCCGCGGCAGACATCGACCAGCTGGTGGCGCGTACCAGAAATGGCGGGGCAGAAATCGTGGCGCTGCTGAAGACCGGCTCCGCTTACTACGCCCCGTCGGCCGCGGCCGCGCGGATGGCCAGGGCCGTGGCCGAGGATTCAGGCGCGGTCATGCCCGTCTGTGCCTGGGTTGACGGCGAGTACGGCATCTCCGGCGTCTACCTCGGCGTTGAGGCTGAGCTCGGTCGCACCGGTGTGAGGCGGGTCGTGGAGCGGGATCTGACGCAGCCCGAGCTCGCGGCGCTACAGGAGGCAGCCGACGCGGTCCGGGCCAAGCAGGCCGACGTCGCCAGCCTGTAACGGGTCCCGCGTCCGGCCCTGGATGTCGGCTGCCTAGGTGCGGCGCTGTCTGCGGATGAGCCAGATAAGCCCGCCGAGTGCGCCGACGGCGACTAGGCAGGCGATGGCGACCTCCGCGACCAAGCCACCGCCGGTAGCTGCTCCAGCTGAGGCGTAGCGGCGGTTGTCCCCAGCCGAGCTGGTGAGGCCGGTGGCGGCCGAGGTGCGGAACGCGACGACGTTCCGGGCGCTGGGGACGAGCATGAGCCCGGCCCCGATGCCAGGGGTGGGGAAGTGGTTTGCGGGCACGCCGACCGTTGCCTGCTGCCGTATCTTGCCAGTCGCCGGGTCGAGGCCATACAGCTTGCCGTTCTGGCCGATCGTCCAGACGTCGCCGCCGGCCACGATCGGTGGCCCGCTGCTCACGTTGGCGCTCCACAGCACGTGCAGCGCGGGCGGGGACTTACTGGCTTTGACCGCGAGGACGCCGCTCTCACACGGCAGGAACGCGGTCATCCCGACATGAGCGCTACCGCCGTCGATGTTGGTGCTGCATACCGGGCTGATCTGGGCCTGCTGCTTGCCGATGCCGCCCAGGTGGCTGCCGTTGAGCAGGTAGACGACCTGGCTCTTGCCGGCCAGGATGACCTGGCCGTCGGGCAGCAGCACTGGCTCGGCTGACATGTCCAGGTCATTGGCGTTGTCCTGCCGCCAGATAGCGGGCGCGAAGTATTGCAGCAGGCGCAGGGACGGGGACAACTCGAGGATGGCGTCGCTGTCGTCGTAAGGGTGCTTGCCTGAGTACGCCGTTCCAGGGCCCGTTTCTACCCACAGGTCACCGTTGGGGCCGACGGCGGGTGCTCCCCCGCCCATCCAGACCGCTCCGCGCTCATCGCCAGGTTCCGCGGCGACGGTGAAGAACCGTGGTGTACCGCCTGCCTCAGGGACCGACACAACCCGACCCCGGTAGAACCCGCACATGTCGGCGTTGCCGCCGAAGCCGAAGTACACGTGCCCGTCGTCCAGCGTGAGCCCGGTGCGCTGGAGTAGGTACACCGGGGACTGGCCGGGCGGGTCGACGTCCTGCGACGACTCGACCTGACCGGTGGCAGTGTTCAGCCCGGTCAGCATGTGGGCGGGCCCGCTGCCTTCCAGCTCATCGGCCACGACGAAGATCTCGTGACGGACCGGGTCAATGACCGGCGTACCGGTAACGCCCACATTCGGGTTGATGTTGCTGCACGAAATCCGCGCGGCGGGCACCGGGCTGCCCAGCCGCGTCGACCAGGCTATTGCGCCGGTCGCCGTCGAAAGTGCGTAGACGAAGTCGTTCTCGGTCGCCACGTAGACCCGGTTATCGAACACCAGCGGCTGGCCGTACAGTTGCCCGTCCAGCGTCGCCGATGTCCACGCCCTTGCTGACGTGTCCACGGCGCCGACCCCGGCCGCGACCCCGGTGCCGGCCGGATCATCGTGATACACGGTCCATGAGGGAGTCCTGGCCGGTGCATGCGAGTGTGTCGATGCCACGGCGCATGGCGCGACCGCAACGCTCGCTACCGCGCAGCTGAGCAGGCATGCTGCCCCACGCAACCTGAGACCCTGGCTCATCAGCGGCCCCCCAAGACCCGGCCGATCAGCAGCCTTCGGCCCGCCTTGATACCCGAGGGGGAGCGGGCCACCCTCGATGGGGCAAGGCTTTACGCGGTAACGAGGACCGACCGACTCGGGGTTTACCGTGCGGACTCCGATAACCGCGAATGGGCAGGCTTGAGCCGGGTATCAGGCTCCGGCTACTCAGCCTGCAGGGCCAGCCGCCTTAGCGCGAGCTCGGCGTACACGGCAGTGCCGTCGGGCAGTACCGCGTCGTCGAACACCGCCTCGGCGGAGTGGTTGAACGGCGCGGTGAACGGGTCGCTGTCCGGTGGGCAGGCGCCGAGCATCAGGTACGCGCCAGGTACTTGCTCCAGCACGTAGGAGAAGTCCTCCGAGCCGGTGAGCGGGTCGGGCGCGGCGATGTACCGGCCGTCGCCGAGCACTGCGGCGACGGTCTCCTCGGCGAACGCCAGCTCGGCTGCGTCGTTGCTGGTCACCGGATAGCCGTCGACGAACTCGGCGGTCGCGGTCAGCCCGTGTGCGGTCGCGATGTCCCTGGCCAGGCGGGGCGCAGCGGCCGCCACGGCGGCACGCGCCTGAGGCGAGAAGGACCGGACCGTGGCGACGAAGCTCGCCTCATCGGGAATGATGTTGTCGGCGGTGCCCGCATGGAACGTGCCGACGGTCAGCACGATCGGGTCGAAAACGTCGAACTGCCTGGTCACCATCGTCTGCAGGGCGAGCACGATTTCGCACGCCACCGGCACCGGGTCAGCCGCGTTCTGCGGCTGTGATCCGTGACCGCCGCGACCGTGTACGGTCACGTGCAAGGTGTCGGCTGCGGCCATGATCGTGCCGGCCCGGCTGGCGACCATGCCGAGCGGCAGCAAGCCCGACGCAACATGCAGCGCGTAGGCTGCGACCGGCTGGTCGCCGGCCGCGCCAAGCACGCCCTCCTCGACCATGATCCGGCACCCGCCGGGTCCTTCCTCGCCGGGCTGGAACATGAAAATGACGTTCCCGGCCAGCTCGTCCTGCCGGGCCGACAGCAGCCTCGCCGCGCCGGCCAGCATTGCCGTGTGGAGGTCGTGGCCGCAGGCGTGCATGGCCCCGTTGACGGCCGAGGCGTACGGGACGCCCGTCCGCTCGGTGACGGGCAGCGCGTCCATGTCGCCGCGCAGCAGCACCGTTGTGCCCGGCTTACCGCCGCGGAGCACCGCCGTCACTGAGCTCAGCTTCCGGCCGAGCGTGATCTCCAGCGGGAGATCTTCGAGCGCGTCCAGCACCTTGCGCTGGGTGCGCGGCAGATCCAGCCCGATCTCGGGCTCGGCATGGATCGACCGGCGAAGCTCGCTCAGTTCGGCCGCGATCGCGACGGCGTCATCATGCAGACCGCCCACGGGCCACCCGCCTTTCCGGCAATTCAGTAATGCGTATTATTTATTAACACATAGATGTACAAGCACCAGTCAGCTTGTCCCCGCATCCGGCCAGCGCGCGTGGCGCAGGCGAGTACGGCTCTTGCTGGCGGGCAGACTGCATAGACTATTGCAAACTACCGCGCGGCCGAGTTCCGGTCGCTGCCGGGACGCGGGGACCAGAGCGCTCCGCGCGAGCCACATCGACGAGGGTCGGGGATCCGGACGTGAATGGCGTCGGTTGGGATATTCTCCTCGTCCTTGCCGTGATTCTGATCGGGGGCTTCTTCGCGGCGGCGGAGATGGCGCTGGTGTCCCTGCGCGAGGGCCAGGTCCGCGCGCTCGGCCGGCGAGGCAAGCGTGGCCAGCGCACGGCCAAGCTGGCGCAAGACCCGAACAGGTTCCTTTCCTCGGTCCAGATCGGCGTCACGCTGGCCACGCTGCTGTCCGGCGCCTTCGGCGCGGCGCTGCTCTCGAACCGGCTCGGCCGCGTGCTCAGCCACTACATGCCGCATGACGTCGCCGTTCCGGTGGCGCTGATCGCTGTCACGCTGATCATCTCGTTCTTCACACTGGTCTTTGGCGAGCTAGCGCCGAAACGGATCGCGCTGCAGCGGAACGAGCGCGTCGCGCTGGTCGCAGGGCCGGTGGTTGACCGGCTGGCGATGCTGGCCAGGCCGCTGGTGTGGCTGCTGTCCCGGTCGACGAACCTGGCCGTCCGGCTGCTCGGCGGCGACCCGGCAGCCGCCCGCGGGGTCATGACCGATGAGGAGCTCCGCGACCTGGTAGCCGGCCACCAGGCGCTCAGCCCAGACGAGCGGCACATCGTCGGTGAGGTGTTCGACGCAGGCAAGCGCCAGATCCGCGAGGTGCTGGTGCCCCGGACCGAGGTGGAGTTCCTGCCCGCCTCGATGCCGCTGACCCAGGCAATCGCGGTCACCGAGCATGCCAGGTACTCGCGGTTCCCGGTGTACCAGGAGTCCTATGACGACGTGATCGGTTTCGTGCACAGTCGCGACCTGCTGGACAGCCGCTCTGAGCTGGACTCTCGCCAGGTCGGTGAGGTGTGCAGGCCGGTCAAGTTCCTGCCGATCAGCAAGATGGTGCTGTCGGCGCTGTCCGAAATGCGCAAGGACCGCGCGCACCTGGCCATCGTGGTGGACGAGTACGGGGGGACTGCGGGAATCGTCACGCTCGAGGACCTGGTCGAGGAGCTGATCGGCGACATTCAGGACGAATACGACGAAGAAGCCAGCCATCCGCGCCAGCTGCACGGCGGTGAGCTCGAGGTAGACGGGCTGCTGAACCTAGACGAGTTCGCCGACCAGACCGGGCTCGAGCTGCCTGAGGGCCCGTACGAGACGGTGGCGGGGTACCTGCTGGCGGCCCTCGGCCACCTGCCTGAGAAGGGAGAATTCGCCGATGTGGGCGGGCGGCGCCTGACCGTCACCCAGCTGGATGGCCGCCGAATCTCCCGTGTGCGGGTTAGCCCGGCCGCGCAGCCGGCTGCTGAGCAGGCAGGAGCTTAGGGTCGCCGGGATTAGCAATGGCTCCCACTACACTTTGGGCATGGCCGATGGTGATCACCCTGGCGTCGCTGATCTGGAATCTGGCCCAGTGCTGGTGGTGGACTTCGGCGCCCAGTACGCCCAGCTGATAGCTCGCCGCGTCAGGGAGTGCCAGGTCTACTCGCGGGTTGTGCCAAGTTCCATGACTGCCGAGGAGATGCTGGCGCTGCGCCCGTCTGCCATCATCCTGTCGGGCGGCCCGTCCTCGGTCTATGCACCCGGCGCTCCGCCCGCGCCGGCCGGCCTGCTCACGGCGGGGGTCCCGGTCCTCGGCATCTGTTACGGCTTCCAGCTCATGGTCCGTGACCTCGGGGGAGAGGTCCTGCGGAGCGGAACTGGGGAGTACGGGGCAACCACACTCAGGACCGAGCACGCGGCCGGCGTTCTGCTCACTGGCACGCCCGCGGATCAGCGCGTCTGGATGTCCCACGGCGACACCTGTGCGGTGGCGCCGCCCGGCTTCACGATTACGGCTACGACGGCGGTCACGCCCGTGGCAGCGGCCGAGGCGGCGGACCGTCAGCTTTACGGCATGCAGTTCCACCCCGAGGTCCTGCACACCGCGCACGGCATGGCGATGCTGCGCAATTTTCTCTTCGCAGCTGGCTGCGAGCCGACGTGGACGATGCGCGGCGTGATCGAGGAGCAGACCGAGCGGATCGCAGCCCAAGTCGGAGATGGCCGCGCGATCTGCGGACTGTCCGGCGGTGTCGATTCCGCGGTGGCCGCGGCGCTCGTGCAGCGGGCCATCGGGTCGCGGCTCACGTGCGTCTTCGTCGATCACGGGCTGCTCCGGTCCGAGGAGGCTGAGCAGGTCGAGAAGGACTTTGTGGCGGCGACCGGGGTCGAGCTGAAAGTAGTGGATGCGGCCGCGGACTTTCTCGGCGCCCTCGCCGGGGTGGCCGATCCCGAGCAGAAACGCAAGATCATCGGCCGGGAGTTCATCAGAGCGTTCGAGCAGGCCGCCCGCGCGATAGCGGGGGCGGATGACGCGGCCACGTTCCTTGTCCAAGGCACGCTCTACCCGGACGTGGTGGAGTCTGGCGGCGGCACTGGGGCCGCGAACATTAAGTCGCACCATAATGTCGGCGGGTTGCCGGATGACCTGAAGTTCGAGCTCGTGGAGCCGCTGCGAGACCTGTTCAAGGACGAGGTACGCCAGGTTGGTACCGAGCTAGGACTGCCCGATGCGATCGTGTGGCGGCAGCCGTTTCCCGGTCCTGGCCTCGCGATCAGGATCGTCGGGGAGGTCACCGCTGAACGCCTTCGGATCGTGTCCGCGGCCGATGCGATCGCGCGAGCCGAGCTGTCAGCGGCCGGGCTGGACCGCGAGATCTGGCAGTGTCCGGTCGTGCTGCTTGCTGACGTTCGCTCGGTCGGCGTCCAGGGCGACGGCCGCAGCTACGGTTACCCGATCGTGCTCCGGCCGGTGACCAGCGAGGACGCGATGACCGCCGACTGGGCCAGGCTGCCGGACGACGTCCTCGCCCGGATCTCCACCCGGATCACTAACGAGGTGCGCGAGGTGAACCGGGTGGTGCTGGATATCACCTCCAAGCCTCCGGCAACCATCGAGTGGGAGTAGCGGGCCGGGCCTACCGGTCCGGCGCCCCCTTCAGCGTGAAAGTGACCCCTCCAGCAGCTACCGTGACTCTTCGCGTGGGGCAAAGGCGGCAATTCGGGGCGCGATTTCAACGTTAAGGGTCACACTGCGGCGGCAAGGGTCACGTTGAGGTCGACAGTCACCGTGGTCCGCGGCCTGCCAGCGCGCTCGCTTCCTGATCACCAGCGTCGTCGTCCGTGGCCGTCTGGATCGGCTGACCGGCAACCGCGGCGTCGGCTCGGCCGTATCGCTGGCTGAGCCAGTAGCCACCGGCTGCTGCGGCGAGGCAAGACGCCCCACCGACCGCCAGGCCGATACGGGGATTCGCGATCGCGATTATCCACCCGACGAGCGGCCCGCCGATCGGCGTGGTGCCCTGGAATGCGACCTGCCAGAGCGCGATAGCCCGCCCGCGCATGCTCGGATCGGAGGCTAGCTGGATCGTCGAGTTCCCGATCGCAATGAACGAGACACTGGCCCAGCCCACGAACAGCATGGCGGCGTAGGCCAGGCCGATGACAGGCGCGACGGCGCAGACAATGATCGCCACGCCAAAGCCGGTGCCGGCGATGATCATCGAGCGGAGACCGGTGCGTCCGCGAGCGGCTGTGAACAGGCCGCCGATCACCGCGCCGATCCCCATCGCGGCAGTCAGGAAGCCGTAGGCCTCCGAGCCGCCATGGAAGGTCTGCCTGGCCAGGACCGGAATCGACACCTGGAACTCATATGCCAGCAGCCCGACCAGGCTCATCATGGCCAGCGGGATGGCGATGTCGGGCGTCCTGGCGGCGTACCGCAGGCCCTCGCGCAGCTGGCCCCTGGCCCTGGGCGCTGGCGGGCTGGGCCGCAGCGCCGCGGTGTTCATGATGATCAGCGACGTGACCACCGCTATGAAGCTTGCCGCGTTGACCAGGAAGCAGACGCCAACACCGACAGTGGCAATGAGCACGCCGCCGATGGCCGGACCGACCGCGCGAGCCGCGTTCACAGTGACGGAGTTCAGCGTGATCGCGTTGCGCAGCTCGGTCCTGCCCACCATCTCGCGGACGAACGCTTGTCGCGCCGAATTCTCGAAGGCGTTGTTCAGGCCGAGGATGACGGCGAGCAGGCAGACTTCCCAGAACCTGACTACGCCGAACACGGTCAGCAGGCCGAGTGCCAGGGCCTGGCAGCCCATGGCGATCTGCAGCACGATCATGAGCTTGCGCTTGTCCACCCGGTCCGCGACGACGCCGCCGTAGGGGCCGAGCAGCAAGACCGGCAGCGTCTGTAGGGCGACGACCAGGCCGAGCTTGGTGCTGGAATGGGTCAGCACGAGGACCAGCCAGGACTGGGCCGTCATCTGCATCCAGGTGCCAGCGAGCGAGATCGACTGGCCGGTGAAGTACAGCCGGTAATTCGGCACGCTGAGCGAGGAGAACGTGGTGCGCCAGAAGCCGCGCTCGGCAGTACCTGATCGCGTGCTTCCGGTCCGCTGCACCACGAGATCCGTCCTCCGGCACAAAAGAATGCTTGCTATATCACAACTAAGTTTACCGGCTGCGACGCATGGGCGAGCAACCGCCTCATGACCTTTTCAATGAAGACTTGGCGTGCTATGCGGACGCCAGATCTACAGGATCATGAACTGGCCGCGTCCGCATGCCGCGTTTCACCGATGGGCGCGTTAGGTGAGGCAGGTGCTCAGATGGTGAACCGAAGATTGCGGGCGGCGCGGTCGCCCAGCTCGTCGTTCCCAGTCCAGGTGACCTTGCCCGCGTCGATCTGGGCCCCCGGATCGATGCGGCCGGCGGCTAGCTGGATGAACGTGACTGTGTCAGTGGTGAGCTCGACGGTCGGGTCAGGCACGCTGTCGACTTGGCGCGCGCGGCCGTCGACGACCACGGCAATGTCGCGCTTGATTGGCCCGCTCAGATGGAAGACGATGCTGGCCCCGTCGGGCAGGCCGATCTTCTTGCCAACGATGTAGCCGATCGAGCTCTCGACCTGACCGAGCGAGATCTCGCCCCGCGGGCCGCCGTCATCGCTGGGCCAGCCGAGCGGCGTGGTGATGTCGCGCTCGTGCACCCAGAAGTCGAAGATCCGGATCTCCAGGAAGCCGCCGTAGGTGCGTGGCCCGATCGGCGTCCACGACGGGCGGGCCAGATCGTCCTCGCGCAGGCCGGCCAGGTCGGCGCGGCGATCGGCGAAGATCTCGCGGATGCGAGCGGCGAAGCCCTCGTCGTCGAGGCTGGCCGCGTGCTCGTTGTACGGCCCGATGCGGTCGAGGGGCGGGAGGTCCGCGGCGCTAGCGGGCAGCCAGCCGGTCATCACCCGCTCCATCATGCCGAGGTGAGTGACGACACCACGCGTATCCCAGTCCGGGCACAGCGACTGAGCCCGCCATTGCTCGCCGCTCATCCGGGCGCAGGCCGACTCGATGGCGTCGTAGCACTGCTCAAGCGAGCCCCGGATAGTAGCCAGGTCGGTCACGGTGTCTCCTTCTGAATGGTGATCCAGTCCCGCGCTTCCAGGTACGGCCGGAATGTCGACGCGATCGCCTGGAGGTCCTGCGCGCTCTTCGGCCGCTGCACCTCATACAGGGCGGGGAACTCCAGCCAGCCAGTTAGCAGGCGCCAGAGCCGCACGGCCGCAGGGCCGGCAGGCGGCTCGATGAGAACCGGCCCGAACAGCGGCCGGTCTCCGGCAAAGACCAGCGTCGGCACGCCCCAGCCGCCTAGACCAGTGAGTCGATCATGGTCAGCGCGGACCTCATCGCTCGTGCTCGGGTCGTCAATTGCCTTGCCAACCAGGGCCGGGTTGAGGCCGAGCTGGCTCAGCAAGTCCTCGGCGACCTCGCGACGGTGCGGCTTGCGCCCGTCGACGTGCAAGGCGGTTCCGGCGGCGAGATACCAGCGGTCGAGCAATTCGGCGTCGATGCGGCGGAGCAGCGCGCCGATCCGCATCATCGACCAGCCATACGACCACTCCCGCTCCCACGGGTGCTTCTTGCCTTCGGCCCGGTTGATCTCCTCCAGGCTGAAGAACCGCCAGCTGATGCTCAGCCCGGTCTGGTCGCGCACATCGCGGATCCACAGCGACGCCTGATAGGCCCACGGGCACATGACGTCGAAGTGGAAGTCGACGGCGGTGATCTGGTCGTCGCTCGGCTCCATCAGCATCGCTCCGCCCCGTCGCCGGTGGTCAGGTGAGCCTGGGCTGGTCGGCCGGGATGTCGGCATAGGACTTGCTCGCGGTGATGTCGCGGAGCCGGTCCATCGCCTCCCAAACTTCGGTGAAGCTGGTGAAGATCGGAACGGGGCATAGCCGGAGGCGGTCTGGCGTCCGGTAATCGCCGACGACGTCGTCCTTGATCAGCGCTTGGCTGATCTGCCAGGCCTCATCGTGCCGCAGGCTTACGTGGCCGCCACGGCGAGCGGCGTCTCGTGGCGATGCGACGGCCCAGCCGAGCGGGGCCAGCCATTCGTCGGCCAGCGCGATGAGGTAGCTGGTGAGCTCGATGCTCTTGGCGCGAAGTTCCTCGATGCCCGCCTCACCGAGCAGGCGGGCACCTTCTTCGACCGCGACCGAGCCGATGATGTTCGGTGTGCCGGTCAGGAACGCGTCGATGCCCGGCGCCGGGTTGTACCGCGGGCCCATCGCGAACTGGTCGTCCTGGCCGAACCAGCCCCAGATCGGCTGCCGTACCAGCGACTGCAGGTCCTCGCGCACATACAGGAAAGCCGGCGCGCCTGGTCCGCCGTTCACGTACTTATAGGTGCAGCCAACTGCCAGGTCGGCTCCGGCGGAGTCGAGCTCGATCGGAATCGATCCGACGGAGTGGCTGAGGTCCCAGAGGGCCAGAGCGCCCGCCCGGTGGATGAGCTCGGTGATCCGTGCCATGTCTGCCAGACGCGCACTGCGATACGCCACGTGCGACAAGCTCACCAGGGCCACGCGCTCATCCAGCGCCTCGGCCAGGGCCTCCTCGCTGATGCCGTCGTCCATGTCGGTATGGAGCAGCCGCAGCTCGCAGCCGCGCTGAGCGGCGATGCCCTGAAGCACGTAACGATCGGTCGGGAAGTTGTCATCATCAGTTATGAAGACGTCGCGACCGGGCCTCGCGTCCAGTGCTGCCCACGCCAGCTTGTACAGATTGATCGTGACGGAGTCGCAGACCAGCACCTGCCCGGGCGCGGCGCCGACGAGGTGGTCACCCAGCATGTCACCCGCCTGCCGGGGCAGCTGAATCCACTTGTCCCAGGACCGGACCAAGCCGACGCCCCAGTCCTGGTCGACGACCTCCGCGATGCGCGCCTGGGTGCGCACCGGCAGCGGACCGAGCGAGTTGCCGTTGAGGTAGATCAGTTCCCTGTCGTGCCGCACGAACCGGTCACGGAACGGCGCGAGCTGGTCAGCGGCGTCCAGGGCTTGCGCATATGACCGATCTGCGGAGAAGGTCGTCACGCTCCCACCCTAACCGAGTGCCTATGCGCTGACCCGGTACCCGGTTAACCGTCCAGGTAACACTGAGCTAGAGCGGTGCCGGCCCTCGGCGAGCTCGAGCCCAGGCGGCCGCTAGGTTTGCGGCAGCTCGGGCCGATCATCTATCGGCTTCCTGGCCCGGATTACGGCCGAATGCAGACCGTCGGATGCCACGTTCGTGGTGGCTATCGTGATATCGCAGAATCCTGCTGCGATCAGTAGGCGCAGGTAGTCCGGCTGGGTCAGGGTGCCGGCGAGGCAGCCAACCTGCTGTTCGGCGCGGGCTAGCTCTGAGGTGTTCACGTTTTCGTCGGCGGTGACGTCGCTGACCGCCAGTCGTCCGCCTGGCCTGAGTACGCGGAACGCCTCGGCTAGGACGCGGGGCTTGTCGCCGGACAGGTTGATGACGCAATTGGAAATGATGACGTCGACATGGTCGTCTGGCAGCGGGATGTTCTCGATACCGCCGTGCAGGAACCGGGCGTTGGTGATCCGGGCCTTTCCGGCGTTCGCGCGAGCAAGCGTAAGCATGTCCGGGCTGGCATCCAGACCGTAGGCGATGCCCTCGGGTGCGACACGGCGGGCTGACAGCAGCACATCGAGGCCACCGCCGGAGCCGAGATCCAGGACGGTCTCTCCGGGCCGGAGGTCGGCGACCGTCAGCGGATTTCCGCAGCCCAGGCTTGCCTGGAAAGCTGCTTCCGGCGCCTGGCTGCGATCGGCGTAGGCGGCGGCGCCGAAGCAGCCGTCCTCGGGTTCGCCGTCCCTGATGGCCTCTCCGCGGAGCGCAGCCCGCGCGAGTTGTGAGTACCTGCTGAGGATCGGGCCGTTGTCTTCCGCTGCCACGCTGTCCTCCCTATGCCGTCGCGGCCGACTTGGGCGGCTCTGGGGCTGGTTTGCCCATGACGATGTCTGCGGCCGTTGGGAAGCAGTCCACGCACGCCTGGTTGATCCGGTAGTACGCAGCAGTGCCCCGGTGGTCGGCGAGCACGAATCGCACGTCAGCCAGCACCTTGAGGTGGGCCGAGACCGTGGACTGCCCGATCTCGAGTGCCCCGACGATCTCGCCAACGCTCATCGGGGTGCGACGGCGCGCCAGCAGTGTCACGATCTGGATCCGGCTGGCATCCGCCAGCGCCTTGAACCAGCGGGCGAACTCAGCGGCTGTCGCCCGGTCAAGGGGCGGTCGGTCGTCTTTCATCGTTAATCGACGATAAGCGATGAAAGCCCATTCCCGCAAGGCTGTCTTAGGAGGGAGGACAGATCAGCTGGTGGCGGGCGGGGCGGCGATCAGCGCGGCGACGCTGGCGAGCGCTGCAGTCCGGATCTTGTAGTAGGCCCAGACGCCGCGCTTGTCGCGGTCGAGCAGTCCGGCGTCGTGGAGCACCTTGAGGTGGTGGCTGATCGTGGGCTGGGACAGGTCGAAGGCGTCGTTGAGGTCGCACACGCAGGCTTCGCCGCCGGGGTGGGAGGCGACCAGCGATATCAGCCGCAGGCGCACCGGGTCGGCGAGAGCCTTGAGCAGCGGCGCGATCTGTTCGGCCTGAGCCTGGGAGAGCGGCTGGGCGGTGAGCGGCGGGCAGCATGCCACGGCGCCGGGGGGATCCAGCACGATCAGAGACTTCGACATGCGTCTATATTGACAGACGCCTATGCGTATGGCAATCTGAGGACGGGGAAGACATAGACGGTCATCAATATCCGCGGAGGTTCCCATGACCGGCCGTATACAGCTCGCCATCAACGTCGACGATCTGGACAAGTCCGTCGGCTTCTACAGCAGGCTCTTCGGCGCCGAGCCGACGAAGGTCCGGCCCGGTTACGCCAATTTCGCGATCGCCGACCCACCGCTCAAGCTCATCCTGATGGAGAACCGCGGCCAGGGTGGCAGCCTCAACCATCTTGGCGTCGAAGTCGCCGACACCGACGCAGTGGACGCCGAGCAGCGGCGTCTGGCTGAGGTGGGCCTGGCCTCCATCGACGAGCGCGACACTACCTGCTGCTATGCCAAGCAGAACAAGTTCTGGGTCGAGGGTGCGCCCAACGGCGAGCGGTGGGAGATCTACACCGTCCTGGAGGACAGCCAGACCTTCTGGGGCGAGGACGGCGGCCAGGGCTGGGCAGCGGTCGAGGCCTCTCTCGACGCGGGCGCATCAGCCGCGTCTTCGCCTGCCGGCGCGGCACAATGCTGCGGGTCGCAGCAGCAGGCCGGCCAGTCAGCATCCGCCGGTGCCTAGCCGCGCCTGAACGCGGGTAACGCGCGGCGGCCTGGGATGCGGACCCGGAGGGCGACGCCCAGAGGCATCAGCAGGCGCCGCGGCTGACGGCGCAGCAGTTGGATGCGCAGGAGCTGCTGGAGGGATCGCCAACGATCCGTCGTTCTACCTGCAGATGCAGTTCCAGCCGGGCGACATCCGGCTGCTCAACAATGCCAGGATCCTGAACGCCCGCGACGCCTACACCAACTATGACGACCCGGCCGCGCCCCGCCAGCTGCTGCGCCTGCGGCTGACTGCACATGCCTTGCCAGCGTCGAGGAGACGCTCCGCGGCGGCACCCCGGCCCGGCGGAGCTAGCCGACCCGGACTGACAGTAGCCCGGCCATGCGCTCCAGCGCGGCCGGGACCAGCCGATAGTAGACCCACGTGCCGCGCCGCTCGCTGTCGATAAGGCCGGCCTCCCGCAGCACCTTCAGGTGATGGCTGATGGTGGGCTGGCTCAGGTCAAACGCGCTGGTGAGGTCGCACACGCAGACCTCGCCGCCCTCGCGGGCGCCGATCAGTGATACCAGCCTGAGGCGGACCGGGTCGCCCAGCGCCTTGAAGACCTGTGCCAGTCCCGCCGCAGCCACTTCGTCGATGGGCTCGCTGACCAGAGCCGCCTCGGCGCAGGTGTCGGGGCCGGTCACGCTGACTATCGCCAGGTCGCTGGGCGCCTGCTGGATTGACATGCCTCTATGTTGACGAGGATCGATGCAACTGGCAAGCTGTCGCCTGTATCGATGAATATCTATGAAGATTGGTGGGAGCGTTGGCGTGAGCGAGGTTGCGCTGTGGCGGCGGCTGGCTGCCGAGTTCCTGGGCAGCGCGTTCCTGGCAGCGCTCGTGATCGGCTCCGGGATCGCCGCCCAGCGTCTGTCTCCTGGTGACACCGGCCTGGAGCTACTGGAGAACGCGGCGGCGACGGCGGCAGGACTGTTTGCGATCATCCTGATGTTCGGCCCGGTCTCTGGTGGTCACTTCAACCCGGTCGTGTCGTTGGTCGATGCCGCATTCCGCGGCGTGTCATGGCGGGATGCCGCCGCTTACCTGCCCGCCCAGGTGGGCGGGTGCATCGCCGGCGCGATCGCTGCGAACGTGATGTTCGCCTTGCCCGCGGTGAGCATCTCGGCGAAGCACCGCGCCTCCGGTCCGCACTTTCTCTCCGAGATCATCGCGACGCTCGGGCTGATACTGGTGATCTTCGCATTGGCGAGGTCGGGCCGAAGCCGGGTCACTCCCGCCGCCGTCGGCGCGTATATCGGCGCTGCCTACTTCTTCACCTCCTCGGCCAGCTTCGCCAATCCGGCCATCACTGTCGGCCGGATGTTCTCCAACACCTTCGCTGGAATCGCTCCGTCGTCCGCGCCGGCCTTCATCGGCGCTCAGATTCTGGGTGGAGCCCTGGCCATCGGCGTGGTTCGCGTCCTCTATCCGGGGATCACCCCGGCCCAGGCGGCCGACGTGGCTGTGCCCCATATCCGGGCCCGTAAGGCCGGCGCGCTCGCAAACGAGTCGGCGGGTGGCGGCGAAGCTGCCGTAGCCAGCCGATCCGGCAGCCAGACCCGCAGCTGACGAGAAAGCAGGACAGATCGATGCACCTGGTCATGATCGGCGGTAGCGACGCGGGGATCAGCGCTGCTCTTCGGGCCCGCGAGCTCGATCCGGGCGCCGAGGTCACCGTGGTGGTGGCCGATGCCTACCCGAACTTCTCGATCTGCGGAATCCCGTACTACGTCTCGGGCGAGGTAACTCACTGGCGCAATCTGGCGCACCGCACCGTCGCTGACCTCGAGGCGACAGGCATGAGCCTGCGGCTGGACACTACGGCCCGCCGGATCGATGTCGAATCCCGGAAACTGCTGGTCACGGCCGTCGACGGGACCGAGGAGCTGATCAGTTACGACCAGTTGATGGTCGGTACAGGGGCCCTGCCGGTACGGCCTCCCATCAGCGGTCTGGACCAGCTAGGTCCTGACGATGGCGTGCACCTGCTGCATTCAATGCCGGACACCTTCGCCGTCATGCGCACCGTCGAGGAGGCACAGCCAGCGAGCGCCGTCATCGTCGGCGCTGGCTATGTGGGCCTGGAGATGGCCGAGGCGCTCACCGCCCGCGGCATCGCAGTCACCCAGATCGAGCAACTCCCAGAAGTGCTTCCTACGGTCGATCCTGAACTGGGCGCACTAGTACATGCCGAATTGGCTGCCCACGGCGTCAAGGTGATCACTGGCGCTACAGTCAACCGGATACGCAGGGCTGAACCCGGCCAGCCAGGGAGACTCACCGTCGACGCGATGGCGCACGCTGACTCCTGGACGATCGCCGCTGACATGGTCCTGGTGAGTACCGGGGTGCGGCCAGATACCGCGCTCGCGGCATCGTCGGGGGCGACGCTTGGCGCCAAGAACGCGATCGCTGTTGACCGCGGCATGCGCACCAATCTGCCTAACGTACTCGCCGCCGGCGACTGTGTGATCACGCACCACCGGCTGCTCGGGGAGACCTACCTGCCGCTCGGAACTACCGCCCACAAGCAAGGCCGCGTGGCAGGGGAGAACGCCCTCGGCGGTGACCGGCAGTTCGCCGGCAGCCTCGGAACGCAAGTCGTCAAGATCTTCGAACAGGCTGCCGCTCGTACCGGCCTCACCGACCATGAGGCAGCGGCAGCCGGATTCGAGCCGATCACCGTGCAGGCCGAGGCCGACGATCACAAGGCCTACTACCCGGGCAGTCACCGCATCCGGATGCGCATCACCGGCGATCGCAGGACAGGTCGGCTCCTTGGCATGCAATTGTTCAGCCACAAGCACGCGGAGGTCGCTAAACGGATCGACATCGCCGCAACCGCGGTCTTCAACAACATGACGGTCGAGGCCATGAGCGACCTCGATTTGTCCTACACCCCTCCGCTTGGCAGCCCATGGGAAGCAATCCAGATGGGCACTCAGGCCTGGGACCGGGAGGTTCGGCACCTCAGTAAGTAAGGAGAGTGCAATGGTCAGCCACGTCATGACGAAGGCCGAGCGTATGTCCATGCACAGTGCAGCACGGGACCTGCATGTTGAGTTCCGCGGCATCTTTGGCGAGGAAACGATCGAAGAGTTGGTACTCGACAGCTACGCCGAGCTGGCATCTAAGGCGACCGTCGCTGCATGGCTCGTCCTTGGCGCTGAGCGATTCGCCCGCCAGCGCCTCCAGGCGCTCGCCCACGTCCAGGCTGCCGCACGCGGGCAGGTCCCCGCCGTGTTGTTCCTGTGCGTGCACAACGCTGGACGCTCACAAATGGCACTCGGCTGGTTCGCATGCCTAGCCGGCGATCGCGCAGTCGCGTGGTCGGGCGGGTCAGAGCCTGTTGCGGGGATTGACGCCGGCGTCGTCGCCGCGATGGCGGAGGTTGGGATCGATATCTCCCGCGAGTTCTCCAAGCCATGGACGGACGAGTTCGTCCTGGCTGCCGACGTCGTCATCACGATGGGCTGCGGAGATGCCTGCCCGCTGCTCCCGGGCAGGCACTACGAGGACTGGGAACTGGACGACCCGGGCGGGAAGACGCTCGAAGAAATCCGGCCAATCCGTGACGAAATCCGAGACCGCGTAACCAACCTCATCGAAAAGCTGACCGGTTCCTAGGGCGCGGATGCCCCGACTT
>Ga0335075_10005853_pt1 | contig 19025 bp, 18 predicted proteins | sample Lox_Sample_24_FD_206723 | JGI IMG/M metagenome (GOLD analysis project Ga0335075, IMG submission 206723) | Soil microbial communities from Loxahatchee National Wildlife Refuge, Florida, United States - Lox_Sample_2.4 | ecosystem: Environmental > Terrestrial > Soil > Wetlands | place: USA... | reverse complement strand
GGAGGGCGACCCGTCCGTAGGCCGCGTAGTACTGAAGGGGATCGCCGCTGGCCACCGGGGGGACCACCATCAGCGCGAGCACGGCGAGGACCGACCCGGCGATGAGCCGCCGGTGGCTGGGCCGCCAGCCCTGGCGTATCGCTATCAGGCCCGCGGCCAGTCCGGCCGCGCTCAGCAGCACGGCGACCCACGGCAGGACCGGTGCCACCGACGGAGCCAGGTGGACCTGAGCGAACCACGGCGGCCATGGCGGGGCAGCCGGGAAGACCGGCAGCGGCCGGGCTGGCCCGAGTGCCCCGCGCGCGACCATGACGACGATGCTCGCGGTTATCGCCGCGACGGCGATCCTCGCTGCCCGGCGGCTGTCTCGGGGCGCGAAGGCAGGGCTGCCCGGCCCGGCCGCTGACGAGGCTGGCACGGTGAGTCCTCCCTTCCGCTGATCGTCGCAGAAACCGGGCACACGGCAGGCAGGCATAGGGCGGCAGTTCGCCGATGCCTGCTGTGAGCTCTTGCGGGGTTTCGCTACCCAGGCGGGAAGTAGTTCCTGTCCGGCCGGGTGCCACCGGAATTTCGCAGTGGTATGGTCCCCATTGCTCCGGCATCTCAATCACACGATCAGCGGTGACCTGGGGTCCTGGCCGAGCGCGCCCTGGCGGGCCGGGCGGTCAGCGAGGTGAGAGCCGGTAGGCGCGCGCCCCGCGGCCGTAGGCCGCCTGCACGTCGGCGGGCACCGGCGCGCCTTCGGCATCGAGGCGGATGTTGTTGAACCGGGCGAACTGGTGGTTGTCCCGGCAGATGACGTCGTAGGCCGCGACGACGCCATCGGGGTCCGTGATCACCTGGACGTCGGCCTGCCGCCGCCTGCCCTGCAAGATGACCTCGACCGGCTCGCCGGTGCGCATGTTGCGCGCCCACGCGAACGACGTCCCGACCAGCAGGGCGCCCTCATGGCGGGTGTAGGCGACGGGGACCGAGTACCGCTTGCCGGTCTTGCGGCCGGCGACGTTGATGATCATGAGCCGCCTTCCCATGCCGCTGCTGATCCCCGGCGTGCGCAGCAGGACCTGCATGACGCGGTTGGCGGCCTTCTGCGCGGGCATCAGCTTGGCCTGTCCCTGCGGCCGGGGTGCGGGTGCGTTCTGCCTGGTCATCTCATTCTCCTTCGTCTCGTTTCTGGCCTTCGCGTGAGGGCAGCAACTGGCTGATGAGGGTGCCCGCGAGCCACCGCTCATAGCGGTCGGGGGACCAGCCCCTGACCGTGACGAGCAGGTGATATACCTCGGGCGAGGCGAGCGCGTGGAGGATGTCGGCCGCCTCGCGCTCGGGCAGGCCAGGGCGCAGCGCGCCCCTGGCCGCCAGGGCCTGCGGGAGCCGCCCCTGGCCGCGGTCTCGCGTCCGGGTGTACTCGGCGAGCAGGCCGGCCGCCTGCGGCTCTGAGGCCGCGGCGCCCACCAGGATCTGGTAGATGCTCGTGGCCTGGCCGATCATGGCGCGGGCGATGCCCGCGAAGGCCGTCAGCTGGCGGCACGGGTCCGGATCGGCCAGCAGCTGCGGCACGTGGGGAAAGCTGGTGATGTCGGCCGGGTCATTGTCGCCGAACAGCGCCCGGTCGAGCAGGGCCTTGAGCAGTCCGAGCTTGGACGCGAACAGCCGGTACACCGTCGCGGCCGGCACTCCGGACCGCTCGCTCACCGCGTCCATCGTGGTCGTCGCGTACCCGCGCGCCAGGAACAGCTCCCGCGCCGCGTCCAGCACCGCGGCGCGGGCAAGCCTGGTGCGAGCCTGCCCGGCGTTCATAGAACTGAGAGTAGCACTCTCAAATTGAGAGTCAAGCTGTCATTTGCTCCGGGCCGGCCGTCATGCTGGCGGGCCGCCGCCGCTGGCGAGCGGCCCGCCAGCCGCCAGCTAGCGCCCGTGCTCTCGCAGCCAGCGGGAAAGGCGAGCCCGGTGCCTGGTCGTTGGCTCGGCCAGGGCCATGGCCGCCGCCGGGAGCGTGGGCCGGGGCCTGCGGGGCTCGCGGACGCCCGCCGAGGGCGGCTGGCCGTGCCCGAACCGCCGGAAGAGCCGCCGGAGCCGCGTGGTGAGCAAATTCCACATGATCCCTCCAGGCCTTTAGCGATGTTCCCAGTATGCGACTTCGGCCGGCCTGAATGGCAGCTCCGTCTGCGATGATGAGCCGTATGCGCGGGAGAATTCGCTATCTGGCGGCCGATAGTTTCGAATTCCGCCGGCCCTGGGCGGGAAGCTTATGGCGCTGCGGCTGATCCGGGCGTCGGGAGTTTCCTACGCGGCGTTCATGCTCGTCGGGGTCAGCGCGGGGGCCGGCGGCGTGCTGCTGCCCTCGCAGATGGCGAGCTACGGGGTGGACCGGTCCACGATCGGGATCACCTTCTTCGCCATCTCAGCCGGGTACATGCTGGCGGGCCTGTCCAACGGGGCGATGCTCGGCCGGGCGGGCACCAGGATCGCGCTGGCCGCGGGCGCGGGCGCCTTCATCCTTTCTGGCCTGTACCTGGCCACCCGCCCGCCATTCACCGCGTTCGTGGCGGCGCAGGTCATCGTCGGCTATGGCCTCGGGGTGGTTGAGTCCGCGCTCAACGTCCACCTGGCCGGGCTGCCGCGGGCGACGGCACTGCTCAACCGGCTGCACGCGTTCTTCGGCGTCGGCGCGCTGGCTGGGCCGCTGATCACGGCCTGGATCTTGCGCTTTGCCTCCTGGACGACCGTGTGGCTGGTGCTGGCCCTGGCCTGCGTGCCGATCCTGGCCGGCTTCCTGGCGAGCTTCCCCGGGCGGCAGTCCGCGGCCCAGGGGCCAGGGCACGCGGACCCGGCCGGGGGGACCGTGCGCGCGGGCGCGGGCGGCCTGCTGGCCGCCGCGCTGCGCGACCGGGGCGTCCAGCTGGGAACGGCGATGCTGGCCATCTACGTCGGCCTGGAGATCAGCGTGGGCAGCTGGGGCTTCAGCTACCTGGTGCAGACGCGGGCGCTGCCGGCGACGCTGGCCGGCTACACCGTCAGCGGGTACTGGCTCGGGCTGACCCTGGGCCGGTTCCTGATCAGCCCCATCGCGACGAGGGCGGGCGTGACCCCGGTCGGCATGATCTACGCCTGCCTGGCCGGTACCGCGGCCGCCATCGGGATGGCCTGGCTGCTGCCCACCGCGCCCGCGTGCGTGGCGCTGGGGCTGCTCGGGTTCTTCCTCGGCCCGGTCTTCCCGACCACCATGGCCATCGCCCCCCGGCTGACCAGGGAGCGACTCGTTCCCGCCGCCATCGGGGTGATGAACGCGGTGTCCCTGGTCGGCGGCGCCGCCCTGCCCTGGCTGGCCGGCACCCTGGCCCAGGACTCGGGGATGTGGGTGCTGCTGCCGTTCGCGCTGGCACTCGCGCTGGCCCAGTTCGCCGCCTGGCGGCCGATCGCGGCCCGGCTGGGCTGAGGCGGCGGCCGGATCGCCGCCCGCGCGCTGGCCAGCGGGGGGCAATTGGCCAGGGCGCGCCGCGGCGAGTCCAGGAGACAGGGCGGCCTGATCGTCAGGCCGGCTGGACCTGCTGGGTGAACTCCCTGGTCAGGGCCGCGCAGAAGGCAGGCAGGTCAGCAGGCTTGCGGCTGGAAACCAGCGTGTTCGGCCCTACCTTGTCCACCTTCACCTCGGCGTCGACCCAGTTACCTCCGGCGTTCCTGATGTCGCTGCGCAGGCTCGGCCAGGACGTCAGCGTCCGGCCACGCACCAGATCGGCCTCAACCAGCAGCCAGGGGCCGTGGCAGATGACCGCGGCGGGCTTGCCGGCCTCGAAGAACCGGTGGACGAAGCTCACCGCGGCCGCCGACAAGCGCAGCGCGTCGCTGTTGGCCACCCCGCCTGGGATCACGAGGGCGTCGTACTCCCGGTGGTCGACATCGCTGATCCGGCGGTGCACCGTGAAGGTGTCACCCTGGTCAAGGTGGTGGAAGGCCTGCACCTGGCCCTCCTGGGGGGCGACGAGCTCCGGCATGCCGCCGGCCTCCATGACCGCCTGCCATGGGGTGGTCAGCTCAGCCTGCTCTACCCCCTCGTTCGAGGTGAGGAAGGCGACCCGCAGGCCGCTCATCTCCTTAGCCATCGGAAGATCTCCTTCCGCTCGAGGTCATTACCGTCCCGGTCCGGCCAGGACGTTCGTCCCCCCATGCCCCTCGATCGGCCCTCCATGCGCTCCCGGGAGCGATTCCTGCGCCAGCCTGAGGCCAAACCCCGGCAACGATGTCGAGATCGTCGAGATGAGCGGTCACAACTTCCCCAGCAGGAAAAATCAGATTCAAGAAACTCATCAAGCCCAGACATTAACCGACGCATGTTGCCTGCGTCACCGCGGAAATCTGTTAGTTACTTTTCGTATTTACTGATTTACATTGATATCTGATCTGAGTGGCGTGCCGTGAGGAATGAGCCACCTGGCGTGCCGCGAGTGACGACACGGAGGTACCTCATGTGCGGAATCACGGGCTGGGTCTCGTTCGGGCGCGACCTGCTCGGCGACCGGGGCAGTCACGCGATCGTGGCGAGCATGACCGAGACGATGGCCTGCCGGGGACCGGACGACTCAGGGACCTGGACCGCCCGCCACGCCGCCCTCGGGCATCGCCGCCTGGCGGTCATCGACCTGCCCGGCGGCCGCCAGCCGATGAGCCTGGAGACCCCGGGCGGCCCGCTGGTGATCGTCTACTCGGGCGAGACGTACAACTTCACCGAGCTGCGCGCGGAGCTGGCCGGCCGGGGCCACCGGTTCGTCACGGACTCCGACACCGAGGTGGTGCTGCACGCCTACCTGGAGTGGGGCGCCGCGCTTGCCGAGCGGCTCAACGGCATGTACGCGTTCGCGATCTGGGACTCCCGCGAGGACAAGCTCGTGATGGTCCGCGACCGGATGGGGATCAAGCCGTTCTACTACTACCAGTTCCCCGACGGGGTGCTGTTCGGCTCAGAGCCGAAGGCCATCCTGGCCAACCCGCTGGCCGGGCGCAGCGTGTCCCTTGACGGCCTGCGTGAGATGTGCGCGTTCGTCAAGACCCCGGGTGAGGCGGTCTGGGACGGCATGCGCGAGGTGGAGCCGGGCACGATCGTGACGGTCAGCCGCGCGGGCCTGCGCGTCGCCCGCTACTGGGCCCTGGAGACCCGGCCGCACGCCGACGGGCTCGACGACACGGTCGCCCACGTGCGCGAGCTGCTCGAGGACATCGTCCGGCGCCAGCTCGTCGCCGACGTGCCGCTGTGCAGCCTGCTGTCGGGCGGCCTGGACTCCTCGGCGATGACCGCGATCGCGGCCAGGCAGCTCGCGGAGAGGGGAGAGCGGGTCCGCAGCTTCGCCGTCGACTTCACCGGCCAGGAGGAGAACTTCGTGCCTGACGAGCTGCGCGGCACGCTGGACGCGCCGTTTGTCCTGGACGTCGCGCGCAACTCCCGCACCGACCATCAGGACATCATGCTCGGCTCCGACGAGCTGGCCGCCCCCGACGTCCGGGCGGCGGTCATCACCGCCCGGGACATTCCAGCGGGCCTCGGCGACATGGACGCCTCCCTGTACCTGCTGTTCCGGGCGATCCGCGGCGCGTCGACGGTGGCGCTGTCCGGCGAGTCCGCCGACGAGGTGTTCGGCGGCTACCGTCACTTCTTCGAGGAAGAGCCGCGCAAGGCCCGTAACTTCCCGTGGCTGGCGGGCTCGGCCCGGGCGATGGTGGCCAGCGACGACATCTTCGTCGCTGGCCTGTCCAGCGCCCTGCAGATGCCGGCCTACGTCCAGGACGCCTACGACACCGCGGTGGCGAGGATCCAGCGCCTCGACGGCGAGCCGGACTTCGAATGGCAGATGCGCAAGATCTGCTACCTGCACCTCACCCACTTCGTGCGGATCCTGCTCGACCGCAAGGACCGCATGTCGATGGCGGTGGGCCTGGAGGTCCGGGTCCCGTTCTGCGACCACCGGCTCGTCGAGTACGTGTACAACACGCCATGGTCGCTCAAGACCTACGACGGCCGGGAGAAGTCGCTGCTGCGCGGCGCCTGCCTCGACGTGCTGCCGGCCTCGGTGGCCGAGCGGGTGAAGTCCCCGTACCCGTCCACCCAGGACCCGGCGTATCCGGCGCGGCTGCAAGATCACGCGCGTGAGTACCTGTCCACCCCCGGCCACCCGGTGTTCGACCTGGTGAGCCGGGACTGGCTGGCCCGGGCGACGACCGCGGCGAAGGTCGCGCCGACAACCCGCCATGGCCTCGAGCGCGCCCTGGACCTGGCGCTGTGGCTGGAGATCTACAAGCCTGCGCTGAAGATGTCGTAGCCGCGCCCGCGGGCCCAACACTTCCTGCAGTGGTCCGTGGTAACCGGTATGAACGATTTCATGCACATGATGGTGAAGATGCGTGGCGAGGACCTGACACGCGAGGCTAGGCAGCGCCGGCGGGTCGCGGAGGCGCGCCGCGGCGCGCGTGCGGGGCGGGCGGCCGCCACCACCCTCGGGCGGGTGACCCGCCGGGCGCACTGGCTGGCGATGGCGGCCGGCCAGCTGCCGACGACGACCACAACGGGACGGTGATCGGACGCGATGAACGAGAATGACCCGGCCAGCGGCCACGTGGTAAGTGACCAGCCGGTCGTGAACTTCAGCCACCTCACCGCACCGGAACAGCTGTCCGCGATCAGCCGGATCGAGCGCGTGGCGCTGGTGATGGTGCCAGAGTCACTGGCGGCCGCGTACGCCGCGATCCCATCCTCACGGGTGGCGGCCACCATCTACGTACCCGACGGCGTGAACGTCCGGGTACACACCGGCGTGCTCGTGGTCGGCGGCGACGGGATCGGCGCCCCGGACGATGTCCTGGTCATCACCGGGATGCTGATCATCACCAGTCCGGTCACTGGCCCGCTGCCGCAGCGGATCCACGTGGTCGGGTCGGTGCTCGCGCCACGGGGCAGCGAGGCGCCTCTGGGGCTGGCCCTGGCCGGCGTTACCGGCAGCGTCAGCTACTACCGGCCCGCTCAGGATCAGGACATCAAGGTAGTCAGCGGGCAGGTGCGGCTCTCTGGCGCGATGCTGGCCAACTCCTCGGGGCAGGCCGGGGACCTGCTGATCGCCGCCGGACAGGTGATCATCACCGGCGAGGTCACCACGGTGGGATATCAGCAGGTGATCATCGCCGGGCAGCTGGTCGCGCCCGCGGCCAGCCGGGACATGATCGAGCCGCGCGCCCAGGTGCAGGGCCAGGCCGCCTGGTACCGAGGCGATGACCCGCGGGTCTTCTACGACGACACCAGCCTCGGCCCCGACTTCTTCCGGCTGCTCGAGCACCCGGTCAGCCTGGTGGTGTTCGGGGACCTGACCATCACCGCGGGCGTCACCGAGGCCATGATGCGGGAGAAGATAACGGGAATCTCCTTGTTCGGCGACGCGACCGCGCCACCCGGGCTCGTCGGCGTGCTGCAAGCCCTCAGCGTCGACGCGTTCGGGGCCATCCGGGCCAGCGATGGACCGGGAAGCTGAGTTCCGCCGCCTCTACGAGGCCAACCGCGCCGCGGTGCACGCCTACTTCACTGGCCGGACCGGGGACCGGCAGTCGGCCGCCGAGCTGATGCAGGAGGTCTTCCTGCGCGCATGGCAGCATCAGGAGAAGCTGGCGGACATGCCGGACGAGCGGCGGCGGGCGTGGCTCTTCACCGTGGCCAGGAACCTGTCGGTTGACGCGCACCGGCACCGGCACATCCGGGCCGGCGCCGAGCAGGCGCTGGCGCGTGAGCCGAGTCAGCCGCCGCAGCCGGCCAGCGCCGAGATCATCGCCTCCGAGCGCATCGCGGTCGTGGCGGAGGCGATAAGGCGCCTGCCTGAGCCGCAGCGGATCACCCTCACCATGGCGGCGGCCGGCTCGATGACCAGCGCTGAGCTCGCCGCCGTCCTGGGCGTGCCCGCCGGCACCGTGCGCTACCGGCTATCGGTGGCCCGGCGGGCGGTGGCCGAGGCGCTCAACCGCTACGATGATCCCACGCAGGAGTAGGGAATGATGAGCCTCGACGACGATATCGCGGCGTGGGCCGCCACCGTCCGCCTCCCCGACGCGGAGGCGGCCGCGCTCTTCCAGCGGATCGTCGCGACGGCGGCGCCGCCCCTCGCGGTCGCGCCGCCACCCGGCCCGTCCTGGTGGCGGGATTTCACGGCCGGCTTCGCCGCGCGGATGGTCTCAAGCACCCGCCCGGTCCGGCAGGCAGCCTGACGGTCATCAGTACGCCACGGCCTGGCCTGGCCGGATGACTGCCTCACTCATCGGCGTAAGCCACCTGTCCGTTCGACACGGTCATGACGACCGACGCCGAGCCGATCTCGGCCGCGGGAATGGCGTAGAGATCCTGGTCGAGCACTGTCACGTCAGCCCGCATGCCCGGGACGAGCAGCCCGGTCACGTCGTCCTCGTGGTTGACGTAGGCGACGCCCGAGGTGAACGCGGCGATCGCCGAGTCCACCGAGATCGCGTGCTCGGGGAGGAACGGCGAGTCGACCTCGGGGGTGCCGGCCCGGCCGATGGCCGGCGACATGGCCCGGTTGACCGCGACGTGGATCTCCTGGATCGGGTCGGCGCTTGATACTGGCCAGTCGCTGCCGAACGCCAGCCGTCCCCCGGTCCGGGCGACCCCGCCGATCTGGTACTGCCATCGCGCGCGCTCCGGGCCCACGAACGGGATCGTCAGCTCCTCCATCTGCGGCTCGGCGCAGGCCCACAGCGGCTGGAAGTTGGCCACCGCTCCGACCGCCCCGAATCGCGGCACATCGGAGGGCTTGATGAACTGCAGGTGGGCCAGGTGGTGGCGGCCGCCCGCCCGCGCCGGGCCTGGCAGGGCCTCGATGGCGTCGAGGGCGGCGGTCACCGCCGCGTCGCCAAGCGCGTGAAAGTGCAGCTGGAAGCCGTGCTCTCCGGCCATCAGCCTGGCGATGGCGGCGAGCTCGGCGGGGTCGAGGAAGAAGTTGCCGTGATGGTGGGTGGGACGGCCGTCGCGGTCCAGGTAGGGCTGCGACATGGCGGCGGTGAACGTCTCGCACACCCCGTCGACCATGAGCTTGACCGAGGTCGCGCGGAAGCGGCCGCGCGATGCCCGCTCGCGCCGGGCGAGCAGGCTGTCGGCCTGCCCGAAGTCGCCATGCCTGTCCCACCACAGGGCGCCAGTGACGCTGGCGGTCAGCGTGCCATCGTCGTCGGCGGCGGCGTAGGTGTCGAAGGTGTCATGGATGCCGAGCTCTCCCGCCGGCCCGACGCACGCGTCCTGGTAGTGGGCGATGCCCAGGGAGTGCAGGTAATCCAGCGCCGCCACCAGGCCGGCCCGCAGTTCGGCCGCGGTGGCCGCGGGGACGTGCCGGGCGACGAAGCCCATCGCGCCGTCGTGCAGCGTGCCCGTGGGGGTGCCATCGGGATGACGCTCGACGCGGCCGTCCGGTGGGTCGGGGGTGTCCCTCGTGACCCCGGCCCGGCGCAGCGCCTCGGTGCTCACCCAGGCACCATGATGATCCCTGTTCGGCAGGAAAGCCGGACGGCCCCCGGTGACCGAGTCCAGGTCCTCGGCGGAAGGAGTCCCGCCAGGGAACGCCTCCATGGACCAGCCGCCGCCAAGGACCCAGGCGCCGGGCGCGAGGGTGGCGCTGTAGGCCGCGATCGTGTCCAGGCACTCCTGCCGGGTCCTGAGGCCAAGGAGGTTGCAGCGCAGCGACTCGAGGCCGCCGCTAATGGCGTGAATGTGGGAGTCGCCAAAGGCCGGCAGGGCCAGCCTGCCAGCCAGGTCCACCTGCCTGGTGCCCGGGCCAGCCAGCGCGCGGATGTCCGCGTCGTCGCCAGTGGCCACGATCACGCCGTCGCGGACCGCGAGCGCCCGGGCGAAGCCAGACGGGTGCGCCGGCGTTCGCACCCGTCCGCCGAAGAAGATCAGGTCTGCCTTGGCCGCTGTCACGTCGCCGTCGCGCCTCCTGCCGTTGTGTCGTCTCGAGCTGATCTTCCGTCAGTCAACGGCGGCCACGCTAGGCCGCTGAGCCCGCGGCCTGGGCGGCTAGACCCGCTGCCAGCCGGGCTTGCTGGCGAATGTGTGCTTGTAGTAGGAGGCCAGCTTGAGCCCCGCTGCCGCGTCATCGTCGATGACGATCGTCGCGTGCTCATGGAACTGCAGGACCGACGCCGGGCACATCGCGGAGACCGGCCCCTCGACGGCGGCGGCGATCGCCGTGGCCTTCCCCGCCCCCTGCGCGACGAGCACCGCCTGCCGCGCCCGCATGATCGTGCCGAGTCCCTGGGTAAGGCAGTGCGTCGGCACCTTGTCCAGCGACCCGAAAAAGCGCGCGTTGTCCTCCCGGGTCCGCGGCGTGAGGGTCTTGATGCGGGTCCGCGAGGCAAGCGACGACGTCGGCTCGTTGAATCCGATGTGGCCATTGGCGCCGATGCCGAGGATCTGCACGTCCACGCCCCCGGCGTCCTCGATCATGTGCTCGTAGTGGCGACAGGCAGCAGCCAGGTCGGGTGCGGTCCCGTCGGGAACGTGGACGAGCGCCCGATCCATCCCGAGCGGGCGGGTCACGGTCCGGTCGATGACGCTGTGGTAGCTCTCGGGGTGGGATGCGGCGAGCCCGACGTACTCGTCGAGGGCGAACGCGCGAACGCGCGAGAAGTCCAGCTCGCCCCGCTCGACGCGGGCCTGCAGGGAGGTGTAGATGCCAAGCGGCGAGGAGCCGGTCGCGAGGCCGATGACCGCGGTGGGCTTGCGGCGCACGACGTCGGCCACGACTCTCGCTGCCATCTCGCCGACCTCTTCGGCGGTGGGAAGGATGACGGTCTCCATGGGAACCTTTCCTCGCGCGGCTTTTGCGCCTTTGACGTCGCCTGGGGCCGGAGCGCGTTAGCCTCCGGCCAAGAGGCGACGATATCGCCCGCGCCCGCGCGCCGGAGCGCCAGGATGGCAGCGCCGATCCGGCCGGCCCCGGTACTACCCGGCTGTGAGGCAGTCGATGTTGACGCTTCCGGAGTCCTCGGGGCCGACGGCCAGCTGGATCACGTTCTGGCCGGCTCGCAGGGTCGCATTGGCGGTGACAGTTGACCAGGTGTCCCAGCTGCCGGTGGTCGGCAGCGAGAGTTGCTGGGTGGAGCCGCCCGCGACCAGGCTTATGGTGCGGGTCACCGTTTGATAGGGCGCGCTTTGGCCTCCGGTCCAGTTGGCGTACCTGACGGCGACTGGGTACTGGCCCGCGGTCGGCACGTCGACGTCGATCGTGATTGTCGCGCCGTTGTACAGATCATCGACGAAGCCCGTGCCGGTGTAGCCGGCGTGGTTGTCGTCCGGGGTCGCGCCCCCGCTGAGGATCGCGTCCTCGGCCTGGGCAGCTTCCCCCGGGGCCACGGGATTCATGGTGTAGACGGTGGTCGAGGAGGTGGTTGAATCGGGCGCCCTCGTGCCCTGCCAGGAAGTCGTCGCGGTGAGGGGGACGCGGGCCTGGCCTGCTGGCGCGGTGACCGTCCAGGTATCGGTGGCCGTGGCGCCCTTCGCAATGGTCGTCGCGACCGAATCGGGGGTGGCCGTCCATCCGCTCGGCAGGGACAGGGTCGTGCTCACGTGCGTCGCGTCCGATCCGCCGATGGAACTGGCGGTGAGGGTGACCGTGGCAGAGGTACCCGGGGCGATGGCATCGGGTGCGCTGAGCGCGGTGACCACATCGGGGCCTGACGCGTCGGGCACGTACAGCTCGGCGATGCTGGCGGCGCTGCCGCCCGAGAAGCTTAGCCGCAGGGCGGTGGCGGCGGCCGGGGGCCAGGTGGCGTCGAGGTTCCCGGTCGGCGGGACGGAGCCGCTGGCGACCTCGGTCCACTGGCCTGACCGCGTGCGCGCCTGGATGGTGTAGGAGGCTGGCCGGGTCGGGCCCCAGGTGACGTCGACGTGGCCGACCGGGGCCGTGCGGGCGAGCGCCACCGTATAGGACGAGGTGATGCCGGCCGCGGTCCAGCTGGTGACGGCGTCGCCGTCCACGGCCGCGGCAGGCAAGTCGACCGCCTCTGACGAGCTGGCCGACGCTGCCTGGCAGCGGGCGAGGTTGTCGGTCGGGTCCTGGTCGGGCCGCGCGGTCTTCAGGATCGCCGCCCGGCCGGGGGCCAGCGTCCGGGTCCCGTCAGGGGAGCTGAGCTTGAGGGGCCGGCCGGAGGCGAGCGTCACGATGCTGACCCTGGGCCCGACACTCAGGTTGACCGCGCGGCCCTGGTACTGCAGGCCGGTGATGGTGATCCCGCTGGACAGCTGCGGTGGGAGAGTCGGGTCGAGGGCCAGTGCGCCGGCGGTCCACCGCAGTCCGGCGAAGCCGTAGGTGAGGGTCTGCAGGAACCCGCCGGCGCCGGTGGCGAAGTCGAACGCCGGGTTGGTCTGGCCGGCCGACGGGGTCAGGTACTGGGTCTCGTTGAACTGGTCGTAGGCGCCGCGCAGGAAGGGCAGGTAGGAATCCTGGAAGAACGTGTAGTCCAGGCATCCGGGCTGCTGGACCTGCGCCGCGATCACTGATTCAACGGACGCGGTCATCGCGGGCCCGCCGGGGTCGGTGACCGGGATGTACCGGTTGAGGTCGGCCGCCGCGACGGAGCTGTCGGTGACGTAGCCGAAGGGGTAGCTCATGAGCACGGTGTCAGCCTGCTTGACCAGCTGGTCAGTGTAGCCGGGGTATTCAGGGTGGGTGCCGTCGGGCGAGGTGTCGATGTAGATGTTGGCCGCGATGGACGACCAGGACGGGTCTGGGGTGTCGCCGAGGACGTCCGCCGCGGCAACGGCCTCGCGCAGGGCGACGATCGCCCCGGCGTTGGTGGCGGACTCGTCGTTGACACCCGAGGCGTACTCATCGGGACCGGTGACGCCATCGATGTGGTACTTGCCATCCGAGCCCAGCGTGACGCGGCTGGCCCAGAACTGCGCGATGTCCTTGAGGACGGGGTAGCCATAGCTGCGCAGCCAGTCCTTGTCGCCGGTGGCCTCGTAGTACTGCCACTGGGCCAGTGCGATGTCCGACTGGAGGTGGTCTTCATAATGGCTGCAGGACGCCAGCCCGCCGCAGGTGCCGCTCGGCCCGTTGTCCCAGGCCCACGAGCCGCCCTTGTAGCCGGCTGATGCGGCGTTGGCCTCGGCGGCGCCGATGGTGTCGTAGCGGAACATCACGATCGACTTGGCCAGCTCCGGGTGCAGCGCGAGCAGGGATGGGAACATCCAGGTGTCAGCGTCCCAGAAGATCTCACCGCCATAGTTATCGCTGGACAGCCCGGACGGCGGGATGCTGTAGTCCTCCCCGGCCCGCAGGCTCACGTACAGCAGGTAGTAGGAGCTGTTCACCGCCTCCTGCACGGACGGCTGGCCATTCACCGTTACTCGCCGTGCCCATAGCGCCGCCCAGTCCCGGTTACTGACGGACACCAGCGTGTGCCAGCCCATCGCAACGGCTCGGTCGACCGTGTCCTGCGCGACGGCCAGCGGAGGGCCGGCGTCGTTAGAGGTTGAGATGCCGACGTACTTGGTGAACCGGTACGTTGTGCCGGCCCGTACCGGCACGGTCCACCGCACGCCCGCAGTGGCCGTGTCGCCGGCGGGCTCCACCGGCGCACTCTGGGACGGGCTGGCCCCCGGCCCCGCGACCAGGCGTGCGCTCTCCGCGACGGTGGTGTCGCGCCCGGGCGTGACCAGCTGGACGCTGGAGGCACCGCCCGCGGCGTCCACGCTGCGCGCGGTCGCCGTGATCCGCTGCGCGCCCGCGCCGTTGAGCAGCGAGGTGACCGAGAGGCTGCCGGTCCACGCCGGCGTGATCGTCGCCTGCACCTGGCCCAGGTGCATCAGGTCCCGGTTGGCCAGGACCGTATAGGTCACGGTGGCCGGCTCACCGGCCGCCGGCGTCCACACGAACGACGTGACCACCGTGCCGGTGCTCATGTCCAGCGCCTGCCGGTAATGGCTGACCTGGCTCGCAGGGACACTGGCATCCAGCACCTGGCCGCTCACGCCGAAGGACAGGTCCGACCAGGTCGGTAGCGTGGAGATGTAATCAGACGCGCCGCTCGTCTCGTACACCCCGGCGGCCACGGCGGTCGTCGAGCGGGGGTCGTAGAGCGGCCAGTCCCCCTCGCCGAGCGTGCCCGCGCCCTCGAAGCCCGCGCCAGCGGCGGGTAGCCGCTGCGTGAGGTAGCCGTTGCCGACCAGCGGCTGCTGCGTGTAGTCATCCGGCGCGTAGGTGGTGGTCGTCGGTACCCAGGGGCTCAACCCGGCGGCCGGCGCCCTCGGCACCGCTCCAGGCACGGGGGCCAAGACCGCGCTGGTCATTAGCAGCGAGGTCATCAGTACCCCAGTGCCGCCGATCGCGCTAAGGCGCAGATTCATGCATTCAACCTTTCCTGCCGCCAGAAGCGGGCAGTCTCACTCAGGGCGCACCACGAGGGAGGCGGCGCGGCACCAGGCGGTCCTCCATGCCGGGAACGGCGGCCGCTGCCAGTCGGCCATGAGGTGGCGAGTTCGATCAGGCCGCCTCCCCCTTCCGCCACCGGAGCGCTCGCTTTACTGCAAAACCTCCACAAAACCGTAAATCGGCGACAGTTAATGTGCGGTTAACATCCAGCGTCATCCAGAAACAAGCCGTGAACAACGCTCGCGGCACCGGGTCATCTCACGCTGGGAGCGATGCGGCGCACCTGGCTCCGGAGGCCTCCGGGCTGCACTGAAATGCTCACGCAGAGAGATCCTGGTGGCAAACCTCGTGCATATGTGCGAGATGCTCCCAAGCCCAGCGCGAAGCCGCACCGAAGCCGGGTGCGTAGCGCTTTGTAGCCCTAGCTGAATAGTTCGTCTTGATGGCCAGGTGCGCTTGCCGTCACGCGGTATCCGGCGAGTCATTGTCGCCGGATCAGAATCCGTCCGTTGAGACTGTCGCTTCGCCTGGCGACCGCAGGTAGCTAAGGAGTGCCCGGCGGCGGTCGGGTACCAGGTCGGCCGGGACTTCAGAGACGGGGAACCAGGCAATCTGAGCGTGCTCGCGTGGCTCGGCGTTGACCGGCTCGCCATCCCACTCGCGGGCGGAGAAGACGACGGTAAGGAATCCGTTCGGCGCCTCGACGCCCCACGCGCCATGGATAATGCCCGCGACCCGCAGGGTTGCGGGGTCCACAGTCAGGCCGGTCTCCTCGTTCAGCTCGCGGGCGGCGCTCGCCGTGACTGGCTCGCCCTTGTCTGCCTTCCCGGACGGCAGGTCCCAGTGCAGCGGCGCGAACTTCGATGCGTCCCCGCGTTGCAGCAGGAGCACCCGCCCAGCAGCCTCGTCGTGGACGATGACGGCCGCGACGAGCAGCGTGTGAGAGTCCAGCGCGGGGGGCAGCGCGACGAGTGTCACCTTGCCGATTGTGTCGCTCGGCGTCGGCTTGCCGCACGCGCTGCCGCAGCCGGCGGCGAGCGGCACGGTGTCATGCTCTGGCGGCCCCATCGATCCAGTTGCGGGGGCTGCGCGGCGCGACGCTCCCGTAGGGAACCTATGGCAGGCTAGCCTGGAGGGAAGACCTGCCGATCAGGAAGGGAACGGCGATGGCCGGCTACTGTCCCATGACCGCCGCGGATCTTGCCACGCGCTTGTCGCGGGCGGCTGATGACGGGACACGCTGGAAGCTTGTCTGGGAGTTCCTGGAGGACTACCGCTGGGAGCCCAGTGACGCCCAGCCGTCCTTGCTGGCGGACGAGCCTCCTCCTACTGGTGACGAGCGGTGGGACGCCCTGCTGGCCGCGGTAGCAGAGCACCTAGCCGCCAAGGGCGACCTCGCGCCGCCGGACTGGGCAGAACTACGTGTCCTGCGTCGGCCGTGGTTTCCCGCCCAGTTGCGGGTTCAGCGTGCCGACGCCCTGGTGCACGCGCCCGCCGCTTTCCGCAAGCATGGCGTTTACCTTTCGGCAGCGGACCTGGAGGCGGCGTGACCGAGCCTGGGGATGTTCTCCTCAATCGGGAGAAGCTGGAGCAGGCATTCACGGCGCTAGGCGAGCGGCTGGTGCGCCGCGGCGTAGTTGCGGACGTGTTCATCGTCGGCGGCGCGGCGATGGCGCTCGCTTATGATGCCACACGCGCAACCCGCGACGTCGATTCGCTGTTCGTGCCTCACGGTATTGTCCTTGATGAGGCCCGCAACGTCGCGGAAGAGCTTGGCCTGCCGCGGCCCTCTCTGGCTTAATGAGCAGGCCAGCGTGTACATCTCTGGTAAGGATGACCCTGGTAAGATGCGGGTCACTGCAGCGTCGCCGACACATATCTTCGCGATGAAGGCGCTCGCAGCTAGGACACGAGATATAGACGATATCCGCCTGCTGGCAGGCATGATCGGCGTGGCCTCGGTGGAGGCGGCACTCCAGGTTTGCCGGGACTTCTTTCCTGACGAGGCTCTCTCTCCCAGAGCTGCCGCCGTCCTTGAAGAGCTATTTGGCTTACGGAAAGGTACCTGGCTCCGGAGGCCTCCGGGCCGCACTGAAATGCTAACGCAGAGAAACCCTGCTGGCAAACGTCGTGCATATGTGCGAGCAGTGGGCGGCCTCGGTGTACCGGTTGCCGTCGAAGCAGATCTCCCCGGCAAGCTGGAAGAGATCGCAGGCCAGGGCACAGAGCTGGCGGTGCGCCGCCTCGGGCTGTCCGCTGCCCATCTGCGCGGTGAGTACGGCGATCTGCTGGCGGACGAGCGGGTAGACCTGCCCCTTGGCCTGGCAGGTGCCGTACAGCTGCCACAGCTGGGCGTTGAGCGCCGTGTAGCGGGCGGTGTCGCCTGCTGCGAGGCTGCCTGTGCTGGCGCTGGCGTCGGCGGGCATGGTCACGGTGACGGCGGCGATGCTCAGCAGGCGGAGCAGCTCACGGCGGTGCATGTCGTCGGGTTCACCCATCTGGTCGAAGACGGCCGCGCTGCCGAGCGCGTCACGCGGGGCGGGAGGAGGCTTCTCGGGATCGGGGCCGGGCGTGATTAAGGTGTCCAGCTCTGCCGTCGTGACGTGCAGGGCGGCGGATAGCCGGGGCCGGATGTACGGCTGGGGATCGGTTTCCCCGCGCTCCCACCGGCCAATGGTGGTCCGGTCAACACCAAGCTCCGCGGCCAGGAGCTCCTGGCTGAAGCCAAGCGCCCTGCGCCGGCCGGCGAGGCGCTGCCGCCTGCCCGTCATGGACACCTCCGCTTGTCGGGTGCCTGCCTTCCAAGCCTACGGGGCCTTGCCTGACCAGGGCCATGGCTGCCGCGTCGATGCGTCACGGATGCCGCATCGACGCCGTAGCCCGGCACCGGCACCGGCTGGTCTGCTTGACGTAACGCTCCGCACACTGGACTTCACGAGAGGCGGTACCCGATGATGCATCAGGCGAGTGAGGCAGCCTTCGCGCCCGGCGAGACCACGGACGCCGAGACCCTGTCCAGGCTCGGGCTTCTACGGGCCGGAGAGGGCTGCGTTATCAGCCCGCTGGCGGTGTTCGTGCCGGCGGACAGCCAGGGCGTGTCCCGGCTGGTCGAGATCGGGTCCGGCTGCGTGATCGGGCCGTTCACCGTGATCCATGGCGGTGTCGTCCTTCGCGATCAGTCCAGGGTGGAGGAGCAGGCGATCGTGGGCAAGCCCGAGCAAGGGTACGCGGTCGGCCACGTCTATCTGGGAGCGGGAGCGGCCACGGTGATCGGTGAGGGCACCCTGCTCCGCGCTGGCGTGATCGCCTATGCGGGCACCGAGATCGGCACCGGCTCCGTGGTCGGGCACCACACCCTGCTCCGGTCGTTCGTCATGATCGGCGACGAGACCCAGCTCGGCCACAACCTCACCGTCGAGCGCGCCACCCGGATCGGTTCGCGCGTCCGCTGCTCTCCGGGCAGCCACATCACCAGCTCGTGCGTCCTGGCTGACCGGGTCTTCCTGGGGGCCGGGGTCCGCACGGTCAACGACCGCGCGATGATCTGGCGCGACCCGCAGCGCGCGCCCGAGCTCGTCCCGCCCTCGTTCGGGCACGCGGCCCGGGTCGGGTCCGGCTCCGTCATCCTGGGCGGGGTCAGCATCGGGGAGAATGCCCTCGTCGGCGCCGGGTCCGTCGTCACCAGGGACATTCCCCCGGGCGCGATCGCCTACGGCGTCCCGGCGCGTGTGCACGGCCAGGCGTGCCAGGCCGCGTCATGACCGCCACGGCCGGAGCCATCCGCTGGCTGGAGCCACTGCGGCCAGCCATCGCGGAGCTGGGACCGCTCGATCTGGCCAGGGCCGAGGACTTCGAGAGCGCCCTGATCCAGCTCCTGGCCACCCGCCCAGTCGGGAGGGGCGTCGACGCGGAGACCCGGAGCACGCGGCTGCGGGCCATCCGCCAGGCCCTCGCGACGGAAGGCCTGCTCGGCCTGGCAGTGCCCGCCCGGCACGGCGGATGCGGGTACCCTCCCACCCTGCAGGCCCTGCTGCAGTTCACCTGCGGCTACCACGACGTCGACCTGCGCGACTCCACCGGCCTTGGCCACGGCCGCCTCATCGCCGACCATGCCACGCCCCAGGCCCGCGATCACTGGCTGCCCCGGCTGCTCGCCGGGGCCGTGCCCGGCATCGCCATCACCGAGCAGCACGGCGGATCGCAGGTCCACGCCACCCGCACCAGCGCCCAGCCGGCCCCGGGCGGAACCTGGCGGGTCACCGGGGTCAAGACCTGGATCAGCCGGCTAACCGAGGCCGCTGCCTTCTGCGCCTTCTTCACCAGCCCGGAAGGCGGGCTGACGGCCGCCGTCATCGACGCGGGCGCGCCCGGCCTGACCCGCCGCCCGCTGGCCCCCTCCGGCCTGTCCGGCTGGGCCTGGGGAGAACTGCACCTGCACGACGTGATCGTCAGGCCCTGCGATGTCCTCGGCCAGCCAGGCGACGGCATGCGACTGGTGCGCGAGCACTTCGCCCGCTACCGGCCGCTCGTCACCGCCACCGCACTCGGCGCCGCCGCAGCCGCTCACGACGACGTGGCCGGCCTGCTCGGCCGCCGGCACCGAGCCGGAGCGATCGC
>Ga0335075_10005851_pt1 | contig 19027 bp, 23 predicted proteins | sample Lox_Sample_24_FD_206723 | JGI IMG/M metagenome (GOLD analysis project Ga0335075, IMG submission 206723) | Soil microbial communities from Loxahatchee National Wildlife Refuge, Florida, United States - Lox_Sample_2.4 | ecosystem: Environmental > Terrestrial > Soil > Wetlands | place: USA... | reverse complement strand
ACCCATCTGGGCCAGCGGCCGCGTGCCGCACCTCACAGGCCGGACACACGACCGCAATCGCACCGCATCAGAAATTCTCTCGCCACCTCCCTTGCACCAAGGGGGCCGTCCACACACGCCCTACGGGATCGCAGGGCATGACGGCCGCCCCCGTCCATCTGGCTGGCGAGCGGCTGATGCTGGACCCGGCAGGTGCGGCTTACTGGCCGGCTGGCGGGTTGCTGGCGGTCTCCGACCTGCACCTGGAGAAGGGCTCGTCCTTCGCCCGACATGGCGTGTTGCTGCCGCCCTGGGACACCAAGGCAACGCTCGACCGGCTGGTCCTGCTGATCAGGCATTGGTCTCCGCAGGTGGTGGTGGCGCTCGGCGACTCGTTCCACGATGCGGCGGGACATGGCCGGCTGCCGCCGGTCGAGGCGGCGCGCCTGCGATCGGTCGCTTCGGCACTGCGCCTTGTCTGGGTGCGCGGCAACCACGACCCGGGACCGCCCGATGGGCTGGGCGGGGAGAGCATGGAGATACTCCGCGCCGGCCCGCTGACCTTCCGCCACCAGGCAGTACGCAGCGCCGCCCCGGGCGAGATCTGCGGCCACCATCACCCGAAAGCCACCATTTCGGCCCGCGGCGGCCAGGTCAGCCGGCCCTGCTTCGTCGCCGACGCGTGCCGACTCATGCTCCCGGCGTTCGGCGCCTATGCCGGCGGGCTGGACGTCAGCGATCCGGCCATCGCCGCGCTGTTCCCCCGTGGCGGCGGGATGTTCCTGCTTGGGCGCCACAGGTTGTTCAGCTTCACCCTTGCCTCGGTGCGCCGCTAACGCATGTCACACATATGCAACCGGTCAGCGAGGCCCCCGTCCTTCTGTGGTTCCGCAACGATTTGCGGCTGGCGGACCATGCCGCCCTGAACGCTGCGACGGCGACCGGCCGGCCGGTGGTTCCGGTGTTCGTGCTCGATGAGGGCTCGGCCGGGGCTTGGGCGCCGGGTGGGGCGTCGCGCTGGTGGCTGCATCACAGCCTGGCCGCGCTGGTACGACAACTTCGCGCCCAGGGCTCGGAGCTTGTGCTGCGGCGTGGCCGCGCCGACACCGAGATCGAGCGGCTGGTCGAGGAGACCGGGGCGGCGGGCGTGTTCGCCGGCTATGCGGTCGAACCGGGGGTACGAGCGGCCGATGAGCGGGTGGCGACGATGCTGGCGGGGCGGGAGTTTGGCTTCCGGCACGTCCGCACGACCACCCTGTTCGATCCGGATGCGCTGCGGACGCACGCGGGCGGGCCGTTCGGCGTTTATTCGCCGTTCTGCCGCGCCGCTTCTACCGCGGGCGGCCCAGCGCCGCCCGCCGAAGCGGAGCGGATCCGCCCGGCCACGCTTCGACCGCCGTCGGACCGGCTTGATAATTGGAAGCTGCTTCCCGCAGATTCCGCGGAGCTGCCAGGGCTGCAAGAGACCTGGACCCCAGGCGAAGCCGGCGCCCGCGCGCGGCTGGAGGCCTTTGTTGCCGAGAAGCTGTCACGCTACATGGCGCAGCGTGACCGGCTCGGCGCCGACGGCACTTCCATGCTGTCGCCGCACCTGCATTTCGGCGAGATTTCCGCGGCGCAGGCCTGGCACGCGGCGCTTTCGGCTGGTCCCGGGCGCGGCAGCGACAAGTTTCATCGCGAACTGCTCTGGCGCGAATTCTCCATGCACCTTTTGTGGCATCACCCGGACCTGCCCGAGCAGCCGCTGCGCCCCGGCTTTGCCGGCATGCACTGGCGCCGCGATCCGGCTGGCCTCAGCGCCTGGCAGCAAGGCCGCACCGGCGTGCCGATCGTCGATGCCGGCATGCGCCAGCTTTGGCATATCGGATGGATGCACACCCGGGCGCGCATGATCGCCGCGTCGTTTCTGGTGAAACATCTGCTGATTTCCTGGCAGCTCGGCGAGGCGTGGTTTTGGGGCCGGCTGGTCGATGCCGATCTGGCCAACAACAGCGCAAGCTGGCAGTGGGTGGCCGGCTGCGGCACCGACCCCGCACCCTATTTCCGCATCTTCAACCCGGTCCTCCAGTCGAAGAAGTTTGACCCGGACGGTGCCTATATCCGGCGCTGGGTGCCGGAGCTGACCGAACTCGACGACGATTCCATTCACGCCCCGTGGGAGGCACCGGCAGCGGCACTGCAGCGTGCCGGCGTCAGGCTCGGACAGAACTATCCGCATCCAATCGTCGATCTGTCCGCCGGGCGGCAACGCGCGCTGGATGCCTACGCGGCGATGAGGCGCGGCACCGCATGACCGTGCGTACGATCCCCGCCGGCGCCGCGCTGCGCGTAGTGGGCGACGTGCACGGCGATGCGGCGGCCTTCGGCTATGCGGCGGCGACCGACCGGTTCGTCGTGCAGCTTGGCGATCTGACGGATTACGGCCCACGCAGCGCGGACGTGCTGAGCCTGATGTTCCGCCTGATCGACGAAGGGCGCGGGCTGTTCTTGCTGGGCAACCACGATCACAAGCTGGCACGCGCGCTGGCCGGCCAGCCGGTGCGGCTGGGACCGAACCTGCAGGGGACGCTGGCGCAACTCGACGCGCCGATGCGCGCCCGAACCTTGGCCGAGATCACGCGCGCGCCGGCCTGGCTGCGCCACGGCCAGGCCCTGTTCGTGCATGGCGGATTCCACACCGACATGCTGGCTGGTCCGGCGCCGGAGGTGGGGACCGAGCGCGCGAACGGCGCGGTGGCGCGGGCGCTGTTCGGCGAGCCGACCGGCCGGATGCAGCCGGACGGCTATCCGGAGCGCAGCCTGCGTTGGGTGGACCGGATCCCGCGCGGGCTCACCGTCTATTGCGGCCATGACCGGCGCAGCCTGAACGGGCGTCCCTATGTTCGCCATGGTGCGCTGGGCGGGGCGGCGGTGTTTCTCGACACCGGTGCCGGCAAGGGCGGGCATCTGTCCTGGATCGATCTGTAGGGCGGAATTCATTCCGCCACTCGCCGTGACCTCCAGTAGGACAAGACGCGTTTGGCGTGGCAAGATCGGTCCCATGCGCCAGCTTCTGCTTCTGCGTCACGCCAAGTCTTCGTGGGATGACCGGCGGCTTGCGGACCGGGACCGGCCGCTCAGTCAGCGCGGCCAGCGTAATGCGGCGATGATGCGCACCGCGATGCGCGATCTCGGACTTGCGCCCGACCTTGTGCTGGTCTCGTCGTCGCGGCGCACGATGGAGACGCTGGAGGCGCTGGAGCCGTGGGATGACGCACCGCTAATCGAGCAGGTGGACTCGCTGTATCTCGGTGGGCCGGCGCAACTTCTGGCGGTGCTGCACGAGGTCGCGGAGACGGTGCGCAGCGTGCTGCTGATCGGGCACAATCCTGGGCTGCACGAGCTGGCTTTGGCGTTGGCCGGCTCGGCGCCGCCGGCGGCCGAGGCTCGTCTGCGTGCCAAGTTCCCCACCGCGGCGCTGGCGGAGTTCACGGTGTCCGGTCTGTGGGGCGATGTGGGGCGGCAGACCACCAATCTGGTGCGGTTGGTGACACCAGCGGAGCTGCGTGAAGGCTGATACTGCTTGCGGCTGGCGGAGGGTGCGGCAGCCCGGCGCGGTCAGTGGACCAGGGCGGCGTCGGCTGCGGCGGTGCGCGCACGCAGGCGCTCATAGGCGTCGCCGCCGGTTGCCTCGTTGGACAGCGACACCAGGTCGTAACGGCTGACGATGACCAGCGGCTGCGACGCGAGACCTTCACGCGCCGGGCCGGGGCGGATGACGTCGATGTATTTCTTCAACGCCCGCTGCATCTCGAACACGATGCCGTCGAGCAATGCGGCCTCTTCGCGCAGCAGCCGGGCAAGGTCGCACAGGAACGCGTCGCCCGAGTGCGGCATTTCCACATGCTCGGCCACGCAGCCGCCGGCCAAGCCGATCCAGTGCAGCTCGGCATCGGCGAAGCTGACGTCGTGCAGGCCGGTGTCGCGCGGCTTGCCGCGGCGGGCCCGTTCCGACGCATAGAGGTAGTCGCCGCGGACCATGATGTCCTGGAAGCGCCCCGCGAACCGGCAGCCCCAGAATCCGGACGTGTTGAAGTCGACGCCCTTCCAGGTACCGGCGAAGCGGCATTGCTCGAAACGGGCATTATAAAAATTGGTTTTTGCCAGCTTCAGGCTGTCGAACACCGAGCGGCGGAACTGCGAATGGTCGGCGCCGATATGGCCGGCGCGCCAATCCGTCCGAACGAACGAGCATCCGTCGAACGCCGACCCCTGCTCGCTCACTCCGCTAAAATTGGCGGCGTCGAACTTGCAGTTAGTGAAACGCGCGGCGCGCAGCCGCAGGTTGGAACAATCCGCACCGGAAAAATCCGCGTCAGCCAGCGCAATGCCTTCGATCTGGCGCAAGGGGGCGAGCGGCGCATTGCGGAAATCCGCCAGCCCCTCCTCGGTACGCCCGAACGGCGAGCGCTCCAGCGTCGCGACGTCCTGTCCCTGCCACCGTGCCGACAATTTGCCTGCCATGCGATCACGCTCTACCAACCAACACGCGAAGCTATCACGTCGGCCGAGACCGGCCCAAGGCTCACAGCAGCAATGCTGCGAGAGCTTCGAGGACTTTCGGCAGCACCTCAGCCCCAGCCTCGCCGGCTGCTTCACCGCCGGCCGCTTCGCCCGCTGCGGCACCGCCGGCTGCCTCGCTGCCAGTCGCAGCGCCACCCTCAACCGCTGCCCCATCGCCGGCCGCGGCGTCCGGCAGTTCGCTGCCCTTGGTGACGTCGCGTGGTTCGATCGGGTCGGAAGGCTCGGTCGGATTGGCCTGCTGCGAGGCAGGCGGTGGGTCCGCGTCGCCCGGCGCCGACTTGATCGGGTCCGGCGCCTTGCCGCTGGTGTCGAGATGGATCAGGTCGTCGCCGTATTTCGCCACGTGCTTCGGGAAGGCGCCTTCCGTCGTCATATCGTAACGGACGCCGGTTTCCTGGTCGATGAAATCGGGACCGTTGTTCGGCGAACCGGTGATGCGGGTGTTGAGGTCGGGGTCGTCTTCCACGAACTGCCGCGTCAGCTTGTCGATCCGCTCGCCGCGATAGAGCGGCCGCAGCCAGGGATCCTGCTGCATCGCCGCGCGCTGCGCCGGGGTAAAGGCGTCGTTGCCCGCCGCATCGACTTCCTGCGCGGCTTCGTTGGTGTAGTGCTGCAGACGCTGCGTTACCTCGGTCTGCGTGAGCAGCTCGGGCGGACCGTCAGCCGGCTTCGGCTGCCAAGTGTGGCCAGCCGGCGTACTGCCGCTTGTCGCGGCGGCGTCGGTCAGCGCAACCTGGAACCGCGCGGCGGTATCGGCCGAGGTTGCGGGAAAATCCCAATCCGCGCTCGCGTACGGGTTCGACCGCTGACCAATGGCGTTCGGATCGAAACCGGTCCCACTCATGCTGACCACTCCGCACAACACTGGCCTGGGCATCTTGTGGCGAGCGGCCGCCGGGTAACTGTCGCGGTGCGGTTGCAGCGCGATGACAACGCACGATCTCCCCGCAACGTGACTGGAGTTGTTGCCGAGGCGCGGTTGGCCGCCTGGGCTATCCGATGCAACTACGGGACGATCTTCATGACCGGGGCGTCCTCGCCTGATCGGCGCACCAGGCCGCATTGCTGCGCCGCCCCGTTCTGCGTGCCGCGTCTGCTGATGCTCGTGATGATAGCGCTGATGTCCATTGCGGGGGGCTGATGGTCATGTCACAGTTGGCGACTTTCGCCGCTTGCTTTCGACATGCACATCGGCCCCATTGGCGACCCGTCGGGCTGGGGCCTGTCGGGGGCCCACGCCGTCAGCCCAGCGTTTCGAACTCCATTCTGCGTGCTTCCGTCACCCGCTGAGAGGCGTCGAGAATTTCCAGGGAGACCAAGTTGCCGCGTTGGTCATAGTCGAGGATTACGCCGGGCTTGTCCTCATCGCTCTCGGCTATTTCGGCACCGGCCCTGAGAATGATGCTCAGTGTGTCGGTGGCCGCATCGTAGGTCGCTTTCACGGTTCGGCCCTCCAATATTTTTCGATCTTGCTGGTTCGGTAAACTGTCACAACCTCTGCCGGTGTGCGGTCCACGTCAACGAACACGCGCACAAGGCACGTCCCGCCCGCAAATGCGATCCGAGATTGTAGCACATCGCGGCCGCGGCGGACCCGGTAGCGTCGTTCGGGCGCGGCCAGCACGCGGCGCACGACCCTTCTCGTCAATGTGGCGGCGCCGGATTTCAAAGGCGGCGTGGTCCGTGATCTGGTAGTCATCGATCGGCTCAGCGACTCCTGTCGTCATCGCGGCGCAGCTGACCGGAGGAAATTCGGACTGCGCTCGTAGTCGGCTTTGATCAGGACGTGAAGTGCGCTTGTTCGCCGACTTGCCGTAGACATGACGAGCGATGGCCGGCTGCCCCCGGCTGCGGCAACGGTCATCGGGCTTGCTCGCGCTCGCGCAGCACCGCGAAGAGCCGCGGTACCAGGGCGCCAGGGCGCGGAGGTCGGCAACCCGACCAGATGGGGCTCGATAGCGGCCGCCGCGGAACCGCGGGCGCAGGCGGGCCGACAGACGAACAAGGGTCCACATCGTTCGTTCCTCACCCCTGTCCCAACGCGATCTGCACCGCGCGCACGACGACCAGGATCGTCGCGATGGCGAGATACAGGCGCAGCACTGCCAGCCACGCGCGCTTTGCGATCGTCAGCCGCGGCCGCGGAAGCAGCCCCAGCGGCGGCATGTGCCAGCCCATACGGTCGGCATCGGTATCATCCGGCTCGATCACGTGCCCGCTCGGCCAGCGCCGGGGCAACAGCGATACGCCCGCGGCGAGTGTCAGTCCAAGTCCCGCCCCGCCGCCGAGCGTCCACAGGATCGCGGTATCGCTGATGCCGGGGAACAGCACGGCGGCGGTCAGGATCACCGACAGCACCACCAGTGCGGCAATGACCGCGCCGGTGAACAGATTGGTCGCGCGCCCGTTCACCCACGGCCCGAGCACTGCCCGATCGTTGCACAACAGCAGCAGGAACACGGTGGCGCTGGGCAGCAGCACGCCGGCCAGCGTCTGCACCGCCTCGGTGAGCAGGCCCAGCGGCGACCCTGGGATCATCACCAGCGTCGCGGCGACCGCGATGAGACCGGCATAGACCAGGTAGAATCCGATCGCGTCGGTAGGCTTGCGGTGCAACGAATGACGCACCGCCAGCACGTCGCCGATTGCATAAGCTGTGGCGAGCGATACGGCGGCGGCGCCGATGATGCTGGCATCGATCAGCGCTACGGCGAACAGGACCCCGGCGGCGGGACCGACATATTTGCCCAATCCCGTCGCGATGCCACCGGCATCGGTGAAGTTGCCGAACTCTGGCGTGTGGTCGAACGCCGCGGCGGCGAACGCCATCATCGCGATCGCGCCGATCATCACGAGCACGATGCCGATCCACAGGTCGGCGCGCTCGTATGCCATGAATCGCGGGGTGATGCGCTTGTCCACGATGTAGCTCTGCTGGAAGAAGAGTTGCCACGGCGCCACGGTGGTGCCGACGACGCCGATGATCAGCAGCATGATGTCGGAGAGCCTGCCGTCGGGCAGCACAGGGATCAGCAGGTCGCGCGTCATCGCGCCGAGCGGCGGGTGCGCCATCAGGAACACCGGCACCAGCAGCAGGCTGCCGAAACAGAGCATCAGCGCGAACCGCTCGAATCGACGGAAATTACCGGTGCCCGCGGCGGCGATGGTAAGTACGGCCGCAACTGTCACGCCGACCGGCTTGGACAGGCCGAGATAGCCCAATGCGAGGCTGATGCCGATGAATTCGGTCACGATGGTCAGCGCGTTCAGCAAGAACAGGTCAATAACGCTGAAGGCGCCCCAGAACCGGCCGAACCGTTCGAGGATGAGGCGGGCATGGCCAACCCCGGTCACGGCGCCAAGCCGCAGCACCATCTCCTGGTTCACGTACAGCACGGGCACCAGCAGCAGGAGCGTCCACAGGAGTGAGGTGCCGTAATTCTGCCCCGCCTGAGTGTAGGTGGCGAAGGCACCGGCGTCGTTGTCGCCGACCATGACGATCAGTCCAGGGCCGAGGATCGCCAGCAGCGTCGCCAGCCGATGCCGCCAGGTCAGGCGGGCCCGGAAATCGCGCTGACAGATGGTGCCGAGCGCACCCTCGATGTCGCCGATATGGGCGCTGTCGAGCACCGCACCGTGTACCGAGGGCCGGATGTCGATCATGTGCGTCATCCCTTGTTCTCCCGCGCCGTTCTGATTGGGCGCTGCTGTTTCGATCGAGACGAAAGCCGGGCGGCACGGCCTTGCCGTGCCACGGATCGGCTCAATCGGGCGGGATCGGGATGCTGGTCGGGGGCTCGATCTCCCAATGGCAAGAAAGGCGCCCGTCGGGATCCTGCAGCCAGTGGCGGAGCAGCACCGGACGCGCTGCCTGCTGTCGGCTCAGGGTCGCCTGGATGTCGTGTTTCAGCGCCGCGATGATGTTCGCCGCGCTGACAGCCCCACCGGCGGCGGGGCAAAGATCCAGAAAGGCGGCCATTGGTGCCCCCTGTAGCTCAAGCGGTTGCCCGAGCCCGGGAGGCCTGGCCGCTGGTGGCTCAGCGCATCAGCGCGGGAGCCTCAACGGTCACATGCACAGCCCGGGCGATGGTCCAACCCAATGGCGTCGCGGCAGGCGGCAAGCGCCTACTGTGACTCTCCGAGGGTTGGCTGTCAGATCGCGGGTTCATGTGATCCCTAAGTCTGGTTGCGCCGGTCCCGGCCAAGGCCGAGATCAGCAGGGCGCGCGCAAAGGCCGGCTCGCGTTCCTGCCAAGGCGACGATATACTCCTACCGGGTACCAGGTCAAGGGTCATGACAACCGCGGACGGAGAAAAAACCAAACTGCTGCAGCGGCTCAGCCGGATTCGTGGCCAGGTCGAAGCGATTCAGCGCGCGCTGGAGGGCGACGCCAGCACCTCGGCCGTTCTGCAACAGGCGACGGCCTGTCGGGGCGCGCTCGACGGATTTATTGCCCAGGTGATCGAAGATCACATCCGCGCGCGGATGGTGCAGGAGAAAGACCGGGCGGTCGCCCGCCAGGCTGCCGAGGAGCTGATCGGGATCGTCCACTCTTACCTGACGTAACGCGGGCGGTCGCAGCCCAGTGTCCTGCCGGCGCATTCATCCAAAGCGTGGAAGAGTGTCTCTCCGATCCCGTGCATTTTCCATTTCGGGCAGCCGGCCCACGTCGGCGACAAGGGAATTTCACAAACGGAGAGAGTCATGTGGGCGAGCTATGCCCCTATCCAGGAGCCGGTGACAGGCAGGGAGGAACTCGGCGACCTGACTCGTCCCGAGCACGCGCTCGCCCAGTTCTACAAGGCCCTCAACAGTCGTGACCTTGTCCTGATGGAGCAAAACTGGGACAACTCCGGCGCGGCTGCGATGGACAATCCACTCGGGGGAATCGCCAGGGGATGGTCGGAGATCCGACAGGTCTACCAGCGCCTCTTCGCGACGCGGGCGACATATTCCTTTGAATTTTGGGACTATACGTTGCATCGGAATGGCGAGGTGTTCTGGGTGGTCGGGCGCGAACGGGGGCGGCTTGACTCCGACGGGACGACACTGGCGCTCGGCATACGCACGAGCCGGCTGTTCCATCGCGTTGATGGGCGATGGCGCCAGATCCATCACCACGGTTCTATAGACGATCCGGACATGTTGGCCCGCTACCAGGCGGCCGTGGTGCGTCGGTAGCACCGGTATAGTCAAGCGGACACGGGATGCACGAGTGCGGACGGAGTTGCACCGAGAAGAAATTATGCGCTTCACCGAGGCCGCATGGTTCGTCGATCAAATATGCCCGGCGTTGTAGCCATCGATGGCATGTCAACCGGGCAAGGGGGGATACCATGCCGCTCGTTCGCATATCGCTCATCAAGGGCAAGCCGCCCACCTATATCCGCGCGGTGGCGGACGGCGTCCATCGTGCACTGCACGAGGCCTACAATGCGCCCGTCGATGACCGCTTCCAATTGATCGAACAGCGCGAGGCCGGGGAGCTGATCTATGATCCTGATTATCTTGGCATCCACCGCACGGATGACATTATCATCATCCATGTCTTCGCCGGAAATTGGCGGGATGCGGCGATGAAGCAGGCGTTCTACAATCGCGTCGTCGAGCTGCTGGCCGATGATCCAGGCATGAGGCCGCAAGACGTTCAGATCGTGATCTCTTCGAACGAGCGGGCCGACTGGTCGTTCGGAAACGGGATCGCCTCGTACGTTGCCCGGTGATCGCGTGCGGCGTGACCGCAGTCGCCCCGCGGGGTAATCGAGACTCGAGGCCGGACGGAGGGCGACCGTGGGCAAGCTCGAACTCTCGGTGGCGGTGGGCGACTATGACCGGACGCGACCGCTGGTGGACGGTGCCGTGCGGATCGACGGCGCCGATCCGGTGTTCATGCTGCTGGAACCGGAGGGATCTTCTTCCGTGCCTTTCGCTATGCCGAGTTCGACATCTGCGAGTTGTCGCTGTCCAGTTTCACGGTGAAACTGGCGCAAGGCGATAATCCGTATGTCGGCGTGCCGGTGTTCCCGTCCCGCGCGTTTCGGCACAGCTCGATCGTGATTCGCCGGGATCGCGGCATCGCCACGCCGACCGATCTGCGAGGGCGGCGGATCGGCACGCCGGAATATCAGCTCACCGCCTGCGTCTGGGCGCGGGCGCTGCTGGACGACGAATACGGGGTGAAACCGGCGGACATCACATGGGTCCGCGGCGGCCTGAGCCAGCCGGGCCGGGTGGAGAAGATCGCGCTGTCGCTGCCGCCGGAGATCAGGATCGAATCGGCGCCCGAGGGCACCACACTCAACGCCATGCTGGAGGCCGGCGACATCGACGGGATCATCGCCCCGCGCGCGCCGGCCGCGTTGGAGCACAACGCACCGACGGTCGGCTTCCTGTTCTCCGATCCGGCGGAGGCGGCTACTGCGTATTTCCGTCGGACCGGCATCTTTCCCATCATGCACCTTCTGGGCATTCGCCGCAGCCTGGCGGAGCGCCATCCATGGTTGCCCTTTGCGGTGGTGAAGGCGTTCGAGCAGGCGAAAGCAATCGCGCTCGCTAAACTTTCGGACAGCGCGGCGCCCAAGGTGACATTGCCCTTCCTTGAGGATCAGGTGAAAGCAGCACGCGCGCTGATGGGCGAGGATTTCTGGCCGTACGGTCTCGATGCGAACCGCACGGTGCTGGAGACTTTCCTGCGGCATCACCATGCGCAGGGGCTTTCGTCCCGACGAGTTGCTGTCGAGGCGTTGTTCCATCCCTCGGCACTGGAGGTTCATAAGGTTTGATTTCGTACGGCGCAGGCGGGTTCGCTGATCGACTTTCAGGGCCGACCCGGCGGCAGCTCCCAAACGATTTCGTTGAAGCCTTGGACGAGTCCCGCTGCTCCCAACCGTTCGCGCACCCGTTCCAGATCGCCGTCATCGAACCTTGTCGGGTGAGCCCAGACCAGGCTTTTTCCATCATCACCGCTCAGACGGATACCCTTGGCACGCAGCCCGTCCAGCAGCAGAAGCGCCCGGGCGATCTCGGCGGCCGGGAGGAACAGCTTCACGCCTTCTTCAATGTCGAACCACACCTCGCCCCAGGGCAGGCGCAGCAGCAGCGCCCAGTCCGGATCACCCTCCCCACCACGGGTCGGCAATCCGCCCCTCGACACGGCGCTTGTAGCCGCCATTAGCGTGTATGCGGTCCCAATAGGCCGGATCTTGGTTGTCGCAATCGGGCAGCTCGATATCGAGGCCAAGTGCGCGTGCGACAGCAGTGGCATCAGCGAAGATGTTCATGACCACCAGGTCGCCCCGCCCGGCAACGCTCGAGCCCGGCGCGAGCCCGCCGCTTGGCATTGCCTCGCCTCCATTGCTGTTGCGCGGGTTGTATCGGCACAGCAGTGTGCGGGCAATCAACGAGGCCGAATAGTTCTGGACTAAGCTTCAGGACTGTACATTTGTCTTCGACAACTCGTGAGCAGGGCCGGGTGTCAGGGCTGGACTCGCCGCAACCGCTCCGTCGGTGGCACAGTGGCCGTGATGACACTCCCCCGCACGCCCTCCTTCCGCCTCGACGGACGCCTTGCGCTGGTGACCGGCGCCGGGCGCGGCATCGGGCTCGCGGCCGCGGCGGCGCTCGCCGAGGCAGGTGCGCATGTCGTACTCGCGGCACGCACCGAAGCCGAGATCGAAGCCGCCGCCGGCGAGATCCGCACGGCCGGCGGCAGCGCCGAAGCGCTGGTCCTTGACGTGACCGATCTCCCTGCCGTGGACCGGGCCATCGCCAGCCTGCCGCCACTCGACGTGCTGGTGAACAACGCCGGGACCAACCGCCCCCGGCCCTTCCTTGACGTCACGACCGACGATTACGACACCATCATGACCCTGAACGTGCGCGCCGCCTTCTTCGTCGCCCAGGCCGCCGCCCGCCGCATGGTGCAAGCCGGCAAACGCGGCTCGATCATCCACATGTCCTCGCAGATGGGCCATGTCGGCGGCGCACTGCGCACGGTCTATTGCAGCTCCAAGCACGCGCTCGAGGGCCTCACCAAATCCATGGCGATCGAACTTGCGCCGCATGGCATTCGGGTGAACGCCATTTGCCCCACCTATATCGAGACACCGCTCACCCGCCCGTTCTGGAACGACGGCGAGTTCCACCGTGAGACGCTGCGCAAGATCAAGCTTGGCCGCCTGGGCACGGTGGAGGACCTGATGGGCGCGGTGGTATTCCTGGCCTCGGATGCCTCGGCGCTGGTCACCGGCGCATCGCTGCGCGTGGATGGCGGCTGGACCGCGGAGTAGGCGAACCATGATCCGACACCTCAAGCAGGGCCTCTCCGACGCCGATAAGTTCGAGGCCGACCGCAAGGTGCGCGCGACCGTCGAATCAATCCTGGAAGACGTCGCCGCCCGCGGCGACGCAGCGATCCGCGAGCTGTCGGTGCGGCTCGACAAATGGGACCCGCCCGACTTCCGCCTGTCGCGGGAGCAGATCGACGCCCTGATCGCCTCGCTGCCCGACCAGGTGATCGAGGACATCAAGTTCGCCCAGGCCCAGGTCCGCCGCTTCGCCGAAGCGCAACGCGCCGCACTGCGCGACATCGAGGTGGAAACACTGCCCGGCGTCCGGCTTGGCCACAAGAACATCCCGGTCGGCAGCGTCGGCTGCTACGTGCCGGGCGGGCGCTATCCGATGGTCGCCTCGGCGCATATGAGCGTGGTGACGGCGAAAGTGGCCGGTGTCCCCCGCATCATTGCCTGCACCCCGCCGCTGGCCGGCCAACCAGCAGCGGCGACGATCGCGGCCATGGCGCTCGGCGGCGCCGACGAGATCTTCGTGCTCGGCGGGGTGCAGGCGGTCGCCGCGATGGCGCTCGGCACGTCCCGCATCGCCCCGGTCGATATGCTGGTCGGCCCCGGCAACGCCTATGTCGCCGAGGCGAAGCGCCAGCTCTTCGGCCGCGTCGGCATCGACCTGCTGGCCGGCCCCACCGAGACGCTGATCATCGCCGACGAGACCGCGGATGTGGAGATGTGTGCCACCGACCTGCTCGGCCAGGCCGAGCACGGTCCCACCTCCCCGGCGATCCTGCTCACCACCGCCCCGCGCCTCGCCGATGGGATCGAGGCGGAGATCGCCCGCCAGCTCGCCCGCCTTCCCACCGCCGATATCGCCGGGGTGGCGTGGCGCGACTACGGCCAGGTCATCCTGTGCGACGCCGACCAGGAGATGGTGGAGGAAGCCGATCGCATCGCCTCGGAGCATGTGCAGGTGCTGACCCGCGAGCCGCGCTGGTTCCTCAACCGCATGCGCAACTACGGCGCGCTGTTCCTGGGCAAGGAGACGAACGTCGCCTATGGCGACAAGGTGATCGGCACCAACCACACGCTGCCGACGAAGCGCGCCGCCCGCTACACGGGCGGGTTGTGGGTCGGCAAGTTCCTGAAGACCGTGACCTATCAGGAGGTCAGCCCCGAAGCCACCGCGATGATCGGCGAATGCTGCGCGCGGCTCTGCGCGATCGAGAATTTCGCCGCCCACAAGGAGCAGGCGGAACTCCGGGTGCGCCGCTACGGCGGCCGCAACGCAGGTTAACGCTTCCTTCCCCTCACGGGAGGGGCTGGGGGCTGCCCGGCAACGGATCCGATCCACTCGGCCAGCCGCGCCATGATCGCCGTGCTGTCGCCGGCGAGATGCAGCACCTTGAGGCGGGCGGTCGCGCCGGACCGGATGCTGATATCGGCTTTGCGCAAGTCCAGCCAAGCAGCCAGACATTCGATGAGCGCCCGGTTGGCGGCTCCCTCCACCGGCGGGGTGGTCAGTCGCACGTGCAGGGCCGGACGCCCGTCACCGCCCCGAATTGTGCCGACCAGCGCGTTCCGGTCGGCTCGCGGAGCAATCCGCACGGCCAGGCGGACACCGTCCTGCTGCGCAGCAAATGGCGCTTCTTCTCCGTGGTTCAGATCTGCTCGCGCGATGGGTGGGGCGCCCTTTCAGGGGCCCTTAACGAACCGCGTGCCCCATCTACATAGAGACAGCATCGCCACGACACGACCGCAACATCAAGCTGGAAAGGATACCGCGATGAAGGCAACCCTGAACGGCCACGTGATTGCCGAGAGCAATGACGTCATCGAATCTGGCGGTTACCAATATTTTCCGCCCGGCTCCGTGCGGAGGGAATGGCTCGAGAAAACCTCCAAGACCGAATCCGATCTGGCCTGTCCCCACGGCGTGCAGTTCTACGACGTGGTGATCGACGGCGACCGCCACAAACGCGCCGCATGGTCCTATGAGGCGCCACGGCCAAGTATGCAACACCTCGGCGGCCGCTTCGGATTCTGGGAAGATGTCGCGGTCGGCTGAGAAGGACAACCGGCGCGGGCAGGAGCGAAGGTGGAACTGATGTAGCGGACTTATGTACGGTCGCGTAGCGGTTTTTGCCGTCGCGCCCCGCGAGATCACTTATTGCGATCCCTTTCCACTCGCGCTCGCGCCGGCTTTTCCCGGCCGACGCACCATATGTCCTGACATGCGTCAATTCCTGATCACGGTCGGCCTCGTCCTGCTAGGGCTCGGCATTGTCTGGCCCTGGCTCGGCCGCATCGGCCTCGGCCACCTGCCCGGCGACGTCAGCGTCCGCCGGCCCGGCTTCGCCTTCTACTTCCCGGTGGGCTCCAGCATCCTCATCTCGGTCGTGCTGTCGCTCGCGCTCACGCTGATCTTCTGGCTCTTTCGCCGCTGAGCCGCTCGCCGGTATGATGCGGTCAAACACAAGGGAGCGACAAACATGAGCGAGGAGTTGGCGACACTCGGCGGCGGCTGCTTCTGGTGCCTGGAGGCGGTGTTCAAGGACCTGCGCGGCGTGAAAAGCGTGACCTCCGGCTATGCCGGCGGCCAGGTCGGGAACCCCAGTTATAAGCAAGTCTGCACCGGCACCACCGGTCACGCCGAAGTGGTGCAGGTTAGCTTCGACCCGAACGAGATTACCTACGGCGACCTGCTGCGTGTATTCTTTGCCATCCACGACCCCACCACCAAGGACCGGCAAGGCAACGACATCGGCCCGCAGTACCGTTCCATTGTCCTGACCAGCTCGGATGCCCAACGGCAGACGGCCGAAGCGGTGATGCGTGAGATCGCCGAAGCCAGGCTATGGCCCGCTCCGCTCACGACCGAGATCAAGCCGCTCGAGGCTTTCTATCCGGCCGAGCCGGAGCATCACGACTACTTCGCCCGCAACCCGTGGAGCGGTTACTGCCAGGTCGTGGTAGCACCGAAGGTAGCAAAATTCCGCAAGCAGTTCACCGATCGGCTGAAGCGCGCGACGGCGGAGTAATATAAGCGCCGCCCTACGCCCTCAGTCGACATGCCGCCACATAGCGCCCAATGCGACCAGTCGGGTCGCGCCAAGATTGCTCTGCCGCGCGCGCCGCGCCAGACTGCTGCTCAGCCACGGCGGGACGGAGCCGGTCGATGGACCTGACCTTCACCCAGGAAGAATTCGCCTTCCGCGACGAGGCGCGCCGCTTCTTCCGCACCGAGATCCCCGAGCGCATCCGCAACAAGGTCGCCACCGGCGAGCACCTGTCGAAGGACGACATCATCGCCTCTCAGCGCATCCTCAACGCGCGCGGCTGGGCGACGCCCAACTGGCCGGTTGAGTGGGGCGGCCAACCTTGGTCGCCCGTCCAGGTCTATATGTACCAGGACGAGATGCAGCAGGCGCACGTCCCCTCACCGATCGGCTTCAACATCACCATGGTCGGCCCGGTGATCGCGGAATTCGGAAACGACGAGCAGAAGCGCCGCTTCCTGCCCCGCGCCGCCAATGCCGACGATTTCTGGTGCCAGGGCTTCTCCGAGCCGGGCTCCGGCTCCGACCTCGCCAGCCTGCGCACCCGCGCCGAACGCCGCGGCGATACCTACGTGGTCAACGGTCAGAAGATCTGGACCACGCTCGCGCAATATGCCGATTGGATCTTCTGCCTGGTGCGCACCGACCCCGCGGCCAAGAAGCAGGAGGGCATCTCGTTCCTGCTGATCGATATGAAGACGCCGGGCATCACCGTCCGCCCGATCGTCACCATCGACGGCGGCCGCGAGGTGAACGAGGTGTTCTTCGACGATGTGGTTGTGCCTGCCGAGAACCTTGTCGGACAGGAGAACAAGGGCTGGGACTACGCCAAGTTCCTGCTCGGCAACGAGCGCACCGGCATCGCACGGGTCGGCGCGTCCAAGGCACGCATCGCCCGCATCAAGCAGCTTGCGGCGCTGGAACGCATTGGCGACCAGCCGCTGATCGAGGACGCCCGCTTCCGCGAGAAGCTGGCCGAAGTCGAGGTGGAGCTGAAGGCGCTGGAAATGACCCAGCTCCGGGTCGTTGCCGATGAAAGAAAGCGCGCCAAGGGCAAGCCCAATCCGGCTTCTTCGATCCTCAAGCTGAAGGGCACGGTGATCCAGCAGCGGCTGACCGAGCTGATGATGGAAGTGGTCGGCCCTTACGTGATGCCCTACCAGCCGCCGGAGGAGGGGCAGAACGAGCCCGCGATCGGCCCCGACTGTGCTGCCGCTGCCGGCCCGACCTATTTCAACTACCGCAAGGTCTCGATCTACGGCGGTTCCAATGAGATCCAGCGCAACATCATCGCCAAGGCGATCCTCGGACTTTAAGGAAGAAGTCCAACCGCAGAGGCGCAGAGAACGCTGAGCTGGACGAAACAGGGGAAACCACAGCGTGGACTTCGACCTCACCGACGAACAGCGACTGCTGAAGGACAGCGTCGATCGGCTGATCGCCGACCGCTACGGGTTCGAGCAACGCAAGAAATACCTGGCCGAGCCGGACGGCTGGAGTCGAGACGCGTGGGCGCAATACGCCGAGCTCGGTCTGCTTGGGCTGCCCTTCGCCGAAGAGCATGGCGGGTTCGGCGGCAGTACGGTCGAGACCATGATCGTGATGGAGGCGTTCGGGCGCGGCCTGATCCTGGAACCCTATTTCGCCACTGTTGTCCTGGGCGGCGGCCTGATCCGCCGCGCCGCCAGTCCAGCGCAACAGGCCGAACTGCTGCCTCGCATCGCCCAGGGCCAAGTTAAGCTCGCCTTCGCCCATCTGGAGCGGCACTCGCGCTGGAACCTGGCGGATGTTGCCGCCACAGCGCGGCAGGACGGCGCGACCTGGGTGCTGGATGGCGCCAAGGGTGTCGTGCTGCACGGCGACTGCGCCGACCGTCTGCTGGTGACGGCGCGCGTGGCCGGTGCCCGGCAGGATCGAGATGGCGTGGGCCTGTTCCTGATCGATGCCGTCGCCCCTGGCGTGACACGGCGCGGCTATCCCACCCAGGACGGCCTGCGCGCGGCCGAGATCGAGTTCGCGGGGGCCGGCGGCGCCGTGCCGCTGGGCGAGCCGGGTCAGGCGCTGAGCGCCATCGAGTTGGTGGTGGACGAAGCAATTGCGGCGTTATGCGCCGAAGCTGTTGGCGTCATGGCGGCGATGCAGGAGATCACGCTCGATTATCTGAAGACTCGCCAGCAGTTCGGCCGCCCGATCGGTCAGTTCCAGGCGCTGCAGCACCGCGCCGTCGATCTGCTGACCGCCGTCGAACAGGCTCGCAGCATGGCGCTGTTCGCCACCATGATGTCCGGCCACTCGGACCCCACAGAACGCCGCCGCGCCATCTCTGCCGCCAAGGTACAGATCGGCCGCTCCGGCCGCCATGTGGGCCAGGAGGCGATCCAACTCCATGGCGGCATCGGGATGACCATGGAGTACAAGGTGGGCCACTATTTCAAGCGCATGACGATGATCGACCAGATGTTCGGCGACGCCGACCACCACCTGGGAACGCTGGCTCGCCTGGGCGGCTTGTTTTGAATCGCCGTCCACCCTCCCGCCCTGCGGGCGAGGCATGCGCTCGGGCTCCGACCCGAGGGTCGGTTACGAAACGAATCGGGTGAGGGTGCCGCCCGCAGAGGGGTATGTTCCCGCACCCGGCAAATGCCTCTACCATACGCTCGACCGCCGATGCCTCAGCAGAAGGGGATCTATGCCATGAACGCTACGGCCACCAAGCCGACCTACGATCGCACGGTCGAGGACCTGGGCAACATCGTCGAGCTGGGCCACGTCAACGTGACGGTGCCGGACCAGAAGCTGGCGACGTTCTTTTACATCTCCGGCCTCGGGCTGACGCGCGACCCCTATCTGATGACGGGCCTGTCGAACATGTGGGTCAATGTCGGCCGGGCGCAGTTCCACCTGCCGGCGCGGCCGCCCCAGGTTGTACGCGGCACGACCGGCCTGGTGGTGCCGGACCTCGACGCGTTGCTGCACCGGCTGCACGCGGTGCAGAAGGACCTGGAAGGCAGCAAGTTCAGCTTCCGCGAGACCAATGACGGCGTCGAGACCACCTGCCCCTGGGGCAACCGCATCCGCTGCCACGCGCCGGACGCGGCCCGTTTCGGACGCATCACGCTGGGTATGCCGTATGTGGAGTTC
>Ga0335075_10005850_pt1 | contig 19028 bp, 15 predicted proteins | sample Lox_Sample_24_FD_206723 | JGI IMG/M metagenome (GOLD analysis project Ga0335075, IMG submission 206723) | Soil microbial communities from Loxahatchee National Wildlife Refuge, Florida, United States - Lox_Sample_2.4 | ecosystem: Environmental > Terrestrial > Soil > Wetlands | place: USA... | reverse complement strand
GGACCGCGGCCGAGCACCTGCTCGCGGCCATGAACGACGCGCCGACGCACGGCGTGCACACGGTGCCCTGTCGTCTCGTGGCACGAGAGTCGACCGATCGTGGCCCGGCGCGGCACGAGTCCCTCGAAGTCCCGCTAGAGGCGTAGCGGCGTAGCGCCAGGGCTGTCAGTAGTAGATATATCCGCGCGCGCCGCCGCCGACGGCGATAGCGTCGCCGGTGATCGCCACAGAACGCGGGCTGCAGAGGAACGTGATCACGTCGGCGACTTCCTCGGCCGTGACCAGCCGACCAATAGAGATGCGGCCGGCCAGGTTGGCACGGATCACTTCCGGGGTAGTGCCGCGTGCCGCCGCCATCGCCTCAAGAGTGTCCGCAGTCCGTTCGGTGACCGTCGTCCCCGGGTGCACGACAGTCACATTGATACCCGCGGGACCGTATTCGTCGGCCAGGTTCTTGGTCATCGCCGCGACCGCGACGTTACGCACCGAACCGACCACCGATCCGGTCTGACGGGCCGCCAGACCCGAGACGTTCACGATCCGTCCCCAACCGCCAGCGGCCATTCCCGGTGCGAGCGCCCGCGCACAGCGCAGGTAGCCCTTGACCTTAATGTTGATCTGCTCTTCGAGCATGTCATCGCTCATCGGGCCGGTGTTGGCCTGGGCTGCGCAGTTGACGAGTATGTCGGCGCCACCAAGCTCCGCGCGAACCCTCTCGGCCATGGCCGCAACTGACTCGTCGTCGCCGGTATCGCAGACCACCGTTGTCACCGAGCCACCGCCCTGGCCGCCTGGGTGGACCTGCCTGACAGCCGCGTCCAGGCGCGCCTGGTCACGCGCAACGAGAGCAACCGCCGCGCCTTCGGCGATCAGCGACCGGGCGACAGCCAGCCCGATCCCCCGGCTCGCACCAGTCACTACGGCCCGCTTGTCAGCCAGCTGCAGATCCATCACACCAGTCTCTATCTTTAACTCGGGTTGGCCCACGACACCGAGGAGGCAGCCCCGAGTCTTTGACCATCCACCGCGAGCTCGCACGAAAGCTTGGCCACAATGGCTGCGCCGGGGCTTCGACTGAGGCCCGGCTAGTTCCGGTAACTAGATCTACCAGACACGGCACCTGACGCCGACTGGTCGGCGCTGCGGGCAGTCCCGTCCGGCTGGTGGCGACAAGCTGGTGCTCACTAGCTAGCGCTCACTCCTGGCCGGTGGCTACGGGCCTGTTCGGGTCGCTGGTCCACCCCGACCACGACGGCGGATATAGGACGGCGTCCAGGCCCGCTGTCTGGAGTGCGATCAGCTCGTGCGCGGCGGACACTCCGCTTCCGCAGTACACGACGATGGGTTCGCGGCCGACCAGGCCGGCCGCAGCGAACCGCTCCCTGAGCTGCTCAGCCGGCAGAAACCGCCCGTCGGGGCCGAGGTTGGCCGAAGTCGGCAGGCTGATCGCGCCGGGAATGTGGCCAGCGACCGGGTCCAACGGGTCGCTTTCGCCGCGGTACCTGTCGGGTTCGCGCGCGTCCACGAGAGCACCGGTCGCTGGCAGCGCCGCGACGTCGTCGGCCGCCGACACCCGCACCGAACCGGGCCGGACCGTGATGTCGCCGCGGTCCGGGACGACGACTTCGGTGGTCAGCTCCCCGCCTGCGGCGAGCCACGCCGACAGTCCGCCGTCGAGCACACGGACCGGAGCGTGGCCGGCCCATCGCAAGACCCACCACGCGCGGCCGGCGCTCAGCCCGCTGGCGTCGTCGTAGGCCACGACGAGCCGGCCGGTGCAGACCCCCCAGTCGCGCATCGCTTCCTGCAGCGCGTCCGGAGCGGGCAGCGGCGTGCGTCCGTCGTGCGGGCCGCCGGGTCCGGACAGCTGCGCCCGCAAGTTTACGGCGACTGCCGTAGGAATGTGCCCTTCCGCATAGTCCGACCGGAGGTCGAGCACGACCGGCGGGTCGGCCGCCGCCAGAGCGTTGCTCAGCTCGCGGGGGGTGATGAGGGGACTGTCGGCAGGCTCGGGCATCGTCATCTTTTCCGTTCAGCGGGCTGCGCGGATGAGGGCATCAGTGGGCGACGGCAGAGATCAGGTGGCGGGTGTAATCCTGCTGCGGAGTGCGCAGCACCTTTCTGGTCAGGCCCGACTCGACGATCCGCCCGCCGCTGATGATGTAGATCGCGTCGCTTATCTGGCGGACGACGGCAAGGTCGTGCGAGATGAACAGGATCGTAAGGCCGAGTTCCCGCCGCAGGTCGCCGAGCAGGTTGAGGATCTGCGCCTGCACTGACACGTCGAGGGCGGATACCGACTCGTCGCAGATGAGAAGGTCGGGCGCGGGAGCAAGTGACCGGGCGATGGCGACGCGCTGCCGCTCGCCGCCCGACAGTTCCGCCGGATAGCGGCGCGCGAACGCGGCCGGCAGGCCGACCATCTCGAGCAGTTCGCTGGCCGTACGCCGTGGCGGTTCCTGTGTGGTGCCCCGCCTTGCAGCCGTGCCCCCCCGCAGGGCTTCCGAGAGCGCCGCTCCGACCCGAAGCCGCGGGTTCAGCGCCGAATAGGGATCCTGGAAGACGACCTGGACCTGGCTCGCCGTCCGGTTGTGCCGGGTCAGTGGCGTGCCGCGGAACAGAATCTGACCGTTGTCCTGGCGTTCCAGGCCTGCGATGCATCGGGCCAGCGTCGTCTTCCCCGACCCGGACTCACCCACGATGCCGACCGACTCTCCTTCGCGTATTTCGATGCTGACCTCGCGCAGCGCCGGGCGGCCGCCGAAGGCCTTCGTCAGATCCCGGACTTCGATGACGGCCTGGACGCTCGTGTCGCGCTCCCAGCGCTCGTCAACCACAGCAGGGGCAACCTCGGTGATCGGGCCCCGGCTGACGAAGCAGGCCACCAGCCGCCCGTCGGCAACTGGTTCCAGCGGCGGCTCGGCGACCCGGCAGGCGTCGGCGGCGAACAAGCAGCGGGCCGCGAATCTGCATCCGGTCGTCTGCTCGCCAGGTTCCGGCACCCGCCCGGGGATGACCACGAGCCGCTCTAGCCGCCGGTCCATGGGTGGGTCCGACGCGCGCAGCCCGGCCGTATAGGGGTGCACCGGCGTGCCGAGAACTGCCGCCGTCGGACCCTGCTCGACGACGCTGCCCGCGTACATGACCAGCACCTGGTCGGCGACACCGCGAACCAGGCCGAGGTCGTGGGAGATCACGACCATCGCCATGCCGTGCTCGCGTTGCAGGCCGGCCAGTAGGTCGAGCACGTCGCGCTGGTTGGGCGCGTCCAGTGCGGTGGTCGGTTCGTCGGCGATGAGCAGCCGCGGGCTGGCCGCGAGCGCCGCGGCGATGGCAACCCGCTGCCGCATGCCGCCGGACAGCTCGCCTGGATACTGCCTGGCGACCGTGGCGGGCAGGTTCACTTCCTCGAGGTGCTGCATCACCTGCGCCTGGATCTCTGCTCTGGGCAGCCGGGAGTTGCGCGCCTTCGCCCGCAGCGTCCAGGCGATCTGATCGCCGCAACGGTGCATCGGGCTGAGGCTCGTGAACGGATCCTGGAGCAGGAGCGTCACCGCCGGCCCGCGCAGCCGCTGCCATGCCGCCGCCGATCCGGGCAGCACCACCTTGGTCCCGGCGATCACGACCGAGCCGGTCGCATGGAGCCCGGCGGGCAACAGCCCGCTGACAGCCTTGGCGGTCAGCGACTTGCCGGAGCCGGACTCGCCGACGATGCCGAGCGTCTGGCCGAGCGGGATTGAGAACGACAGGTTCCGCACGATCTGCCCCGCGGGGCCGGCGACGATGAGGTCGTCTGCCCGGACGTCCTCCCTGGCCTGTTCGGCGAGCTTCATCGGCCCCGGCCCTTCCCCTCACGGGAGTTCAGCGCGTCGGCAAGCAGGTTGACGGCGCATGCCACCACGACGATCAGCACAGCGGGAGTAATCGACACCAGGGGATTGCTGAACAGCACCTGCTCGCCGTCAATAAGCTGGCGGCCCCAGTTGGCCGTTCCCTCCTGAACGCCGACACCAAGGAACGACAGTGCCGACATCGCGATGATCGCGTTCGCGTAGTTAAGCAGGAAGTTGGTTCGTTCCAGCGGCCACAGATTCACCAGCAAGTGGCGGAACATGATCCGCCAGGACGACAGGTGCAGCAGCCGCGCCGCCTCGACGTACGGCTTGGTCACCTGCTCGATGACCCCCGACCGGACGATCCGGATGTCGTAGGGCGCGAAGGTGACGATCAGCAGCAGCGTGGTCCACCAGTAGCTGGCGCCGAACAGGCCCGCGACCACCACGCCAAGCAGGATCACGGGTAGCGCAAGCAGCAGGTCGGTGATCCGGCTCAGCACGAAGTCGGTCGGTCCCTGCCGGAACCCGGCCAGCAGGCCGAAGAAGGTGCCGACGATCATCGCGCCGCCGGCCACGATCAGGGGCCCGACCAGGGTCGACGCGGCGCCCGCCACGGAGATCGCGAAGACGTCCCTGCCGAGCTCGTCGGTGCCGAGCAAATGGCCAGGGCTGCCCGGCGGGAGCTTGGCTTGCAGGATATTCACCTGGGTGGCGTTGGGGAACACCAAGTGCCCGAACAGCGCCGCGAACAGTGCAAGGCCGAGGATGATCAGGCAGGTCACCAGCGTTACCGGCCGCCGGCGCTTGCGCGCGTTTGCCGCTGGCGCTGCGACCGAGGTCAGGACGTCGGCGGTCATCGGGTCAACTGCCTTCGCCAGTTGGGGTCAAGGGCCAGGTACGACAGGTCGACCGCAAGCGTCACCAGCACGATCACGGCGGCAAAGAACAGCGCCAGGAACTGCACAACGGGGAAGTCCTTGAACACGACCGAGCTCTGCAACAGGAGGCCGAGGCCGGGCAGCGTGAACACTGTCTCAACCAGGATGGTGGCACCCACGAGATAGGACAGCACCAGGCCCATCGTGGTGATCACGGGGATGATGCCGTTGCGCAGCGCCGTCGCCAGGACGCGCCGGTCGCGCAGGCCGCGGGCCCGCGCGAACGTCACATAGTCCGACTGCAGTTCGCGCACCATCGCCGTGCGGGTGAGCCGGACGATGTAGGCGCCCACCCCGACCGCGAGGGTGATCGCGGGCAGCGTGAGGTGGTACAGGGTGTCCAGGAAACCCTGGCCGGCCCCCGAGGACGGGAACCACGGCAGGTAGTACGAGAAGACGTACAGCAGGATCAGGCCGGCCGCGAAAGCCGGGGCGCTCAGGCTGACCACCGACCCGACGGAGATCAGCCGGTCGATCAGCCCGCCCGCGCGCGCCGCGGCCATGACGCCAAGCGGCACCGACACCAGCACGGCGAGCGCGAAGGCCAGACCGCACAACAACAAGGTGACGCCCACGCGCTCGGAGAACAGCTGCGCAACTGAGGTCTGATCCTCGATGGACCGGCCGAAGTTCCCCTGCACGAACCTGCCGAGCCAGTGCAGGTACTGCGTCACGAGCGGCTCGTTGAGTCCGTACTCGCGGCGGAGGGCGGCCACGAGCTTGGGGCTGGCTGGCCGGATCCCGGTGATGTTCTTGATGATGTTCCCCGGAGTCAGGTACGTCAGCAAGAACACGAGCACCGAGATCACGGCCAGCAGCACTACCGCTCCGGCCACTCGCCAGGCGACCAGCCTCGCCACGGCCGCGGCCGTGGACCGCGCCCTGGCAGGCCCGGGCGCGGGCGAGGTCGCGCCTGCGGCGGGGACCGTCATGCGCTCAGCCCTTCTGATAGATGTCGGTAGCCCATGGCGTGAAGAACGTGGCGTAGTTGTAGTTCTTGATGCCGAGGCCGTCCTTGAAGGCCATGCCGACCGGCTCCCACCACAGCGGGACGTCCAGCAGATCGGTGTCGTCGGCCAGCTTGTTCAGCTCGATGATCTCGTTGGCCCGCTGCTGCGCGCTGGTCTGCGTGTTCTCCTGTGCCAGCAGCGATTTGATCTGCGCATTGCTGTAGTAGGACGGGTTGCCAGGGCCCAGCATTGCCTCCACGTACTCGGCCATGTCCCCGGTGGCGAGTTGGTCCCACATGAAGTTCAGGCCGATCTTGGGGTTGGCGAAACTGCCGAGCCACTGGGCAATCGGCACCTCGCTGACGTTCAACTTGATGCCGATCTTGGCCAGGCTGCTCGCCAGGACCTCGGCGGCCAGCCCGAGTTGCGGCCCGTTGTTCGGGTAGGTCAGGGTCGCCGTGAACCCGTGCGGGTACTTCGACTCTGCCAGTTCTTTCTTCGCATCCGCCAGGCTGTAGGCGGGCTGCGGGATCTGGGACAGCAGGCTCGCCGCCTTGCTCGTGCTGTAGCCGCTGAGCAGGGCGACCGGCGGTGTCATCGCGGTGGCGACCTCCGAGTCACCGCCTTTGAGCGCGTCCTGCACGAATGCCTGCCGGTCGAACGCGTCGGCGATCGCCTGCCGGACGTGGATGTCGCTGAACGGCGCCACGTTCGGGTTGAAGATCAAGCCGACGTAGGACGCCTCGGGCGCGTTAGTGACGTAGAAGCCGCTCAGGCTGTTCCACTGCGGCTCTTCCGTCGGCATGACCCACAATGCCAGGTCAACGGCGCCGGACTTGGCCGCCAGGTACTCGGCGTTCTCGTCGTTGTAGAACGTGACGACGATGTTCTTGATCTTCGGGACCCCGCCCCACCAGGTGCTCACGCGGGTGAGCCAGACGCCCTCGTCAGGGACGAACTTGGTGACCTTGTACGGGCCGGTCCCAAGGATCAGGCCGGTGGCAGTGCCGAGGTCGTTCAGGTGGGCCTTGAGGTAGCTCTCCGAGCTGACCCACAGGCCGCCCGCCGTGCTGAGGCTGCCGAGGAAGCCGTTCTCCGGTGCGTCCAGCTTCACGGTCACCTGCCACTGCCCGGTCTGCGCGACGCTCTTGACGTCGCTGAGGTAGTACGCGGTCTGCGCCGAGTACTTGGGCGACTTGGCGAACTCGATGCTGTAGACGACGTCGGCGGTGGTCAGCGGCTGGCCGTTTTGGAACTTGGCGTTGTGCCGCAGGTTGAACACGTACGTGGTGGGGTCGGGTTCACTCCAGCTCGTCGCCAGCGCTGGCTTATAGGTTCCGTCACCTGCGGGCCAGACGAGGCCCTCCTGGACGAGCGCAGCGATCCAGTGGTTGACCGTGCCTTCTTGATCGCCCACGTAGAGGTTGGTACGAGATCCGGGCGCCGCCACGGTCAGCGTCTGCAGGCTGGTGGACGATGTGCCGGACGACGAGCTTGCCGACGCACCAGGGTGCGACGAACCGCACGCGGCGAGCACGAGCGAAGAAACTGCGGCGACGGCGCCGGCTGCGTACAAGCGCAGCCGGCGGCGGCCGTTGATGGTAGACATGCTGGGCGTGCCCTTCTGAACTTCAGCCTTAGCTTGCTGATGGATGAGGAAAGTGCCGCTAGGTGGCTTGTGCAGCCGCTGGGGACCGCTCGGAGGCGCCGGTGACTGATCCGCCTGTGTGCTGGAAACGGTTGGGCGGTTTGGCCAGCCCCAGGTGGTCCCGGAAGGTGCTGCCGGTGTACTCGGTCCGGTACAGACCGCGTTTTTGCAGCTCGGGAACTACCAGCTCGGTGAAGGCTTCGACGGAGCCAGGGACGAATGGCGGGAAGAGGTTGAAGCCGTCCGCGGCCTTCGTCACGAACCACTCCTCGATGTAGTCCGCCACCTCGGCCGGGTTGCCGGTGACCCCCCAGTCGTCCCGAGGACGGTGGGCCTGCCCGAGCGCGCCTTCGCGAACATCAGTCCTGCTTTCGACCACCGGCAGTAGGTCGTCGAGCCGTTCCCTGATCGCGACCGCCTCCTTGGTGGTCTCCCCGACGATGACGCTCAGTCCTGGCAGGATGTGGATCTCGTCCGGCGAGCGGCCGTACCTGGCAGCTCGCTCCTTGATGTCTGCGTAGTACTCACGGGCCTCCTCGATGTTGGGTCCCCTCGCGAAGATGACATCCGCCTCCCGCGCGCCGATGTCTCGTGAGCGGTCGGACGTGCCTGCGTGCAGCAGCACGACCTGACCCTGCGGCGGCCGGGTGACGTTGAGCGGGCCGTCCACGTCGAAAAACCGGCCGTGGTGGTTGATGGCGTGCACCTTCGACTCGATCACGGCGCGGCCGGTGTCGCGGTCCCAGACGAGAGCGTCGTCCTCCCAGCTGTCCCACAGCGCCCGCACGACGTCGACGAACTCGTCCGCCCAGTCGTAGCGCTGCTCGGCGTCCCAGTGCTCGGGCCGGCTGAAGTTGGCTGCCGCCATCGCGTCCGCGCCAGTCACCAGGTTCCACGAGGCCCGGCCGTGGCTGAGGTGATCAAGCGACGCGAACAGCCGGGCTACCGTGAACGGGTCGTAGTAAGTCGGGTTCGCGGTGATGGCGATTCCGATCTTGCTCGTGGCAGCCGCGATGGCAGCGCCCGCCGTGAACGGCTCGAGCCGGGACATCTGGGCGGGGTTGGTCTTGGCAAGCGCCGGGTCGGTCACCAGACGGTCGCCGAGGAACAGGAAGTCGAACTTAGCGTCCTCGACATGCCGGGTGACGTCCTGGATGAAGCCGATGTCATAGGCGCCGTCGGCGCGCGACCCTGGGTACCGCCAGCCGGCAGCGTGGGTGCCGGTAGCCCAGAACATGAGGCCGAGATGCAACTCGCGGCCGGCCGGGCTCGGGTCGGGGGTGGTCATAGCCGGGCTCCCTCCGCCACCGCGGACCCGGCTGTTCGCCTCGCTGCGGTTGTCCCGGCCACCGTGTTGGCGGGTCTGGTCAGGCCCAGGTGATCGCGCAGCGTTGTGCCCGTGTACTCGGTACGGAACAAGCCCCGGCGGCGTAGCTCCGGCACCACGAGCCGGATGAACTCCTCGAGCTGATCGAGCAGGAACGCCGACTGGATGTTGAACCCGTCGCACGCTCCGGCCCGCAGCCACTGCTCAAGGTAGTCCGCCACCTCAGACGGCCCGCCGACCACGACGTGCGCGCCCCAGATGTGGGCGTACAGAACGTCGCGCCACGTCAGGCCGCGACCCACCAGCCGGCCTGACCGGCTGGCCGCGGTCGCTATCAGCCGGCGGCCCTCGTCGGTCGCCGATTGCCGAACGGTCTCGTCGACCGGCTCGTCAAGGTCCGCACCCGTCACGTCGACGCCCAGGCGCTGCGATAGCGCAGCCAGGTTGCGCCTGCCGGGACCCTGATCCTCGCGCCGCGGCGGCGCACCGCCGATCGGCCAGGCGTCCGGTCCCGCGCCGCCGTACCGGATATCCTCGTCGAGCAGGATCAACGCGTTGAGCTGGTCGTAAACAGCCCTCGCCGCCTCGAGGGTCTCGGCGACGACCGGGGTCAGTCCCGGCAGCACCAGAAGCCCTTCCGGATCGCGGCCGAGAGCCGCTGCCCGGCTGCGCAGGTCGCTCGCGTACCTTACCCCGTCCTCGATCGTCGCGGCGGCACCGAAGACCACGTCGGCGTCACGCGCGGCAAGCTGCCGCGACCGATCGGAGGTGCCGGCGTGCAAAATGACGGGATGACCCTGCGGCGGCCGGGATAGATTTAGCGGCCCGCGCACCTGGAAGTAGGACCCCTCGTGTTCCACCGCGTGGATCTTGGCGCCGTCGACGAACTCACCCGTCTGCTTGTTGCGGATGAAAGCGCCGTCCTCCCAGCTGTCCCACAGGTGGACAACGAGGTCGGCGAACTCGTCGGCGCGGTCATAACGCTCGTCCGCCTCACCATGCCGGGAGCGTGAGTAGTTGCCGGCCGCCCGCGGATCCGCGCCGGTCACCAAGTTCCAGGCGGCCCGGCCGGCCGAGATGTGATCGAGCGAGGCAGTGAGCCTCGCGAGATTGAACGGCTCGTAGTAGGTCGTGTTCGCGGTGACGACGAGGCCGATCCGGCTGGTCTTGGCCGCCAGGTAACCCGCGACGGTGAACGGCTCCGGGCGGGCGAGCACGGACGTGTTCGTGTACTGGTACTCAGTGCCGGTCGCAAGCCGGTCGCCCAGGAAGAAGAAGTCGAACGCTGCGTCCTCTGCCCGACGCGCCACGTCAACGATGTAGTCGGGATCGAACGCCCGGCCGGCGGTGGCGCCGGGAAAGCGCCAGCCGGCCGGATGCGTGCCGGTCGCCCAGTACATATAGCCAAGGTGCAAGCCGCGATTAGCCCGCATGTCACAGTCCTGTTCGTCAGGGGCAACTGCCCCGCTGGGTTGCCGGCGGGCGCCGTTGCTTGCCGTCCCCCCTCGGCCATCTGAATCGGAAGCGGGCACGGCAAGGCGACGCCCGCTCGGGCGCGCTACAGATGTCCGCGCTTCATTAAGCGGACGCCAGAGGAACGGACCCGCGCAGACCTGGTCACCTGACCACGCGCCGCTTGCCGCGTGCCCGTCCACACGGCAAGTATGGGCGGCCGCTCCGGCTAAGTCAATTATTACTATCGATTTAGTCGTAAATTCTGCGGCGCCGCAATAGGTACCCGGCTCGGTGATGCATCTGGCGAGGCGGAGTGCGGTATCCGGGAGCAGCGGGGATCAACGTGATCCGCCGTCACGCGAGGACGGCTGAATATATGATCTAATCGATAGACTTACTAGGCAAATCGCGCAGACGAGACAAGGGCTGATGACCGGAACGCTTGGCATCGACGAGACCGAGGTTCTCGCGGACGAGCCAGTGACCTTCGGCGTGACGGGCTGTGCGCCAGGGGAGATCGTTGCGGTGAACCGCGCCTCGCCCCGGATCTCTTCGTCGCCGACGACCCAGCCGGCTCGTGGGGTGAGATCATCGAGTTCCTCCGCACCAGCCTGCGCGTGCCGGGAGGGCGCCGTGAAGGCGCTCGCCCGCGCGCGGATCGCGGCGCGTACCAGAGCGTTGAATCCGTCTACGTCGCAGAATTCAGGAGGTGAAGGAGCCGGTGACACAGACTGATCATCTCGGCTACCTGATTGAGGACGCGGTCAGGCTGTATCCGGACCGCCCGGTGCTCCTGCAGGACGACCACGTCATCACCTATGCCGAGCTCGATGAACGCGCAAACCGGGTGGCAGGCTGGCTGGGCGGCCGGGGTGTCGGCCCGGGCGACCGGGTCGGGCTGCTGTGGCAGAACGATATCCGGTACGTCCAGAGCTTCCTGGGTATCATGCGTGCCGGCGCCGTGGCCGTGCCGCTGAACGTGCGCCAGAACGAAGAGACGCTGGCGTACATCGTGGCTGATGCCGCTTGCGCCGGGCTCCTGGCAGGGCCGGATGAGCTGGACCGCGGCCGGGCGCTCCTGAAGCTCTCCGAGGTAGCTGGCGGCTTCGTAGCCGGCCCGGACGAACCCCTGCAGGCCGCGCCGCCGCGCGACCGTCGGCCGTATCATCCGGACGCAGTATGCATGCAGCCGTACACGTCCGGCTCGACCGGGCGCCCCAAGGGCGTGCCGCTGACGCACCGCGGGCAGCTGTGGAATGCCGATACGGTGCGCAGGTGCTATCTGTTTAACGAGACGGAACGCGCACTGCTGGCCGCGCCGTTGTTTCACAAGAACGCCGGCATGACGCTGAAATCGGTACTGCTGGCGGGCGGCGCGTGCGTTGTGCTGCCCGGCTTCGCTCCGGTCGAAGTACTGCGTGCCATCGACCGGTACAAGATCACTTATCTCAGCGGGGTGCCCGCGATGTACCGCATGCTGCTGGGCCAGGTCGAAGAGCTGCAGCGGTGCGACGTCAGCTCGGTGCGTTTCGCCACGGCAGGCTCCGCGCCCGTCACGGTTGACCTGCTCGAGGATTTCGAGCGTGTCTTCCGCGCACCGATCGCTGAGGGCTACGGGCTGACCGAGGGCGGCCCTGACGTGCTGCTGGCTCCCCGTTGGGGGATCAACAAGCTTGGCTCGCTCGGACTGCCGATCCCCGGCTGTGAGGTGCAGCTACGTGGTGAGGACGGCGTGACCGAGGTGGGCGTCGGCGAGGTCGGCGAGCTCTGGGTACGCAATCCCGGCGTCACTCCCGGTTACCACGGTCTCCCGGACGTCACCGCCGAGCGCATCAGGGACGGCTGGCTCGCGACCCGCGATCTGATGCGCCGGGACGAGGATGGCTATCACTACTTCGTCGGCCGCAGCGACGACCTGATCAATGTCGCGGGCGAGAATGTCTACCCGAAGGAGGTAGAACAACTGCTGCTGCGCCACCCTGCCGTCCGTGACGTAGCGGTCGTCGGCGGCAACCATCCGGTGAAGGGCACCGTCCCCGTTGCTTTCGTCGTCCTCAGCGAGCCGGGCGCCGTGTCCGCTGAGGAGCTGACCGCGTTTTTCCACAGCGTCGGCCCGCATTACGCGTATCCGCGAGCCATCGAGTTCGTCGATGCGCTGCCGCTAGCCGGAACTGGCAAGATCGACCGGGTCGGCCTGCAGGCCCGCGCGCAGGCGGTGGCTTCGGCGTGACCGAGATGCGAGCAGCCATCGTCGCCGAGCACGGGGGGCGCGACTCCCTCCGCTACGGCACCGCATCGGTGCCGGAACCGCCGCCGGGTTGGATGAGAGTGCGCGTGCTTGCCTGCGCCCTGAACATGCTGGACGTATTCGTGCGACGCGGCATGCCGGGCGTCCGGCTGGAGCTCCCCCACATCCCCGGCGGGGACATCGTCGGCATCGTGGACGCGCTCGGCGCCGACGCTTCCGGACCACAACCCGGAACGCAGGTCCTCGTAGACCCGATGGTGAACCATAAGGCGCTCGGCGAGGACCTGCCGGGCGGTCTCGCCGAGTACGTCGTCGCGCCCGCCGAGAACGCCATTCCGCTCAACTCGCCGGAGGCGGAAGCGCCGGCATACGCGGCACTGCCGATCGCCTACGGAACCGCGCGGCGGATGCTCGTGAGCCGGGCACAAGTCGTTGCCGGCGAGACCGTCGTCGTGCTCGGCGCCGCCGGCGGGGTCGGAGTAGCCTGCGTCCAGCTTGGCAAGCAGCTCGGCGCGCGCATAGTCGCTTGCTCGACCTCGCGGGCCAAGCTCGAGGAGCTCGCCAAGCTAGGCGCGGACGAGTTGGTGGACACCTCCGACGACGACTTCGGCGCGCAGGTCTGGCGGCTGACCGGCAAGACCGGCGCCGACGTCATCGTCGACTACCTGGGCGCTGACACCTGGCCGCAGTCGATCCGGGCACTTCGCCGTGGCGGCAGGCTCGTAACCTGTGGTGCCAGCACGGGGTTCGTAGCCCAGACGGACCTGCGCTACGTCTGGACACGTGAGCTGGCCATCCTCGGCTCGGACGGCTGGAGCCGCGACGACCTGCTCCAACTCGTTGGCCAGGTCCAGGCGGGCCGACTCGCTCCGGTCATCCATCACGTCTACCCGCTGTCTCGGGTTCGCGACGCTATTGCGGATGTCGAAGAGCGGCGCGCTGTCGGCAAGGTGATAGTGGTGCCCGATGAGTCTCAGTGAGTTGCAAGGGCTGCTGGACAGCACACCGGTTCACCGCGCTCTGCGGCTGCGGGTCGTCAGCTCGGACGAGAGCGGCCTTGTGCTGCGAGCCGATACCGGCGCCGACCATGCCGGGGCGGACGGCAGCCAGTTCCTCCACGGCGGCGTGGTAGCTACGGTTCTCGATACCTCAGCCACCTTCGCGCTCATCGCTGCGACTGGCGACGACTGGAGCACTGTGGACCTGCGGCTCGACTACCTGCGGCCCGCCGCGGCCGGCCCGCTGGAGGCTCGCGGCCATGCAATCCATGCTGGCCGCAGGCTGGGCCGCGCCACGGCAGAGCTGTTTGCCGCCGGGTCGGATCGCCTTGTCGCCTGCGCGGCCGGGACATTCGCCAGGGCGATGCAGGAGACGGGATCTGAGGCATGAGCGCAACGATCGACCACCTGGTCTATGCCTGTCCGGAGCTTGCACCGGCGGTCGACCAGATCGCAGAGATGATCGGAGTCCGGCCGGACTACGGCGGTCAGCACCTGGGTCTCGGCACCCACAATGCACTGCTTTCCCTGGGGCACCGCATCTACCTGGAGGTCATTGCCCCCGATCCCGGCCAGCCCCATCCAGCCGAACCGCTGCCGTTCGGGCTTGACGAGCTTTCCGTTCCGTCGCTGCGCGGCTGGGCGGCAGCGCCCCACGATCTTGACGCTGTCCTCCGTCGGTCGTCGGCGGCTGGCTACGACTACGGCCAGGTCGTCGCCGGCCAGCGCCGTACGGCCGACGGGCAGGAGCTCAGGTGGCGGATGACCAGTCCGCCGCGGCGCGCAGGCCTTGCGGTAACGCCGTTCCTCATCGACTGGGCGGGGGGCGCGCATCCCTCGGAGGACTCGCCCGGCGGCGCCGCGCTCGCGGAGTTCCGCCTGGTCTCGCCTGAGCCGAAGCAGCTAGCCGCCCAGCTTGACGTTCTCGGCCTGGACGTCGACGTAGACGAAGCCGACCAGCCTGCGCTCCGGGCCGTACTGACCGGACCAGAAGGCCGCCTGGTTCTGGGCAGCTAGCAAGGAGCCTGGTCAGCGGCGCCGATCAGCTGATCGACGGACAACAGCGACCAGAACCGCTGAGCCTGGCTGCCCGCAGGCCCGCCTCCCCGGCGAAGCATCAGCTGGCCCGAGCGACCTGAGGGCCGTGACGTCGGTTTCAGCGACTGCCCGGCGGCAGGACGGGCGGTCAGGCCATTAGTCTATATAATCGATAGTTAATATTGACATTATCTCACCTCCCACGTTAAAGTCCGGGACGTGAATGACGTTGCCCCTGGTTATCGCGCTGTCGGCCGCTCCGGTCTCGTTGTGTCCGAACTCGGGATCGGGGCGAGCACGTTCGGGCGCTCGGGCATGATCGCCACCAGCCAGAAGGCCGTCGACGAGATCGTGGGGCGCGCCCTCGACCTCGGCATCACCTACTTCGACATCGCGGATGTGTACGGCGACAGCCCCGGCTTGAGCGAGACGCTCCTCGGCAAAGCGCTTCGTGGACGCCGCGACGACGTCGTGCTCGGCTCCAAGTTCGGCGGATCACTCCGCGGCCTGGCAGGCAACGACTGGGGCGTCCGTGGCTCGCGGCGGTACATCCAGCGTGCCGTCGAGGGCTCACTAGCGCGGCTTCAGACCGAGTGGATCGACCTCTACCAGATCCACATGCCCGACACAGTCACGCCGATCGAAGAGACGCTGTCGGCGCTCGATGACCTCGTCGGGGACGGAAAGATCCGCTACGCCGGGAGTTCCAACTTCGCGGCATGGCAAGTGTCTGACGCCGAATATCAGGCGAGGACGGGCGGATTTACTCGCTTCATCTCGGCAACAAATGAATACAACCTCCTGTGGCGAGACGCCGAGCGCGAGCTGATTCCAGCCCTCAATGCATACGGGATTGGCTTCATCCCGTATTTTCCGTTGCAGAATGGTTTGCTTACAGGGAAGTACCGACGGGATTTCGCCCCAGCTGACGCGAAGATCACGAACCTGAAGGCGCACCTGCTCGAGCAGGCGCCGTGGGACGCGCTTGAACGTTATTCCGAGTTCGCGCGCGAGCGCGGGGTGACCGAGACCGCGCTTGCGCTGGGCTGGCTTCTCGCGCAGCCTGGCGTCGCCACGGTGATCACCGGAATCACGAGGCCAGAGCAACTGGACGCGAACCTGGCAGCGACGCGCTGGAGACCCACCACCGAAGACGTCGCAGCGCTCGGCACAATACTGCCGCGGGACCTGAGCGGCAGCCCCGGGCGCGTGACCGGCTCCGTTGCCACGGAGCGCCATCTCGGCGCCGCAGGTGCCCCAGCACAGAACAGTCCCCGGCCGCCTCAATCAGACACCTCTGCGTTGCCGAATGGAGTGACCTATGCCGCGGAGTTCTGACGGAGAGCCGAAAATGCCGCTGCACCGTTTCGCGAAGGGCACCGAGGATTCCGCGGCAGGGAGCACTGCTTCCTGATGAGCGGAAAGATCCTCACAGACAAGCCGGCGGTGCTGGTTGACGAGCCTGTCAGCTTCACCGTTTCCGGCTGCACACCCGGCGAGACAATCGTCGTGCGAGCGGCGTGGACGATTGGCGACGAGCAGGTCGAGACCGAGGCTCGGTTCGTTGCGCCACCCGACGGGATCGTCGATCCCGCGCAGCTTCCGAGCGCGGGAGGCACGTACACCGGAATCGAGCCCTACGGGCTGTGGTGGTCGATTGCGGCGCCAGAGGTGCCGGAAGACCCCGACCCCCTCGGCTCGTGGACGGTGTCGATCACTGCCGCGGGCCGAGACTGGACCGACTCGGGGATAGTCGTCCGGAGAAAGGTTGACCCGTCGGTTCGAGCGCTGCCCGTCCGGGCCGGCCGCCTTCGAGGCATCTCGTTCCTGCCCGACCGTCCGGCGCCGCTCCCGGCCATCATCGTGTTCTCGGGATCTGGCGGCGGCCTAGGCGGGGTGACATCGTCAGCAGCGCTTCTGGCCAGCCACGGATTCGCTGTGCTTGCCTTGGCCTACTTCGGGTATGACGACCTGCCGGCCGACCTCGCCGAGATCCCTCTCGAGTACTTCCTCGAAGCGATCGAGTGGCTGAAGAGCGAAGCACACCCGGCAGTGGGGAGCATCGGCGTGATGGGCGGCTCGCGAGGGGGCGAGCTCGCTCTGCTGCTCGGGTCTACTTATCCCGACGAGATCTCGGCGGTGGTAGCGAAGGTCCCGAGCGGGGTCGTGTGGAGCGGAATCAGCAAGGACCCCGCGCGGAATCCGCCCGCCTGGACATTCCGCGGGCAGCCGGTCACCCGCATGAAGGCGTATCCGAGGGACCCTGCGGGCCTGCCGGTTCGCGACGGTGGCATCGCACTGACGCCAGGGTTCGAGGCCCGCCTGGCCGCCGCGTCTGACGAGGACCTCGCCGCCGCGGAGATCCCGGTCGAGCAATGCGGCGGTCCAGTGCTGCTCCTTTCAGCGGAGGACGACGCGATGTGGCCTTCGACGGCTCTGGCGGAGATCGCCGTCCGGCGCGCCAGCAGGTACGGCACGAGACGTCCGATCCGCCACATCCGCTACCCCGACGCCGGGCACACATTCGGTACTCCCGCAGGCCTGCCGATCGCCAGGCGCGCCGTCCATCCACTTCGCGGCGAGACCTACGCCTACGGCGGCTCTCTGACCGGGAACGCGCACGCCAGCGTCGAGTCCTGGGGACAGATCCTCGACTTCTTGCGAAGCAGCCTCGCAGCTCGGGGCCCGGCGCGGCCAGTCGCGACAGGTCCTTGACGGAGCATCTGCAGGCCGAGCTGCTGTTCAGCCGCGCGGTGCAGGAGCTGTACACCGGCCAGGGTGCCACTGGCATCTCCGCTGGTGATCGCGATGCGCGGCTTCCTGCTATCTGACTGACTCATGCTCGGCTGCATGGGCATATAAACTATCTTGTCGGTAGGATAAATGGGCAAGGAGCTCGCAGTGATCGACATCGCCGTGATAGGTACGCCGTCGCTGGGCAATCGCAGCTACCTCGCGTCTGCCGCTGGCGTGGGCCTGGTTGTGGACCCGCCGCGGGACATTGACCGGGTCCTTGCGGTCGCGGCCGAACGCAACGTCACGATCACTCACGTACTGGAGACCCATCTGCACAACGACTACCTCACCGGTGGCCTTGCGCTGGCCAACCTCACCGGGGCCAGCTACTGCGTTAACGCCGCGGATCGCGTGGCGTTCGACCGGCTGGCGGTCAGCGACGGAGATCTGATTGACGTAGGCGAATGCATGCGGGTAGGCGTCATAACCACGCCTGGCCACACCTTCACCCACTTGTCGTACGTCCTGTCGGATGCCCAGACCGGCGAGACGGCCGGGGTGTTCACTGGCGGATCCCTTCTCTACGGAACAACCGGCCGGCCTGATCTGTTCGGCGAGCGGCATACCCGCGCACTCGCAGCCGCCCAGCATGCCTCGGCTCGCAACCTTGCCGCGACGCTGCCTGAATCCACGCCGCTCTACCCGACTCACGGTTTCGGTAGCTTCTGCGCTGCAGGACCGGCGGGAGCTGACTCGTCCACGATCGGGACGGAGATCCGCTCCAACCCGGCGCTTGTACTGGACCTGGAGCCGTACATGGCGGCCTTGCTGGCCGGGCTGGATGCGTATCCCGCTTATTACGCCCACATGGCTCCAGCCAACGCAGCGGGCCCGGAGGCGGCGGTGCTGAGCCCGTCCATCGGCGTCACTGCACGTGAGATCGGCCAGCGCATCGCGGCCGGTGAGTGGGTGGTCGACCTGCGCGGGCGGCGGGCGTTCGCAGCCGGCCACCTGCCCGGAACCTATGGCTTCGAGCTGTCCGACAGTTTCGCTACCTATGTCGGCTGGCTCATCCCGTGGGGCACCCCACTTACTGTGCTGGCAGATAGCCAGGACACGATTGCCCAGGCGACCCGTCAGCTGTGCCGGATCGGTATCGACAAGGTCCAGGCAGCGACGGGCTCTCCGGACCAGTGGGCCTGCGGGCTGCCGCTCGCGAGCTATGCAGTATCCGATTTCGCCGGGCTAGCGGCCGCCGGGCCGGCGGGCTCGCTCAGGGTGCTGGATGTCAGGCGGCGATCAGAGTGGGCTGCAGGCCACATTAGCGGCGCCGTGCATGTGCCACTGCACCAGCTGGCCGACCGCGTTAACACGCTGCCCGACGCGCCGCTGTGGGTGCATTGCCAGGCGGGCTACCGTGCGAGCATCGCCGCCTCGATCCTGCATGCGGCTGGCCACGAGGTCACCGCAATCGACGACAATTTCGACGCCGCCGAGCGGGCCGGCCTCACGATAGACGCGCGTTGATGATCTGGCTGCGCGTCCGGCCGGCGGTAATTAGCTAGGTTTCCGATCTGCTTTATTGACGCCAGCTATGCCGTCGTTTTGACTGACTAGTGGGAGGCAACCCCAGACCCGCGACAACAGTCCCATCGAACGAAGGCAGGAAGCGTCGTGACCAGCACGTCCACAGCATCAGTTGCGCCGGTAGCACAGTCGGTCGCCCACATCAGGCGGGAGACCGACCGGTTTGCTCAGGTCGCGGCCCGGTCGCCATTGGATGTACACGTGCCCGCGTACCCGGCGTTCACCGTGGAGACGCTGTCCGCGCACATCGGCCGCGTGCTGCGGCTG
>Ga0335075_10005849_pt1 | contig 19028 bp, 22 predicted proteins | sample Lox_Sample_24_FD_206723 | JGI IMG/M metagenome (GOLD analysis project Ga0335075, IMG submission 206723) | Soil microbial communities from Loxahatchee National Wildlife Refuge, Florida, United States - Lox_Sample_2.4 | ecosystem: Environmental > Terrestrial > Soil > Wetlands | place: USA... | reverse complement strand
CCCTCGCGCCGGGGTGACGTTCCCGGCGGCTTCGTCACGCCTCGCACCCTCGCGGTCCCGTTCCTGCACGTCAGCAGCCGCCGCTCCTCGTACGATCGCGCCGTGAGCACGGCCTATGCCCCGGGGGAGTGGAAGGACCTCTTCGTCGCGATGGCGGGCGCCTCGGCGGCGCTTGCCGGCCTCCTCTTCGTCGCCGTCTCGATCAACGTCGAGCGCATCGTCAGCTACAAGGGCCTGCCGGAGCGGGGGATGGAGACGCTGGCTCTGCTCCTCACCGTGCTGGTGGTCTCGATCGCCGGGCTGATGCCCGGCCAGAGCCATGTCGCCTTCGGCCTCGAGCTGCTGGGGATCGCCGCCGTGCTCCTGGCCACGCTCCTCGCGCTCCCGGTCACCCATGAGCTCCCCACGGATGCCGACGCGCCGCCCGCCTGGCTCGCCAGTCGCCGGCTCGTCCGCCTCACCGGCCTCGTGCTGCTGGCGCTCGCCGGCCTCTCCGATCTCCTCGCCTTCGGCGGCGGCCTCTACTGGATGGCGGCCGGGTTCGTCTTCCTCACCCTCGGCGCCGTCGCCAACGCCTGGGTCCTCCTGATCGAGATCCTGCGCTGAGTGGCCCGCCCGCCTGTGCGCTCGCTCACGCTCGGCGCGCCTCCGCGCCTGAGAGAATGTCCCGATGCGCCGCTCCGACCAACGCCGTGACGCCGTCTTCGCCAGCTACCAGCGCGACGTCACCGGCCGCCCGCTCGCCGAGCTGGTGGCCGAGGCCAAACCGCTGACCCGTGAGCTGGCCGAGGGCGTCGACGCCCACCGCGAAGAACTCGACGAGACGATCTCCGAGCACCTGCGCGGCGGCTGGACCGTCGACCGGATCGCCCCGCTCGACCTCAACGTGATGCGGGTCGCCCTGTTCGAGATCGAGGAGGGGGAGACCCCCTACGAGGTGGCGATCGACGAGGCGGTGGAGATCGCCAAGGAGTACTGCGGCGCCGACGCGCCCGCCTTCATCAACGGGGTGCTCGGGGCGATCGTCCGCGAGCGCGAGCCGGCCGGATGAGCCGCCTGCGCGAGATCGCCGAGCGCCTGCGCGAGATCGCCGCCGAGCTGGAGGGCGGGGGCGAGCTGGAGGAGGGCCGCGCCGCCGCGCTGGCCGCCGAAGCGGGGGAGCTCTCGGCCGAGGCGGTCGAGGAGACCAACCGCCGCGCCCGCGAGGCGGCCGCCGCCGATGCCGAATAGGCGCGCGCCGCGCGAGCGCCCGCCCGCGACGCCACCCGCCGACGCCCTGCACGACCTCTCCACCTCGCGGCGTTGCGAGGCAACTCCGCGCGCCGCCGTCGAGGATCGCCGCTGATGGCCGCCGCGGGCTACCCCGAAGACCTGTGCGACCTGGTCGAAGCGGCGCTCGCCGACCTGCGCTTCTCGCCCGCCGCGCGCACCACGGGCCTGGAGGAGGCGATGCGCTACTCGCTGCTCGCCGGCGGCAAGCGGGTCCGCCCGGTCCTCGCCCTCGCCACCGCCCGCTCGCTCGGCGCGCCGCCGGAGCGCTTCCTCCCGGTCGCCGCCGCGATCGAGCTGATCCACACCTACTCGCTGATCCACGACGACCTGCCGGCGATGGACGACGACGACCTCCGCCGCGGCAAGCCGACCTCGCACAAGCGCTTCGGCGAGGACGTCGCGATCCTCGCCGGCGACGGGCTCTTCGCCGAGGCCGTGCGCCTCTTCTGCGAGCAGCCCGGGGAGCCCGCCCGGGTGCTGGCGGCGCTGCGGGAGCTGGCCGCCGCGACCGGGGGCGACGGCATGGTCGGCGGCCAGTACGTGGATGTGACCGGGGCCGAGCTGGACGCCGCGGGCCTGCGCGAGCTGCACGGCCTGAAGACCGGCCGGCTGATCTCCGCCAGCGTCTGTGTGATCCCGATCCTCGAGGGAGCGGACGAAAGTGAGACAATGCGATACCGCCGTTTCGCCGACGAGCTGGGGGTGCTGTTCCAGATCGTCGACGACATCCTCGACGTGACCGAGAGCGACGAGCGGCTCGGCAAGCCACATGGAAGCGACGAGAGACATGGCAAACTCACCTACGTCAGCCTTTTCGGCCTCGACCGGGCGCGCGAGCTCGCCTCCGAGTCCCACGCCAAGGCGACCACGGCGCTGGCCCAGATCAGCGGCGAAACCGACGATCTGAGACGGGTCGCCGACTACATCTTCACCCGGCACGAATGAGCGACGAACAGAAACTCCTCGAGACGATCGACCGCCCGGCTGATCTCCACCAGCTGGACGAGGCCGAGCTGCAGCAGGTCGCGCAGGAGATGCGCACCTACATCATCGACACGATCGGCCAGATCGGCGGCCATTTCGGCGCCAACCTCGGCACCTGCGAGCTCGCCGTCGCCCTCCACAGCCTGCTCGACAGCCCCCGCGACAAGGTCCTCTGGGACGTCGGCCACCAGTCCTACCCGCACAAGATCCTCACCGGCCGACGCGACGAGCTGCCGACGATCCGCCAGTACGAGGGGCTCGCCCCGTTCTGCTCGATCGGCGAGTCCGAGCACGACATCATGGGCGCCGGCCACGCCTCGACCTCGATCGGCTACGCGGTCGGGCTGAAGGAGGCGATGCGCAAGGGAATCGGCGAGGACGGGCGGGTCGCGGCGGTGATCGGCGACGGCGCGCTGACCGGCGGCGTCGCCTACGAGGCGCTGCTCGCCGCGGGCGGCCTGCAGACGCCGATGGTCGTCGTCCTCAACGACAACGGCATGTCGATCTCGCCCAACGTCGGCGCGCTTTCGCGCTACTTCAACCGGATCCGCCTCAACCCGCGGCTCTACCACGCCCGCGAGGACTTCGAGGACCGGCTGACCAAGCTGCCGCTCGGGGTGGGCCGGCGGATCGAGCGGCTCGGCCCCGAGGTCAAGGCGGCGATCAAGGCCTACTGGGCGCCCGGCCTCTTCTTCGAGGAGCTCGACCTCGCCTACATGGGCGTGATCGACGGCCACGACGTGAAAGCGCTGCGCCGCGCCCTGACCGAGGCCTTCGAGGCCGAACGGCCGGTCGTCGTCCACATCCACACGGTCAAGGGCAAGGGCTTCGCGCCCGCCGAAGAGAACGGCCTCGCCTCGATGGAGGAGTGGCACGCGGCGAAGCCGAACTCGATCGTCAACGGCCGCCCGACGGCCGCCGAAAAGCCGGTGCCGGTGCAGGAAACCGACTCGCCGGAGGGGATCGAGCGGCTGGAGAAGCCGCCCGCGCCCGGCTCGCCGCCGCAGTACACGAAGGTCTTCGCCGCGGCGCTGGTCGCCGAGGCGGAGCGCGACGAGCGGGTGATCGGGATCACCGCGGCGATGGCGGGGGGGACCGGGCTGCAGAAGCTCGCCGACGAGCGCCCGGAGCAGTACTACGACGTCGGCATCGCCGAGCAGAACGCGGTGCTCCTGGCCTCCGGCCTGGCGCTGCAGGGGGCGAAGCCGGTCTGCGCGATCTACTCGACCTTCCTCCAGCGGGCCTTCGACCAGATCGTCCACGACGTCTGCCTGCAGGAGCTCGACGTCACCTTCGCGATGGACCGCGCCGGCCTGGTCGGCGACGACGGCCCGACCCACCACGGCGCCTTCGACATCTCCTACTTCCGCCCGATCCCGCATGTGGTGCTGATGGCCCCGCGCGACGAGGCGATGCTGGTCCACATGCTCCACACCGCGATCGCCCACGACGGCCCGGCGGCGCTGCGCTACCCGCGCGGAGCGGCCGAGGGGGTGGAGATCCCGACCGCGCCGGAGCCCCTGCCGATCGGCAAGGGCGAGGTGCTGGCGGAGGGCCGCGGCGTGGCGCTGCTCGGCTACGGCTACGGGGTGCACGTGGCGCTCGAGGCGGCGGCGATCCTCGCCGACCATGGCGTCCAGGCGACCGTCGCCGACGCCCGCTTCGCCAAGCCGCTCGACGGTGAGCTGGCGGAGGAGCTGGCGCGCGACCACGACCTGCTGGTGACGATCGAGGAGAACGTCCTCCCGGGCGGCTTCGGCGCCGCCGTGCTGGAGCACCTCGAGGACGCCTTCGCGGCCGGGCCGGGGGAGCGGGCGCGGGTGCTGCGGGTCGGCCTGCCGGACCGCTACGTCACCCACGGCAAGCCGGATCTGCTGCGCGCCGAGGCGGGATTGACCGGCCAGTCGGTGGCCGATCGGGTGCTCGCCGCCACCCCTTCCGCGCAACCGATCGCACGGTAGTCAAAATTAGGGATTGCGCGGTTTGGCGCAATCCAATAGCTTGCCGTTTGTCTCTCCGGTGAAAGGAAGAAGCCACCTGCAAAGGGAATGCTTCTGGGGGATCGCCATAGGGAGGAGAGATGCGTATCTATATATGTGTGGGTCCGCTTGGGGAAGCGGACTTCTCGCCACCCGGGAGCCTCTTCTAAGCACCCCGGGTGGCGAGGCGCACCCTGAGGCGGCGGTGGGCCAGCCTCGCTGTGTCCTCGGCCTGAGACGGCGTGGGGGCGCCTCGCTGTGTCCTCGGTCATTCGGCTCGGGTCACGCACTGTTGTGCGCTCCCCTCGCCTCATTTCCCTGCGTCCTTGCGAGGCTGGCCCACGCCGTCTCAGGGGGAGGGAGGAGTTGTTCGTGGCCCAACGCCGCCCAGGGAGCCGGTTGGTTGTGGCCCACGCCGCGCCCCAGGGGCCGTGGCACTCCCCCGGGGCCCGGTTGGTGCTTAGTCCTGGTCTTGCGTCGGCGTCTCGGCGAGGATCGCGTAGACCTTGCGGCGCGTCTCGTCGAGCAGCTCGGTGACCTGCTTGCGCTGGTCCTCGTCGCCGGCCTGGCCTACCTGGCGGACGGCGGCGAACAGCTTGCCGACCGACTCGCGGAGGGCGAGGTGGCCGGTCGGGGCTCCGGCCCGGACGGCGTCCCAGGGGGCGACGTCCTCGGCCTTCTGCTCCTGCTCGGCACGGCCCGAGTCGGTGAGGCTGAAGCGGCGTTTGCCGTCCGAGTCCTCGCCGCGGATCAGGCCCTCGTCCTCGAGCATCTGCAGGGTGGGGTAGATCGAGCCGGCGCTCGGGGTCCAGGCCCCCTCGCTGCGCTCCTCGATCTCCTTGATCATCTCGTAGCCGTGCATGGGGCGGTCGGCGAGCAGGGCGAGGACGGCGGCGCGGACGTCGCCGCGTCGCGCCCGCGGCCCCCCGCGGCCGCGCCTGGGTCCGGGCCCGAAGCCGGGACCGAAGTCGAATCCCCGCCCGCGGGCGAACTCCTCGCGGCCATGGCGCCCGGGATGGCGCGGATGGCGATGTGAGTGTCGTGAATACATAACTATGACCTTTCGTATCGAAATCTAACGCGATATATCGTAACCGATCGCAACGATATGTCAACCCGTGCGTTCGCAGTTAGCCCCGGTATGCGGTCATTTCTGCGAACGCATCGGGTGGGAGGCGCGGAAGACGCGCCCGGGGCGGGTGTCATCTGCGGTCTGGCGGGGTAAGGTCCGCGCATGAAGATCCTCTTCGCACCCGTCGGGATCGTCGCCGGGCTGGTCGCGGGATTCGCCGCCAAGAAGGCCTTCGAAAAAGCCTGGTCGGTGATCGATGACGACGACCCGCCGGAGCCCGACGTCCGCGGCGTGCCGACCGGCAAACTGATCGCCGCCCTGGCGATCGAGGGCGCGATCTTCCGCGTCACCAAAGGTCTGGTCGACCACCAGGCGCGCTCCGGCTTCGCCGGCGCGACGGGCCGCTGGCCCGGCAAGGACCCGGCCGACGAAGAGGACTAAGGGCGGGCCTAGTCCTTTTTTCGCCCTACCTGGTTTTAAGGATTTGATCGGGGGTATGACAGAGCTCTCCCCCTGCAGTTCCCTGAAGGCGTCCCTCCTGCCCCGGAGGGGCGCCTTTTCCCTTGTCGGGGGCCTGGTGAGAAAGGCCGATGCGGCCTGGTAAGAAGGGTCGATGCCGATCTTCGCCGTCACCACCGCCCTGCCCGGTCGCGCTCCGGAGATGCTCGCCGCCGCCGGCGAGGTGCGGGGTGGCCCGGTCGCCGTGCGACCGGCTCGGGCCGACCTCCTGGCGCTGGTCGAGGGCGTCGACGTCGCCCTGACGATGCTCTCCGACCGGGTCGACGAGGAATTGCTCGAGGCCGCCGGGCCGGATCTGCGGGGGGTCTGCAACGTGGCGGTCGGCTTCGACAACGTCGACCTCGCCGCCTGCGCCCGTCGCGGGGTCGCCGTCACCAACACCCCGGGCGTCCTCGACGACGCCACCGCCGACCTCGCCTTCGGCCTGATCCTCGCCGCCACCCGCCGGCTCGGCGAGGGGGAGAGGCTGATCCGGGCCGGGCGGCCGTGGCAGTGGGGGATGGGGTTCATGCTCGGCCACGATCTGCGCGGGGCGCGGCTGGGGATCCTCGGGCTGGGCGGGATCGGCTCGCGGGTCGCCCGGCGCGGCCGCGCCTTCGGCATGAACGTCGCCTACACGTCCCGGAGCGAGTCGCCGCACGCCGCCGAGCTGGGGGCGACCCGCGTCGACCTCGACGAGCTGCTCGCCACCTGCGACGTGATCAGCCTGCACGTGCCGCTGACGCCGGAGACGCACCACCTGATCGGGGCCCGCGAGCTCGGTCTGATGAAGCCGACGGCGACCCTGGTCAACACCGCCCGCGGCGCCGTGGTCGACGAAGCGGCGCTGGCCGCGGCGCTGAAGGAGGGCGTGATCACCGCCGCCGGCCTCGACGTCTTCGAAGACGAGCCGCACGTCCATCCCGGGCTGCTCGAGCTGGAGAACGTGGTCCTGGTCCCGCACCTCGGCTCGGCGACGGTCGAGACCCGCGCCGCGATGGCCGAGCTCGCCGCCCGCAACGCGATCGCCCTCGCCGCCGGCGACGAGCCCCCGACGCCCGTCCCGCTCCCCTCCGCCTAGTCGGCGGCGCGCTCGTCGGGCTCCTCGACCCACCTCACCAGGGCGCGCAGGACGCCCTCGCAGCGGCGGGAGATCCGCTCGTCGGTGAGGCCGGCGACGGCGACGCTGGCGATCTGCAGCTCGGTCAGGGTGTGGGGCTGCTCGGCGGCGCGGTGCTCCTGGCCAAGGCGCACCAGCCAGCGCCGCGCCGCCGCCTCGAAGCGCCTGTCGCCCGTCCGGGCCAGCAGGATCAGCAGCTCCAGCGCGCAATGGAGGCTGACCGGCCCGCTCTTCGCCATCTCCCGCGCCGCCCGCGAGGCCGCGCCGAGGTCGCGCCGCTGCACCGCGGCGTTGAAGCGACCCAAGGCTTCCGAGTGAGAGGCCACGAACATATGTTCGCATCGACTTCAGGGAAATGTGTATTCAGAGCACGTACAACCCGCCAAATGGCCGTGCTATGCGAATCCGCGTGCGGGTTCTGTGCGGCCTTCAACGCGTTGAGAGCGGAATCCACCCCCAGGTGAAGGGAATCCCCTTCGCGCCTCGCTACCCTTGGCTCAGATGAGCCCTGCGAGGAAACGCCCCGAGAAGACCGAGCCGACGCCCCCCAAGGAGGACGTCAGGCAGGACCCGAAGCACAACGAGGCCGACTTCCTGCGCGACCTTGAGAAGGTGACGACCAACCGCGCTAGGAAGAAGCTCGGGCTACCTTCTCGACGCGGTTGAGCATCGCCCAGAACATCGGTTCCTTGGAGTGCCGGCGGTTGTAGCGGAACGCGTACTCGTCCAGATAGGCCTGTAGGTACTCGGTCGAGATGGCGTGGTAGACGCCGCGGACGCCGTTCTTGAACAGGCCGAAGAAGCCCTCGACCGTCTGCGTATGGGTCTCCCCGATCGCGTAGACGTTGGCTTTGTGCTTGATCCTGCTGTGGCCCTTGTACTCCTTGCCGATGGCGTCGTAGGCGTTGTACTCGTCGGTGAAGAGCATCGATGAGGGAAGGACGTGTTCGCGCACCACGTGGTTGATCGTCCGACCACCACGATCCGGTGCGACCAGCGGCCGCACACGACCGCCGCGCTCGACCATCGCGATGATCGTCGGCCGGTGACTTTTCTTCGCAAGCACCTGCTGGCGCGTTTCATTGGCGCGGGCGCGGCCACCGTAGGCCGACTCGTCAACCTCGACCTTGCCCTCAAGCGGCCCCTCGTCATCGTCGGCCAGGAGGGACCTGATCTGCTTGAACATGCGGTGCGCGGTCTTGTAGGTGACGCCGATTTCTCGCTCAAGCTGCTTGGCGCTGATGCCGCAGCGGGTCGATGACATGAGGTAGACCGCGTAAAACCAAAGTTGCAGGCTGACCGTGGACTTGTGAAAGATCGTCCCCGCCGTGGGGTAGACGTGATGGCCGCAGAACTGGCATGAATAGGCCGAGCGGCCCTTGATGCGGTGGAACTTGCTCTCCTTGCCGCAGCCGGGACACTCGGTGCCGTCGGCAAAGAAGCGCTCCTTCAGGTACTCAAGACAGGCGGCGTTGTCGGGGAACAGCTCAAGGAACCGGGAATAGGTCATCTGGCTTTCGCTCGACGGCGAAAGCTCCACTGAATCTCGGCTCCGTGCTGCCATGTCGGGCATGATACCAGACACACGTAGGAAACGTCCCTGCTCTGGCGTGGCCTTTGGGGAGCACTTGGCCGCCCTCGCTCGCCTAGGACAAACGAAAAGGGCCGAAGCGGGGTATGGACGCCCTCGCTCCGGCCACGTCTCGCTCTACCGAGACGAAGACCATTGTACCCCTATATTCGGCGGCGTAAAGCCAAATCTTTTACAAACTCCCGTGTTCGTGAGACGGACTGGACAAGCGGCAGTGTCACCGGTTGCTTGTCCTCCTTGCAAAGACGCCGCTGGCCGGCCTACACTGTCGAAGACGGCCGTGGGACAAGAGCCTCGACCGTCTTAACCAAACATCGCTCTACCGCAATCTGGAGGTCCATTTTCATGGAGGCTTCGACTACCGAGACGGCCCGGCCGCCCTGGGGGGGTTTTCAGACCTTCCAGAATTTTCTGAATCAGCTTCATGAGGACCGCCCGGTCCCGCAGGTTCTGGATCGGGCGGTGATGACCGGGCGGGGCGGCTCGACGCGCACCGAGCTTTATGTCGCGCTCCGCTTCCTCGGACTGATGGACGAGGACAAGAAACCGACCCCGGCCCTCCTCGGTCTCGCCGAGGACCCCTCGGCCGAGAACTTCCGCCCGTTCGTGGAGGAGCGCTACAAGCCGCTGATCGACCTCAACCTCCTGACGGCCACCCCGAACCAGGTTGAAGATGTGCTGGCGCAGCTTGGGGCCTCGCCGAGCACCGTCCCGCGAGCGCGGACCTTCTTCCTGAAGGCGGCAGAACACGTCGGCATCGAGGTCGGGAAAACGCTCCAGACGGCACCCACTCCGCCGGCGCGCAAAACGCGCCGTAAATCCCGCAAGGCGGCCCAGCCCGAGGAGGCGCCCCCACCGCCGCCACCGTCGAGCACGTTGCCGACGATCGTCAAAGGACTTGTGGAGCGACTGCCGGCCGATGGCGAGACGTGGAACGCGGAGGACGCCGAGCAATGGCTCGCCCTCGCGCGTCCGGCGCTCGCCTTCTCATACGGCTTCAACTACGAGAAGGCCAACGATGCCTAGGTCTTGATGGTCGACCCGCCCTTTAGTGGCGCTCCGAGAGGGGCATGCCGGGCGCGGCGGGCGACTTAAAACCCCCGCGCCGGTCGCAGACTTTGACGAGCAGCGACCGGCGCGGGCCGGGTACCAAATACAGGTACAGGGTACACAACGAAGATGAAGATCCCGCCTCGGTGCGCCGGGGCGGGATTCTTCGTTCTCAGGGCCGCAGACCCTTAGGCCGCAGACCCTTAAGTAGAGCGCCCGGATCTACCTCCAGGGCGTCGGCCAGCCTCAACAGCGTGTCCAGCCTCGGCGCGCGGATTCCCTTTTCGATCAGCCGCAGGGTGTCCGCGCCTATGTCGGCCCTTCTGGCGAGCGCCGCCCGCGCGAGCCTCCTTTCCCGACGCAGCTTGATGATGTTGTCGCTGAACCGCTCGGCGTCCTGCTCGGTCAGGGTCATGGACGCAGCCCTTTCAGTAGCTCACACGGATCGACGCCGAGCCCGTCGGCGAGGGCAAGGATCGTCGCGAGGCGCGGCGAGCGCTTGCCCAACTCGATTTTGCCTACGCCGTCCAAGCTGATCGCAGACCTCACGGCCAACTCTGCCTGCGAGTAGCCGCGCCGGCGCCGGATGAGGAAGAGGTTGCGGCCGAACAGCTTCGCGTCCCGGTCTTCGCGCGTCATGACTCGTCCTCGGTGAGGATGAACAGCCCCGGCTCGCCCCTGACGGCAGGCATCCACCTGATCGGCCCCAGCAACTCGCCGGCGGTCAGGTCGACCGCCCCGGCGAGCCTGACCAGACTCTCAAGCATCGGCATCCGCCTGCCCGACTCATAGAGGGTCATCTGCGTGCGGTGGACTTCGGCGCGCTCGGCGACGGTCTCCTGCGTGATGCGGCCGCAGTTGAACCGGGCCACGATCAGGCGCTCGCCGAACGCCTCGGTGAGGTCGCTCATTGCGGCGCCTCTCCGACCTCATGGGCGTAGCGCCCCGATGCCGTCGCGGCGAAGAAATCGCCCTTGACCTTCACCGCCAAGCCACGGGCGACGAGGCGCGACACCGCGTCTTCGGCATCGAGGTTGCCGTCGAACTCGCGACGAAGCTCCGCTTTCGTCCACGGCCCCGGCTCCTCGCACATCGTCTGGAGCACGAGACTGTCGATCCCCTCCGCGTACGTCATCTGCACCGCCTTCGGTCGCAGCGTCCCGTCCGGGGATGCCGCTGTTCAGGACGGCTCAGAACCTAGAAATCCCCTGCAAATCGGGGTACGTGCTTTGAAGACATACTTCCCCGACTTCAAGTAGGTTCGCTCAAGACGACTTCAGCGACGAGAGGAGAGCGATGACGACGCGCGCGGACTTCACCGAGCAGGAGTGGGACACGGTCCTCGAGGGCCCCACCAGCGCCGGGATGATCGTCATCATGGCCGAGCGCGGCGGCACCTTCCGCGAGACCTTCGCGATGGCCAAGGCCTACGCCGAGGCGCGCCAGGAGCACGGCGCCTCCGAGCTGCTCGACGAGATCGTCACCCACAAGCCGGAGACCGACCGCACCCGCGCCCACTCGCCGGAGGAGATGCGCGAGCACGGTCTGCAGAACGTCCGCGACGCGGTCGCCCTGGTCGCCGACAAGGCGACGCCGGCCGAGCTCGGCGACTACCGCCTCTTCGTCGTCACCCTGGCCAAGAAGGTCGCCGCGGCGAAGAAGGAGAAGGGCTCCGCGGACGGCGTCAGCGCGGCCGAGGCGCAGGCGATCGGCGAGATCGAAGGAGCCCTCGGCGTCTCCTGACGCCGGCCGGAGCACCGCGATGGCCGGCCCCGAGGTCCTCGACAAGAAGGGCTACAAGAAGGAGCTCCGCCGCCTGCAGATCGAGCTGGTGCGGCTGCAGGAATGGATCGTCCACGAGGGCCTCAAGGTGGTCGTCCTCTTCGAGGGCCGCGACACCGCCGGCAAGGGCGGCACGATCCGCCGGATCACCGAACGGACCAACCCGCGGGTGATCCACAACGTCGCCCTCGGCACGCCGAGCGACCGCGAGAAAACCCAGTGGTACTTCCAGCGCTACGTCGCCCGGCTGCCCGCGGCGGGCGAGATGGTCCTCTTCGACCGCTCCTGGTACAACCGCGCCGGGGTCGAGCGGGTGATGGGCTTCTGCACCAACGAGGAGTACGAGGAGTTCATGCACTCCTGCCCGCGTTTCGAGCGGATCATCCAGCGTTCCGGGATCATCCTGATCAAGTATTGGCTCTCGGTCTCCGACGACGAGCAGGAGCGCCGCTTCCAGGCCCGTCTCGACAACCCGCTGAAGCGCTGGAAGCTCTCGCCGACCGACCTCGAGGCGCGCGCCCGCTGGGTCGACTACGCCGAAGCGAAGGACGAGATGCTCGCCCGCACCGACACCGAGCACTCACCGTGGTTCGTGGTCGAGTCCGACGACAAGCGCTCCACCCGGCTGAACCTGATCAGCCACCTGCTCGAACAGATCCCCTACCGGCGGATCGACCAGGAGCGGGTCACCCTGCCGCCGCGCCAGCAGCGCCACTACGAGCGCCCGCCTAGGTCGAGCGAGAAAGAGGTGCCGGAACGGTTTCGCGTGGAGTAGCGGCCGGGTGCGGGTCGCGCCGCGGGCTCGGCAGCGGCCGGGCCTGGCCGCCGTGCGGGCCGCGCCGCCGCGGCTTGCGCGGATCGCCGGGCTCGGGCAGTCGCGGCGGCATCTTGCGGGCGACCTCGGCCGAAGGTCCGTCGCTCGCCTTCGGTTCCTTCATCAGCCAGTAGACGAACGCCCAGAGCCCGAGGATCGGGATCTTCATCGCCAGGATGAGCAAGATGACCGGTAGAACCCCCACGGGGACAGTGTAGGTACCCCCGGCACCGGTGCGTTCGCACTTCTCCTCGCTATGCGGTGATTTCTGCGAACTCACCCGGGTGGGGAGGTGCCGGGGACGGCGGGATCGGCGCCCGCACGCCGGTCGAGGGCCGCGACGACGCGCAGGGCCGCCGCGAGCAGGACGATCGCCACCGCCGAGCCGATCAGCCAGGCGCCGATCATGCCGCCGGTCGGGGTGGCGATTTCGAAGAATTCACGCGCTATCGGGATCGCGCAGGCGCCGAAGAAGAGCAGCGCCATCGCCGCGCAGAGCGCCCCCACCACCAGCCGCCGCGTCCCCGGCTGGTCCTCCAGCGCGAAGACGATCGCGAGGCCGGCGACGACCACCGTCGCCGCGGTAGCCGAGCGCGCCTGGGTGAGGTCGTCGGTGAGCCGGTGGCGGGCGAGCAGGTAGGTGGTGAGGATGCCGAGCCCGCACGCCAGCCCGGCCGGGATCGAGAAGCGGGCGATCGCCCGCAGGAAGCCCTCCGGCCGCCACGGCCCGCTCGACGGGGCGAGCGCCAGCAGGAACGCCGGGATCCCGATCGTGAAGGTCGAGGTGAGCGTGAACTGGCGCGGCAGCATCGGGAAGACGCCGCTCGGGATCGCGATCACCAGCACCAGGAAGGCGGTGAAGATCGCCTTCGAGACGAAGAGGCGCGCCACCCGCTGGATGTTGCGCAGGATCTGGCGCCCTTCGCCGACCATCGGCGGCACCTCGCCGAATTCGCCGGACACCAGCACCAGGTCCGAGACCGAGCGGGCCATCTGGGTGCCGCTGCCCTGGGCGATCGCCAGCCGCGCCCGCTTCAGCGCCGGGACGTCGTTGACCCCGTCGCCGAGCATGCCGACGTATTCGCCGCCCTCGCTCAGCACCCGCACGACCCGCGCCTTGTCCTCGGGCGAGATGCGGCCGATCGCCGGCGCGGCGCGCACCGCCGCGAGCAGCTCGGCGTCGTCCTCGGGCAGCCGGCGCCCGTCGAGCGCCGGGCCACTCGCCTCGATCCCGAGGTCCCGCGCGATCGCCCCCACCGTCGCCGGGTTGTCGCCGGAGAGCACCTTCAGGGCGACGTCCTCGCGGGCGAAGAAGGCGATCGTTTCGCCGGCCTCGGCGCGCAGCTCCTCGGCGAGGACGACGATCCCGAGCGGCCGCAGCGGCGCGGTCAGCTCGACCTCGGGCCCGGCCTCCGGCAGCGGCGCGCCGTAGGAGGCGAGCGCGAGCACGCGCCGGCCCGAGGCCGCCTCCGCCGCGGCGCGGTCGCGCAGCGCCTGGTCCGGCGGCGCCGCGCCGGCGCCGGACGAGGCACCGTCGGCGGCACCCCCTGCCGTCCCCTCGAGCAGCGCCTCCGGGGCGCCCAGCACCAGCCGGCGCCCGCCGATCTCGAGCGCGCTCCAGCGCCGCCGCGAGGAGAAGGGGATGACCGCGGTCGGCTTCCCTGACGCGGCGCCGGTGGCTTCGCCCGCGCCACGCTCACCGCCGGTGCCACCGCTCTCGCCCTCCGCGCCACCATCCACGTCGTCCCCCTCGCCGCCGCGACCGTCCGCACCAGCACCACCCGCCCGGCCGCCCAGCCCCGCGGCGTGGATCGCCTCCAAGGTCGTGTTGCGGGTCGGCGCGCCCGCCGCGTAGGCGCCGAAGGCCGCCGCCAGGTCGTCCTCGGCCTCCCCGGCCGCCGGGATCAGCCCGACCACCCGCAGCGAGGCCTCGGTCAGCGTCCCGGTCTTGTCCGTGCACATCACCGAGACCGAGGCCAGCGACTCGACCGCGTTCAGCTGCTGGGCGAGGATCCCGTGCCGGGCCATCTTCGCCGCCGTCACCGCCGCGGTCAGCGAGACCAGCAGGATCAGCCCCTCGGGGACGATGTTGACGATCCCGGCGGTGAGCGTCTCGACCGCCTCGGCCTGGCTCACGTTGCGCAGCGCCAGCGAGACCCCGAGCCCGACCGCCAGCGGCACCATCAAGCCGACCATGATGATCAGCAGGCGGTCCATCGCCTTCTCCAGCGGCGAGCGCGGATGACGGAAGGCGCGCGCGGTCGCGGTCACCTTGGCGGCGTGGCTGTCGGCGCCGACCGCGATCGCCTCGAAGTCCCCCTCGCCCTCGACCGCGAAGGAGCCGGAGAGCACTTCGTCGCCGACCCGCCGCACCACCGGCTCGGACTCGCCGGTCAGGTCGGACTCGTCGAGCGCCAGCCCGTCGGCCCGCACCAGGGTGCCGTCGGCGGGGATCTGGTCGCCGCTCGCGACCCGCACCAGGTCGCCGACCACGACCTCCTCGACCGCCACCTGGCGCGGCGCCCCGTCGCGGACCACCGTCGCCTTCGCCACCACCAGCGCGGCCAGCTTGTCCAGCGTGCGCTTGGCGCGCACCTCCTGGAAGGTCCCGATCGCGACGTTGGCGACGAGGATGCCGAGGAAGAGCGCGTCCTTGGGATTGCCGAAGATGATCGTCGCGATCCCGAACCCGGCGAGGATCGCGTTGAACACCGTGAAGGTGTTGGCGATCGCGATCGAGGCGTAGGAGCGGCTGGTCGGCGGCTCGTGCGGCGTCCCGGCCTCGCGCAGGCGCCGCGCCGCCTCTGACTCGCTCAGTCCGGTGACGGCAGCGGCCTCCATCGAGGCCGCAACCCTAGTTGCCGGGAAGGCCGAAGCACCCCGGCGCCCCTCACCGGACTCGAGGGGCGCCGGGCGTGATGGGTGGCTTCGGAGGGGGGCGCGTCCCTGGGCACGCCCACCGTCTAGCCCGCCGAGCCGGCGGGGCGTTCGGCGAGGGTCACGCTCACCGACGCGGTCTGGCCTTCGCGGATCACGGTCAGTTCGACCTTTTCACCCGCGTGGGCGTCGGAGATCTGTTCGACCAGCGCTTCGGTCGAGGCGATCGGTTCCCCGTCGACGGCGGTGATGATGTCGCCGCCGAGGCCGAATTCGGTCCCTTCGACGCTCGCCGCAGTGGTCGCTCCCTGGATCCCGGCGGCCGCTGCCGGCCCGCCTTCCTCGACCTGCTGCACGAGCACACCTTCTTCGACCGGCAGGTTGAAGGCCTGCGCGAGTTCGGGGGTGATCGTCGCCCCGCTGATCCCGAGGAAGCCGTGTTCGTCGGCGGTCCCGGACTCGAGCTGGGCGATCTCTTCCTTCGCCGTGTTGATCGGGATCGCGAAGCCGATGCCGACGTTGCCCTCCGAGCCGGAGCCGCCGGTGGCGATCTGCGAGTTGATCCCGATCACTTCGCCCGCCGCGTTGATCAGCGGCCCGCCCGAGTTGCCCGGGTTGATCGCCGCGTCGGTCTGGATCACGTGGTCGATCGTCACCCCGTCGGGCGCCTGGATTTCACGCTGCAGGGCGGAGACGATGCCGCTGGTCACGGTCCGCTGCAGGTCGAACGGGTTGCCGATCGCGACCACCGGGTCGCCGACTTCGACCTGGTCGGAGTCACCCAGCGTCAGCGGGTGGAGCTTCGACGCCGGAGCTTCGACCTTCAGCAGCGCGAGGTCGGAGTTCGGTTCCGTGCCGACCACCGTCGCCGGGTACATCTGACCTTCCGATTCGAGCGAGACGGTGACTTCGCTCGCCCCTTCGATCACGTGGTTGTTGGTGAGGACGTGGCCTTCGTCGTCGAGGACGACGCCGGAGCCGGAGGCGACGCCTTCGGCGAGCTTCGATTCGATGAAGGCGACGCCGTTCGCGTCGGCCTTGTAGATCTGGTTGATGGTGTTGCCGCTCGCTTCGCCCTTGGTGACGGCGGCGGCCGGGGTGGCGCCGGAGGCGACGACGCCGCCGCTCCGGGTAGAAGTTGAACCGCCGCCGGTCGAGACAAGCCCGGTCGCGAGTGCGAGCAGGCCGGCGACCGCGACGATCGCCCCGCCCAGGAGGGCGGAGCCGAACGCGTGACTTCTCTTTCGCTGAAGCATGGGAGCCAGGTTGGCGCCCGCGGCTCGGCGCTCCCTAAACGAGCGTGAACAACTTCCTAAAGAGTTGCCAAGGGATTTCTAAAGAGGCGGACCGCGGCGGCAGCGGGGGCGCCGAAACGCGCGAAAGCGGTTCGGTCCCTAATCTTTCGGTCCCGAATGTCTGAGCGAATCGAGCCCTACGTCTGGAAGATCGCCGGCGTCGTGATCCTCGGGATGACGATGTCGATCCTCGACACGACGATCGTCAACGTCGCGCTCGACACCCTCGGCCGCGACCTGCACAGCACGATCGCCCAGATCCAGTGGGTCGCCACCGGCTACCTGCTGGCACTCGCCGCGGTGATCCCGCTGACCGGCTGGGCGGCGCGGCGCTTCGGCGCCAAGCGCGTCTACCTCGCCTCGATCGGCCTCTTCACCCTCGGCTCGGCGCTCTGCGGCCTGGCCGAATCGAGCACCTCGCTGATCCTCTTCCGCGTCCTCCAGGGGGTCGGCGGCGGGATGATCATGCCGGTCGCCCAGATGATCATGGCCGAGGTCGCCGGGCCGAAGCGGATGGGCCGGGTGATGGGGATCGTGGTGATGCCGGCGATGCTGGCGCCGATCCTCGGCCCGGTGGTCGGCGGCCTGATCCTGCAGAACCTGCACTGGTCCTGGATCTTCTTCGTCAACGTGCCGATCGGCATCGTCGCCGGGATCCTCGGCTGGCGGCTGTTGCCGCACTCCGACCTCGGCGAGGCGGGCAAGCTCGATTGGCTCGGCCTGCTCCTGCTCGCCACCAGCATGCCGCTGATCGTCTACGGGCTGTCGGAGATCGCGACGCGGGAAAGCTTCACCGCGCCGACCGTGGTCTGGCCGATCCTCGGCGGCCTGCTGCTGACCGTCGTCTTCGGCCGACACGCGCTGCGCGCCGAGCGGCCGCTGCTCGACGTCCGCCTCTACGCCAACCGGATCTTCGCCGCCGCCTCGCTCACCACCTTCGGCCTCGGCGCCGCGCTCTTCGGGGCGATGATCCTGGTGCCGCTCTACTACCAGCAGGTCCGCGGCGAGAGCGTCATCCTCACCGGCCTCCTGGTCGGCCCGCAGGGGCTCGGCATGTTGCTGGTGGCCCCCTGGATCGCCCGCATGACCGACCGCTTCGGCGGCGGCCGCGTCGCCTTCGTCGGCGTCTCGGTGCTGACGATCAGCTCGCTGCCGCTCGCCTTCATCGGCGCCGACACCTCGATCGCCTTCATCTCCCTGGTGCTCTTCGTCCGCGGGGTCGGCATCGGGCTCTCCTTCATCCCGACGACGACGGTCGCCTTCGCGGCGCTGCGCACCGACCAGCTCTCCGACGCGACCCCGCAGATGAACGTGCTGCAGCGGGTCGGCGGCGCGATCGGGACCGCCGTCCTCGCGGTGGTCCTGCAGCGGGCGAGCGACGGTGCCCACGGGCCGGCCGAGCTCGCCGACGCCTTCGGCACCGCCTACTGGTGGGCGCTCGGGATCTGCGCCGCCTCGCTGATCCCGGTGCTCGTCCTGCTTCGCGCCGAGGGCCCGCGCGGCGCCGCGCCGACCGCGGCCGAGGCGGAGGAGGTCGAGATCGCCGAGGAGTTCGTGGAGCCGCTCGGTGCCTGAGCTCGCCTCCCGCCGGGGGGCGGGGGAGAAGCGCGCCGAGCAGGCCGGCCGCGAGGAGGCGATCACCGAGCTCGGCGTCGCCTTCCGCCGCGCCTTCCGCAGCCTGCGCAGCATGCGCGGCCGCGACACCCACCGCGGCGAGGAGATCGGCCACGCCCAGTTCGAGCTGCTGGTCGAGCTCTGCGTCCGCGGCCCCCTGCACGCCGGGGAACTGGCCGAGGTGGTGGGGGCGAGCGCCGCCACCGTCTCCGGCATGCTCGACAACCTCTGCGCCGCCGAGCTGGTCGAGCGCAGCCGCTCCGAGGCCGACCGCCGGCTCGTCGTGGTCAAGCTGACCCGCCGCGGCAAGCGCAAGGTGGAAGCGCGCAAGGCGCTCTGGCGGCGCCGCTGGGAGGAGGCATTGGAGGGCGTCGAGGAGGAGGAGCTGCGGGTGGCCGGCCGCGTCCTCGACCGGATCGGCGACATCTTCGCCGAGCGCCCCGAGGACTGAGCGCCGGCTCCCCGCCGCGGCGCCGTCCCCGGCTAAGCTCGCCCCGATGGCGCTGAGCGAGGCGGACGAGCGGCGGCTGGAAGCGGAGGTGGCGCGGATGGTGGCCGAACTGCGCTTCCGCCCGAGCCAGGAGAAAGAGGACCGGATCGGCCTCGAGATCTCGCTGCTGCCGGCGGAGGAGCTCGCCTTCGTCCCGACCGTCCTGCTGCGCTTCCTCGCCGCCGAACGCCGCGGCGAGCCACCGCCCGAGGCGGCCTCGAGCACCGGCCTGCCGCCGAAGCGTCGCTTCGCCTGGACCTTGCGTCCACCGCGCTAGAGGCGGGGCGGGAGCTCCGGGGGACGGTGAAGGGACGGGGGCGGGTCGAAAGGACGGTCAAGGGACCCGGCCATTTCGGAGGCGGCCCGGGCAGGCTGTGGCCGCCTCCGAAATGGCCGGGTCATGGGGGGCGGCCAATGGCTCGGGCGAGCGGCGGGGAGCCCGTGGGATCGGCGCGGCGCCGTGACGATCGGCGCCGGGTCCGTGAGGAAGACGCCACAAACGTCACGCAGCCGTCAGGAAGAGGGGCACCTCCTGACCCTTCCAAGGCAGCCCCGGGTTGATGGGCCGAAAAGCGCTCTATATGAGCGCT
>Ga0335075_10005848_pt1 | contig 19029 bp, 18 predicted proteins | sample Lox_Sample_24_FD_206723 | JGI IMG/M metagenome (GOLD analysis project Ga0335075, IMG submission 206723) | Soil microbial communities from Loxahatchee National Wildlife Refuge, Florida, United States - Lox_Sample_2.4 | ecosystem: Environmental > Terrestrial > Soil > Wetlands | place: USA... | reverse complement strand
ATCGTCGAACTCGACGTGCCTTGCAGCACGAAGTGCTGCGTGACCAGCGCGCTCATGAACTCAGGGGGCGGCTTATCAGGGCCCGTGTCTGCCATCACCGAACACCATGTGGTAGAAGTATATTCTTCGGATTTATCTTAGCATCCCAGGCATGGTCAGTTAATTCTAGGGAGCTGACCTGGTCGCCCGAGCCGGCATTGGTCTCGAGCGCGGGGCGGAGGAGCAGGATCCATGAAAGCGGTTCAGGTACGAGAGTTCGGAATCGAGCACGTGACGGTCGCCGAGGTGGCCGATCCAAGCCCGGGCCAGGGGGAAGTCCTGATCGCCACCGAGGCGGCCACCGTCAATCCGGCGGACTTCGCCGTGGTCACCGGCGCCGTCGCCGCGCGCCTGCCGTGGGGGTCCGCCCCGCCCTACATGCCCGGCTGGGATCTCGTCGGGCGCGTCGCGGCGGCCGGCGAGGGCGTCGACCGATCGGCCATCGGTTCGCGGGTCCTGGGGTTCAGCTTGTGGTTCGAGAGCCTGCGCGGCACCCAGGCCGCCCTGGTCGCACTGCCTCTCGGCAATGTGGTGCCGGTGTCCGAGGACCTGCCCGCTGCCCGGCTCACGACCGTCGGGCTGAACGGGCTGACCGCCTGGCGCGGCCTTGCCGACCTGAAACTGGCCGACGGTGAGGTCCTCGTCGTCACCGGTGCCGCCGGCAGCGTCGGCGGGTTCGCGGTCGAACTCGCCGCGGCGCGCGGCTTCACCGTCATCGCCGTGGTCCGCGAAGGCCAAGAGCAAGACGCCCTCGACCTCGGCGCCACGGCGGTGGTGACCGCCGGCGGCGCGAACCTGGGGGCGGCCGTACGGGACGTCGCACCGGACGGCGCCGACGCCCTGCTCGACACGGCCTCGATCGCCGCGCCCGCCCTGGCCGCCGTCCGCGATGGCGGTAAGTACGTCACGGTCACCCAGCTTCCCGACCCCGAGCGCGGTATCGACGTGTTCCGTTCCGGCGGCCGGATGGACGCCGCGGCGTTGCGCGCCCTGGCCGACATGGCGAGCTCCGGCCGCCTGCACACCCCCGTCGCGCAGGTCTACGGCGTCGATGACGTCCGCGCCGCCTACGAGGCCTTCGCCAAGCGAACCGGACGCGGCCGCATCAGCCTGAGCTTCTAGCCGCGCCGCCGGCGATGCGCAGGGGCCGGGGCGGGTCCGGATCACCCGCGGGCCCGCCGGGCCGGCGAAGCATGCTGACCGCTTCCGCCCTCGTGGCCCCGTGCCGGGCCATGAGAAGGCCGATCGCCTCGCCCTCGGACCGGCTCGTGATCAGTTCCACCGCCAGCTTCGCGGCCCGCTCCTCGGCCCGCGCCGCCGCCCAGGCCAGGCGTTCCTGCTGCACGACGCCGAGGGCGTGGGCGACAAGCAGCCGGGCGATGATCGCGTCGTCGGCCGTCGGATCGCGGCTAGTCCAGGTGTGCACCGCTACGCCGGCGAACGACGCATACCCATGGCCCGACGCCAGCTCGAACGCCGTGGTCACCGTCTTCCCGGCCCGTCCTGTCGCCGGAAAGCTGACATGGAAAAGCGCGTCGGTCCCTTCGCTCAGCTCGATCGCGCAGGCATCGCTGAAAGCCTGCTGGCTGTGCCGCGCCAGGCTGGACAGCACGACGGCCGGCTCCGCCGAGCGGACCAGGCCACGCAGCACGTCTTCGATGGCGGTCGCGTCAGTCACCGAACCTGCTCTTCCTCGTTTCCATGGCTGTTCACCCGCAAGTCTGATCGCCGGCCGCCCGGGCGGCATCGGGTGCACCATCCGCGTCTTTTGCCGTGGGCCCCTTAGGAAATGCTGGAGTTCAGCGCCGCGGCAAGCTGGTTCCTGCGGCTGACGCCAAGCTTGCGGTACACCCGGCTCAAATGCGCCGACGCTGTCTTCGTGGTGATGAACAGCGACTGGGCGATCTGCTGGTTGGTCTGGCCCTCCGCGGCCAGCCGCGCCACCCTCAACTCGGCCGCCGTCAGCGCGTCGCGGCCGGTGATCGCCTCGCGCCGCGGCTTCGCGCCGGCCGCGATGAGCTCCGCACGGGCCCGGGCCGCGATCCGGCGGGCACCGCAATAGTGGGCAAGGTCCAGCGCGCGCTCCAGCGGCCCGCGGGCCTGCTTCCGCTGGCCGGCCCGGCGGAGCGCGGCTCCGTAGTCCGCCAGCGCCCGGGCCGTTTCGACCCGGGCCCGGGAGGTCTCGAGCACGGATACCGCCTCGGCCAGCAGGTCCCGGCCGACCGCGCCGCCCTCGACCAGGCCGCTGGCGCGCAGCGCGACGCCGAGCTGCCGCGGCAGCCCCGCGCCGCGGGCGATCGCGACCTCGCCGCGGGCCAGCTCGCGGGCCCGCTCCTGCTGGCCAAGTGACGCCTGCATGACGGCCGCCTGCGAGCGCCAGTCGTACCCGGCGAACGCGATGCCGAACAGCTCGCATCGCCGGCCCGCCGCCAGGAAGTCCCCGAGCGCCTCGCCGTGCCTGCCCTGCGCGGCGCGCAGCCGGCCGCGGGCCATGAGGTACGGCAGGACGGTGATCGAGTGCGAATCCACCGGTGGCGGGACAAGTGCCAGCTCGGCGTCGGCGATGTCCAGCTCGTCGCGCTCGACCAGGACGTCGACCAGGTGGGCAAGCGGCTGCTTGTACGCCGCGAACGTCCCGGTCGCGTGCTCAAGCGCCCACCGGCACTGTGCCTCGGCGTCGGCGAGCTCGCCGCGGTTGAGCATCCCCCACGCCGAGAACCCCGTCACCATCACCAGCCAGGGAACCGCCGATCGCTGTCTGAGGCCGGCCAGCGCGTCCGCGCGCAGCCGGTCGATCCTGTCGAACTCTTCCAGTCCGATCAGGGCGGCGATAATGCCCGTGCAGGCATCGGCCGGCGGCGGATACGGGCGGTACGCGAGCGCACGCTCGACCAGCGGGAGCGCCGTGCCGGGCTGGTTGCGCCATATCGCCACCTGGGCCATGGCGACCAGGCGGTGCAGCGGCGGATCGGGGCTCCCGCCCGCCGACGCGGCCCAGCGATCCACCGTCTCCCTGGCCGTGCGAGCCGTCCGGTCGTCCTGAATTCCGAGCAGGACCGACCATGCCTCAAGCGCGTCGGCCCGGCCCGGGTCGGCGACCGCGATCCGGTCGCTCGCCTGCTGCAATACGTCCGCGGCGTCGCTGCGGTCGGCGGTGATGTAAGCGCTCGCCAGCGCCCTGGCGGCACCGGCGATGGTCGTGACGTCGTCCGCGCACGCCAGGGCCTGCCGCACATGCGCGATGGCGGCGGGCTGGCCCGCGTACCACTCGGCGCTGCCCAGGCGCAACAGCAGCGGCGGAGGCTCGGCCTCGGTCGCGGACTCCGCCAGCGCGCGCCGCAGGTACCGCGCCGCGACCTCGGGGGCGCCGCGTTCATTCGCATCGGCGGCGGCCCGGCTCAGCCGGTCCGCCACCCACTGGTCGCTCGCGGGGCCGGTGACAAGCAGGTGCGCGGCGACCCGGTCGCTGGCACCGGCCCGATCCAGGATCGTGGCCGCACGCCGATGCGACAGCCGGCGCGCCCCGAGCCCGGCGCTGGCGTACACGGCCTGGCCAATCACCGGATGGAAGAAGTCAAGCGGCCGGGCGGCGGCGAAAATCCGCGCCGCCGCGAGTTCGTCCGCGGCCAGCTCGGCGATCTCAAGGTCGAGATTCGCCAGCTCGGCCGCGATCGCGACCTCGGTCTGCCCGCCCAGCACGGCCAGGGCGCCGGCCAGGGCGATCGCGTCTGGCTTCATTCGGGCCAGCCGTGCCTGCACCGAAGCACCGACGGCCGCGGGCGCGATCTGCCGCAGCTTCGCGGCGTCCTCGTCGCCGCCGGTCAGCCCATCGCCGCGGGCCGCGGCGAGCAGCTCCGTCACGTGCAGCGGGTTGCCGCAGGCCAGCTCCCAGCACGTGTGGCAGAAGGTCGCGCTTGCCCGCTCGTCGAACTGCCGGCGCGCGAGCGCGGCGACGCTTTGGAGTCCCAGGGGCGCGAGCGCCGTGTGCTCGACGGCGGGATCCCCCACCAGGCCGGTGACCACGGGCTCGAGTGCGCCAGGATCGCCCTCGCGCACGCTCACCGCGAGCAGGATCGGCAGCTCGCTGATCCGCCGTCCGAGATAACCGAGCCAGGAAAGCGAAGAGTGATCGGCCCACTGCAGGTCGTCCACCGATAGCAGCAGCGGCATGCCCCTGGCCAGGTTGACGCACAGCCAGTAAAGGCCGTGTACCGCGGCGAACTCCGACTCCGGGGCCGCGCCGGCCGCCAGCCCAAGCGCCCCCGCTCCCGTCCTGGCCGGGCCGGAAAGCAGTCGGCGGCGCCCGGTCGCGCTGGCCGCCAGCACGGGCGCCTCAAGCAACTGGCTGACCACGGCGAACGCCATGCCCGCTTCCAGCTCGCGCCCGCAGGCCGTCAGGGAGCGGAAGCCGCGTTCCGCGGCCAGCACGCGCACTGCCGCGAGCAGCCGCGTCTTGCCGATGCCGGCCGGCCCTTCGATCGCGGCCACGCGGCCATGCCCGGCCCGCGCCTGGTCAAGCAGGCCGCCGAGCCGCACCAGCTCGGCATCCCGTTCTAGCAGGGCAATGGCGGCATCAGGACCGTCCAGCATGACGCCGATTGTAGTGGCGGGATGCCGGCCCAGGTCAGCCTGCCGGAGGCCCGGTCCTTGAAACATCCACTTCAACCCGGCGAACTCGGATCACCACACCTTGGTGATCCGAGTTCACCAGGTCACGTCGGAAACTGGCCGCAGACGATGAAGGAAAAAAGTGGCCGAAGCAATCGCTTTTGATCAAGACTGAGCGGCAGCCGGGCGCTCGGCGCACGCTCTGATCAGTTTTGACAACTCTCATGATGAGGAACGGGAGCATCATGGCTGCCTCACGCACACCGATCCGGGCCGTCGTGGCGGGCGGGAGCCTTGTCGGGCTGTCGGCGGCCATGGCACTGTCGCGCCTGGGCATCGACGTGACGGTCTTCGAGCGCACCTCGGCCCGGGCGACGGACGGCGGCGGTGGCCTCGGGGTCAACACGGCGCTGCTGCGGGAGGTGACCGGGCTGGCAGCGCACCCGCCGGTGCTGCACGGCACGGACCGGGACACCGGCGCGTGGCACCTGCTGCAGGCCTGGCTCGAAGATCAGGCCGCGGCCCGCCCGGGGGTCCGGGTCGGCCGCGGCGCGGCGGTCGTCGCCGTCCTGCCCGGCGATGCTAGCCGACGCGCCACCGTCACCACCGCCGACGGGACCCGGCATCAAGCCGATCTCGTGATCGGGGCCGATGGCGCCCGGAGCGCGGTCCGCGCGGCCGTCGACCCCGGGCAGCCGGACGCGCGCTACGCGGGAGTCCTGCTCTGGCGCACGCTCGTCGCCGAGCGGGACCTGCCGCCTGGCACCCACCTCCCCCGCGACGGCGAGCCGTCCCGTGAGCTCTCCGGGACCGCGGACTGCTCGACGGTGACGTCGTCCGCGGCACCCTGGCGCCCGGCGCGCTGCCCGATCGCGTCCGCGACCGACTCGCGGCCTTCGCCGGCGCCGTGTGGCCAAGCCCGTGGCGCGAGGCGCTGGCCGTGGCGTTGGCCACCGGAACTGTGTTCGGCACACCGATCGTGCAGTACCTACCGCGGTCGCTTGCCCGCGGCCGGGCGGCGGAGGCGGACCGGTGAACTCTCAGGCGGGGTGGTTCCGCGCTCTCCAGGCACTCGGCGGCGGCGGCGCGGCGTCGACCGCGGCGGCGAGCTCCGCCGCGCGTTCCTCCCCGATCACCGCGCTGAGCCAGCTTCGGAGCTGCGCGTAATCCGGGTTAAGGAACTGGTGTGTACCGTAAAGGTCCTCGGTGCCGTCGGGTCCTGGCATCAGGATCTTCCATATCGCCGGTTCATCAGGGGCGGCGGTGTACGTGAGCACGCAGCCGAGCCCTGAATCGCCGCGCAGCTCATAAGTGGTCTGATGATTGGCGAAAGTCCGCTGAACGGCCATCGTGTCTTCACCTGATCCCGCTAGATCGGCCTCGTGGAGACGACCTTAGCCGTCGGCGGGCGACTCGACATCGCGCGGTCTGGACGATCCGCGACCGGGTCGGGCCGGTGCGCTGGCCCGCCGGGCGCGAAATCATCCAGACCGCGCGACGTCATCTCACCAAGCCGGATCCGAGGCTAGGAGCGGAAGTGGTTCACCGGCAACACTGGACCGCGGCGAGTTCGCCGAGCTGGTCGCGCGCGTCCGGAGCCAGGTCGCGGAGGGCAGGGTGACCGTACTCGACGAGCTCCGCGACGGATCCGCGTATGCCGAGCGACACGTCTTCCACATCACGCTGAAGAACGGCGCCACCCAGGACCGGGAAGTCGCGATCTTCGGCGCCTTCGCCCCAGACGGCCGCTTCCGGCACCTGAGCGAGACCGGATTCGACATCAACCCGGCGGCAGGCTGATGCCGCCACGACAGGAGCACGACATGCCCCGCCTCGCCGACCCGGACCCCGCCTCGATCCCGGCGGATGTCCGCGAGTTCCTCGCGTCGTTGCCGCCCGACCCGATGGTCAAGATGCTGTCCCACTCAGCGGGCACCGTGAAGCCGTTCGTCCAGCTGGCCAAGGCTCAGTTCACCGCGCTTGAACTGCCGCCGCGTTCGCGTGAACTGGTGATCCTCACCGTTGCGGAATACACCGGCAGCGCGTTCGTCGCGGCCCAGCACAACCCCATCGCGCAGGCAGCCGGGGTCGGGGAGCGAATCCGGCAGCTCATCCGCGACCGGCAACTCGACAGTCCCGAGCTCTCACCCGCCGACCGCACCCTGATCCGCCTGACCGCCGAGGTCGTGCGGCGGCCCCGTGTCTCCGCCGGGATACTCCGGCAGGCCCGGGAGTTCCTCACCGACCGGGAACTGGTGGAGGTGCTGCAAGTGACCGGTTACTACTGGACGTTCTGCCGGATCTCCACCGTGCTGGACGTCCAGGTCACCAAGGTTTACGACGGCGATGAGGTAGTGCTAAACACGCCCGATGACTGAGTGCGGCCAGCCGTCGGGGGCGACGCTGTTCCGCCACGAGCTCGGCCTGGCCCCTGGCCTCGTGCGCGGCATCGCGAATAACGCGATTTAGACGATGTGGTCTCACCAGGACGGCCGGAATCCTAGTGGTGTTCGAGCACCGACGGGCCGGCAAGAGCTGGCCGCAGCCAGATGGGGAACACGAGATGCCAGAATCAGCCCAGCCCACCGTCGTGCTCGTGCACGGCGCATTCGCCGACGCCTCCGGCTTCCGCGGCATCATCGGGAAGCTGCGGGCCAGCGGCTACCCGGTGGTCGCCCCGGCCAACCCGCTGCGCGGGCTGGCCGGCGACGCCGCGGCGGTCGGCGCCGTCGTCGGCGCGATCGACGGCCCGGTCGTGCTCGTCGGGCACTCCTACGGGGGCGCGGTGATAACGCAGGCCTCGGCCGCCCTTGGGAACGTCGTCAGCCTGGTCTACCTCGCGGCCTTCAGCCTCGACGCGGGCGAGAGCTGCGCCAGCGTCCAGGCGCCCTTCCCTCCCTCGATGCTCGCGACGACCGTCGTGCCCACGTCCTATGCCGCGCCCGGCGCGGCCGGCGGCCCCGACTTGTACATCGGCGAAGACGGCTTCCGCGAGACCTTCTGCGCCGACTCTGACGCCGAACTGGCTCAGGTCATGTACGCCACGCAGCGCCCGCTCGCGGCCGCCGCGTTGGGCGAGAGCGCCACCGCCGCGGGCTGGAAGGCGATTCCCTCCTGGTACCAGCTCGCCCGGCACGACAACGCGATCCCGCCCCTGGCTCAGGAGTTCATGGCCAAGCGGATGAACTCGGTCACCGAGGAGGTCGACGGCTCGCACACCGCTTTCATCGCCCAGCCAGAGCGCGCCGCCGCCTTCATCAGGAAAGCGCTCGCCAAGTCCTGAACCCGCGCGCGCTGAGCCACTGGCCGTATCACCGCAGAATCCGGAGGAATCCATGAAGCGCATCACCCGCGTCGCCGGGCTCGTCACCGCGGCGGGAGCCGTCGCGGCGGTAGCCGTGGCCGCGCTGACCCCGAGTGCCAGCGCGCACACCTTGGCCAGGAGATCGCGCCCCTGTCGCTCATCTCCGCGCCCTACCCCGAGCAGGGCGGCGGCACCAGCGCCGAGCTGACCATCAACCCCGCCGACTACCCCAGCGAGTTCCTCGATAACGAACTGCCGGCTGCCGAGGAAGCCGCGCTCGCGGCCGAGCAGCGGCCACTCAGCGTGAACGCGCTCTCCCAGCCATCCACCGCCCCGGGGTGGCAGACGATCCCTTCCTGGTACATGGTCGCCAACCAGGACCGCGCGATCGCCCCGAACCTGGAGCGCTTCATGGCCGCCCGGATGCACGCGCACACGGTCGACGTCAACGGGCCGCACCTACTCATGCTCACCGACCCCGGCGCGGTGACCAGCCTGATCGAACAAGCGGCCATCGCCACAACCGGCCGCTAACCGTGGGGAGCTAAAGGTGACAGATTACATAGTCGAGTCCACGCCAGAAACGATACGTTCCGGATTTCTCGACCCTAAGGCGGCCCCGGTCGCCAGCGTGGCAAGCGGCGACGTCGTCCGGTATCCCCACACCTGGACCCACTGGGGGAACGAAGCCGTCTACGGCATGACATTCGCCGACCGGGAGCCCCTGCGCCACCGCTACCCGTACGGCCCCTACTCGCTGCTTGGGCCGGTCGAGGTCCGCGGCGCGGAGCCCGGCGACACCATCGAGTGCACGCTGCTGGCGCTGAGGACCATCGACTGGGGCTGGAACTCCTTCCCGCTTGGCGTCGGCGCGCTGCCCGGCGACTTCAAGGAGCCGTACCTGCATTACTTCCGGTTCGACGCCGGGCGCACCGCCACCGAGTTCGTCGACGGCATCCGGCTGCCCATGGCGCCGTTCCTCGGCGTCATGGCGGCCGAGCCGCCCGGCGGCGACCCGGTCAGCGCGATCCTGGCCGGCCCGAACGGCGGCAACCTCGTCCTGCGCGAGCTCACCGTCGGATCCTCGCTCCACCTCCCCGTGGCGAAGCCCGGCGGACGAATCTGGATCGACGACGTGCACGCCCTCCAGGGCGACGGTGTCGTTGACCAGACCGCGATCGAGACGGCCGCCGAGGACATCCAAATCCGGTACGACCTCCACAAGGGCGTGCCGCTTAGCAGTCCCCTGGGAGAAACGCCCGACCACTGGATCGGGCTCGGCTTCGCCGACAACCTCGACGACGCGCTCGTCGCCTGCCTGCGCTTCCTCATCGGCTGGTTGCACAGCGCCGCCGGTATCTCCGAGCCGGAGGCCTACGCCCTGTGCAGCATGGCGGTCAGCTTCCGGGTCACGCAGTACTCTCACCAGACCGCCTCGGCCTACAGCGCCACCCCGCCGAAAATCGTGCACGGGATGGTCCCCAAGCGCGTGTTCCCCGACGCCGTCAAGCGCCGGATCGGTGCGTGGCTCCGGTGACGCTGTCCGTCGCCGACCGGCTCGACATCCTGGACGTCATTACCCGCGCCGACCAGGCCGCCAGCGACCGCGACGCGGAAGCCTACGTGCGGCTGTTCACCGTGGACGCGGTGCTCGACGGCGCGCAGGGACGGCACGCGGGCCGCGAAGCGCTGCGCGCCGCGGTCGGGCCGGTCTGGGCGGCCGAGGGACCCGTGACCCTGCACCTCACGCTTAATCCCGTCATCGAGGACCTGGGCGATGACCGCGGCCGACGAGTCGCCGTGCGGTCCGTCCTGCTGATCATCGCCCCTGGCCCCCCGGCCAGCATCCATGCCGCGGCCCCGATCACCCAGATCCTCGTCCGGGGTAACGGCTCATGGAACATCGGCAGGAGAACGGTCGGCGTGCCAGGAACGGCCGGGTGATGCCAAGCGAAGAGCAAAGCGCGTGGCAGCGGGGAGTAAGCCGAACCCGTTAAGGATAAAACTTCTGTTCTCCCGACAAGGGAAGGGTGATCTCCACGACGGTGCCCGCCCCGGGCGGGCTGTGCAGCGAGACCCGCCCGCCGAAGGCCTCCACCCGGTCGTTCACCTCGGTGAGACCCGAGCCGCGGCTGAAGTCGGCCCCGCCACGGCCGTCGTCGCTGACCCGGACCCGCAGGACGCCGTCGGCGGCGACCGCCTCGACCTCGGCCGAGGCAGCGGCCGCATGCCTGGCCACGTTGCTCAGGGCTTCGTAGACCGCGTGATAGGCGGCGGCCTCCACCGGCTCGGCGAGCCGCCCCGTCACCTGGACATCAACCCTCACCGGGACTTTCGAGCGGCGGGCGAGCGCGCGCAGCGCGGGACGCAGCCCGCTGTCGGTGAGTATCGCCGGATACAGGCCGTGGGAGATCTCGCGCAGCTCCTCCTGCAGGCCGACCGCCGTCTTGACCGCCGCGTCCAGCTGCTCGGCCACTTCTCCCGCCCCGGGCGGCAGGGTCGCCTCCTCCGCCCGCAGCCGCAGGGCCAGGGAGATCAGCCGCTGCTGAGTGCCGTCGTGCAGGTCGCGCTCGACCCGGCGGCGCGCCTCGTCGGTGGCCGCCACGATCCGTGCCCTGGAGGCGGTGAGCGCGGCCTGCGCCTCGGCGTTCGCGATGGCGGTCGCGGCCAACTCGGTGAACGCGGCCAGCCTCGTTTCTGTGTCGGGCGGCCACGGTTCCGTGGACGCGGAGATCACCAGCATGACGCCCCACAGCCGGCCGTCAACGCTGATAGGGGCGCCAACGGCGGAGCGGAACCCGCGCAGGTCGCCCTCCACGGCGACCGGGCCCGAGGTGCTGTCGTCGCCGGGTCCCAGCCTCGCCGGCCGGCCAGTCTCGAATACCAGCGTCTTGACGTTCCGCCCGCCCAGTGGCATCTCGGACCCGTTGTAAGGCGACGGACCCGCCGGCGTCCACCCGCCGACGCTGGTCGACATGTCACCGGGACCATACCGGGCTATCTCCGTGAAGTCGGCGGACAGGAGCCGCTGGGCCTCGGCGGAAACGGCGAGGAACACTTCCTCCGGCGGCGCCCGGCGGGCGGCAAGCGTGGCCACCCGGCGCAGCGCCGCCTGCTCGTCGGCGAAGCTGCTCAGCGCCATCCGGGCCTCAGTGCTGGCGATCGTGATCGCGACCAGCTCGGTGAACCGGGTCAGCCGCCCCTCGGTGGTCGGCGGCAGCGTCTTCCCCGCGCCCGACATCACGACCAGGGCGCCCCACAGCCGGCCGTCGACGGTGACCGGCGCGCCGGCCACCGGGCCGTACCCGAGCTTGCGGCCGATGGTGGTGATGTCGCCGGTGGCCGGTTCTGCCTGTTCTACCCGGGCCGGCCGGCCGGTCAGGGATATCAGCGTCAGCGTGTTATGCCCGCCAAGGGCGACCCGGGTACCGACGGTGAAGGGCGGCTCGCTTGACGTGGTGTCCCACTCGCCCACGCAGGTCGTCGCGCCGTCCGGGTCATAGCGGAACACCCCGGTGACGTCGGTGGACAGCAACTGCCCGGCTTCGGCGGCCACGGCGGCGAAGACTTCTTCCGGCCGGGCGCCGCGGGCGGCCAGCGTGGCCACCCGGCGCAGCGCCGCCTGCTCGTCGGCCTGCTGACGGCCCGCATTCATCCGGCTAGCTTAATCGGCGAGCGCGGGCTGCTGAAAGGGCAGCGTGATCTCTACGGTGGTGCCCTTTCCCGGCTCGCTCAGCAGCGAGATCTGGCCGCCGACCGCCTCCACCCGGTCCCGCATCCCGGTCAGCCCTGAGCCCTGGCTGAAGTCGGCACCGCCACGGCCGTCGTCCCGCACCAAGACCCGAAGCAGCCCCGGCGCGGCGGCCACGTCTATCTTCGCTTCCGAGGCGTCCGCGTGCTTGGCGACGTTGGTCAGCGCCTCGGACGCCGCGTAGTAGGCGGTGAGCTCGGCCGACTCGGGTAGCCGCCCGGCGACCCGCACATCCAGCCGGACCGGAATGGCCGAACGGGCCGCCAGCGCGGTCAGGGCCGGACCGAGACCGCCGTCGGCCAGCACGGCCGGGTGCAGACCGCGGGCGATCTCGCGCAGCTGGTCGAGCGTGCCGCTGGTTTCCTTGATCATCCGCTCAAGCCGCTGCCCGAGGTCGCCGGCCGCGGGCGCCGCCGCCTGAGCGGCCCGCAGCTGCCTGGTGAGGCAGGCCAGCCGCTCCTGCGCGGCCTCGTTCAGCTCTCCTTCGATCCGCCGCCTGGTGGCGTCGGCCGCGGCCACGATCCGCGCCCGCGACACGGTGAGGGCGGCGCGAGCCTCCGCGTTCGCTATCGCGGTCGCGGCGAGCTCGGTGAACCCGCCCAGCCGCTCCTCGGTGCCGGCGGGCAGGGGCGCTCGCATGGACATCACGCTCGCGATGCCCCACAGCCGACCTTCGACTTTGACTGGCACGCTGACCACCGCGCGGATGCCCATCAGGCCGCGGGCGGGCACCGCGGTCGGCCCTGTGGCCACGCTAAAGTCGTCGATGCGGGCCGGCTGGCCGGTTTGGAACACCAGGGTGCTCGTGTTGTACCCGTCCAGGCCGAACCGGCTGCCTGGCTCAATGGGCGCGGGAGGGCCGGAGCTGGCCCAGCTGAGGGTCACGATCGTGCCGTCGGGCTGGTAACGGCTCATCCCGGAGAAGTCGGCCTCAAGCAGCCGCCTGGTCTCCTCGGTCAGCGCGGCGAACACCTCTTCCGACGGCGCACCGCGGGCCACCAGCGACGCGACCCGGCGCAGCGCCGCCTGCTCATCGGCGGACTGCCGCAGCTTCGTGCGCGCTTCGGCATTGGCGATGGCGGTCGCTGCCAGCTCGGTGAACCCGGCCAGCCGTTCCTCGGTACCTGGCGGCAGCGGGCCCTGGGTGGACGCCACGCCCATGGCGCCCCACAGCCGCCCTTGGATGCTGATCGGCACCGCGACCGACGCGCGAATGCCGACCGCCCAGGCATCCCCGGCGGGGGATCCGGAGGCGGCGGAATAGTCGTCGATCCGCGCGGCCTGGCCCGTCTCGAACACCAGCGTGTGCACGTTCCGCCCGCCAAGCGGCTTGCGTGAGCCCTCAAGAAGAGGAGCGCCGGTACTGCTCCAGGTGGCGACCAGCGTTCGCGAGTAGTCGGGGTTGTACTGGGCGGTCAGGGCGTGATCGACCCCGATCAGCCGCCCGGTCTCCTCGGTGACCGCGGCGAGCACCTCGTCCGCCGGCGCCCCGCGGGCCACCAGCGTCGCCACCCGGCGCAGGGCCGCTTGCTCGTCCGCGAAGCCGCGCAGTTCCGCGCGGGCCAGTGTGCCGGCGACCGCGATGCCGATGAGCTCGGTGAACCGGACCAGGCGCTGCTCGGTGCCGGGAGGAAGGGGCCCGCGGCGCGACCCGACCCCCATCAGGCCCCAGATCCGCCCTTCGACCAGGATGGCGGCGCTGACCGTACAGACGACCTGCTCCGCGCGGAGCGTCTCCGGCAGGTCAAGCGGCGACAGGTCGGTCGCGTCGAACCGGACGGCTCGGCCGGCCCGCCACACCGGGACCACGGCCGCGAAGCCGGGCCCGAGCTTGAAGCCGCTCATCTCCCGCCGAGGATCCACTAGCCCTTGGCCCGCCACCAGCACGACACCGCCGCCCGGATCGAGCCGGTTGATCGCGGCGAGATCCGCGCCGAAGAGCGCGACGGATTCCTTCGCGACGCTGGCGAACAGGGCCGAGGGCTCGGCGCCGGCGGCGACAAGCGTCGCCACCCGGCGCAGGGCGGCCTGCTCCTCGCCGATCTCGTTCAGGAGCGGGGCGGTTTCGTCGGACCCGTCCCTCGCCATCGCCGCCGCCTCCTCCCGGTCCCGTTACCGATGTTAGCTCGCCGCCAGGTGACCGCCCATCTGCTCGGCCGGCGCGATCATCAGTGAGCGGACGGGGCAAGCAGGCCCAGGGCGCGGGCCTGCTCGACCGCCTGGGTGCGGCTGTGCGCGGAGAGCTTCTCGTACAGGTGCCTTGTATGCGTCCGCACGGTATGCACCGACAGGCACAGGCGTTCCGCGATCTCGGGTACGGGCAGGTTGGTGGGCAGGTAGCGGAGGATGCGGGCCTCGCCGTCGGTGAGCGGCCCTCCCGGCTCCCGCGGCCCGGACGGCGCGGGGTGGACGGCGAAGGAGAGGGTGACTCCGTCGGACTCGGCCGCATCGAGCGCACGCTCAAGCAGCGCCTCAGCCTCCGCCAGGTGACGTTCGGCCTGGTCCAAGGACGCGCGGGCCACCTCGACGGCGGCTAGCAGCAGCCCAAGCTCAGCACCGGCGACCGCCTCGGCCGGGAACCGCACCGGCACGGACTTGCCGCTGCCGGCGGGGGAGCAGATCCGCGTGACGCGGGCCGCGTGGTCGAGCCGGTCAAGCAGTCCGTGGCGGACGATGATTTCGTCCTGGTTCGGCGGAATGCGGCCGTCCAGGGCGCGGGCGTGAAACGAACCATCGGCGAGCATGACGTCCCTCGGTTTCCTGCGGTCGGCCGGCACATTTTCATTGCGTACGCTGACGAAGACCAGCAACAGTTCACTGCTTACCCCTCGACGATCGCCAACCGGCCCGCGAACGTCTGCCCTGCAGGCATCCAACCGGCGTTACCAGCTAGCCAGAATGAACGCGGCGCGGCGCGGGCCGATAATCGTGGCATGAAAGCAGCCGACATGGAGGCGAGACCCACCCGGGTGGTGCTTGCCGACGATGACGTCTTGCTGCGCGAGGGCCTGGCCAGCCTGCTTGACCGGTCGGGACTCGACGTCGTGGGCCAGGCCGACGAGGCCGCCGGGCTGCTTGAGCTGGTCCACCGGCTACGGCCCGAGCTCGTGGTGGCGGACATCCGGATGCCACCCGGGCATTCGACCGAAGGACTAGAAGCCGCCCGGGTGATCCAGCAGGCCTACCCGGAAACCGCGGTGGTGGTGCTGTCGGCTCATGTCGAGGTCGAGCACGCGATCGACCTGCTGGCAACCGGGCGGCACACCGGCTACCTGCTGAAGGACCGGGTCACCGACGTCGCCGAGTTCATCGAGACGCTCAAGCGGGTCGAGCAGGGCGGCTCGGCGATCGACCCCGCGCTTGTGGCCGGACTGGTCGCTGCCCGCCGAACCAATGACCCGCTAAGCGAGCTCAGCCTCCGTGAACGAGAGGTACTTGGACTGATGGCCGAGGGACGCTCCAACGCCGGCATCGGGCAGGCCCTGTGGGTGACCGAGGGCACGGTGGAAAAGCACGTGCGCAGCATCATGATGAAGCTCCGCCTGCCCGAGACGGCCGATGTTCATCGCCGGGTGCTAGCCGTGCTTGCCTTCCTAGAAAACGGCTGACGGCGTGACCACGGCTAGCCGCGATGCGGACGAGGCCCATGCGCGGACAAGCTGATCCGGTGAACCCGCTACGGTGCGTCATCGTCGATGACGATCCGTCATTCCTCGAGGCGGCCCGCGCCCTGCTGGAGGCGGACGGAGCGACCGTGGCCTGGACGGCCAGCACTTTGGCCAGCGCGGTCCGGCAGGTCGATGCGCTGCGCCCGGATGTCGTGCTCATCGATATCCGGCTGGGCGGGGAATCCGGGTTCACCGTGGCAAGGCAACTGGCCGCGGGCGACAGCCACCCTGCGCTCATCATGATCTCCACCTACGCCGAGGCCGACTACGCCGACCTCCTCGCGGAAAGTCCGGTCATCGGCTTCCTTCCCAAGTCGGCGCTGTCAGGGCCAGCCATCCGCCGGACCCTCGCTCGAAACTAGGCGCCATGCCTGCGGGGCCGCGCAAACGTCACCGGCGCGGCGGGCTCGTTCGAAACACGGCGCGAGCAAGGCCGCACTCGGTCATCGACGGGATAGAATTCCGCTATTAAGTCTATACTTCTGCTATGGCACTCAGCATTAAGAGCGACGAGGCGGACCAGCTCGCCAGAGAACTGGCTGCGGAGACCGGTGAGACGCTGACGGAGGCGGTCGTGGTCGCGCTCAGGGAGCGGCTTGACCGCGAGCAGGCCAGGCACGGTGCCAGCATGCGGATGCGCCTGGCACGCCTCGCGGCGGACGTGGCAGCGCTTCCGGTTGCCGACAGCAGAACGCCGGAGGACATCATCGGCTACGACGATGATGCGGGCCTCCCGAGTTGACCCAGTCGTCGCCGGAATCGGAGCGCGGCCGAAGCCTCGTCGTTGACACGTCGGCGTGCGTAGCCGTCATCCTCGGCGAGCCGGGAAGCGATGATCTCGCCGCCTACCTTGAGCATGCCCTCGTCCGGCTGATGCCCGCTGCCATCCGGGTTGAGCTGGGCATCGTCATCGAGGCCCGCCTCTGGCCGGCCGGGCAGGACGTCGTAGACCGGTTCCTCCGTGACGCGAAGATCGACATCATCGCCGTCGACGAGGAGCTGGCGGCCCGCGCGATCAGCGGGTGGCGGAGATACGGCACGGGAAGGCACCCGGCCGCGCTGAACTTCGGCGACTGCTTCACGTACGCGCTCGCCGAGCTGACCGGGTACCCCGTGCTCTGCACAGGCGACGACTTCGCCGCGACGGGCATCTCCGTGCTGCGTCCGTCCCCCGGCAACAGGGAACCGTAAGGAGCCAACACCCCCAGGGCCAGCAGGGATCACGAACCGTGTCGGCCGCTTTCGCCGGACCCCGGCGGGGGCCGCGCTCCGGGCAGGCGGGGCGGGCGGAGGGTGTCAGACGAATATCTCGGGATGTCCTTCAAGCTCAAGCCGGGTCCGGCGAATGTGCGTGACGAGCACGCGCTCGGCGTCGTCCGCGTCCTGGCGGCGGATGCTGTCGAGCAGCAGACGGTGCTCCAGGTGGGTCACGCTCAGCCCCGACCCGGCCGCGCGCCTGGTGAATTCCCGCCGGTAGTGCTGGGTTGTGTTCCACATGCGGTGGATGATCTGCCAGGTGGCCCCCGACGCCGCGCCCGCGTAGCTGACCAGGTGGAACTCCCGGTCGGCGCGCATGAAGGCGTCAACCCCGGTGCCCGCCTCCATGTCCGCGGCCAGCGCGGCCAGCCGGTCGACCGCGGCTTCCTCGAGGTGCCGCACGCTCATCCGGAGCAGCAGCGGCTCCAGCCGTTCCCTGATGAGGTAGGTCTCGACGCACTCCTCGAGGGTTAGCTTGGTGACCCACGCGCCCGAGTTCGCGACGAGGGTGACGAGTCCTTCTGCGTCGAGCATCCGCAGCGCCTCGCGGACCGGGATCCGGCTTGCTCCGGAGCGCGCCGCCACGTCCTCCTGCCTAATGCGCTCCCCCGGGAGGTAGCTCCCCTCCAGGATCGCGGTGCGCAGCCGGTCCGCGATCCGGTGGCTCGCGACATTGTCCCGGTAGCCGGTCTCGTTGCTCATCCCGACCAGTCTGCCGGATCCCCAAGGATGCCAGGGCCTGGGACGGGGTCTCAGTGACGACCGCGCGGGGTGCCGGTGTTGAGATGCCCGGGCATCCAGTCAACGACCCGGTTAATGTATCCAATGAGTCCTCTCAAGGAACGGCTATCTGGAAGTATGCCGCAAGATGAGGTTGAAATGGATGCATTTGAGGCAGTAGCGTGGCAGCACCAGCACGTGGGAGGGAGATGCCGATGCCACGGGTGAAGCGCATTGCGCCCGGAGCCGAGTGGAACGAACTAAGCACGACGGCGGCGGACTGGAGGGCCGCCGACCCGGGATTGCTCGCAACGATGCTCGGCCAGCTGCACATCGTGCGCGCGTTCGAGGAGACGGTCCTCGACCTCGCCGGAGCGGGCCTCGTCCACGGTCCGGCGCACTCCAGCATCGGCCAGGAAGGCGGCGCGGTCGGATCGATCGTCGGGCTTCGTTCCACGGATGCCGTCAACGGCTCGCATCGCGGGCACCACCAGTTCCTGGCCAAGGCCCTTACCCACGTGGCCAAGGGCGCGCTTGACCTCCGGCACCTCGTCCCCCCTGACGTGCAGGAGGTGCTGCAGCGCACCCTCGCCGAGATCCTCGGACTCGCGCAGGGGTACTGCGCCGGACGCGGCGGCTCCATGCACCTGCAGTGGTTCGAGGCCGGGGCACTCGGCACTAACGCCATCGTTGGCGGCGGCGTGCCGATGGCGGCAGGCAATGCCTGGGCGCAGCGGCAGTCCGGCACCTCTGACATCACCGTCACGTACTTCGGCGATGGCGCGGCGAACATCGGGTCGGTGCTTGAGAGCCTTAACCTGGCGTCGGCCTGGCGGCTGCCGCTGTGCTTCTTCGTCGAGAACAACCTCTACGCGGTCTCGACCACCGTGGCCGAGGCAACCGGCGAGCAGCGCCTGTCTGGCCGCGCCATCGGCTTCGGCATACCCGCCTGGCGGGTCGACGGCATGGATCCGCTCGCGGTCTACCTGGCGATGGAACGGGCCCAGGAGCGGCTTCGGGCCGGCCAGGGTCCCGTCGTCATCGAGGCGCTCGTTTACCGCTACTTCCATCAGAACGGGCCGTTCCCCGGTAGCGCCTTCGGATACCGGGCCAAGGACGAGGAGGCCGCCTGGCGGGCTCGTGACCCCCTCGATCGCGTCGCGGCGGAGATGACCGCGCTTGGCCTCATCGATGACGCGGGAATCGCCGCCGTGCGGTCCCAGGCGCAGGACGCGATGCGACAGGCCGTCAGCGTTCTCGTCGAGCAAGATCCCGATGCCAAGCAGGGCGTCCAGCGTATCCGGCCAGAACTGTGGCCGGACCCCGCCTTCGTCGACGTCGGGATCCGCGGTGACCTGTCCGAGATCGCGGACGCACGGGCGGTGGAGCAGGAGGACTTCGCCGGGTCGCTGAAGACGGGGAAGTTCATCGACGCCGTCTGGCGGGTGATGGACCGGCGGATGGACCAGGACGAGCGCATCGTCGTCCTTGGCGAGGACGTCCACCGCCTGAACGGCGGCACCAACGGGGCCACCAAGGGACTGGCCAGAAAGTATCCAGGCCGCGTGCTCGGCACGCCGATCAGCGAGAACGCGTTCGCGGGGCTGGGCGGCGGGCTCGCACTCGACGGCCGGTTCCGTCCCGTGATCGAGTTCATGTACCCCGACTTCCTCTGGGTCGCC
>Ga0335075_10005847_pt1 | contig 19030 bp, 19 predicted proteins | sample Lox_Sample_24_FD_206723 | JGI IMG/M metagenome (GOLD analysis project Ga0335075, IMG submission 206723) | Soil microbial communities from Loxahatchee National Wildlife Refuge, Florida, United States - Lox_Sample_2.4 | ecosystem: Environmental > Terrestrial > Soil > Wetlands | place: USA... | reverse complement strand
GTTACGTCCCGCCACTGCCCGTCGGCTGCGCGCTTGCGGAGCATGACCTCGTCCGGATCAGAAGCCGCGCGGCTGAAGACGACTTCGGCCAGGCCGGCGTCGTCAGGGACCTCGATAAGGGCAGGGATACCAAATTCAAGCACTGAGCCTCCAGCTGCCACGTTCCGTCCTGATCTTCATCGACGTTACCCGCGCTGCCCGCGGCACTCCGTCGCGGGCCGGCTAGGCGGAAGCGGCGGACTTGCCTACTGTAGGTGGATGCGCGTGCATGTGGTCAGCGACGTTCACGGCCGGGCTGACGCATTGCGCTCGGCTGGCGACGGCGCCGATGCGCTGATCTGCCTAGGAGACTTGCTTCTGTTCATCGACTATGCCAACAACAGTCAGGGTATCTTTCCCGATCTGTTCGGGGCCGAGCAAGCGCGGCGGCTGGTCGAGTTGCGGTCCGCCGGCAACTTCGATGCGGCACGGGAGATGTCCGGTGCGCTGTGGGCTCAGCTCGGCGGCGACCCGCGGCAGCACATCGAGGCGGCGGTGTCACGGCAGTACGCGGAGCTGTTCTCGGCCATGCCGGTGCCCTCGTACCTAACGTACGGGAACGTGGACCTGCCCAGGCTCTGGCATCAGCACGTCAGACCGGGCCAGCACATCCTGGACGGTCAGCGGGTCGAGCTAGACGGCTGGACATTCGGCTTCGTCGGCGGCGGGCTGCGTACCACGTACCGGACTCCGAACGAGCTCGATGACGAGGAGTTCGCGGCCAAGGTCGAGGCCATCGGCGAAGTTGACGTGCTGTGCGCGCACATCCCGCCCGACGTACCCGAATTGCTCTATGACACCGTGGCCCGGCGGATGGAGCGGGGGAGTGAGGCACTGCTGGCGGCGATTGAGAAGACCCGCCCTCGGTACGCGCTGTTCGGCCACGTGCACCAGCCCTTGCAGAGCAGGGTGCGGATTGGCAGCACCGAGTGCATCAACGTAGGCCATTTCCGTGCCAGGGGCACGCCGTACGTGCTGCAGTGGGGATAGCCGTGCGGGCCTGCCCGGTCCAGCGCGAGGCGGGGCTGGAGGTACGCTCCGAATCATGGCGGACAAGACTTCCTCAAGCATCACCGTGGCCGCTGGCCGGCCGACAGTGATGGGGGTAATCGCCGATTTCGGCGCCTACCCCGGCTGGGCGACTGGCGTGCGATCAGCCGACGTCGTGGAGGAGGGTCCGGACGGTCGGCCGCGGCGGGTGAGGTTCGGCCTCGACGCGGGTGTGATCAGGGACAGCTATGTGCTGGCTTATGAGTGGGACGGCGAGGCGGCGGTCCGGTGGGAGCTGGCCGAGGCGGGCTCGATGGTGACCGAGATGTCCGGTGCCTACCTGTTGGCTGAGGACGGGACCGGTACCAGCGTCAGCTATGAACTATCCGTCGGCACCAGGCTGCCGATGGTCGGAATGCTCAAGCGACGCGCTGAGAAGACGATTATCGAGACTGCGCTGAAGGGCCTGAAGTCGCGGGCCGAGTCGGTGCAGCGCGCGGGGAGCGGCTAACGCCCGGCAGGCGGGGGGCGCTGCTGCCGGTAGTGCATGAACCACGAGACGGGCGGGGGACGACACGGGGAATGATCAGGAAATGGTGACACCGATGACTGAGCAGTCCGGGTCTTCAGACCCGTCAGAGCGACCGGGTAGCGAACGGCCGGGTGCGGAGCGACCGGGTAGCGAACGGCCCGGTGCGGAACGGCCGAGTACTGGCCGGTCGGGCACAGAACGTCCCCGGCAGACCGATTCGCAGCCCCGCGTCGACCTGGTCGGGGATCTGCAGCGCTGGCTCATCCGCCAGGGCGCCAGGAACGTGCGGAGAGAGATCGGCGGCCAGGTTCGCCGGACTATCGGGGGCGGACGCACCAGCACAGCCGATGTGTGGGACACCGCCACGACCGAGATCCCGCCCGAGGTGGGGGAGGCGCCGGAGTGCCAGTGGTGCCCCATCTGCCGGGCAGCCCGGCGGATGCGCGATAACGGGCCGGGCATCGGCGGGCAGCTATCGGGAGCGGGAGAGGCGGTAGCGTCGGCCGTCCACGATGCGATGAGTGCGCTTGACGGCCTGCTGGCCAAGACCGGCGGGAGCAACGCCCAGCGCGACAGGGACTCGCGGGGAACGTCCCCGCGCGCCAGTGGGCCGCAAGGAGCTGCGCCACAAGCGACTCGGCCGCAAGGAACTCGGCCGCAAGGAACTGGCTCCGAGGGAACTGGCCCGGAGGGAACTGGGCAGTCTCCGTGGAGCGCTGTGACCGACCGTGACGTATCCGATGCACGGACTTCCAGCGGCGGGGTGACTCAGCCGAACTCTGAGCCCGCACAGGAGGATGGGCACGGGAATGAGCCTGACGATCGGAGTTGACGTCGGCGGCACCAAGGTCGCTGCAGGCGTCGTCGACGAGGGCGGGCACATTGTCGAGAAGCTGAAGCGAGACACTCCGGCCACCAATCCGGACAGGACTGTTGACGTCATCGCGGCCGTAGTGAATGAGCTCCAGACTAAGTACGACGTCGCTGCCGTGGGCATCGGCGCGGCGGGCTTTGTCGACCGGACGCGGTCGATAGTGCTGTTCGCGCCCAATCTCGCCTGGCGCGACGAGCCGGTGAAGAAGCTGGTGGAGGAACGAATTGGCCGGCCCGTCGTGGTCGAGAACGACGCGAACGCAGCGGCCTGGGCAGAAACTAGGCTAGGCGCTGCGCGCGATCAGCAAGATGTGGTGCTCATTACCGTCGGTACAGGCATCGGGGCCGGTCTCGTCCTCGACGGCCGGTTGTACCGCGGCCAGTTCGGCGCGGCTGGCGAGCCCGGTCATTACCGGGTAGTGCCGGACGGGCGCCTGTGCGGCTGCGGGAATCGTGGCTGCTGGGAGCAGTACGCAAGCGGCAGCGCGCTTGTCGCGGAGGCACGCGACTTCGCCCGCCGGCGACCGGACGCTGCCAGCCGGATGCTCCAGCTCGGCAGAGGCGGACCCGACGGTGTCGATGGGCCTGCGGTAACCAGGGCGGCGCGGGAGGGAGATGTCGCGGCCGTACGCTGCTTCGACATCATCGGCGAGTGGCTAGGCGCTGGTCTGGCGGACCTGGCTGCCATCCTGGATCCCGGCTGCTTCGTGATCGGCGGCGGTGTATCGGAGGCGGGTGATCTACTGCTCGGCCCTGCCCGTGCGTCTTACGAGCACTGCCTTACGGGTCGTGCCTACCGTCAGCTCGCCGAGGTGAGGCTGGCCGAGCTAGGACCGGATGCCGGCCTGATCGGCGCGGCCGATCTGGCCAGGAACGCCTGAGCCCTCTTAATCCGACTACTGACCGTGCGCCCGATCACAGCACCGCGCCCGGCGGTCAGAGCACCGCGCCGTCGTCGTCGTCGTCGTGCGGCGAGCGGTCGCCCAGCTTGACGATAAGGGTCGCGAATCCCCCGACGAAGGCTGCGACGGCGATGAAAGCCGCGGTCGCGGAGACTGCCATGTGCAGGAAGAGGCTGACGACAAGCAGGTAGCCAGGCCCTCCGATGACGCCCACCCAGGCGGCCTTCGCAATCGAGTCGAGCTTGGCCGGCGGTGGGAGCGGCGCGGCGGCGTACGGCTCGTCCTCCCCATCCTCATCCGAGGACAAGTAGTCACGCGGGTTCCCTGCGTAGCGGATGATCCTGGTGCGGTCGGCCGGGAAGTAGGTGCCAGTAAGCCCGCCCGGACTATCGCGGGTGATGACCGGATCTCCTGCTGAGTCGTGGTTCACCACGTCAGCCCCGGCGGGGTCTGCCTTCGATGAGTCCGCGCTTGCCGCGTCTGCGGTCGGCAGGTCACTGCTCGCCGGACCGGGGCCCGCAGAATCGCTGTCGCTCGGTGTCGGCCAGGCGACATCCTCGCTCGACGGCCATGGTGGATCGGTCGATTCGTCCGTGGGGGTGTCAAAGCGGGCGATCAGGTCACGCCAGGCCGCCTCGTCTCCGCTAATCTGTCCGTCGATGTCCCCCGGTCCGCTCATCGGCCGTCATTCCCTGCTTGTCGATTCCCTGCTGGCGTCACTCGTTGATTCCCGCTTGACCTCGCTTTGTACCCGCACGAACTCGAGGCTCCCGGCAAATATTGCCTCGGCATCGTTATCAAGTGTGGCCACGTGATAGCTATCTGCCAGTTCCCGCACCTCGAGCTGCCCTGGCCGCAGCGCGCTGGCCAGGACCTTCAGGCTTGCGGGACCCACCACGTGGTCGTCCGTGCTGTGGAAAGCAAGAATCGGCTGGGTTAGCTCGCTCAGGTGCTGCTGCGTCGATCGCCAGAGGCCAGGAAGGGTCGCCGCGGCCTTGGTTGGCGTCCGCTCGTAGCCGAGCTCGGTCGCTTGCGGGTTCTTGATATCGCTTGCAATGCCCTTAACCGACGGCACAACCAGCTTGAGCACCGGCGCGATGGCAAAGAGCGCCTTGTTGTCCACGACCAGCGATGGATTTACCAGCACCAGCCCGCGAACTGCCGGACCGCGAATTTCGGCGAGCCGCACAGCCAGGCAGCCGCCCATCGAGAGCCCCATCACAAAGATCTCGTCGCACCGCTGCTGGAGCTCATTGAAAGCCCGGTCGACTTCGGCGAACCAGTCCTCCCAGCGCGTCCTAGCCATTTCCTGCCAGGTTGTGCCGTGCCCAGGCAGGCGCGGCAGCGAGACGGTCAGCCCGGCTTTGGCGAGATATTCGGCCCATGGCCGCAGTGATTGCGGACTGCCGGTGAAGCCGTGGCAGAGCAGGGCGCCGGTCGGGCCACCGTCGTGGGCGTAAGCCTCCGCTCCTGGCATGATCGGCATCGCCGGTCTCCTCTCCGCGACCGCCCGGCGGGTGCGGGCTCATCCCCGAATCGTCGCATGCCCAGTAACGACCCGGCACACCGATCTCCGCGAGTTTGTCGTTGGCCCGTTCTTCTCGTGCTCTACTTGCGTGTCGTAATGGTTGGCTGCAGTCTTACGATCATGGGGATATGTCTTCTCGCCCTGCAACCCGGCAGTTCAGCGCCGGAAGGTCCGGCCGCAATCGCAGTGGCGAGGATCGGGGCACCATTGCCGCTCAGCGCCGGGGCCTGCCCAGCGCTCTGGCTCCGATCTGAGGCATGACTGATGTATTACTGGGTGGTCAAGGCAATAATCGCCCCGTTCCTGCGGGTGATCTTCCGGCCATGGGCCGAGGGGACGGAGAACGTGCCGCGGGAGGGCCCGGCGATCCTGGCGAGTAACCACCTATCGTTTTCTGATCACTTCTTCGCGCCGCTGCCGCTGCCGCGGAAGGTGGTCTTCCTGGCCAAGGCCGAATATTTCACTGGCCGCGGCCTCAAGGGCCTGATGAGCAGGGCGTTCTTCCGAGGCGTGGGGCAGATTCCCATCGACCGGAGCGGCGGCGCCGCCAGCGAGCGAGCGTTGCGTACCGGGCTCCGTGTACTGGCCGCAGGGGAGCTGCTGGGCATTTACCCGGAGGGTACGCGGACGCCAGACGGGCGCCTGTACCGGGGCAAGACCGGGGTTGCCCGGCTGGCCCTTGAGGCCAGGGCGCCTGTCATTCCTACCGCGATGATTGGCGGATTTGAGTTTCAGCCGCCCGGCAAGCTGGCACCGAGGCTGGCCATTCGGCCCGGCGTCCGGTTCGGCAAGCCCCTGGACTTCTCGCGCTATTACGGCCTTGAGCAAGACCGGATCGTCCTGCGCGCGATGACCGACGAGATCATGTACGAACTCATGAAGCTGTCCGGCCAGGAATATGTAGACGAGTACGCGCAGCGGGCCAAGACCCGCCTTACTCATCCGCTGCGGCACGGTGACGGCGCGGCCCGGCGCGACGAGACCGCGTCACTAACCGCAGATGAGGATTAGCTGCGCCCGGTGCCTCGGCTGACTTGGCCCACTGCGCGCCAGCCGCGCACCTGAGTTAATGAGCCCAGCCTTTGGTCTGGCTGATTGCGCTTCGCCAGGCCGCGTGGGCCGCCTCGTCCCGCGCACCGGGTTCGAAACGACGGTCCACCTTCCAGATCGCTTCGAGCTCGGCAGGTGAGGACCAGACGCCAGTCGCGAGGCCAGCCAGGAACGCTGCCCCGAGGGCCGTAGTCTCCGCGACCACCGGGCGCTCGACCGGGCGCTGGATCTGGTCAGCCTGCAATTGCATAAGCAGGTCATTGGCACTGGCGCCACCGTCGACCCGGAGCGCAAGGCCCGCGTCAGCCGCTCGCGCCCCCGCCTCTGCGGCCATCACGTCGATAACGTCGCGCACCTCGAACGCGATCGCCTCCAGTGCGGCCCGGATTAGGTGCGCCCTGGTGGTGCCCCTAGTCAGACCGAATATGGCACCGCGCGCCAGCGGATCCCAGTCCGGCGCCCCAAGCCCGGTTAGCGCCGGGACGAACACTACGCCCCCGGCGTCGGGTACCGACCGGGCCAGTGCCTCGCTCTGAGCGGCGTTATCCAGCAGCCCAAGACCGTCTCGCAGCCACTGAATTGCGGCGCCAGTGACGAAGACTGAGCCTTCCAGGGCGTACGTCAGCTCGCCTGACGCTGACAGCCAGGCGACCGTCGACAGCAGCCCGGCGTCCGAGCGCACGACCTGTGATCCCGTGTTGACCAGCACGAATGACCCTGTGCCGTAGGTGCACTTGACCGCCCCCGGCGTGAAGCAGGCTTGCCCGAACAGCGCGGCTTGCTGGTCCCCGGCGATCCCGGCGATCGGGACCGCCAGTCCGAGAAAGGCGGCCGGGTCGGTGTGCCCGACCAGGGCGGTGGACGGCACCACTTCGGGCAGCGCGTGCGGCGGGACGCCGAACAGCGAGCACAGCTCAGCCGACCACTGCCCGGAGGAGATGTCGAACAGCAGCGTCCGGGAGGCATTTGAGGCATCAGTAACGTGCCGTCGGCCGCCAGTTAGCCGCGCGATCAGGTAGGAGTCGACAGTACCGACGGCGAGCGTTCCGTCCTCGACCCCCGCCCAGGTGTCCGGCTCGTTCTCGGCCAGCCAGGTCAGTTTGGTCGCGGTGAAGTACGGATCGATTCGCAGCCCGGTGAGCAAGGCCACCCTCGGCTCCGCGCCTGATTCGCGTAGCCGGTCGCAGATTGCCGCAGTCCGTCGGTCCTGCCAGACGATGGCCCGCCGCGGCGCGGCCAAGGTCGTCCGGTCCCAGATAACTGCCGTTTCCCGCTGATTGGTCAGGCCTACGCAGGCGACAGGCGGTGAGCCTGCGGCCTCGAGTGCCTGGGCACAGGCTGCCAGGGTTGCCTGCCAGATCCCCTCGGGCAGGTGCTCGACCCACCCAGGCCGTGGGAAATACTGCCGGAATTCCTGGTATCCGCGCCCCGCGAGCGTGCCTTCTTCGGTCACGATAAGAGCCGTCACGCCGGTGGTGCCGGCATCGATTGCCAGAACGGTCATGGCCACTAGTGTGACGGTAGCGAATACGAGAAAGGGCAGGCATGCGAGTCGGAGTCCTCACTGGAGGCGGAGATTGCCCCGGACTGAACGCGGTGATCCGCGCGGTCGTACGGACCGGGGTGGCCGAGCACGAGATGGAATTCATCGGCTTCCGGGATGGCTGGCGTGGCCCGCTCGAGGGCGACACGATGGTGCTGGACGTGGAAGCCGTACGCGGGATCCTGCCCCGTGGCGGCACCATTCTCGGCTCGTCGAGGACTAACCCGGCCCATGAGTCGAACACGGCCGACGGCAAGACGGGGATCGAGCGAGTCAGGGAAAACCTCGACAGCCTGGGCGTCGATGCGCTGATCGCGATCGGTGGCGAGGACACCCTTGGAGTGGCCAAGAAGCTGCATCAGGCGGGCGGCAATGTCGTCGGGGTGCCCAAGACGATCGACAACGACCTCGGAGCCACGGATTTCACGTTCGGCTTCGATACGGCCGTGAACATCGCCATGGAGGCCATCGACCGCCTTCACACCACGGCTGAGAGCCACCATCGGGCGCTGATCGTCGAGGTGATGGGCCGGAATGCCGGCTGGATCGCGCTGCACGCGGGAATGGCGGGCGGGGCGAACGTGATCCTCATCCCGGAGAAGCCGTTTGACATCGAACAGGTCTGCCAGTACGTGGAGCATAGATTCCAGACCAGGTATGCCCCGATCGTCGTGGTCGCAGAGGGTGCGATGCCGAAGTCGTCGGATGAGACTGCGGCCGACCAGGAGCTTGACGCATTCGGCCACGTCCGGCTCGGAAACCGTGGCATCGGCCAGCAGCTTGCCGACGAGATCGAGCGGCGGACCGGTAAAGAGGCCCGCTGCGCCGTCCTTGGACACATCCAGCGCGGCGGCACGCCGACTGCGTTCGATCGGGTGCTAGCGACCAGGTTTGGCGTGCACGCCATCCGGGCGGTCGCCGATGGCGCCTTCGGCTCGATGGTCGCGCTGCGCGGGACCGACATTGTCAGGGTGCCACTGGCAGAGGCAACGGAGCAGCTGAAGCTCGTTCCGCCTGAGCGGTACGCTGAGGCCGAGGTCTTCTTCGGCTGATCAGGCGTTCCGGGCGCGGAAGGCCGCGGCCTTGACCCGGTTCTGGCACGACGTCGAGCAGAACCGGCGCGTCCCGTTCCGCGAGACGTCCACGTAGACGCGGTCGCACCGCGGCGCGGTACAGACACCCAGCCGGTTGTACAACTCGGTACCGAGTACGACGGCCAGGCCCGTAGCGCATCCCGCGGCCCAGCCCTGCGCCAGCCCATCGGTCTCGCCGTGGAAGTGCAGATGCCATGGCTCGCCGTCATGGCGGTCGAGCTGAGGCCGCGCGCCGGTAACGGCCAGCAGGGCGTTGACCTGGCTCGCGGCCTCGTCGACCGCGCCAGTGTCCACCGCGTCGAAGACGACGCGTAGCTGTACCGCCGTGGCGGTCAGATCGGCTGCTTCGTCGGCAGTGACCGGACGTGTGGCCGCCTGCCCGGTCCGCAGCGCCGCAGCGACGGCGTGCTGCAGGTCTGTCCCGGCGGGCGGAACGTAGTCACGGCCGCGCGACTCGCCTGGCGTCAGCGCGTTCACCAGGCTGACGGCCACTGTGACCACGGTATCTACGTGACTGGTGAAATTCACTTGACCAGGTACGCCTTCGTCGTTACGTTGTGACTGTCCAAACTCTATACGACAGTCACGCATTTACTACGGCGACGCACGGAGGCTGACGGCACATGACCGGGACGGGCAGCGAGACAGCAGAGTTCGCGATCAGCCGTGAGGCGGCCCTCGGGTGGATCGAGCGCTGGGATAGCCAGCAGCAGGGCTATCTGCCAGACCGCGAGGACCGGTTCACCGAGCTGATCGATGCGGTCGAAGAGACCGCCGGGCGCCCGGATCCGCTCGTGCTCGACCTCGGAAGCGGGCCCGGCTCGCTGTCGGTCCGCCTGCTGCGACGGATCCCGGCGGCCACTGTTGTTGCGATTGACGCTGATCCGCTGACGCTCGCCCTCGGCCGGGCCGCCTGGAGCGATCTGGCCGGGCTCCGCTTCGTGGACGCTGACCTGCGCGTACCCGGATGGTCGGGCAGCCTGGGTCTGGACCGCCAGCCTGATGCGGCGGTCAGCACGACCGCGCTGCACTGGCTGACGGAGTCAGCGCTGACCGCGGTGTACGCCGAACTAGCGGCCATGCTGCGGCCAGGAGGCCTGATCCTGAACGGTGATCACATGAGCCCGGACGATTCCGAGCCAACGCTTGGCCGGCTTGGCCGGGTGCTGATCGAGCGAGAGGAGCAGCGCCGGATGCCCGGTGGGCTGGCCGAGACGTGGACGGACTGGTGGGCGGCAGCGGCCGCTGACCCGACGCTCGCTGGCCTGGTTGCCGAGCGTGCCGCACGCAGGGTCGATTCCGAGCACCATGGCTCGCCCTCTGGGCGGCTGAGCGTGCAGATGGCTGCGCTGCGGGCGGCGGGATTCGCCGAGGTCGGCACCCTCTGGCAGCGTGGTGACAGCCGCTTGCTGTGCGGCGTCCTTCCGCTCTAGGCGCTGGCCTGGCGATCATCGATCCCGTGATGGTGGCCCTCAGCGGCCCCGGCTCAGTCGCTGTCTGGGCGGTAGCGGGCCGTGCGGAATTGCCGGGTCCAGATAACGGCATTGCCGCCGAACCGGGTAAGGATGGCCCCGCTAGCAAGCAGTGACCTGGCCCGACGCAGCATTGCTACGTCAGCAACGCCGCTGCCCAGGTCTGACTGAATCGTGATGGCTGGCCGCCAGCCCTGTGCGCTTGCCTGCAAGATCAGTCCGGCTGCCGCGGCGGCGGCCGGGGTGGCCGTGATCAGTACGCTGCCGCCCGGGCCCCGAGCCAGCCGACCGGGCCAGGCATGCACGCTCGTGGGGATTCTCTGCCAGCGGGCACCGTTCCAGTGCGCCAGGACGAGGTGGACGGAGCTTGCGCTGACTTCGTCGCCAACGACCCAGACGCTGTCGTCTGATATCGCCAGTACATCGTGCAGCGTGACGCCAGCCAGCGCGCGACCGGTGTGTACTCGCCGCCAGGTCCTGCCCTGGTACGCCAGGATCGAGTCTGATTTCGGGTCGGCGGCGATGGCCCAGATGTCGCTACGAGAGACGGCGCTCGCCCGGTAGATGGATGCCGCAGCACCACGGACCCGCCGCCAGGACCGGCCGTTGAAGTGCCAGGTCCCCGTCTCGCGGCTTCCGCCCGCGGTAGTGCCGAACACCCAGACATCGCTGGCCGAGACCGCGGCCAGCCCGGTGATCATGCCCTTAGGCCACCGCACGGCAAGCCGCCAGCGCGTGCCGTTCCAGTGCAGCACATACCCGCCGTACTCGCTGGCTGCCCAGATGTCGTTCGCGGCCGGTGCGCTAGCGTCGCTGATGAAGCCTGTGAGCCCCGCCGGCAGCGTTGACGGTGTGAGCGTGCGGCCATTCCAGCGCTCGGCTACTGGCCTGCTCAGGCCGCCCGGATTACTGCCGCCGAATACCCAGGCCTCTCGGCCGCCAGTGGCCACGATGACCGAGTAACCGGAGGCGTTACCCCGCAGCCCGTAGTGCCGGCTGACCGCAACCTGGAAAGCTGATGTGCCCGCCCTGGGGCGCGGCGCGAAATGAGCGGGGGCGCTCACGCCGCCCGGGGCTGACGGCCGGGCAAGCGCCGGGACGGCAGCGCCGCTCAGCGCCAGGACGGGAACCAGGCCCGCCAGGGCCGCGGTGAAGCGGATCCTCAGCATCGATGTCCCCGCATGTCCGGCCACTGCTCATTGTTCGCGTCTACGCAACATTCAGGTCAAGGCTTTACCAAAGATACCTGCAAGCTGGGCTTAATGCGCCCTGGATGGTGGCAGGGCACCGGCAGACGGTGTGACATGCTTGGAGCCCGAGGTGATGACGTGCGCATTGGCCTGCAGATCCCGGACTTTAGCGGGGCTGGCGGTGCTCACCAGCTGGGACGGCGGCTGGCGGAGGTGGCCAGGACGGCCGACGAGGCTGGGTTCGACAGCGTCGCAGTCATGGATCACTTCTTCCAGATTCACATGATTGGCCCTCCCGAGCAGGACATGCTTGAGGCCTACACGACACTCGGCTACCTGGCCGCGAGCACGACCCGGACCCGGCTGCTGACCCTGGTCACGGGCGCCGTGTACCGGCACCCTGGGATCCTGGCCAAGATCGTCACGACTCTCGACGTGCTTTCTGGCGGTCGTGCCTGGCTAGGCATCGGCGCGGCGTGGAACGAGGAAGAGTCGCGCGGCCTGGGCATCCCTTTCCCGCCGGTCGCAGAGCGCTTCGAGCGCCTAGAGGAGACGCTCCAGATCTGCCTGCAGATGTGGCGGGGGGACGAGTCGCCCTTCGACGGCAAGTACTACCACCTTCAGCGCCCGCTGAGCCAGCCGGAGCCGGTCTCCCAGCCGCATCCGCCGATCATGATTGGCGGCGGCGGCGAGCGGAAGACGTTGCGGCTCGTCGCCCGGTACGCGCAGGCGTGCAACCTGTTCGCCGGTCCCGACCTGCCTCGCAAGCTTGATGTCCTGCGGGCGCACTGCGACGCCGAGGGCCGCGACTACGAAGAGATCGAGAAGACCTGCTACTTCATGTTCGACGTCGGGGAGCGGGGCGAACGTACCGGTGAGGTTAACGACCAGCTGGCCGGGCTAGCCGACATGGGAATTGACATGGCCATTGGCTCGGTGGCGGGCGTCTGGAGCCTGCGGCCGCTTGAGATCATCGGAGCTGACGTGATCCCGGTGGTCGCCAAGCTCTGACCGGGGGAACTGCGATCAGGCGACCGGCGCGGCCGAAGCGGCTTTAGCGGGCTGCTTCGCGGGAGTAAGCGTCCGTCCAAGCAGCTGCGGGAGTGTGTGCACCATCGCCGCGAGGTCACGGATGTCCTCGCCGGTCAGAGCCTGATCCCCATCGCACATGGCCGCAGCAGGGTGGGGGTGGACGTCGACAATGATGCCGTCGGCGCCGACCGCTATCGCCGCGCGGCTCAGCGGCAGCACGAGGTCGCGTCGACCGCCCGAGTGAGAGGGGTCGACGATGACAGGCAGGTGCGACAGCCGCTGCGCTACCGGCACGGCGCTGATGTCGAGCGTGTTCCTCGTGGCGGTCTCGAACGTCCTGATGCCGCGCTCGCAGAGGACGATGTCCAGGTTCCCGCGCTGTGCGATGTACTCGGCGGCCATCAGCCACTCTTCGATGGTGGCGTTCATCCCTCGCTTGAGTAGCACCGGCTTGTCTGCCGAGCCAACGGCCTGGAGCAGCGTGAAATTCTGCATGCTGCGGGTGCCGACCTGCAGCATGTCGGCGTAAGAGCTGACCAGGTCCACCGACGCTGGGTCGATGACCTCGGTCACCACTGGCAGCCCGGTCTCAGCCCTGACATCGGCCAGGATCCGAAGCCCGGCCTCACCGAGCCCCTGGAACGCGTACGGCGAGGTTCGCGGCTTGAATGCGCCGCCACGCAGCAGCGATGCGCCGGCCGCCTGCGCCATCCGCGCCGAGGTCAGGGTCTGCTCAGCGGTCTCGACGGTGCAGGGCCCGGCAATGACAGTCAGGTGGCCGGGGCCGATTGGCACGCCGCCCACCGTGATGACAGAACGGTTGGGGTGGTGCTCGCGGCTGACAAGCTTGTACGGCACCGAAATGCGGACGACGTCGCTGACGCCTGGGTAGCTGCGCAGGTTCAGCGCGCCGAACTGCTCGACGTCACCGACCAGTCCGATGATCGTGCGGGATACGCCACGGCTGACGAAAGCCTCGCCGCCCGCGGTGCTGATTAGCTCAACGATCGCATCTATATCGCTCTCGGTGGCCTCGGGGGCCATCACCACCACCATCGCGTCCTCCTGGTTCCATCATGACGAAAGCCCCGGACCGATTGGGCCCGGGGCTCGAAGTGAGTGTCGCCTTGCGTCAGCGCAGAGTCTGGCGGGCGACCGTCCCTGGGCCGGGCCGGTAGCCAAATCCAAACCAATAGGCGCTACGCACGGTCGGTAGCTTAGCGCATGAGCTCGGCTGCGTGGTGCCGGTGGTCGCGGCCAATGCACTCCTGACGGGGTGGCAAGATAGCTGCACCTGCGGGGGACTAGGGTCGAGGTCGCAGCCGGTAGTGCCGCGAGCGCGGAAGGGGCAGGTCAGCGGGACATGGTGCAGCCCGATACTGGTGCACGCGAACATCGCGAGCGCAGGCAGGGCTTGCTGGCAGCCGGGCCGGAGGGCGCGGTGACTGACGACCAGGCCGGGCAGACTGCAGAGGGCGTCGCCCGGGCCGCGGCGGCTGATCAGCAACCGGCCCATCAGCGGCCGGCCCATCAGCAGCCGGCCCATCAGCAACCGGCCCATCAGCAACCGGCACTGCCGCCCGGCCAGTACATACCGAGGACCTTGCCGGTCCTGCACTACGGGCCGGTGCCCGCTTTCAATTCGCAGACCTGGGACCTGCGGATCATGGGGGCGACCGAGTCAGGCGACGTGGTCAAGCTGCGCTGGGATGACGTGGCCGAGATGCCGGCCGGCCAGGTGACGGCAGACTTCCACTGCGTGACGAAATTCACGGTCCTTGGCGTCCAGTGGGCCGGCCTGCCGGCCACCGAGCTCTTGCGCCGCTTTCCGCCTGCTGCCGCCGTCACTCACGTGATGATCTGGGCCGACTTCGGGTACAGCGCGAACATCCGGATTTCCGACTTCGCCGCCGAGGGCACACTGCTGGCCACGCACCGAGACGGGGAGCGCCTGAGCCCCGAGCATGGTTACCCGCTGCGGCTTGTGGTGCCCCATCTGTACGCGTGGAAAAGCGTGAAGTGGGTCCGGGCCCTCGAGTACCTGACCGCTGACCGGCGCGGGTTCTGGGAGGAACGGGGGTACCACAACATCGCCGACCCCTGGCAGGAGCAGCGTTACTCCTATCAGGAGCGGGAAGGCGAGGGGCCGCCACTATAGGGCCGCACCTATGGGCCCGGGCTAGAAGAAGCCGACGTTGATCGTGATGTTCGAGCCCTTGGGCGCCTGTCCCGTTGGCGAGTAGCTGATTACCTTGTGGCCAGGGGTGAGCTGGTTCTCGGTCACGCTGAACCCGGCTGAGGTCAGTTCCTGTTCGGCCTGATTGACGTTGAGGCCCTGCACATCCGGGACATTCACTTCCGGCGGTCCTTGCGACACATAGACCGTCACGACCTCATTCGGAGTGATGGCCGTGCCGGGCGGCGGGGACTGCCGCACGATGGTGCCGGCCGGCTGCGCGGCATTAGGCTGCGTGACCTGGTTGATGCTGAATCCGCCGGCCGCCCCCGCTGCCTGGGCCTGGCTGACTTGGGCGCCGACGAAGTTTGGCAGCGGCGGACCGGCGCTGACTATCACCTGTACCGGCTTGTCCTCCGGCCAGGCCGTTCCGGCGACCGGGTTCGTTGCGATCACCACGCCGGATGGGATGCTGGCGGAGGCCTGCGGAGTGGCCTGGGCCGGCGTCAAGCCCGCCGCCTTGAGAGCGGCCTCGGCCTGCTGAGCCTGCTGGCCGGTGACCTGTGGCACCGTGATCAGGATCGGTCCCAGCGACGGGATCACCGTCACCTTGCCGCCATGCCCGATGCTCGTTCCGCCGGTCGGATCGGTCGAGATGACGTCGCCCTTAGGCACGCTGTTGTCGTGCCGGGCCGGCCCGGACACTACGACGAGGCCGGCACTGGTGAGTTCATCGCGGGCGGAGCTGACGCTCATCCCCGCCACCGACGGCACACGGACGTACCGACCCGCCACGACCCACCAGGTCCCGATCCCGACGACGACGACCGCAAGGATCACCAGGATCCGTCGGCTGAACAGCCAGCGCTGAAGCCAGGGTTCCCGATAGCTTCGCTGTCTCGCGGTCCGCCCGCCGCGGTGGCCGGCGAACTGGTCAGCCTCATCGGTCGGCACAATCAGCGTGTGGTTGACCGCATGCTGACTGGGACCGCGGCCGGAGTAGCTGACCGGGAACTGGCTCGTCCGGCCGAGCGGGCCGGTGACCGCATGCCCATCGGCCGCGCCGACAGCGCCAGCGACCGCGGCCGCTGAGCCCGCCACGCCGGCGCCCTCGGCCGACCGCGAGGGGTTAGGCTGCGTGATTTCATCGGCGCTCGGCGCCCGGTGGCTTCCACTGGCTCTTGGGTCCGGTCCCGCAGGTCGGCCGGACCTCGCCAGATCCGGCACGGGCGAACCGCGCCTGACCTCCATGATCGCTTTCAGGTAGTGCTTGGCGTCGGCCGGGCGTAGATCGGGGTCACGGGATGTGCCGAGTGCGACCAGCGCGTCCAGCGCGGCCGGCAGGCCCGGCACGAGGCTGGAGGGAGCCGGGACAATCGAGTTCACGTGCTTGTAGGCAACCGCCAGCGGCGACTCGCCAGTGTGCGGCTGCACTCCGGTCAGCATCTCGAACAGCATCACGCCAGCGGCGTACACATCGGTCCGCTGGTCCGATGAGTTGCTTGCCACCTGCTCGGGCGCGAGGTAGGCGGCCGTCCCGATCAGCAGCCCGGTCCGCGTATGGCTGACGCCAGCGGCCGCCCTGGCCAGGCCGAAGTCGGCCACCTTGACGGACGTGCCGTTGCCGAGCAGTACGTTCTCCGGCTTGACGTCGCGGTGGACGATTCCGGCCTCGTGGGCCGCGGCTAGGCCCGCGAGCACGCGCTCGATGATGTCGAGTGCCTGACGCGGATTCAGCCGGCCGCGGGCGACCAGGAGATCGCGCAGGGTCGGGCCGGGCACATATTCCATCGCGATGTAATGCAGGTCGCCAGTCGAGCCCTGGTCGAAGACCGCGACCACGTTCGGGCTGGAAAGGCGGGCTACCGACCGAGCCTCGCTGATGAACCTGGCGACGAAGTCATGATCATGGGCGAGCTCTGGATGCGCGACCTTCAGCGCCACGGTCCGATCGAGCCGGACGTCATGCGCATGGTAGACCGTGGCCATGCCGCCACGGGCAATCTGCGATTCGACCAGGTAACGGCCGTCAAGCAACTGCCCAAGGGGCGCGGACAACGTCGTATCCATCGGGAGAATTGTAGGGCGCGCACGCTACTGCGCGCCCCGTAACGAAACTGCTGCATCAGGCGGGCCGTCAGGAACACCCCGCCCGATGGTCTGCTCGAGCCGCATGACGGGCCGGGCATCAGCCCTGAGGCGGTGATGATGCCAGCGCGTACCGGCGGCGTGGAACCCGCCCTGCCAGGAAGGCCAGCCGCCCGGCGGCAACTGCGAGCCGCATTGACTCAGCCATCAGCTCGGGGCTGCGTGCCCTTGTGACCGAGGTGGCCAGCAAGACGGCGGCGCACCCGAGCTCCATTGCGATCGCGGCATCGCTCGCCGTGCCGATGCCCGCGTCCAGGATGACCGGAACGGCAGCCGACTCGACGATCAGCTCGATGTTGTGCTGGTTGCGGATGCCGAGCCCAGAGCCGATGGGGGAACCGAGCGGCATCACCGCGGCACACCCGGCCTGCTCCAGCCGCCTGGCCAGGACTGGGTCATCGCTGGTGTACGGCAGGACGGTGAAGCCGTCGGCGACCAGCTGGTCAGCGGCATCGAGCAACTCGACTGGATCGGGCAGCAGCGTCCGCTCATCGGCGATGACCTCCAGCTTCACCCAGCTGGTGCCAAGCGCTTCGCGTGCCAGCGTGGCCACCCGCACGGCCTCCGTGGCGGTGAAGCAACCGGCAGTGTTCGGCAGCACCCGGATACCGCGATCGGCCAGCAGACTCAGCACCGAACCCGCAGCAGCTGGATCGACCCGGCGCATGGCCACGGTCGTGAGCTCGGTACCGGAGGCGACGAGCGCGCGGTCAAGTACATCGAGGCTCGGCGCGCCGCCCGTGCCCATGATCAGCCGGGAGCTGAACGTCTCTCCGGCTATCAGCAGCGGATCATCCATGTCAGCCTCCCTGCACCGCGGTTAGCACCTCGACCTCGTCGCCCTCGGCTAGTGACGTGGAGTCCCAGACAGCCCGCCGCACGACAGCTCCGTTCAGCGCGGCCGCAACACCCGAGGGGGCGCTCGTCAGCAGTGCAACGGCCTGAGCGAGTGTCATCTTTCCCGGTGCCCGGTGCGGCTCGCCATTGATCATCACCTGCACGTCACTGCCTCCTGTGGCTCGCGGTCGCCCACGGCCTCGCCCTGGCCCGTGCCGCGCGCTGTGAACCGGCCTGCCTTGAAACGCTCGGCTCCGAACGCTCGCCAGATCGGATCGGCCGTTCCGGTGCGCAGGTACGCGCTCACGGTGTCGGCGGTCACCGGGGCGAGCAGCACGCCGGCCCGGAAATGACCCGTCGCTAGCACCAGACCCGGCAGCGCGCTCGGGCCGAGGATCGGCGCGTTGTCTGGCGTGCCGGGACGCAGGCCCGCTATCACATCGGTCAGCAGCAATTCGGTTACGCCGGGTACCAGGGTGCGGGCGTCGCGCAGCAGTTCCCAGATGCCGCCTGCGGTGACCGTCGTATCGGGCCCGAGCTCCTCCTGAGTGGCGCCGATCACGAGCTCACCGCTGTCGCGCGGCACCAGGTACACGGTCGATCCGCGGACTACGCCTCGGATGGTTCGGCGCAGCAGGCCGGGCGGGAGCCCGGACCGCTCCGCCGCTGCGCTCGTCCGCAGCCGGATGATCTGACCCTTCACTGGGCGCACCGGCGGTGCGGTCCCGGCCGGCAGCCCGCCGAACGCAGCCGATTCCCAGCCAGCGGCGAGCACAACCCAGTGCGTCGCGATCACACTGTCATCGGCGAGCCGTGCGCCACTTGCCCTGCCTCCAGCGCAGGTCACCTCGGTGACAGACTGCCGAACGAGCTGGGCGCCCGCCTGCTCCGCCGCCTGGCGCAGAGCGATAGCCAGCAGCCGGGGATCGACCGAACCGTCGGCCGGTGCCAGCAGCCCGCCGCGCACCGACGGGTCAAGCATGGGCTCGGCCTCGCGGCAGTCGCGCGCCGTCAGCTGCTCCAAGTGCACGCCGAAGGATTCCTGCAGCACTCGCGTCTCGGCCAGCATGGCCAGGTCGTCGCTGTCGTAGGCGACCTGGAGCGTCCCGGTCTGGCGGAAGCCGGTTGGAAGGCCGGTGAGATCGTACAGCTCGGAGATGAAGCCGGGATAGCGGCGGAGCGACTCCTGGCCGAGCGCGAAGATCTCCCGCTCGGCGTAGGCGGCCTCGGCGATCGGCGTGAGCATTCCGGCAGCGGCGTGCGTGGCGCCGTGTCCCGGCTGTGGATCCGCGACGATCACCGACAGGCCTCGCTGAGCCGCGCGCCAGGCGATACTCAGCCCGATGACGCCGGCCCCGATCACCAAGACGTCGGATTCGGCAGGTACCAGAGCGCTCAATTCGGCTCCCTTCGCCGGCATGACCCGGATCAGGTTCCTGCGGTCGGCGGCTCGCCAGCCGCCCTCTCAGTCCGGTCAGCACCGGACTCCCGCGCGATAAACACCTAGCCTAGCCGCCCGCCGCCAAACCCGCCGCGCCGCTGCGGCTGACCATAGCTGCAGCGGTCAGTTAAGCCGCGGCGTGAACGATACCCACCTGCGCCCGGAATCGTCGGTCCGGTACAC